>Ga0102593_1000930_pt1 | contig 35715 bp, 40 predicted proteins | sample AraplaCol_mMS_r2_2_FD_76862 | JGI IMG/M metagenome (GOLD analysis project Ga0102593, IMG submission 76862) | Arabidopsis root microbial communities from North Carolina, USA - plate scrape MF_Col_mMS_r2 (SPADES assembly) (version 2) | ecosystem: Host-associated > Plants > Roots > Endosphere...
CGCGAAGCTCCAAACGCGCTTTCCAGATTTTCTGTTGAATTTGATGACTTTCCACTCAAGAAGGCAAGGCACGAGACGAGGCACATTTTGAACCTCCTCGTGTCTTTGTTTACTTCTCCTTTTTCTTCCTCCTACAAGCCCCTCGACGCATTTTGAATGTATTATGCTCCTCGCCCCCAGCGCATAGATGAGATGCGCGACATAGAAGTTAACAACCCGCCCGGCCAGCCGACTCGCAATAATCACCGGCCTCCTCAGCCCGCTTCCAGTGATCCGCGGTTGAACCGAGCCCGTTCCAATGTGTCTACGTCTTCTCTATCCCATATACAAACTTCGAACCCATCTTCTCCCATCACAAGAACAACAACCACACCAACATCCCAGACCCCCCAAAGACAAACACAACAGCCACCTACTTCTGTCCTTCAAGCTCAGCCTGAGCTTGCACAGAAACAAAATGGCTTTGAAATGAGTGAACTGGTGCCCAAGCTCCTTGAGCTTGTGGATAATCGGGTTTCGAGAATGCTTCAGTTACAACAGAAACAAAGCTTTGAAAAGGAAGAGTCTTATAACCGACGAGACTTGGAGAGGGCAAAACAAGCCAATGCTTTTCCAGCAACGGTCGAAAGCCTCCAGGCTGAATCAACTGCCAATCAGTCTAAGCTGTCGAAGATCAACTATGAGCTCACCCGGCAGCAAGAACACTCGATTGAACTCACCCAAGATCTTGGGAATATGCTTCAGCAGATGATGCAAAGTATGCAAAAAACGAGTGCACCAGTGAAGCCAGCTACCGCTGACATCGCCAGTGCTTCCGGAGTCGTTCAGAATATCACCACTTTGGAAGATGATGTGAGAAGGATCAAACGAACAATCTTAATCAAGGGGGAGAACGAGCTTCCTCAGCGGCCCATCGATCTTATAAAAATATGTAATACCATTGAATCGCAGTCGAAAGCGCACACCGGCTTTCGAAAGAGCCTCAATGCGTTTGAGGAATGGAAATCTGCCACGGACAATCAAATTAAGCCGTTGGTTGAGGCTAAAACGAAATCGAATCATAACCAACCCCCGACGAGCCCTCATAAACCAGAGGGAACAGATCGGGGTACTTTCAAAGCCGCAGGAATTCTGGACAATCGTCTGACGAGAGTGGAGCAAGCACTTTCCACCCACAACCGCAGTGTTGATGAAATATTGACTAAACAAGGTGAATTCGAGAGAAGTTCAACTGTCCCGAAAGCCCTGCTGAACGATCTCGCCAAGCAGGGCCAAGAACATTCCCTGGCTATCAATGAGATCAAACAAAAATTGAATGAATTATCTCAACGGCCCGGTTCTCTGGGCCATGGCCACCAAACGTCGGGTGATCGTGCTCATGCACTGTCTGCTGAACTAGAAGAGCGAATCTCACATCATGATAAAGATCTCGTAAAGATGAAGGAAAATTGGGAAGATCTTTTGAGAAGAGTACCATATTTATCCGAGGCATCAAAAGAGGTCGAGAAACATGTGAAGAGCTACGATGGACTCGCTACAAGCTTACGATCTTTGGAGCTTCGTTACAATAACATACATACCGAGACTTTGGTCCAACAAATGGGCCATGCTATTTCTGAAATGTACCCATCAACTCATCAGTTGACCGAGGAGGTCAAATCTTTGAAAAGAGCAGTCGATGATCACAATCAAGTCTCTGCTGAAAACAAAGCCTACGTGCATGGGTTTTTAAAGGAGATTAGTCATTTGGACATTCGGCTTTGTGAACTAGGTCAAGCATTGAATAAACTGGCAGCCGAGCAGCACAAGGCTCTCCCAGCAGCTGAGTCAGATGAGGGAACCCAAGGCCCAATGCAGCGATTAGATCCAGAATCTACCAGTGAGCTTGGCCCTAGATCCACAGAATTCGACTTGGCCCAGCAGACATCGCCAAATCATTCCTATGCGGATCACAGTCGCAGCTTGGACTCAACTGTACAACAAGGCGACAATCACTCCACGAACTCAGCATTCAAGACTGGAGTCCCTGACAATCCTCCTGCCATTGATAACTCATTGTCTGAAGCCAGTTTGAAGCCAAGGGTGGTTCCAATTAACAAACGCCCGAGAGAAACACTTTCCGATAATGACAGCATATCATCTGCGGCAGCAGCAACCACTACCTCTAGCCACTCTCCAGCACCGTCTTCAAACTCCGATGTACGGCTGAGCAAAAGAGCAAAGAAAAAATTAAAAAGGCAAAGCAATCTAGGGAACGGTCGAGTTTGACACTGAAATCTTCTTATTTAAGGCTCTTGCAGGATTTGAACCTATTTGATAGTCCTTTCATCTGACTATGATTCTCAACCAACACAAATGGAAATATGTCTACATTCTATTGATTCCCCCTTTATATACTTGAATTGTACACCGGTGCGCAATCCCATCGGTTGGATACCGCTAAACTCTTGGAAGAGTAATATTTTGCTTTATGATGACCCTAAAAATTTGACCACGGCTATTTGGCCTTCTGTCAGTCCTGTAGCTAGTAACAATCACAACTGCAGCATGAATCTCACCTTGTCGGAATTCCTCGGGTTTCTCAGAAATAAGCCAATGCCCGGCGTTGACGTCCGCAATTTGTGCGCTAGGGAAGAATTTCTTGATCGCTGGTACCGTGTCATCTGACACATACTGAGATTTGGTTCCACGGACGAAAAGGGCCGGACCATCATATTGAATGGAATCCGACTGGCTGAATGGAAAGTCGGCCATGTTATCAAGGGACTTGCCCAGGACAGATAGAGGAACGCGGAATTTATAAGTACCATCCTCTTCTGAGCGAACCAGATTGGTAAGGAGGAATTGACGGATTCCAAGAGACTAGATAGTAGAGTTGTCGATATCAGTTCCATGCTGCAGGATGTATATTATTTAACAATATAGAGTCAATACCTCTTCATATTCCTCAAGAATCTTGTTAGCTTCCGATTGCTTCTTCACCTTCTCATTTTCCACATGTTGCATGCCCCGCACGTATTTGGGAAAATCGCTCTTGAGCGCTGCGTTGACGGGGGCATTGTCAACTGGGATCAAGCCTGAGACCCGTTCGGGGGTTTGCAGAGCCATTGTCATGGCTACTTTGGCACCCCTTCGGTAGAAAGATAGTGTTAAGACCAATACCTATGATATATTGCGCTCTGTATTGTATCGCAATTTCGAGCAAAATTGAGGACTTACATGGAATGGCCAATGAGAACGCACTTGTCCAGCTTTTGCTGTTGAATGAACTCTTGAACATCTTCAGCCATTGCACCATAGTTGTGCTCCGGGGCATGGAAGGACTGTCCATGATTGCGCAAGTCCTATTCGCCAGGTTAGTCGTATAATCTACGATATACGCCCATCTAGCTCCGCGGAATAGCAGCAGTAAGGGTTTGAACGTACCAGACAAAAGATCTGACGCTTCAAATCGCGGGCTAGAGCTCTAGAATGATGTTAGCTTCCCTCCTTATAGGGAAATATTCTGGTTATGCATACTTGCTGATAGACCGATTATTTTGCTTCGAGCCGAAGAGTCCATGCAGGAATAGGATGGGATCCCGGGTAGCTTGCTCTTTCTCCGGGCCATAGACCTGGTAAGCAAGCTCCGCGCGGCTCACGCGTGCAGTTGAGAAGGCGCGAAGTCCGGATACACCTCTGACGGCTGGAAAGGCCGTGCGAGCGAATAACATGATGTAGAACAGAGGTTTTAATGTGACTCGGAGAACGCGACTTGTCGCCAATTGAGAAATCGGGAAACCTCTCCGTGATGACTAATCAGTCTGCTCACTGTATACGAACAACCATGGGACTTCAAGTCCTCCAAATGGGTTTTTTAATTTTACGAAAATGTAACAGTTATCAAAATTCCGAGGATTTAGAGGTTGGCTCTGCCTTTCTTTTTTCTGCTTAGTCATTAAGGTAATATCTCCATTGAACAAAATGGCTGGGTAGACGAAACAGCTAACTTGGTCATGGATCCACTTCACTACTATGTAGATGCTGTGCCAGATGAAAGCTAACTACAATACTTTTGATGAATTTTACATGCTCGAGCATATAAAATTCATCAAAAGTATAAACGCCTCGCCTCTAGTCAATTGCACAGCTATGAAGTAGTTTGAGAGCTCTCTTAGTATCTTATACATGTTGATTTCATTTTCGATTCTAGCATGTATTTGTAGAACTACTTTCTAACTAGTCACTATCTACTTTCCAGGTCCTTAACACAACTTAAGAGGTAGCCTCCACAGCTTGAGCTTCTAATATCTGCATTTTATACATCCAATTGGACTATGAGAAGACACCGTTGCAGGCCACCTCAGGCGGGGCTTGCAGCGACTTCCGGGGTTTAGAGAGGGGTATTGCCAGCCAAGACAAAGAAGCTTCAACGATTACAAATACCCTAGAGAATAAGCAATCATACGCTCAAGGAAGTATATTGAGTGCTCTAGAGCTCATCATGGATCCTTGACGTCTCAAACAACTAAGATAACTGCCAGCTTGAATCAAAAAAATCAAAACCATAAAATTAAAACCATGTCTGACCCAAAGCCATTTGCCATCAACGTCCCAGATGAGGAGCTCGAAAGGCTTGATCAACGCCTTGCTCTGGCTAAATTCCCCTCTCAGCTTGAATCATCCAATCAAGACTTATGGGATTTTGGTGTTCCATCCAAGGATGTCCAACGACTCACACATTATTGGCGGACTGAATTTGACTGGAGAAAGGCGGAGGCGAAACTGAATGAGCTTCCCCAGTACCATATTGATATAGAAGTTGAGGGGTTTGGCTCTTTGGATATCCATTGTATTCCTCTCTGCTTCTTATACCATGACATCCTGCATTAACGCTATGTTGAGTCATCCATCAGAAAAGTCCCGTGGAGAAGGCCATCCCTTTGCTTTTTAGTCATGGCTGTGAGTCAGAATGATGTCTCTGTTAGGGATCTCCCAATTTTCAAAATATCAGGGTCTCACGGATTTGTAGGGCCGGGGTCATTCATTGAAGTGACCAAGCTCTTACCTTTGCTGAAAGGTGGCGATGGCCTCCCGGAATTTCACATCATTGCTCCCTCTCTTCCAAACTTCGGATTTTCTTCTGGCGTCACAAAACGTGGCTTTGGACTCGCGCAATATGCTGAGGTCCTGCATAAACTTATGATTAAGTTGAAATATGACCAGTATGGTAAATTAGCTTTTCGCCCTCAGAGAATTCTTCACTTATGCTGACACTATTATCTTTCTAGTCACGCAGGGTGGAGACTGGGGCTACTGGATTACTCGAGCAGTTGGTTATCGGTACCCCGATCACTGCAAAGCTTCCCATGTCAATATGATAGAGGCAAGGTCGCCTAGATGGAGTACAAGTCCATTTCTTGCCCTCCAACATGCCTTGAAGCCGTATACCGACGCAGAGAAAGCAGGCCGTAAAAGGGCTGAATGGTTCGATCGTGAAGGTTACGGCTACAATACAATCCAGCGAACTAAGCCACAGACCATAGGAGTCTCATTGGCTGATAGCCCGGTTGCCCTCTTAGCTTGGATATATGAGAAGCTCCACGACTGGACAGATTCATACCCATGGACGGATGATGAGATATTGACTTGGATATCAATTTATTGGTTCTCGAAGCCAGGTCCCGAAGCCAGTGTTCGTATTTACTACGAGAGTTTCCACTCTGAGTCGGTATCAGATATTCCATATTCCAAACTAATGTCCTATATCCCCGACGTCAAACTTGGCCTTGCCCATCTACCCTGTGAAATTGCTGCTGCTCCCTCTACTTGGGTGGAAACTTTAGGCCCGGTTGTTCGACAGAGCCGCCACAAACGGGGTGGTCACTTTGCCGCATGGGAGGTACCCAAAGTCATTGTGGATGACCTTCAGGCAATGCTTGGAAAAGGAGGAACCTGCTATGGTTTGATAAGAGGCCGAGATGGATATTGAAGATACCTGGCCCTCCATATGAAGCCCTTCTTCCTTCCTATCTCTTAAAAACAGGTGATAAATTATGTAATCGAGTCTCATCTTCGTGTATAAAATTTCGTAGTTTCACTTCATTCGAAATCAATGGTTGCCCAACCTTGGGAGGCCTGCTTTGAGTGTACTCGCCAAGAATAGAGCTAAATGCTCTCATTCAGTATACGTTCAAAAATGAGCTATGCATTAGTAGTAATGAATCTTTTGTAGTGCTACGAAAATGAAGATCTAAATGTCGTCAAGTTTGTGTCATAAATACTCAAATTGACCGCAGCGCCTAAATCCGTGTTAAATCCGGCTTACTGCTGTTTCAACCTCATCAAGTGTGCTTCAAGACATTTTTTACGTCAACCACACGAAGACTCCAGTTATTCACCAGCACATGACACTTGATATACAAGCTCGCTTTGCTTGAGCCTTTTCATAAACTATTCCGTTAGTACATTCTAGACGTATCACTTGATTCTCATACAGGACTCACAAGCTTCGAGGTGAATACCAAGAAAACATCGGACAAAAAAACTGCTGTCGCTATGCAAAATTTCTGGCTCTTCTCAAACTTACTCGCCTGTCTTTGCTCTTCGGCAGGGGGTGTCATCGCGTTCGTTAATCCCTCAGCCCTATCTGGATCATCTCAAGTCAATAAGGGAGAGCTTTACTACCAACGCATGTACACGGCGCGCGCCTTACCACTCGGAATCCTCGCCGGCGTTCTCCCCTTTTATCACGAGGGCCCAGTCGTAGCGTCAATAATTCTAGCAGCTGCGACTGTTCAAGCAATGGACGTGGCTATTGGATATAGTAAAGGAGATCGAGGCATGATGATTGGTGCATCCGTGGCGACGGCGATCCATACCTTGTTTTTCTTCTCCCTATATTGATTACCTATGTCTCCGGCGGGCTGACAGTGCTTATCTCTCTTGGTTGACATGACTGGAAACTCAAAACGCGTGTTTTATCCAATTTGTAAGTCTTTCAGCTAGTTTGTTCCTTCGCAAGGCACTCACATCTGATCTCCAACTGCGCAGGGTTCAGTTATCCTATACCCATAGCCAGTCTGCCCTCAATGAGCAAACTGCCTAAGCCCCAGACAAAACTAATCAGATCTATAGGTGGTCACCAATTACGTTTTGGATCGAATTTACACTTGCGTCTAGATTGCCATGCATGCTTGGACTTGCGGGCCCGATATCGGTGCGGGGGTGGGGATAGGATGGTATTCTCGTCCAAATAGTTCATGTCCGACCACTTGGAATTTTCAAGCAATTCAACTTTGAAACACAATATAATAGCTATGCATCATGGTATTTCAAATCAAGCAATATACATAATGAATCCAGAAATCGTTATGGGCAATTCTCCTATTTAGCTCTCCAGCAGCGGTGGGACCTTTTCGACAAGATATTCAACGATGGCATCGGGACCCCGCTCGACCTGGAGACCGGTGGGAATGGCATGCAATTTAATATCGGGATTGACGGACTTGGCAATTTCGTGGATTTGTTTGGCCTCTTCGTCGGTCCACATCGAAGCGCTGAACTATTGGATAATTAGCTATCGTTTCTATATTGTACTCGGATAGGTCTCGGATATCCCGAGCAGGCGCTTACCAGAACCTCGGGCATGTGCTGCTTCACCTTGGTCTCGACCTCGTCGATCTCTATACTCATGTCAGCCAGCCCATCTCGTAGAGCGTATTTCAGCACATATACTCACTCTCGCAATTGTCAACGTGAATGATGGTATACTGGTCTTTCAGCGTCTCGGCAACGCGGCCGATGAGACGCTTCGCGCGCTCGGGGGCGGTGTTAACTGTGACCAGATGGAAGGGACCTTTGGGAGCAGACATTTTAGCGTAAATGGGCGAAAAACAGTATAATCGGCCAGAATAGCGACGTCGCGGGGCTTTTTATGTCGAATGGCGCCGATTTCGTTCGCCACAACGAAGTTCCCCACAATCGCGCATTGTGGGTGGTCGGGGTAGAAATACTCCGCCAAGTTTAAGAACAGCGCATCCCCAAACTTCAATTCAATATCCAAAGCTACAATGTCCAAGATCGCGTCCACCTTTTCGCGTGTGTAACTGTTCTCATTCTTTTATTTTGCTTGACGCTGACATTTCTAGGCCTGGTGCGCTTCGTGCCCAAGTCCAATCCTGCCAAGATTTTAATCGGCGAACCGGTCGACCCCAAGCTCGATATTGGACTCGCTGTGTATCAGGGCAAGGATGTATCCGTGCGCCCCTTCTCTGGATCATCGATCCTGAACCCTGGACAGGTTACAGGCACAACTGAGATTATTGCGCGACTGCTGTCACCTCTGGCGCAAGCTGAGGTGGGCTCAATCCGCTGCATTGGATTGAATGTAAGTGCCAATTATTCCATGAACCAATTGCTCGAATTCATACACAAGCTCATTGTACTAAAACAACGGAAAGTATTCCTCGCATGCCAACGAGATGTCTCTCCCCATCCCTGATGTGCCCACTCTATTCATGAAGCCATCGACAGCGCTGGCTGATCCATGGCCCGCACCTACAGTTCTGCCTAAGATTACGCAGCAGGACAACACTGGCGATTATGAGTCTGAAATGGTGATTGTAATTGGTCGCGATGCGAAGGATGTATCCGAGGCCGAGGCGCTTGATTACGTCTTGGGCTACACGGCCGCAAACGATGTGTCTAGCAGAACTTCTCAAATGAACCAAAGCCAGTGGTGTTTCTCAAAGGGTTTCGATGGCTCATGTCCCATCGGTATGGCTCCATTCTACAATGAACCTTAGATCAGCGTGATACATGGAATTGACAAGATGTACAGGCCCCACCCTTGTTTCTGCAGCTTTGATCTCCGATGCAAGCAAGCTCCACATTCGCGGCATCAAAAGTGGCCGTGTGATGCAAGACTGCCCTCTGACGTATGTGCATCTGATTCCATAACGGGAAGGACTGTTTAAGCTAACAAATTCGTAGTGATCTGATCTTCAGCGTTCCTCAGCTAGTCAGCTTCCTCTCTCAGGGCACTACTCTACCTGCGGGTACTATCATCCTAACCGGCACTCCGCCTGGCGTTGGAGCAGCCAAGAACCCCAAGGAGTTCATTAAAGCTGGTGATGAGTTCTCTGTTGAGCTTCTCCCCCATGTGGGCACTCTTATCAACAAGATTGAGAACCAATAGAAGAATCAATGAATAGAATAGAAGGAACAACCACAGGAAGTTGTAGCAGAAATGACTAAATCTTATCAAACTCGAGAAACTACGACATGTTTTTCTTCTTTCAGTTCTAAGGCTGCAACCTTTGACTCTTTCCTGAGGTCCCTTGTATACCATTGCTAGTATAAGTCACACCCTTCGATGGATACCGTCCATGGATGCTCATGGCTAGTAACTACCCTGAGCTTGGATGCGTGTATTGAAATTCATTGTAATTCGTACACCGCTAGCGTCCAGATCAGTTCAACTCGCGTAGAGAAATTAAACTTCCTTCGAAGTCACATTCAACTAAGCCAAGCTGGAGAATCGATAACATGAATGTCTTCATGTACATAGATACAAAAATGCGTGGACTCGGGCCAATCAGATCATGAACAGGGAAATAAATTTTTCCCTGGCGGAGTAGATTTCTCCCGTGAGTCGCCCTCAGTCAGTCAGTTCGTTGAACAAGTACAGTAGACCGGATTGAAAAAATACTTCTAGTAAACAATTAGTATCATGTTTTATTATCCCTGAGCATGTTGAGAGAATTTACTAGGACTTGGCATGTTGAAATAACATAGATTCAATTAATTCAATATTGTAAGTGGGTTGCGCCTCAAAAATTGGGCAGTTTGCGACCGAGACAGACCGAAAACTCGGCATGCCGTGAAGTAGTCTCGGGTTTGTAGTAAGCAACCGTGGATGAAAGCTTACCTTGCCAAAGCACAATCATGGCATAATTTTTGAAACTACAATAGATCACAATGCATGTAGGAATCCCGTGCTCAGAAGCCGGAAATAAGGCCACCCCTTTAATCGTGGACCCGGCGAAGCTCTTCTGGGCTAAGGGCCAGATATAGCCTCACGGCCTGGCATTTTATCGGGTTCTGCCACCGGGCTGGCCCGATCAGCTTGATTCCTCAAAAGGTTGCCAGCGGCTTTTTGTTTAAGCCCACTTTCAATTTTTTCTCATTCATATTACTGTTCAATCCTTTCTTTCTCTGGTCATACGCTTTTTCTCGTTCTTTTTCATTCACCTGAATTGAAGATTTAAAATCGCCCACCAGTCATTTGCGTTGGTATAGTTACTGACCCGGTGCAGCATCGGCTCAATCTACAATGCTTCGTGCGCTCGAATGCTTGAAGAGCAATCTGCTCCGAGTCATTGGCTCTTGATCTTGGAAAAATTTATTATGATATTCTGGCTTTGTTCATTCTTGGATCACAGTATGCTCATTGACTATGCATATTTACAGTAACAGGTCCCTCCCAAACATGCCGTGTCCGATGCCGAGTCTAATCTATATCCTTCCAAAAAAAAAAACACCCCCGCCTAAAAAAATCCCGATCTCCGCCGCCGCCAGTGTCATGAAAAGCATCTGGCCAACTTGTACTCAATACGACAACGATACCAATAATCTATCGAACAATCGTCTTTACTCTTCAGCTTCGCTTCGACGCCAAACCTTGACCCTGGCATGCAGGACTATAGTCGGGATCACGCTAACAGCCATTACGAGAGCCGCGCCAATGCCAGCACTGGGAGCGACACCGACATTCTCAAACATGGGCGAGAACCTGGAAGAGGGTTAGCAATACTGAGGCTGAAAGATAATGGGGCCTTTCAATGAGGGGTCTTACCAGAATGGGCCAAGGAAACCCCAGATCTGGCGCACAAAAGTGATGAATACACCGATACTGGCTGCTTCCTGGGGGTAACAGTCTACAGCGTAGGTGATCATAACTGTTGTGACCAACTGGTTACCGACTGCGCCGATGGCAATGCCAATAATTGGCGTCACGTTCCAGTGACCGGCGGGAGACTCCTGCGTGCAAACCAGGAAGACAATAATGCCAATAATTGTCAGGGCAAAGCCAAAGTAACTCAGCCAGAGGCGGAATTCGGGTTCGGGCTTGCGGTTGATTGTTCGAGCACGTCGGTTCATCCAGAAATCGGACAAAACACCACCCATTTGCTCGCCGATTAACGAACCGATTATCAAGCCCAGGAACTGCAAGCCCAACTGTTCGGCGTTCAGCTCGAACTTCTCTTGTAACAACTGGGGCACCTCAACGGTGGCCAATATACTACCAAACAGGAAAACCATGGCATAAGCACAAGCAGGAATGAGAATGGATGGATAGCGAGCCATGGTCAAAGGGCGAACAAATTCCCACCAGGTGAGAGGAGTAGGGTCGATTCGACGAATCGACATGTACTCTCTCTTCCAATTCTTCTCTGGTCCTTCAATGCCGCTTCCCATATATCGAGTCTCCGGTCCAAAGAAGAGATACAAGATAAATTGGCCACCGTTGATCTATCCCGATCGCAACCAGTCAGCCAAACACTAATGAAACTTGATCCACAATCAGAACAACTTACCATAGCCAGGATCCAAAAAATCCATTGATAGCCTACACGGTAGGTGACAAAACCGAAGAGGAAAGGTCCCACCGGCACACCCAGGGTAATCATGAGTGTCCAGACACCCATGTAGCGGGCACGGTCTTTCTTAAACGTGGTTTCCATTACCACTGCACTGCCGATGGCTGTAGCAGGCGAGATGAAAAAGGCAACCAAGGCCCGGCAAGCAGCAAGAGAGGCATATGAGTTGCTTTTAGCACAGCCAATATTGCATACCAGACTGCAAATGAGAGATAAGAGAAATATAGGGCGGCGGCCGAACCGGTTGGACAATGGTTTCCAGAATAAGGGGGCACCTCCCAGGATGGCAATTTGCAAAGAAGTCAGATAACTAGCATTTTGCATGCCAATACCAAGATCCTCGGCAATGTCTGCATACGCAGGGACAATGCCTGCGGCGATAAATGTACCCATACAGGCGTGAAAGGCGACCAGGATCAGATTGGTCATTTTCTAGCAGATCATGGATCAGTAATTCGCCTTTTTCTTTGCAGATAGATGCTCACTCACCTTCCATTCAGGCCAGTTGTAAGGGTCTGCTGGACCCATCCCAGGGATAGGATCCAATTCCAGTGTTCCATGTCGTTCAAGCAGGTAATCTCGATGGGCCTTGGGGAGACGAGCGGCCACGGACTCACCACCATAGGTGCCTACTTGGTCGGCCCCTAAGCTCTCAACAAAATCAACATCGGTTTTGGCAGCGGTGATATCCGGAGACTCATTGGCCTGTTCAACCTGGTCTGCTGCACGAGATGAAGAAGGTTGCAACTCGAGGGATGCCATTTTCAAGGACCCCGTTAAGGGTTAGAAAAAGAATGCACGAAATGGAAAAAAAAGACTGCCCTATTCTCGATCTCCTTGAGAATTGGGAGTGATAAGACAGAGACAAAAGAGAGATGGGAAATGAAGATCAAACTACAAGATCGACGACAACCTGGAGAGGGGATAGGCAGAATTGACTAGGAACGAACCGGGGATGTTTCATACCAGTACAGTTTTTGCATGCAAAAACCATTGACGGGCTTGGCGTGCCGAACACCGAAAGTGAGTGCGCATAAGCCCCAATGACAAAGCAGACTGGGGTATTTTTTTGCCCCCGTCGGCTCCGGACTCGCCTGGAGAAGAAATGCGGAGGAAGTCCCCACGGGCTACCGGTGGGTTCATTTGGACTCGGCGAGTCAGATTGAAGACATTGCGATATCCCGATGTCACTGGGGTTAGTCACTGTTAGCCACGGGTCCAGTCTGGCACTTGAGCACGGCTAGCCGATGAACCTTTGTTGCTGTCAACACGGCACGCTCACGGGCCTCAAGTACCGAATATACACTAAATGGGTCCCTTGGCTCAGGAACCCCGGCATTCAGATCCAGAGATCGGTAAAGTAGCTATGATATCTCCAATCCAGTGCTTACGGTTGGCTATATGAACCCTAGGGCTTCTGGGTGTCTATGGGGTATTCTTGCCACATTGAGATGTCGGAGAACGAATGAGTGCATGCTCGGGATGGTTCAATGCCGAAGATTCCATATGTGGTATGGTAGAGTAGAGTAGTCTACTTCCGTAGCTCGCAGTCAAAATTGAATTGGCTTGGCATTCAATATGAAAGGACAGAAAAGCCCAACATAAGCACTTTTGTGGCACTGAGACTGAAACCTTAGCCGATGCATATGCAGCGTACCTTGTACATTGTACTGCCAGGGAGGCAAACTCTTGATGCCACACACCTTGGGGCCACGCCCGGAGCCCCAACTGAATTAATGGTGTAATTTGCCAACAGAACAATGCACTGGTATAGTGTAAGATGATAGATTTCAAGATTTCGATAGTTCCTGAATGAGGAGAAGAAGTCGTCGTAATCTCAAACTACTTTTGTAGAGGGGTTCACTCGTCTCAAGAGGATGTGGGAAAGGTGCCACACCCCACAATTGACTTCTCCACAATAATCTCTTCCTCCCACTCTTTCCCACTTCCTCCCACTTCTCATACTCTACTTCCCTCGGTGATACTATTCAGAAATAGTGTCTCTGATATGGAGATTATGATCGGATCTTCCTCGTCAGGAATCAAGAAGTTGGCATGTCGTGTGTGTCAGAAAGGTTTCACCAAGGCTGAACATCTTCGAGTGAGTTTATACCTATTGCTTCTTCTGCCCCACGATCTTTTGAAGGGCCGCTTCTTTCATCGAAATATATCAAGTATTTGATACTAACGAACCCATATAGAGACATGAACGTTGTCGTAAGTCTTTTTTACTTTCCAATTAGAAGGGAGATCTTACTCGTCAATCATCTTTCTCCATTGCCTTCTCCAGCTCATTTTGGTTGATTCCCTCGACTGACTGGAGTCCGTACTTTAGATACCGGGGCCAAACCATTTGTCTGCAAAGAATGTAGCCGGCCATTTGCCCGGCAGGATGCTCTGACCCGCCATGAGAAGTTACATCAGCGAGACATGGAAGTCAAAGATGTGCCACCGCCATCCTCAGGCCCTCCGTCTACATCTCTGGACTCTATGGCTTCATGGGATAGTAGCAATACGTCTCCCACGGGGCCCACTTCAACACCGGCTACTAGTCACTCATGGAGTGAAGCACAGCCAGTTCATACCTCAAATATCGATGATGTTGCGGCAGATCTGGACTTTGCTCTCATCTGGCCTGATTCGGAGAATCTGTTTCAAAGCTTGATGTCTTCCGACATAAAGGATCAATGGCAGATGCCCCTGGGCACACTACCTTTCCCACCCGTCGTACAGGATATCAATACCATGAACTTCGGCTCTCCTAGCTCATTCGATGACCGAACTTCTTCGGTGGGGTCAATTCCATCTGGGGAAGGCCATCAAGCAGTACGTGACGTGACGGAGATGGTCAATAGCTCGGTAAGCTTAGGGTCAATTTTTTTTTGTTGAGATACAGAACATTATCCTACGAGTGAGCAGTACTGACAATGTCTTCTCTAGTCATCAAGCGTCACTGCCGCAATTAAAGCCACTTCTATAACATCAGTCTTCCTTGATGAGTGTCTTCATATGTTCTTCGTCAAGTTCATTCCGACTTTCCCTATACTTCATCGCTCAACATTTGTATTTCGAGAATGCACCCACGCTCTACTTCTGAATGCTATTGCTATCGGATCATTGTATCTCGGCCCAAGTGATTCGGTAGCAAAGGGCGAAGCGCTGTGGAGGTTAGCACATACAGCTGTTGCGACTTCATGGCAGTCTCTCATTACCCATAGTGGCCCATTTGACGCTTGCAAGGGGGTACAGCTCATGATCACCGCCCTTCTAGGTCAAATATACGGAGCTCTATCTAAGAATCGTGCTATCCGGACCACAAGTCAGGTCTTCCGCCCCCTCGGCTTTTTCTGGGCACGTCACTGTGGCATGTACGATAGCCAGCCATATTCAGCGGAGAACTTGCCTTCGGTTAATGCCTCTTTTGCGGAAAAAGAACATCAATGGCGAGTTTGGGCCGCACGGGAGATCCAACAACGTGCTTTATTGGCGTACTACGTACTCGATGGCCTTGTTGCTCAAATGTCGGGTGATGGCGCATCAGCTCGCCATGTCTCTAACCCTTTGGGGCTTCCTAGCAGTGAAGCAGCCTTTGATGCCAGTACCCCGGATGAATGGCTTGCGCACATGCACTCCCAAAAGCCAGACCAGTCGTCCTTCAGAGCGATATTCCGCTCTCTCTTCCCACCGGTTGGGAGCTTTCGTCCCTTGGACTATCCATTTTCCGCCTTCGGACTTCGGGTTGTTCTTGAAGGTCTTCAGTCTCTGATATCTGATTGTGACGGTCCTGACCTAGCTGTTGGGGTGCCGGGTCGATCAGATGTCCGAAGGGCTCTTGCCCAGGTCCATGAGACTATATCAATGAGCATTCACTTTTCAGCTGCTGAGCGACTGGAGATATTATTGCGCTGGCATACAGTTTGCCTTGATGCCATGATCAATTCAACAGTTCTTTCTCGCCATGTGTGCTCTCGCTATAATATCTCTCAGCATGTCTCTGGTGGAACTCGGGATGTCCAAGCTGATTTCGATCTTGTCAAATGGGTTAGTAGTGAAGATGCACGGCGTGCAGTGCTTCATGCGGTTGCCATTCAAGATATCATCGAACAACTTCCGCGTGGCCGTGCCCATGTAATTCATATGCCTAGCTCGCTTTTTGCAGCGGCGACGGTTTATGTTGTCTTCTCTCTTACTGGAGCGGCGACGGTCCATCTTCCTCGGACAATCATATGGCAGGATGCCTTACTTTCATATTCCGACCTTTATATTGACCATGACGAAATGCCGCTTCCACACGGTTCAGAGACCCGCCGCTTTGTGGAATCAGAGCAAGCGATTTCGTCTGCTCCTGTCGGTGGCTCTGTGCGAAATCTTTTGTACGAACTTAATTCGATGCAAAAGCTCTTCCGCTGTCTTTCGTCACAGTGGGGAATCGCCCGTGATATGGACGAAATCGTTGCTAGGTGGATACAGATCTGCCATTAGGAATTGACTTTCCATGGCCTTATATTGAAGTATTGACTGAATTTTGAATTATTAGCGTGACTTTATATATGCATAATGAGACATGAGAGATGAATCTTCTATCAAAATTACTTCGGCGTCAGCAAGCTTCTCATAGACGACAGTCATACAGTGTCTTTCTACTCGGGAAAGATCACGAGACTCTCGAAAGAGGTCAACAATCGATTTGTCCTCGGAAATCAAGGGCCCTAGTTATGTAAAGTAGATCTCAAAAATATCCCATGTTCGAGGTGCCCGATTTGTAAAAGCCCATAAATCCCAGTATTGATAAACACCGCAAGAAAATAAAAGCAAACACGTCAAAGTGTGGGAATTTCCCAGTCAAGCACTCCCACCAGTTACTGGTGTTCTCAGACTGTAGTCTCATGCCTCGTCAGCGCCAAGCCCAAGCACAGAGTAAGCGCCGGTCTCCCTCATCAGGGTGTCCAGCTCATTGGCCGCCTTGGAGCTAGCGTTATTGTTGAGACCACTCGTATCCACGGATGCCACACCCTTGCGAGGGCTTTTGGCTTTCTGGCGCTTGGCCGGACTCGCGGACTCGTCGTCAGAAGCTTGTGGACTTCCCATGGGCTTCTTCTTCTTCGCAGGTGTCTTGGGGGCATCTTTTCCAGGAGTCTTGCCATTCTTTGGTGGTCTTCCCCTTTTCGCAGGGATGGTCTGAGGTTTATTCGGGCTTGAAGGGTTGCTTGCATCAGCTGATCCAGATGGGCCTGCGTCCTTGGTAGATTCTTTGTCTGCTTCTTCACGAAGAACCTCAGCTTCTTTACGGAAAGCACGAAACTTGTGCTCGATGCTGTTGTAGGTAGCTCCCTCGCCGTACATCCTGGCGATCTCTTTGTAGTCGAGCTGAAACATACGTTAGAGAATCTCGTTGCGATAATTGATATCATTCACTCTTGACCATGAGAGAGACTAACCTTCAGTCCCTTTTGGGAAGCCAGCAGGGCTGCTAGCAGCTTCTTGTCCTCGACACGCATTTTTGGTTATTGATGGATGAATGAACAATATGCGAAGATGATCGTGGTAGTAAGAAATGTTCTGTAGAAAAAGAGTAGAGACTGATGGAGTATTTTTCACCTGCTTGAATCTCGGTATTGGATAAGAGGAAGTGGAAATAAATTTGGGGAAAGCACCTGCTGAAATGAGCAGTCAATATGTGTTTTCCAGAAAGGAAAGAACCAAGAAGGTAAACAGTAAACAGTTCGGGTTGCAACTTCCTCATCCTGCACTCACACCTCACCGCATAAATAATACTACATAGCGTCAGAGAAATTTTCTTGAATGGATAATATTGGTAGATCATGTTGTGGTTGGGAAGAGTTTCGAGGAATTATAATGCTTCTACGAACTATCTGCTGAAAGCTACTATGTACTTCGCATGCAATCCAGTTATCTCCATCATTTGGCAAAGTCTATAATTAGTGTAGTAGACTTTCTCCATTCAAATGTTGCAATAATACACTAGTGTAGAAGATCAGTATAAGTAGAACGCTTCAAGCACTCAGCGACGCAGAAAACAACATAGTAGGGCATGACATTCATTCCCTTCGAAGTATACAAGCCACTTTCTTACTGTCAGTCTTCCATTAAATAAGAGAACTCTCGCCTTCAGAAACTATCCTTTCCATCATTTATTCAGTATTTCTTAGTAGATGTACTTTTAGATTTGTATAGGGCTAGGTCATCTAGATGACACCGCCGGTGCCAACCCCCGGTCCTCTTGGCCACCCCATGACGACAACATGACTTTTGGGAAACAAAAACGTGCCATTTCTGATTTTTTGTCTAGGCAATCGCTTTCAAGTGATAGTGCCTTATACTTCATCTTTCGGACTATTTGTGTTCAGCCTGAGCTCAAAAACGGTCTTTGCCTTACTAGCAAAATGTCTTCTTCCATGGGCCATCATGGGACTTTCGAGGTTCCAAAGTCGGCACAAAGCCAAAACAAGCCTGGGTGAGCGAAGCTCGAGAAAGTGCTTGCGCTATTCTGCTAACTTTTCTGGAAGACTTGAAAGCAAAATGTCATCATCTAGCGAATCCACGAAGCTGGAACATGAGGGTGCCTTCATTGAATATCCCGGCTCAAATAAGCTGAAAGACAAGAAGGTCCTGGTCACAGGTGGAGAGTATGCTTCACCTTATTACACAGAAATTTGCTTGACAAATTGGCTCACAGAATCTCAGTTCAGGGATTGGAAGGTCAATTGCCATTCTGATGGCTAGAGAAGGTGCAGACATTAGTATCGTATATTTGCCCAAAGAAGACGAAGATGCTCAGTATACCAAAATTATGATCGAGAATGAGGGCAAGCAATGTCTCCTTATCCCAGGGGATCTCAGAGACCGTAACTTTTGTTGTTCGGCAGTGGAAGAGCATGTCAAACGGTCTGTCCTAGTATACCTTCTCGCGTTACAAGAGGCTAACTGGGAGTATCCTCTGATGCAGATATGGAACCCTCAACGTTCTTGTTAACAACGCATCGAAACAATACATGACCCAAGAATTTGAAAATGTGGATTTAGATAAGACAGAGGACATCTTCAAGTGCAATATCATTCAGATGATTGCAATGGCGAAATTTGCGCTGCCTCATCTGTCTCGTGGTGATTCGTGTGTTGGTATTTTTCCAATTTCATATTGCTTTGCCCACTAATACTTCACAGGATCATCAATATGTCGTCGGTCGTTACTTTTCGGGGATCGGGAACTATGGTGGATTACTCTGCGACAAAAGGTGCCATAATCGGGTTTACCAAATCTCTAGCAAAATACCTTATTCCAAAAGGGATTCGAGTCAACGCCGTGGCGTGAGTTGGAGCTCTGACTCAATTATCTTTGGTGATCCCACTAACGCATGGGCCTACTATTTATGTAGTCCCGGTGCTATATATACCCCCATTCAAGCCGACACTCGCGACGCTAGGCAGATGGAAGGCTGGGGCCGTGGTGCTGGGCTCGGTCGACCAGGCGAACCAAGCGAGGTTGCGACGAGTTTTGTATTTTTGGCGAGTGCCGATGCGTCGCTGTATTGTAAGCTCAAAGTACCCGAACCCTTATTTGAAACTCAATATTGATTTGCGCTTGGGCAGACGGGCAGGTTCTACACTGTTACCCACTAGGGGACTAAAGTAGTGCGTTGGTGCGCATTCTTGATACGCGAAACATGCTTCGAGCATATTTCCTCAGTGTCGCGTTTTTTAATACCGGAGTAGGTCTAAACTTGAAAATTTGTCTCATAACTGGTCAATAGGTTATAATGCAATCATTTGGGATCGTATATCAGTTTACAAGCCAGGGTTTAGCCCCATTCAATGCTTTTTCCCATCCTCCTTCGTTCTGCCAGATAGCAATGCTCTCGACCTCATCCCTGCCCAACTTCAACCCATTATAAAGATGCTATTTGCGAATAAGTCAACTCCTTGCCGTGTCATGTGGATATATGGATATAGCAAAAAGCGAAGTAAAGTAAAGGAAAAGAGAAAACTACTACTTACGGGGAACAAGCCTTCGCCTGGTCGTGGGCCACATACTTTGCCATCCGGCGACTCCCAGCGAATATCCGAGATGACTGTAGCATACTCGATACGGAGGATATATACAAGCGGTTCCTCTTTGAAGAATGTGTTCAGAGTATTGGCAACCTGGTGTGCCATCGATAGATGCACAAAGCCCGACTTCTGATCCAGTTCGCTAACAGGAAGCCGCTCAGGGAGGGGTTCCCGTATCGGAGAGGAAGAAGGGACAATCTTGTAAATATAGCGGGGCTGGGTATCGAGAGCTGCCATATTGAAGGAGCCCTGACAAGGTGAAGAATAAGGTTGATGACTCGAAGAACAAAAGAGTCCTAGCTCTGGGGCGGGATTTATAGCCGAGTGAATGCCATCTTGTGGCATTTACTTTTCAGCACGGCGGGGTTAAGCCGCCCGTTTGAACGCTCAAATCACGTCAGGACGGAGGCGGGGTCATTCCCAGACTTTTAAGAGGCCGTAGTAGATATCTGCAAATTTATTTTAAGTTCATTTCAGCTATTGAGTTCATTTGATGTTCATTTGACATAAGTGCGTTGGTGTGGTAGCTAGACTACCTTGGAAGGTTGAACAATAGTAATTAGCTGGTCAATATATATGTTGTACAAGTGCAGAGCCAAGCCCTGGAGGCAGTCTCGGACCAATTTTTTAGCTTAAACCTCTATTGGAATAGATCCAACTGTTACAATTTCATTGAATAAAACCACACAGGAATCTTATCCTACTACTAACTCATGGCGTTGACATTAAATCGAAGTACATACGGTAGTATATGTAGCCAACCCGCAGGCCTTGTAGTGACGCAGTCGACTCGGGTGCTCTAATGTGATGGTCGCACGGGACTACCATCGACAGCCAGTGGACCTCAAGACCCGCCAAAACGATCCAAACCTCGATTTGTCGAGATTCTTCCACCATCCGCAAAGGAGCACAAAATACAAGATACGAATGATATGTATACTTCCATTCAATATAACTCATTTTTAATCACCGGTAATCTACTCAATGAGACTAGCCGTTCGTATGTTTTTCTGCAAGAAGAGCTTCAGCCATATATTCACGTGATACTGATTGGCGATCGGACTCCATCACCTGATCGGGCTATACCAAATCGGGAGATTTGTTTTGGAGCCGTCCGTTTTGGGCCGCGGGAATCCTGGTCGCACTTGCCCTGTTGCCCTGTTACCGTGCTTTCCTGTGGCCCCCCCACTGTCAACAGAGCGAATTCCATCATCGGAGGGTCTCGCGGCTCGGTTCTTCGACTCCAAATCTTTCTGGAGTGAGCTCTATCACCTTTTCCCCTCCACCCCTCCAGAGACCCCATCATCTTCTTCCATATTGCGTGTCAATTCATCCATGCACGCTCGCGCTTGATCTCACATTCCGAACGCTTTTATCCACGACAGACTCGGACATTTGATACCGACTGGACCCCAACAGTATCTTAATCGCTGCCGGTAGAGCAGGCATGCGGTCTTTCGAGTCCAAGAATTCTCCTTCGGTTTTCGCATTCTCCTTGCGACGGTAATAGTGATGTCGACCCAATTCCCATCCTTCAGGCGCGCCCAGACCGATATTCCAGCAGAATCAGAAAATACCCTGCGGCATACTGGTTCAACTGCATCCACAAACTCATCTGCCTACTCTGTCACGTCGAGCTCATTCACGCCGAGCCGGACAAGCACGGTTTCGTCCAATGCGTCAATCCCGGGTAACTTAGGCCATTATCGGGGCAAGAGTGAAATCGCGTCTTCTACAATGGATTCATTTGACAGAGGGAAAAATGCTGGCACGACATATGAAAGCATCCGCCGGTCTCTTCGACCTTTACAACAAGTCCCTCAAAACTCTCCATCTATCGTCAACAACAAAGCCCTTCCTTATCGCCACTCTCGCAGCAACACACTCGATGAGTCCCATCATCTGAAGGATCATCGGCCAAGTACACCCGAGTCGCATCAAGTATACCACAAAGAAAACGAATCACCCCGTTACAGAACTGCGGCATTGGAACCCCAAACCCCTCCATCTGCACCTTCACCTCGACATTGGCCACCCACCCCGACAGCAGGATCACCTCGACCTTCATCGCCCCAGAAGACGTTATCGAATAGTCCTCATCCACCCACACTGACTACCGCTCTATCTGCACCTGATATCGAGACATTCCAAAAGTCCTCCACCCGTCACCTCAGGACCTTATCCAAATTTGCACAGTCTGGTGAAACAGATGATTTTCAATTCGGCTCTGGGACAGCTTCTGTAGTAGGTCTACAAGGAAGACGACGTCTAAAGCGCGCCGATTCAGTTGCTGGTAGGAGTGGTGCTATTTCACCGGAGAAACCAAAGACTTCATCATGGGCAGCGGGAAACTGGATGGACGCGCAGCGTCAATTCTTGCAAGCATATGAGTATCTTTGCCATATTGGTGAGGCTAAAGAGTGGATTGAGGAGGTCATTCAAAAGCAAATCCCGCCAATCGTTCAGCTGGAGGAAGGACTGCGAGACGGGGTGACACTCGCGGAGCTGGTGCAGGCCATGTATCCCGATACACCCATGCGCATTTTCCGAAACCCAAAGCTGCAATATCGCCATTCCGACAACATCGCTCTTTTCTTCCGCTTCTTGGATGATATCGAACTACCCGAACTCTTTAGATTCGAATTGATCGATCTGTATGAAAAGAAAAACATCCCGAAGGTTATTCACTGTATCCACGCCTTGTCGTGGTTGCTGTTCAAAAATGGAATGTTAGATTTCCGCATGGGCAATTTGGTTGGACAGCTCGAGTTTGAACATCACGAGCTTGAGAAAACACAGAAGGGTCTTGACAAGGCCGGTGTCAGTATGCCCAGTTTTGCAGGTATGGCCGCAAATTTTGGAGCCGAGCCTGAACCGGAGCCGGAGCCTGTAGAGTCAGAAGAAGAGCGAATCGACCGTGAGCTGCATGAAAACGAAAGCGCGATAGTTGATTTCCAGGCTCAAATACAAGGTGCAATGGTGCGCCTGAAGCTCGGCAACGTGATGAATGATCTTTGGGACTTTGAGCCCCGTCTGATCGAACTACAATCCAGATTGCGCGGGGATTGGGCGCGACAAATTAGTCAGTATCGACTCGACATGCGCCGTTTTGCTATCCAGCTTCAAGCCGTCAGTCGCGGTTTTATCGTTCGCCAGCGTCAACAGGGAGAAAGCCAATGGCGGAAATCCCAGGAGAAGAATGTTCTGCAGCTGCAAAATCTGATTCGTGCGTCTAAAGTACGAGCAGAAACCAGCATGCTCCAGACTCGCATCCGTCGCGAAGAGTCTGGAATTAAGCATTTCCAAGCCGCGATTCGGGCTGCACTGCAGCGAAAGGCCCTGGCTGACCAGTATGAACAATCTCACTATGCCGAAAACGAAGTTACGACCCTCCAGGCGGCCATTCGTGGCGCCATGCAACGAAAACGAATCAGCACACAGTCGAAAGAAGTGAAAAAGGCCGCTACTTCTGCCAAATCACTGCAGGCAGTGATTCGCGGCGAGCTTGTCCGTCAGCAGCTGTCACAGACGAGAGCTTCTTTGCAACAGGAGACGGCACAAATAACACAACTGCAAGCCGCAGTCAGAGCATTGAAGGCTAGAAACTCCCATTCAGAGCGTCTGCAAGCCCTTTCAAGAACAGCGGGCGGGTGCGCAGGACTTCAAGCTCTAATCCGAGGAGCTGCCATCAGAAAGAGCAATAACGCCCTTCGCGCGGAACTTTCGCAACATGCTACCTCCACCACGGATTTACAAGCTCTGCTCAGGGGTAACTTTTTGAGACAGTCCTTGCAGGACCAGCAAGCTGCCCTGTTGAAGGAAGACCATGTCATCTTAGAGGTACAGTCTCGCGTTAGAGCTATGATGGAGCGCAGACGCTTAATGGCCGACCGTCGGGCTCTCAAAAGCCAAGAGAATATCATCGTGAACCTCCAAGCGCTTTCTCGCGCGGCTTTGCTCCGCATTGAGGTTGGCGATATTCTCACACGCCTCGAAGAAAGCGAAGAACAAATAGAGCAGCTTCAGGCGCTTGCCAGAGCCATGGTTGTTCGTGTTCAAGTTGGTAATATGCTGGCCGACCTTGAAGATCAAGAGGAAGCTGTAATTGATTTCCAATCTCGTATGCGAGGAATGATTATTCGCAGTCGCTTCGAGGAGAGACGACGCCACTATAACGAGAACATGGAAAAGGTTATCAAAGCCCAGAGTGTTATCAGAGGTCGTATTCAGGGCCAGGCCTACAAGAGCCTGACAAGCGGCAAGAATCCTCCCGTGGGAACGGTTAAAGGATTTGTCCATCTGCTCAATGACAGTGACTTTGACTTCGACGAGGAGATCGAATTCGAACGACTGCGAAAGGTGGTTGTGCAGCAGGTGCGGCAAAATGAGATGGCAGAGCAGTACATCAGCCAACTGGACATCAAGATTGCACTGCTGGTCAAAAATAAGATTACACTTGACGAAGTCGTGAAGCATCAGAAACATTTTGGTGGCCATATTGGGAATCTGCTCTCCAATACTGAGATTTCCTCTAAGGATCCCTATGATCTTAAGGCCTTGAACAAAACATCCAGAAGAAAGTTGGACCAGTACCAGGTTTTCTTCTTCCTTCTTCAGACGCAGGCGCAATACCTGGCTCGACTTTTCCGCCGACTTCGTGAAATCAATACCTCCGACAAGGAATACGAAAGAATCAGGCATTTGATGATGGGTCTCTTCGGGTACTCCCAAAAGCGACGTGAAGAGTATTATCTTGTCAAGTTACTTTCTCGATCTGCCAAGGAAGACATTGAGAACTTTGCTTCCCTTCCAGAGTTTATGCGCTCGACCCCTTTCTGGAATAAGCTCTTTGGCTCATACGCAAAATCCCCTCGAGACCGCAAATTTATGCGTGAAGTTCTTGGAACTGTTGTGCGAGAATCTGTCATCGAGAATCCAGAGCTTGACCTCGAAAGCGACCCAATTCAGATCTATCGCTCCTCAATCAACAATGAAGAGCTTCGAACAGGACAACGCAGCAGACGAGAACCAAACCTCCCTCGTGAGGAAGCCATTCGAGATCCAGAGACTCGAGAAACTTTCATTCAACATTTACAGGACCTCCGCGACATTGCTGACCAATTCTTTGCTGGCCTTGAAGACTTCTTATTCCACATGCCTTTTGGTGTCCGATACCTTGCCCAGCAAATGTATGAGAACCTCCTCGCACGCTTTCCAAATGAAGACCCTGGTTTCGTCCTTCAGACAGTCGGGCACTGGATGTGGAAGAATTATTTCCAACCCGCAGTGCTCGAGCCTGAGAAGTACAGTGTGGTCGACCGAGGATTGACCCAAGAGCAAAAAAGGAATCTGAGCGAAATATCCAAGGTCGTCGCACAGGTTGCCTCTGGAAGACTTTTCGGGGCTGAGAACGTATATCTGCAACCTCTCAACTCCTATATCGGCGAGTCAATACAACGACTCGGACGAATTTGGGGCCAGAGTAAGTTCCTTTCAATCCTAACCAATGAAGCATAGTTCTTCAGCTAACCCAAAGCAGTGATTTCCGTCCAGGACGCTGAGGCCTACTTCGACATCGATGAATTTAACGACCTATACGCCAAGGCCAAGCCTACTCTGTATATCAAGATGTCAGACATCTTCTCGATTCATCAGCTTGTTGCTTCGGAAATCGAGTTCATTTGTCCGAACCCGGATGATTTCCTCAAACAGCTCACCCGAGATCTCGGAAATGTTAAGAGCAACGAGAATGAGTTGATGAGTGTCAGCACAACCGAGATCAACCTCACACTGAACCCTAAACTAGCTCAGGTTGAAGGTATGAATAACAACCAGTTTTTATCATGTACGAACGTTAGCTAATGATCATTCTAGATCCGGAAGCGGAGGTCAAGGCATTGTTCATGGAGACCAAACGATGCATTCTCTATATTATTCGAGTCCAAACTGGGGCAAATCTCATGGATATTATGCTGAAGCCTCCATCAGTGGAAGATGAAGAAAGATGGCAAACACTGGTACGGGACGAGATAAACACGAATAATCCCCGACGAGGCGCGTATGGCGATGCCAGTACATTGATTGACATCGGATCAATGGACTACTCCGAACTCAAAGGCACAGCCCTCGAGAATATTCTCCGACTCGAGCAGGCCGGTAAGATCAGCCGGCACAATCACTACCAAGACCTACTCAACGCCATCGCAATTGACATTCGCACGAAGCACCGCCGGCGTGTGCAGCGAGAGCGAGAGCTGGAAGGGGCACGCTTGACCTCTAACCGCCTCAGTGATCAAGCAATCTACCTTGACCAGCAGCTCAAGACCTATAACGACTATATTGAACAGGCCATGATCACCTTGCAGAATAAAAAAGGAAAGAAGCGTTTCCTCATGCCATTCACCAAGCAATGGGACCATCAGCGAGAATTGCAAAAGACTGGCAAGGTCTTCAAGTTTGGATCCTACAAGTATTCTGCACGCACCTTGGCCGATCGAGGTGTTCTTGTTTCATGGAAGGGCTACAACGACCGCCAATACGATCGAGTGGACTTAACGATCTCCAGTAACGAAGTTGGAGTGTTCACTATTGACGGCAGTACTGGCAATATGATGGTTCCAGGTGCAAATGCACAGGTACCTCTAGATGATTTGCTGCAGGCTCAGTTTAACAACACACAGTTCATGGACTTCTTTGACGGACAAATGCGGGTCAATGTCAACCTCTTCTTGCACTTGATCATGAAGAAGTTCTATAATGAATAGTTCTTGTCCAGATGTTACGAAGTATGAACTCGGTGGGCATTATTACTGTCTTATTTCAGTGTTTTCTTTATTCAATCCCTGTCTTTTCGTCTTGTTTTTTATTATTTTATTTTCCTGTTACAGATACCTAGGGTATGTCTTTGGACTTCATAGCGATAGCGTCTCGGTTTTAACGAGCACCTGAATGATATGTACACAATATGTATAACCGAAATAAGTCATAAATAGTCTTTCCGTAAATCCGCAAGACTTTCTCTCTTTTCAATATCCGTATTTTATATTAGTGAACAAATGCTGCCCAACGACCTGGAGTATACGGTGGGATCAGGGGCTGCCACGTGACTGCGTGGCGCGTGGAATCGGCCAGCTGGAAACCGGACAATCAACTCCCCCTCTGACCTTACGACTTCAACACCCAATCAAGGCGGGCGTGGATCGCTTCTTCTTCTTCTTTACCGACTTTCAATTATTCCATAGGCTCGCTTGCGCCTTACTAGCGATCTCTTTATTTCTCTTGCGCCTGAGCCCGACTGGCACGTCACCCCTCGCCATGGATATTAACAGCATCCGAGACCAGGTTAGCAACCTGACCTTGTATGATTTGAAAGCTGGTGTCCGCAAGGTGCAGAATGGTATGTAATTGTTCATTCAAATGCCATACGGATGCCATTGAAAGCACTTCTTTTATCTGCTTGTTTCCAAGAGCCTATGCTGACCGCTCCGTCTTAGCTGTCATGAACTATACCGAGATGGAAGCTAAGGTTCGTACGATCACCAAACTTTTCGCGCAAAGGCCTATCATTCCAGCATGCGACAATGCAACCTCGAATCATATCTTAGCCAGCAACTTCAACAACTTACACTTCCCGATTAGGTCCGAGAAGCTACAAACAATGAGCCCTGGGGTGCATCAACAACGTTGATGCAAGAGATTGCCAATGGAACGCACAGCTAGTCGGTCATACCTGATTTGGTGCAACTATTTTTTGGCGCATATGCTTATCAATTTGTCTAGTCAAATGCTCAACGAAATTATGCCTATCCTCTACAAACGATTCACCGACAAGAGCGCCGAGGAATGGCGGCAAATCTACAAGGTTCGAATCTATCCGGAAATTTGGGGATGAGTAAGGACTGACTGTTTTCCGAAATACAGAGTCTCCAGCTTCTTGAATTTCTGGTCAAGAATGGATCGGAACGGGTGGTTGACGATGCGAGATCTCACATGTCCCTCCTGCGGATGCTCCGGCAATTTCACTATATCGATATGAATGGAAAGGACCAAGGCATTAACGTGCGCAACCGTTCCTCCGAATTGGTTAAGTTGCTGGGCGACGTTGACCAGATCCGAACTGAGCGCAAGAAGGCCCGCAGCAACCGGAATAAGTTCAGTGGTTTTGAGGGTGGTATGAATGTCAGTGGAATGAACAGTGCTAGCTCCGGACGCTATGGTGGCTTCGGTAGTGATAGTATGGGATACGGTGGCTATAGTGGAGGTGTTTACGGTGATGGCGGAGGTTTCGGTGGCGCATCTGCTGGTGATGACTTCCAAGGATCCAGTAGCGGTCGTCGGGGTAATCGATTTGATGAGTACGACGAATACGACGAGGGAGATATCAGCCCACCGCGCCGTGAGACTGCACCCGCATCGAAGCCCGCGCCCAAAAAGTCCGAGCCCGCGCCCGCGCCTGTGGAAGATCTATTCGACTTTGGTGACGATGAGCCCGTGGCCCCTGCTGCGCCCGCCTCTAATGCAGCCGGCAAGCAGCCTGCTAGCAGCGGATTGAATATGCTGGACTCAGCACCCATCGATGATGATGACTTTGACGATTTCCAGTCCGCAACTCCAGCGAGCCAAGCCCCTGCGCAATCCTCAGCTCAATTTGGCATCCCACCTCCTGCTTCTACGGGCAGCACAACCTCCAACACTCAATTCGTTGCACCTCAACCGGTGTCTGCCTCTCAGGGTGCTAATATCAATGGCTTAGTCGGCTTCACCACTCCCACCCCAACCGGTGGCTCGCTTGCCTCTCCTTCACCACAGGCACAGAATGTCCAGCAAAAGCCCATGGCCCCAAAGCCATCAGGCTTCCAAGCTGCAACTCCCAATTACTTCACTTCCGTTTCGACTGCCTCGCCACAACCTTTTGCTTCGCAGGCTACTTCTTCAATGTCCTCCGGCATGACACCCTCTGCTACTGGCAACAAACCAGCGGCCAGCACTGCATCCAAATCCTCCGGTGACGCCTTTGGATCCCTTTGGTCCTCCGCCAGTGCTACTGCCGGTATATCCAAATCCAACGCTGCTGCTAACAAGGGCCCAAACCTGGCCAGTATGGCCAAGGAAAAGGCCAGCGCCGGAATCTGGGGTGCCCCAGCCTCATCCAACACTGCCTCCCCTGCTCCTTCGCAGCCGCAGCAAAAGCAGGGTGGTTCTGCATTCGATGACCTTCTCGGTTAAGCAAGTCTCATCACGCTGGCATTCTTTCTCCCTTCGAATCTATTCTTGTTAGAGTATACGCCGCATTCGATCTCTTTAATATCGAATTCAGTTATCTTTATTTCCCCCATTCTGTACTGTCGCTTTTTCTCCTATCCATCCGAGCCTTTGTCCGTGCACTTTGTTGATCAATCGGACTGGCCACGTTTTTGCAGAGGAACTTCAATCCCGAAAATTTTCCTTGTTATCTTCCATTTTTTCCTTGCAAAATAGGGTTTGTGGTGGTAAATGGTATTCTAGTCTACGTATAGTATTTACGACGTCCTGATGTCAATTTCAGTTCTTCTATTAAGACTCCTCATATCACGGCTCCCAGATCAGTGAAGTTATTACCGTATTACAGTCAAGTCAGTAAGGTATCGTCGAGCAACCTCGGTGTTGTGTTCCCAGGAAGACTCTTCGTGGAGATATCACTGATTCCAAGTTCGGCCGTAAGATCTAGAAGGCATACCTATGATAGGTATAGCTGAGACTACATTGCAATTGAAATTTTCGGACTTGAATTGAAGTTACGCTGATGCTAATTAATGCAAAACAACGCCTATGCTGAAGAAGGCTAGATACAAGAAGAGCTGTTGAGGGAAGAGACTGATGTAAACAAAACATGACATTTGGAATAGGGAGATGGAGCTGAAGAACGACGAGACGAGGATTATTATCATCCATTCCGTCTCTTCCTGGCTGCTATTCTCGGCCAAGGTTATATGGGATATAAATGGCATTTCGTGGATGGGATATCAAGCGTATAAGGGATAGGGACATTCATTAGTTGATGAATTTGTAGTGTATGTGTGGGGAAGGGGAAGGAGGAGGATTAGGCCGAATGGAAGCCATAATCTTAGGCCTGTGATGACTGGTTCGAGAATTTGACTGTACGGTCATTTTCGAACATTTTGTAGAGGTTGAATACTACACCAGTTTATGATGGTGTTCATCAATCGACCGCGGCGCGGGTGGATGGCAAGGGATACGGTTACTTGGAGAGTCCCTTGATCCAACATGCTGATGAAAGTATACGAGCCCTGTGGAGCACTCGGGCCGTATGAGTATGTAGCACCTGCGAGTCTGATGGAAGCGGCCGTTTACATAGTAAATGAGTGATGGCCCAAGCTCTTGGCTTTATGTGGCGGGGCCATCTATGAGTATTTGCCGGTTTCAGGTCTTCGCCAACATGCTGGAGCGATTACCACCGCCAGACACATTTGGTTCCGTAGCAGATTCGGGTTCATCAACAGATATGGTAACATGGGCGTCGCCATTTGTACCGTGATTGTTATTGTGGGTTGCCGTGGGAGTAGAGTGGCCGGTATTGACGGGTGTAGAATCATGACTGTCTTCACTCGTATCCATACTAAGACTTGCACTAGTGTCAGAAATGTCCGGTCCAGGCTCTCCATTCAAAGAGGTCAGGCCTCCTTCGATATCACGGAGTAGCCGCACAAATTCTTCTGGGACAAGACCATTTTCTCCGGTCTTTGGGTCTTCCGCAACTAGCCAACCTTGACCATGTCGGTATGAAACGTAAATGACCTGGCCTTCTGTAAGGGGAAGCTCATTTTCGTGCTCGCGGGTGAAATCGAAAAGCGCAACAGCTTTGCCGTGCATCTCCTCATCGGGACAACCGACGGCGAATTGGTAATCGTTGGAATACCTGTCCACCCCTGTGTAGTTTTCCTCGGACGTGAATCCGGGTTCAGGAATATCGCCTTGCTGGCCACCAGCATGATACGAATACCGTCCTTGGCTCGCAGGGTAGGTAATGTATTCTCCACCGGGCCCATTCTCCACTGAATCGCCATTGCTCACGTAGTACGTCTCACTACCATCCGCATTTCTCCCAACATATGTGCCACGATCTAGCCCAGTTCCCGAAACTTGCTCGTCACCGTTCAAGTCCATACCAGTAGACTGTTGACGCTGGCGCGAGGTGGTCACGACTGGGCTGTGCAAATCCTCATCTTCACTATATGGTGGTCCATCGCCGAATGACATAGCTGGAAGTTGTTGTTGGCCCTGACCTTGGCCGTGATTGCTCTCTGTACTCCAGTGACCAGTTAGCCACGGGCCCTTCGAAGTGTCCCATGATGGCGGAGGGTCAGAAAGGCGACGATATTCACTCGCAGGGGTAGAAACGCCTGATGCGTGAGGAGGGGGAGGACCATAATGAAACGGGTGTATAGGCGGGTAGGCAAAGTCTCGCACCAGGGCGTAGGGTAGACTGGAATGAAAGATGGGGAACACGTGGGAGCCCGGACGCGAGCGATTCTGGGAAGTGAAGGAGAGATTCGAGTAAGTTGACAACCGATCCTTTGCACTCGGCGATGGTTTCACCGAATCATTTGTTAGAATGGGTGGAAGAACCTGTAGGTTGTTCCCAGAGGTGTTGGCAGGTGCCGGAGACGACATTGCGCGACAGCCAAAAGTCAAAATTGGAGCGACGTGGATTCAAGGAGAGAGATCAGTTCAAGACTAGCAAGGGATGCGTGGGGTGTTCATCGGTCGCGCTTGGACTCTAACTTTGCATTGCGATTGATGGCGCGCCAACCTTGTCCCACTTTGCGATTGCTGATGAACGGCTGGTCGAGAATCAACCACAGTGAATCTTGTCCCAGTGTTGACCCGTTTCAAGCGCTTTTCCTATTTTCAACTTTGACCTAGCTCCGGAAAACCTGTAAAACAAGTTCCAATGGGATAGGGTTGAGGTCCTCCAACGTGGGCGAATTCGGGAATCGGCACACTCGCGAGGAGGGGACTGAAGGTGGAGAGATCGGACGGAAGCACCCACAAGGCCGAGAATCGGGACAAAGAGAGCAATGACAGTAATTGAGCCTTTTGGCGCTGATGAAGAATCCGATTCAAGATCCAGCGTCAAGCGCGGTGGCGGGGGTGGAAAGTGAAGAGCGTCGGGGAGAGGGGAAGTTGTTCCAGGCGATGTCCCGCAGTTTCGAGGGCACTGCTAAATATAGCAGAAACTGCACGGCAAGTGTCAGATATACAATACAACCTGGGGCATGGCGCTTCGGCGGCAAACAAGAAGGTCGTGCGAAGAAAGTTGCAGACTTTGATCGCTGTGAATAGATCGCAGCAAAGTGAACCCTTTTCTGCTCCTTTTTTTGCGCCCAATGAAGAGAACATGCGACTCAAGAATCGGGGGCCATACCTCAAGATCCCTTAAGGGTGGATTGATCAGCGCAATCAGTAGTTGTTCGGGAAGGAGGAATTGCGGCGCGTTGCAGCAAGGATCTAGCGATACACAAGGGACCGGCGCAAAAGAGAAGACGACGGGAATTTCTTGACTACTTCTTCCTCTTTTGCATGCACTGCGAGGAGTCTCCTGTGTGAATTGCATCGAAGCTTCGCGGGGCTTAGGTCAGCATCACGTGCTAGCGTGTTTCAGATCGGAGCTAGTCTATTTTAGGTCGACACCATTCCGATTTCGGTAACGGCGCTGTACTTCTACAACGTTTACAGTAACACATCATACTTTCACAGATGCGAATCTGCAATATCCGGAGTGAAACGTTTTAATTGGGTTTTGTCTTTCTCAAACTTGATTCTGGGTATCATCTAACACATTGTAATTCCTGTTTTTTCTTCTTTGATTGGTTCACCGAAGTGCTTAACATGGAGGAAGAAGGCTAAGGAGTCACGCTTGGCTGGCCGGCATCAACCGTCACTGTGGTGTCCTGGAATACCGTGACTGTCTTGCCAACGGTATGCCAGGCGGTTACAGTGGCCTTCTTGGCACTCGCAGCTGACGTAGTCGCGGGCGATGAAACTGACTCCACGGGGGGTTCCTGACCAGAGAGATCGTCGAATTCCGACGGAATCGCCGCGCTATTCAAATCTTGCCCTCCGGCATATTCATCATCGGTTGCCTGCTTATTCGCTAACGTGCCCTGCACGTCAACGTCCATACAGGTGGTGTAGACCTCTGTCTTCCCATGTGGGTATGTTGGATCGACACCTGGGGCGGTGGGCCAGTCCCACACCCAGTAAAGAGTATACAACTTGCCAGATGGAGCAGTCATGGGTAGCTGAATATCCACCTGACACCAGAGGTCAGCGCCCATCAGCTGGTTGGCCTCGTGCGTATAATCTTTCTGACGACGCTCTGAGATGTCGCCGCCGTTGACTTGATAGCAACGACCATCATCGAAGTTTTGGGTTGTCAAGAGCACGCCTCGACCATCTCCTCCACTGCCGTCGGCAGTCCAAGCTCCATAAACATCCAATAACTTCTCTCCAACCTTTGGCTGTGTTGTTCCATAGACATATACGGTGCCCCGGTTCTTTGGCTTCCCAGGTTGGTTCTGGGGCAAAGTGACGTGTCCATTCTCTTGGTATCGAAGTGCAATCCCAGCCCCGGCACTGGCCTGCAGTCGGGGGCTTCCATCTGATTGTGATTGTTCTTGTTGAGTGTCCTTGCAGAGTTTGTCGTTAGACAAGAGTTGAGTGACGTTGGACCGGGTACCTGGAGGAAGTAGGTAGGTCATGGTGGTGTCGCTGAACCCGGACGCCGTGCGGAGGTAGTTTCCTCGTGCGTATCCTGATGGTCCGGTGAAGGTTCCATTTGGTGCAATAACAGTGAGCTGTTCCACCCAGGAATGTGCCTTTACATTTGCGATGAGAGTGAGTAGCATGGCCAGCGCTGGAAAAAGCATAATGTCGAGCTCGAAGATGATTGTAGTTCCGACAAGCGAGGAGGGTCGCTGTCGCAAAGATTTCCTTAAAACACTGTCCCGCAGTGTTGTTATTGCTTAAATGCAGCGTATTTGTTCTGATATGCAGCAAAGAGGGGATCAAACAATGGCTTCGGTGTGAAGAGGGAGATTTTGAGAGAGATATAAATATTCCCTTGGCCGTGGAGATGGAGAATTTATTTGTAGGATAGTGAATGGCAAGGAGAGATATCAGAGGGACACTGGCATTCACGCAAAACCATGCTGATACTTGAACAATAACTTGAACAAAGCGGGCGAAGGAATAGAGATCAAAGAGATCGGGTTTGTTTCAGGGTCCTATTGTTCCAAGGTAGCCTGAGTCTGTTGAGAGGGTCTCGAGATAAAAAAGAATTTTGAAAGAAATACCACGATTAAGACAAATAGAAAGTCCAGATCTACTATTATAACTCGCGCCCCGCGGAGAACTTTGTTCCAAATATATGGGAGAAGGCCATGGCTGGGAGGCTGGAGTACAGCTTATTGGCGACACAAACAAAGGCCTAGTAGACCTTGTCACTATTTCAACATCACTGATGAAACGATCGATCTCCACCAGACTCCTAGCCTCAAGTCACTAGGTGCCGAAGGAATTGAGGCTTGGAAGGGAATGGTTGGACGAGAAGATTGAAAAAATGCCGGAGCTTGCTTCATGATGGCGAAGAAATGGAAACCAATCTGGCTCTGGGACTGTTTCCACTTCTCCTGGCGCTTAGCAAATTGCACGTCAGGAGCACTCAGAGCCTCCCCTCTCCGGGCGTGTCCATTGGCGCTCGGGATTTAGCTTAGCGCCTCATGATGCTGCATGATTTGCATTTTTAGAACATTAGGGGCATCTATAATTTCTTTAGCAGCTTGGCAGTTAGGGTATTCATTAAGTCATGTGCTTTGATCAGTGCGCTCACGTGGGAAGTGAGATGCTCCTCACACTGGTGCAATCCTGTCTACTTAATGCTAGTTTGTCAGCTCACAGGAAATCTTTTGGTGATCCATGGAAAATTTATGGTCATGAGCCTTCGTTGAGAGTGAATTTGAGATACATGACCATAGAGGTGTTTCCCGTTCAAATTGTGTAGCATCTTTCTAGTTAGAGGTCGGTCGCCTCATATTGCTTGATACTTAGGCCTGATCAGAGAGTGAAAGGCCATGAAGAAAGCCTTAGAAGATACGGATAAATAAATTCTGCCCTGCGCTGCTTCTCGGTGTGGGATTAAAAGTTGGGCGAGCCCTGAAGACCAATGAGGACTGACTGACGCGGATGCAGAGGTCAACTTGTTTGATATAGTACTCGTATAGACCTGTCATGGTATGCCCTAGTTGACTGCTGTACATAACTAATAGCAAGTACTATACCATGCAAACCCGTTTCTATACCTAGGTACTAACTGCTCCTTATAAGTTAGATACATCCATGCATCTAACCTATACGATACTACATAAATAGTAATATAGCACCCGTTGCCAGCTGTTCACTCGGACTATGTATCCCAATGAGGACCCCCACAACCCGGTATTCTCCTCCGTGCTCGGACTTGCATCTTATCTTGATTGACTGATTGATTTTTTTTTTCTTCTCTTCTCATCCTTGGCAGTCCTGTAACCGAATCCTATTGTGGATAGAAGCCGCGGGGCTTGGGAGAAAATACATGGCGATGATTTGACTTGAGTTATCTGATTTTTATCTGATTTCTCCGTGCGCTCCACTAGGTGGATTCAAACCGGACTGTGTGCAGACAAGGTCGAATTGAGTATGTACGTAGCGGGTCTTTCGGAAGATACTTCTTTTTGTTACGAATGTTCCGACTGAACCCAATATCGACATCGGTGATCAGCAGGATGGAATAAAGTGGGCTAAATCGCAGAGTATTATACTAAGCAGAAAGAGAATGTGTGGTGCGTCTGCAGCCCAGGCAATCCTTGGAAGCAGTCAGTGAGAGGTGGAGCCCGATCGACTGTCGGCACCCGAGTTCGAGCCACACAATTTTCCACTTGCTGCCAATTTCCTGCCTTTTTTTTTT
>Ga0102593_1000931_pt1 | contig 35687 bp, 37 predicted proteins | sample AraplaCol_mMS_r2_2_FD_76862 | JGI IMG/M metagenome (GOLD analysis project Ga0102593, IMG submission 76862) | Arabidopsis root microbial communities from North Carolina, USA - plate scrape MF_Col_mMS_r2 (SPADES assembly) (version 2) | ecosystem: Host-associated > Plants > Roots > Endosphere...
GCTGCACACCGCCTCGCTGGCCGCCCACGCGCTGCGGCACGGGCTCGACGAGGACTCGGCCCGCCGGGCCGCACCGTTCCTGCGCCAGCTCACCGGCGCCGACGCCGTCGTCGTCTACGACGCGGACGGCGATCACCTGGCCCACGACCCCTCCGACACCGCCGACGCGCTCGACGGGGCCGGCGTCGTCGCCGCCGAGGCCCTGACCGGCCGACGTCGCGTCATGTCCGGCCACCGGGGCGGCGCCATGGTCGGGCAACCCCTGCTGACCGGCGACGGTGACGCCCTCGGCGTCCTGGTCGCGATCACCTCGCGCGAGCCGGGTCCCGGCATGGTCGGCGCCATCGGCGAGGTCGCCGGTTACGCCGCCAGCCAATTGGAGCTCGCCGACCTCGACGCGTCCCGCGCGCGCCTCGACCGCGCCGAGGTGCTGGCCCTGCGCGCCCAGATCAGCCCGCATTTCATCTACAACGCGCTCAACACGATCGCGTCGTTCGTCCGCACCGACCCCGACCGTGCCCGCGAACTGGTCCTCGAGTTCGCCGACTTCACCCGGTACTCGTTCCGCGCGGCCGGGCAATTCACGACGCTGGCCGACGAACTGCGCAACATCGACCGCTACCTGACGTTGGAGCGGGCGCGCTTCGGTGAATCGCTCACCGTCCGGCTCCAGGTCGCCCCCGAGATGCTCGCGGTCGTCGTCCCGTTCCTGGCTCTGCAACCGTTGGTGGAGAACGCCGTCCGGCACGGGCTGGCCGACCGAGGTGGCGGCACCGTCGAGATCGTCGCGCGCGACGACGGGACCGACTGCGTCATCACCGTCGAGGACGACGGTGTCGGCATGGACCCCGAGGCCCTGCGGGCCGGCCCCGCCGACGCGCTCGCCGACGGGTCACCGGACGGCAGCGGTCACTCCGCGCACGTGGGGTTGACCAATGTCGACCATCGCCTGCGCGCGGCGTTCGGCAACGACTACGGTCTGGTGGTCGAGACGGCCGTTGGCGCGGGCACGAAGGTCCTGATGCGGGTCCCGAAGTTCAGGTCGGGCGTGCGGGCCGGCGGAGGTGCATTCGGATGAGGTCACTGGTGGTGCTGGCGGTCGACGACGAGGCACCCGCGCTCGACGAGCTGGCGTACCTGCTCGACCAGCACCCCGACATCGGCCAGGTGCTGCGGGCCGGGGATGCGACCTCGGCGCTGCGGGAGCTCAACCGGCGGCCCATCGACGCGGTGTTCCTCGACGTCAACATGCCCGGGCTCAGCGGGCTCGAACTGGCCGGGGTGCTGGCCAACTACTCCTACCGCCCCGCGGTGGTCTTCGTGACCGCACACGACGACAAGGCCGTGGAGGCGTTCGACGTCGGCGCCGTGGACTACCTGCTCAAGCCCATCCGTCAGAGTCGCCTCGACGAGGCGGTGCGGCGGGTGCTCGCCGCACCGGTCGAGCCGTCCCGCGACGACGAGGATCCCCCCGACCACGACGTCCTGCCCGCCGAGCTGGGCGGCATCACCCACCTCATCCCGCGCGACACCATCGGCTGGGTGGAGGCCGAGGGCGACTATGCGCGGCTGCACTCCGAGTCGGGTGCGCACCTGGTCCGCATTCCGTTGAGCACCTTGGAAACCCGTTGGCGCGAGCGAGGATTCCAACGCATTCACCGCTCGTATCTGGTGGCCCTGCGAATGGTCACCGGGCTGCGCACCACCGACGGCGCGGTACTGGTGCGGTTGCGTGCCAACGGCGCGTCACCAGCCGTCGAACTGCCGGTGAGTCGTCGACAGGCACGCGAACTTCGCGACCGGGTGGTTCGCGAACCGATGCGAAACCTGCGGCCCCCGGAGGGCAGGAGCGCGTTGGCCGAGGAATCCGTCGGCGATGACTAGACCGCAGCGCGAGCGGGTGGTGCTGGCCAAGCGTCGGGGCGCCCGGGTGATCCGCACGCGGGTAGAGGTCCAGGAGCAAACCGAGGTCGGCGACGCGCTGGTGCGCGGCTTGATGCGCGCGCAACTGGGGTTGGCGTTGCGCCTGGCCGTCGTCACCGTTTGCGCGGTCGCACTGATTCCCTTGGCGCTGAGCCTGTTTCCCCAGCTCGACGACGTCAGCGTCGCCGGCATCCGGCTGAACTGGCTGATCCTCGCGGCCCTGGTCTACCCGGTGCTCTACGGGGCGGGCCGGCTCTACGTCCGGCTGGCCGAGCAGGGTGAGCGGGACTTCGTCCGCGTCGTCGACGGCGACCGATGACGGGCGCACCGCTCACCGCGGCGGCGTTGCTCGCCGCGGCGCTGGCCACCGTCGGCATCGGCGTCTACGGCATCCGACTGTCGCGGACCACCTCGGACTTCCTGGTGGCGTCGCGCAGCATCGGCCCGCAGTGGAACGCGGCCGCGATCTCCGGTGAATACCTCTCGGCGGCATCGTTTCTCGGCGTGGCCGGGCTGATCGCGAAGTACGGGGCCGACGCGCTGTGGTATCCGGTCGGCTTCACCGCGGGCTATCTGGGGCTGCTGCTCTTCGTCGCCGCACCGCTGCGGCGCTCCGGTGCCTACACCGTCCCCGACTTCGCCGAGTTCCGGCTGGGCTCGGCCCGGCTGCGCAAGGTGGCGATGCTGGTGGTCGTCGTCATCTGCGTCTTCTATCTCGTCCCCCAGTATCAAGGTGCCGGCCTGGCGCTGAAAACCCTTCTCGGGCTCCCAGTCTGGGTCGGGCCGGTCGCGGTCGGCGCCATCGTGATCGTCAACGTCGTCGGCGGTGGCATGCGGTCCATCACGTTCGTCCAGGCGTTTCAGTATTGGCTCAAGCTCACGGCGGTCGCCGTGCCCGCCCTGGCGCTGCTGGCGTTGTTCCTTGGCGACGCCGCGACGTTGTCCGGCCCGATGCCGCCGACCGTGCAGCAGCAGACCACGGTCACCGTCGAGACCGACGTCGTCGTCCAGGTCGCCGAACCCGCGGGCATCACCGTGACCGGCGACGTCGACGGTGCCCGACTCGACGGGGCTCGGTTCCCCGCCCCCGGCCAGTACACGCTGAGCCACGGCACCACGCTGACGCTCGCCGCGGGCGCGGCGACGCCCGTGGTGGCGGGGGCCCCGAGCTCGGGCGACGACTGGCTCTCCTCCGGTCGCGGGCTGGGTGGCAGTCACCCTCTCTACCAAGTCATCTCGATCATCGTCGCGACGTTCCTCGGAACCATGGGGCTGCCCCACGTGCTGGTGCGCTTCTACACCAACCCCGACGGCACGGCGGCCCGGCGAACGGCCCTGGCGGTCATCGCCCTGCTGTCGCTGTTCTACCTGTTCCCCGTCCTGCTGGGCGTGTTCGCCCGGCAGTTCGTTCCCCAACTGCTCATCACGGGCACCGCGGACGCGGCCGTGCTGCTGTTGCCGAGCGTCGCCATCGGTGGCGGCATGGGCGCGGTACCGTCCCCCGTCGTTTCGCTCGCCCCGGTCTTGGCGGCCCTGGTGGCCGCCGGCGCCATCGCCGCCTTCCTCGCCACGTCGTCGGGCCTGCTGGTCAGCATCGCGGGAGCGCTGTCGACCGACGTGCTGCGCGGGCGCGTGCGCGACTTCCGGGTCGCGGCGGCCGTCGGCGGGATGGTGCCCATCCCGATGGCCCTGCTCGCCTCGTCGTTGGAACTCTCGCGCAGTGTCGGTCTGGTGTTCGCCGTCGCGGCGTCGACGCTGTGTCCGCTACTGGTGCTTGGCATTTGGTGGCGCGGACTGACCAGCATCGGTGCCGCGTGCGGTCTCGTCGTCGGCGGGCTCGCCTCGGGTGCGGCGACGACGCTGGCCGTCGTCGGGGGCGTCGACGACCGGGTGCTCGGCGGGTGGCCCGCGGTGGTCGTCGGCTACCCCGCCGCGGTGACCGTTCCGCTGGCGTTCCTGACGATGGTCGTGGTCAGCCTGCTGACCGCCGGGTCGAGGCCACCGGAGGTCGCCAGGATCTTCGCCCGCATGCACGTGCCGGAGCGGCTCGGAATGGGGATCGAGCGTCTGCCCCGCGAGTGAGGGCACTCACGTCGCTTCACCTCCGGACCGTTCGTCGTGACTGGGTGACCGCTCACCGCAGGTCCTCCCGGCTTCGTCGTCCGATCCTGCGAATCCGCTGAACGTGTGACGTGAGTCTCAATAGGCTCTAGCCCGATCTCACTTCCAGCGTCAGGAGCACCGCGGTGGCGACCACCGATAGGCCGACGGCCAACACGGCCCAACAGTTCGTGGACATGCAGTCCAGCCCAGAGTTCCAAGAGTTGCGAACCCGCCTGCGCCGGTTCGTCTTTCCGATGACGGCGTTCTTCCTCGTCTGGTACGCCACCTACGTGCTGCTCGGGGCGTTCGCCCACGACTTCATGGCCATCCGCGTGTTCGGCAACGTCAACGTCGGTCTCCTGATCGGCCTCGGACAGTTCGTCAGCACCTTCGTCATCACCGGCCTGTACGTCCGGTTCGCCAACCGCGAGCTCGACCCGCGGGCCGCGGCGATCCGCGCCGAGATGGAGGGCACGCAGCGATGAGCTACCTCGCCGCCAGCGAGACGGTCGGCAACCCGGTCGCCAACATCGGCATCTTCGCACTCTTCGTCGTCATCACGATGATCGTGGTGATCCGGGCCAGCAAGAAGAACGCCACCGCCGACGAATTCTTCACCGGTGGACGCGGTTTCAGCGGACCCCAGAACGGCGTAGCCATCGCCGGTGACTACCTGTCGGCCGCCAGCTTCCTCGGCATCGCCGGCGCCATCGCCGTGTACGGCTACGACGGCTTCCTGTATTCCATCGGCTTCCTGGTCGCGTGGTTGGTGGCGCTGCTCCTGGTCGCCGAATTGCTCCGCAACACCGGCAGATTCACGATGGCCGACGTGCTGAGCTTCCGCTTGAAGCAGCGCCCGGTGCGGATGGCCGCGGCCACCTCGACCCTGACGGTGTCGCTGTTCTACCTGCTGGCCCAGATGGCCGGCGCCGGTGGGCTGGTCGCGCTGCTGCTCGACGTCAAGAGCAAGGGCGGCCAGTCGATCGTCATCGCGGTCGTCGGCGTCCTGATGATCGTCTACGTCCTCGTCGGCGGCATGAAGGGCACCACCTGGGTGCAGATCATCAAGGCCGTGCTGCTGATCGCCGGCGCCGGACTGATGACGGTCATGGTGCTCGCCAAGTTCGGCCTGAACTTCTCCGAGATCCTCGGTGCCGCGCAGACGGCCGTCTCGGGATCGGCCGACAAGGCCGTCGCCGCACGCGACGTGCTCGCCCCTGGCGCCCAGTACGGTGCCAGCACCACGTCCAAGATCAACCTGCTGTCGCTCGGGCTGGCACTGGTGCTGGGCACCGCCGGTCTGCCGCACGTGCTGATGCGGTTCTACACCGTGCCGACGGCCAAGGAGGCGCGCCGCTCGGTGGTGTGGGCCATCGCGCTCATCGGCGGCTTCTACCTCTTCACCCTGGTGCTGGGCTACGGCGCGGCGGCACTCGTCGGCCCCGACCAGATCCTGGCGGCCGCCGGCGGCGTCAACTCCGCCGCTCCCCTGCTGGCGTTCCAACTCGGTGGCGTGGTGCTGCTCGGCGTCATCTCGGCGGTCGCGTTCGCGACGATCCTCGCCGTCGTCGCCGGACTCACCATCACCGCTTCGGCGTCGTTCGCCCACGACATCTACGCCAGCGTCATCAAGAAGGGTCAGGTCGGCGAGCGCGAGCAGGTCAAGGTCTCGCGGATCACCGCGGTGGTCCTCGGCATCTTCGCCATCGCGCTGGGCATCCTCGCCAACGGGCAGAACGTCGCCTTCCTGGTGGCGCTGGCCTTCGCGATCGCCGCGGCGGCCAACCTGCCGACCATCGTCTACTCGCTGTACTGGAAGCGGTTCAACACCCGCGGCGCGCTGTGGAGCATGTACGGCGGGTTGATCTCCACCCTGGTGCTGATCGTGTTCTCCCCCGCGGTGTCCGGCGCGAAGACGGCGATGATCCCGAGCGTGGACTTCGCCTGGTTCCCGCTGGCCAATCCCGGCATCGTGTCGATCCCGTTGGCGTTCCTGCTGGGCGTCATCGGCACCGTGACCTCCAAGGTGCCCGGCGATCCGGTGCTCGACGCCGAGATGGAGGTTCGCTCGCTCACCGGCGTCGGCGCGGAGAAGGCCATCTCGCACTGATTCGGCGCACACCGACGACGACCACTCCATCGAAGAGGAACTCTCCATGACCCCATCTGTTCACACCCGGACCGCCGTCGCTGCGATGCTGACGATCGGCGCGCTCACGACGTACGGTGTCGCCGACACCCCGGCGGCGGCGGCTCCGAGCTCGCCCACGTTCACCGAAGCGGTGTTCTTCGGCGACAGCCTCACCGACCCCGGCGCATTCGGTTTTCGCTTTACCACCGGCCCGGGAATGACCTGGGCACAACACGTTGCCGAACGCCTCGGTCAGTCGACCGAACCGAACGAGCACGTCGCCAGCTACGGCGACGTCTATCAGGGCAAGCCCGGTCTCGCCGGTCCCGGTGGGTTGAACTACGCCCAGGGCGGCGCACGGGCGAACGCGCCGTACTCGACGGTGTCGCAGAATCCGGAAGGGACTCCGATCTCTACCGCGGTCCAGCTGCAACACTTCGTGAAACAGCATGGCTCCTTCGGCCCGGAGCAGTTGGTGACGCTCTACGTCGGAACGAACGACGTTGCCTACAACTACGACCTCACCAAGGATCCGACGCTCGCGCAGGGGCTGCGCGACAACCAAACCCCGTCACCGGAGGTGATGAACCGCGATCGGGCACGAGTTCAGAAGGCCGCCGAGGACGAGGCTCGAACTGCGTCGGCGATCCTGGCCAACGGCGCTCAACACCTCGCCGTGTTCACACTCGCCGATCTGGCCGTGCTCCCCTGGTTCGAGTCCGACGCGTCTCGCGCCTACGTCGGCGAGCTGACCAACGTCTACAACGCGGGTCTGGTGGCGTCACTGCCCCAGGACCCCAGGCTCCAGGTGATCGACATGGGCGCCTTCGTCGACGACCTTCTGCAGAACGCCGCCGCCTACGGGTTCACGCACGGGGCCAACGAGGACGCCTGTTTGCAGCCCGGGCAGGACTACTGCGACGCCGACGCGTGGAAGTCGCCCGACGCCGATCGCACGTACGTCTTCGCGGCGGCCGAGCACATGACCACCCACGCCAACGAACTGCTCGCGGAGTACGTGCTGAAACAGGTCGGCGAACACGACGGGCAGTAGCCCCCCAGCCCTCGTCGGGGCGCCGGGAAGGCTGAGCCTGCCGGGCGCGTTGACCGGCAGGTGCCTACGATCAGCCAAGTGACCGACAACCCGCCAACGCGCGTGCGCCAGCGGTTCGGGTTCGCCCTGCTGGCGTACGCGTTTGCGGCGATCATGGTCGGCACCACCCTGCCGACGCCGATGTATGCGCTCTACTCCGACCGCATGCACTTTCAGGTGCTGACCACCACGGTCATCTTCTCGACCTATGCCGTGGGCGTGCTCGCCGCGCTGCTGGTGTTCGGCCGCTGGTCCGATGCGCTGGGTCGGCGCCCGGTGCTCCTCGCCGGCGCGGGGTTCGCCCTGGCCAGCGGTGTGGTGTTCCTCTTCGCCGACGACGTGCCGCTGTTACTCCTGGGCCGGGTGCTCTCGGGGCTGTCGGCTGGCGTCTTCACCGGGACGGCGACGGCGGCGATCGTCGAGACCTCGCCGCCCGAGCAGCGAGACCGCGCGACGTCCATCGCGACGGTCGCCAACATCGGCGGCCTGGGCGCCGGACCACTGCTGGCCGGCGTTCTGGTGCAGTACGCACCCGATCCGCTTCGACTGTCGTTCGGTGTGCACATCGCCTTGGTGGTCCTAGGGGTCGCCGCGATCATCGCCGCCCCGGAGACGTCGTCACGCACCGGAACGCTTGGCCTGCAGCGACTCTCCGTACCCGCCGAGATGCGACCCGTCTTCGTCACCGCGGCGACCGCCGCGTTCGCCGGCTTCTCCGTCACGGGTCTGTTCATGGCGGTGGTGCCGACGTTCGTCAGGTCGGTCATGGGCATCGAGAACCACGCCGTCGCCGGCCTGGTGGCGAGTTCCATCTTCGTCGCCTCGGCCATCGCCCAGCTCTTGGCGCGTCGCATCCCACCGCGGCGAGCGGTCGCCATCGGCTGCGCGATCTTGGTCGTCGGGATGGTGGTGCTGGCGCTCGCGCTGCACCTGCCGTCGCTGCCTCTGCTGGTCGTCGCCGGCGTCGTAGCGGGCGTCGGGCAGGGCATCAGCTTCAGCCGCGGCCTCGCCGCCGTCGCCGAATTGGCGCCTGCCGACCGTCGCGCCGAGGTCAGCTCGACCTACTTCGTGGTGGCCTACGTGGCCATCTCCGTGCCGGTGATCGCCGAGGGCTTCGCCTCCCAGCACCTGGGACTGCGCACTGCCGGAGTGAGTTTCGCCGTCGCCACCGCCGTACTCGCCGCCGTCTGCCTGGTCGCGATCATGATGCAGGAACGTCGGAGCGCCGCCACCCGGTGACGGCGGCCCGTCACGGGAGTTTCGCTCCTATCTCGCGAGCGGCCGCGATGACCTGGGTCCCCGCGTGCGCCAAGCTCTCGGCGGTCAGCCGGTGGGTCAGGAAGCTGATGCTCAGCGCGTAGCGCGACGGTGCCCCGTCCGGGGTGGGCACGGCGGCGGCCACGCAGGTGAGTTCCTCGGCGGCCTCCTCGCGGTCGACCGCGAAGCCGTGTGCGCGAATGTCGGCGATCTCACCTGCCATCTTCTTCGTCGACGTGATCGTGTGCGGGGTCAGTTCCGGGAGCCCCGCCGAGGCCACGATGTCGTGCCAGACGCTGTCGGGCATGGTCGCCAGGAGCGCCTTGCCCAACGCGGAGGCATGCCACGGATCGGTCTGTCCGACGTCGCTGACCTTCTTCACCGCGCGCCTGCCCTCGACGACTTCGAGGATGACGACGCTGCGGTCCTTGTGCACGGCGAAGTTCACCGTCTCGTTGAACTCGTTCACCAGCCGCTCCATGGTCGGGATCACCGCATCGGAGGGAACCTGGTTGGAGAAGGCCCGCTGTCCCAGTCGGAAGATCTCCCAGCCAAGGCGGTACTGGTTGGCGTTGAAGCGTTCGACGTAACCCAACGACGACAGGCTGTTGAGGTATCGGAGCACCGTGGCTTCGTTCAGCTCTGTGCGCCTTGCGATTTCAGTGAGATTGCCCACCTCTGAATCCGCCACGGCCGTGAGGATTCTGGCCGTGCGTTCGACGCCGATCAAGCTGGAGGACTTCTCCGATGTCGCAACTGTTTTCACTCAGTGAAGGTTACCAGTACCCAGTGATTGCTCCGTTCCTGTTGACAGGACGGGTCACTCATCCTAGATTTTCATTCAGCGCAGTTAGTTATCACTCAGTGAAATTCCGGATGTTGCGCCATCCGGCCGCCAAAGGAGAAGCGATGCCCACCGCAGCCGACAGCCGTGTGTCCAAGGTCGACGGGGCCAGCATCCTGGCCGCGCAAGACCTCATGACGGCCGACGACTACGCCCTCACCCCGTCGTCGAAGGCGTTCGACGACGGCGGCAAGTACCGCTTGGAAATCTCTGGCGTCGAACGACTTTCAACCCTGGAGGCCATGCTCGACGAGGCCGACGAACAGGGCGTCTTCATTCACCGGGTCATCGCCTTCGGCGGCGGCACGACATTGCTCACGACGGGGGAACTGTCCGACGTGGCCATCCTGGCAGCCGAGCGCGGCATCGAGCTGATCGCCGTTCCCGGGCCGCGCACGGGTTGGGACCTCGGCCGCCAGGCGCTGAGCACGGAGGGCCAGGCCGGTGGGCGACGCGTCCGCGGCCTCGACAACATCCGGTATCTGCTCGACGACTACCTCCGCATCTTCTCCACCGGGATCCGCGGTGTATTGGTCTGGGACGAAGGCGTTCTCGACATCCTGAACAAGGCGCGCGACGCCGGCCACATCCCAGCGGATGCCAAGTTCAAGATCTCGGTCTACGCGGGTCACGCCAACCCCGCCTCCATTCGAATCCTGCAGGACCTCGGCGCCGACAGCGTCAACCCGGTCGGCGACCTGTCCCGCCCCATGCTGGCCGCGATCCGCAATTCCGTCGACGTCCCGCTCGACGTCTGGGCCGAGACCTTCGAGTCCTTCGGCGGAATGAACCGGCTGTGGGAAGCCGGTGACATCGCGCGTGTCGCGGGGCCGGTCTACTTCAAGATCGAGCCTGGCGAGTCGGAGGCCGTCATGTACAACGGCTGGGTTCGCCCGGAGTTCCACGCCGACCTCGTCCGTCACAAGGTTCGCCACGCCGCCATCCTCAACGAGCTGGTGCACACCAGCGCTCCCGACGTCGCGGTGTCACCGAAGCCGCGTCCCGTGGCGCACGCCCACACCAACTGACACCTCGGCGAACGGAGAAGTGATGACTCGGCGTCATGGTGCCGCCATCATCGGGTCGGGGAACATCGGCACCGACCTGTTGATGAAGCTGCGCCGCTCGAGCACGCTCGACGTCGCGGCAATGGCCGGAATCGACTCGGCCAGTGACGGTCTCGCGCGAGCAGCCGCACTGGACGTGGCGGTCACCGCCGACGGGGTCGCCGGTCTGCTGCGGCTGGAAGCCTTCGACGAGGTCGAGGTGGTGTTCGACGCGACGAGCGCCGGCGCCCACCACGTGAACGACGCGGCGCTGCTGAAGTCCGGCCGGCGGGTCGTCGACCTCACCCCCGCCGCCATCGGGCCGTTCGTCGTGCCCGCGGTCAACATGGCGCGGCTGGGCAATGAGCGGAACCTCAACATGGTGACGTGCGGTGGCCAAGCCACGATCCCGATCGTGGCGGCGCTCGCCGGTGTGACCGACGTGCACTACGCGGAGATCGTGGCGTCCATCTCGTCGCGGTCGGCGGGTCCTGGCACGCGGGCCAACATCGACGAGTTCACCGAGACGACGGCGCGGGCCATCGAGATGGTGGGCGGGGCTACGCGGGGGAAGGCCATCATCGTGCTCAACCCTGCCGAGCCACCGATGCTGATGCGCGACACCGTCGCCGCGCTGGTCTCGGCGGTGGACGAGGCCGCGATCGCGTCCGCCGTCGCCTCGATGGTCGCCGACGTGCAGCGCTACGTGCCGGGATACCGCCTGGCGAGAGGCGTTCGCGTCGACGCCGTGCCTGCGACGGACCCCCGTCGCCGGCTGGCCGGGGCGGCCGGTCATCTCGACCTCGTTCACGTGACGGTGTTCCTCGAGGTCGAGGGCGCCGCGGACTACCTCCCGGCGTACGCCGGGAATCTCGACATCATGACGGCCGCCGCCGTACGGGTGGCCGAGCACTTGGTCATCCCGACGCCCGAGGCGGTCCGATGACGACGGAGGTCTACGTCCAAGACGTGACGCTGCGCGACGGCATGCACGCGGTCGGACACTCGCTGAGCCTGGACGACGTCACCCGTGTCGCCCGCGCGCTGGACGCCGCGGGCGTCGCGGCGATCGAGGTCGCCCACGGTGACGGCTTGGCGGGTGGCAGCCTGACCTACGGAGCGGGCGCACACGACGACGGAGCCTGGATCGCCGCCGCGGCGTCAGCGGTCCACACCGCCCGTCTGACAACGCTTCTCATCCCCGGCATCGGCACGGTCGACGACCTGCGCGCGGCCGTCGACCTCGGTGTCACCTCGGTGCGGATCGCGACCCACTGCACCGAGGCCGACATCGCCCGGCAGCACATCGGGACTGCCCGCTCGCTCGGACTCGACGTCGCCGGCTTCCTCATGATGTCGCACCTCTCGCCGCCCGATCTGCTGGCCGCGCAGGCCAAGATCATGGAGGACGCCGGGGCGGAGTGCGTCTACGTGACCGACTCGGCGGGCCGGCTGACGATGACTGGCGTCCGCGATCGGGTGCGCGCCTACCGCGAGGTGCTGGCGCCGACGACCTCGATCGGGGTGCACGCGCATCACAATCTGGCTCTGGGCGTGGCGAATTCACTGGTGGCGGTCGAGGAGGGCGCCCGACGCGTGGACGCCTCGCTGACCGGTCTTGGTGCGGGCGCGGGCAATTGCCCGCTGGAGGCGTTCGTCGCCGTCGCCGAACTCCACGGTTGGCATCACGGCTGCGACCTGTACGCGTTGATGGACGCCGCCGACGACGTCGTCCGGCCGTTGCAGCAGCGGCCCGTCCGGGTCGACCGCGAGACGCTGACGCTGGGCTTCGCCGGGGTGTACTCCAGCTTCCTCCTGCATGCCGAGCGCATCGCCGCCGACGTCGGCGTCGACGCCCGCGATCTGCTCGTCGAAGCGGGCCGCAGGTCGATGGTCGGCGGCCAGGAGGACCTGCTGCTGGACCTCGCTCTCGGCACGAGGGGGTGACGGACCGCCGCGCCGCCCGGTCACCTTGCCCTTGCTCACGCCACCAAGACACGAAGGATGAACCACTATGGAGAACGTCACCGCCTCGCTACCTCCACGACGGCCCGTCTCGACGCCGCCGATCGGCACCTCGCCCGACACGCCGCTGCCTGCCGGGCGGCGCAACCATGGCCTCAAGCAGAACAGCCTCGGCGTGCCGAGCATCTTCTTCTACATCATCGCCGCGGCGTCTCCGCTGACCGTCGTGGTCGCGCTGTTCCCCATCATCATCGGCTCGGGCAACGGTGTCGGGATGCCCGGTGCGTTCGTCATCGCCGCGGTGGTGCTGATGATCTTCGCCGTCGGTTACGTGGCGATGAGCCGACACGTCACCAATGCGGGGGCGTTCTACGCCTACGTGACGCTGGGACTCGGGCGCGTCGCCGGGCTGGGGTCGGCGTTCCTGGCGATCTTCGCCTACAACGCGATTCAGGCCGGGCTCTACGGCGGCTTCGGCTACTACGCCGCCGAACTGATCAATCCGCGACTGGGTGTCCAGATCCCATGGTGGGCATACGCCTTCGTCGGCCTGCTGTTGTGTCTCGGTCTCGGTGTGCAGGGCGTGCACTCGGGCGCCAAGGTCCTAGGGGTCTTCATGACGCTGGAGGTCACCATGATCACCATCCTCAGTGCATTCAGCCTGTTCGGTGACGCGGTCCCGGTGTCGCAGTTCTCCTTCGAGCCCTTTGCGCCGAGCGTCGTGCTGGGTGGCGCCCTCGGCGTCGCGCTGATGTTCGCGCACGCCTCGTTCATCGGCTTCGAGGGCTCGGCGATCTACGGCGAGGAAGCGCGCGATCCGGCGCGCACGATCCCGCGCGCCACCTATCTGTCCATTGCCTTCATGGGCGTCCTGTACGCCGTGTCGGGCTGGCTCATCATCAACGCACTCGGCGTCGACCAGGTCGTCGGGATCGCCACCGAGACGGGCGGCAACTTCATCTTCGTGGCCAGCGACACCATAATCGGCCACAACATCTCGCTGGTGTTTCAGATGCTGATCGTCACCGCGACGTTCGCGGCCATCGTCACGTTCCACAACAACGTCTCCCGGTATACCTTCTCCCTCGGTCGGCAGGGCCTGATCTGGAAGCCGCTCGGCTGGACGCTCCCCCGCCGCCAGACGCCGTGGGTCGCGTCGATCGTCCAGAGCGTGACCGTCGGCATCGTGATCGCGCTGTTCGCGCTCTTCGGACAGGATCCGTTTGCCACGCTGTTCACCTGGGCGACGGGCATCGGCACCGTCGGGGTGATCTTGTCGCAGCTGGTCGCCGGCATCGCGATCTTCGCGTTCTTTCGCAAGTCCGACGTGGACAAGCGGCCGTGGAACACCGTGATCGCACCGCTTCTCGCGATCGTGGGACTCGGCGGGTTCTTCGTCCTGACGCTCGACAGCCTCGACGTGCTGCTCGGCGTTCAGGGCACGATGGCCGCGATCATGCTCTCGCTGGTGTTCATCGCCTTCCTCGCGGGGGCCGCCTACGGTGTCTACCTGAAGCTCGCGGCCCCGGCGAGGTACGCCCTGGTTGGGCAGGCGCTCAACGAGCGGGACGTGCCAGAGCCCGCAGCAGAAGCTCAGTAACGCAACCACTTTCACGATTCGACGCGCGCCCACGTCCAGCGTTACGTACATTTGTCCGCAACGATGCGTACAAATGTTCTTAGACGAAGGAGTGGGCATGGGATCCGCACCGCGGCGGGCACGTCGACACGACCCCGACAGAAAGGAGCGCATCGTGGCCTCGGCCCTGGAGGTACTCGCCCGTGACGGCGTCGCCGGCATCACCCACCGTGCCGTCGCCACCGCCGCCGACGTGCCTTTGGGCTCGGTCACCTACCACTTCGCCACGCTCGACGACCTGATCCAGCACGCCTTCGAGGCCCACGTCGACGCGTTGGCCGCCCGCTTCGAGGCCCGCCTCGCGGCGTGCGGCGGCGGGGACGACCTGGTCGACGCCATCGCCTCGGCGATCACCGACGACCTCGCCAGCCATCCCAACGAACTCGCCGTCACCTTCGAGCTGTACGGCGACGCCATACGCAGACCCGCGATCCGGCACCTGACCCAGCGCTGGATGGAGCGCGCCGAGGACGCCCTCGCGGAGCACTTCGACCGCACCACCGCGCGGCTCGTCGACGTCGTCGTCGAAGGCCTGATGGTGCACACGTCCATTGCGCAACAACCCATGTCGAAAGACGACATTCGCGCCCTACTGGCCATGGCGGCCGGCGGCGCACCCACCACCACCAAGGAGTGAGCATGACCTTCCACACCAAGATGTTCGTCGACGGCACCTGGACCGAGGCTGCCGACGGCGGCGTCGACCAGGTACTCGCCCCCACCACCGGCGAGGCCTTCGCCGAGATCGCCCGTGGCGGGGCAGCCGACGTCGACCGTGCGGTCGCGGCCGCCGAGGCCGCCTTCCCCGACTGGGCGAGAACGCCGGTGGGCGAACGTGCCCGGGCCTTCCTCACCCTGGCCGACCGCGTCGAGGCCGACCAACGCACGCTGGCCGAGATCGAGTCCCGCAACGTAGGCAAGCCCATCGGTCTCGCACTCGAGGAGATGGAGATGATCCCCGATCACCTTCGGTTCTTCGCGGGTGGCGCCCGCACCATGGAGGGCCGCGCCGCGGCCGAGTTCGTCCGGGGCAAGACGAGCATCATCCGGCGGGACCCCCTCGGTGTCGTCGGCTCGGTCGCCCCGTGGAACTACCCGCTGCTGATGGCCATCTGGAAGATCTCCCCCGCACTGCTCACCGGAAACACGTTGGTGCTCAAGCCTTCCGAACACACTCCCTACTCAGTGCTGCGTCTCGCCGAACTGGCCGAGGACCTCTTCCCCGCCGGGGTGTTCAACGTCGTGACCGGCGACGGCAAGGAGGTCGGCGCACGACTGGTCGCCCACCCACGGGTGCGGATGTCCTCACTCACCGGGTCCGTCGCGACGGGCCGCGCGCTGATGCACGCCTCCGCCGACTCGAACCTCAAGCGGTTGCACCTCGAACTCGGCGGCAAGGCACCGGTGCTGGTGTACTCCGACGCCGACGTCGCACAGGCCGTCGGCAAGATCACCGAGGGTGCGTTCTGCAACTCCGGACAGGACTGCATGGCCGCATCCCGGCTCTACGTGCACGAATCCGTCCACGACGAGTTCGTCGCCGGCCTCGAGAAGGCGGTCAAGGAACTGAACTTGGGCGACACCGCCGACGAGAACACCTCGATGGGTCCGGTCATCACCGCAGCCCACCGCGACCGGGTCGAGGGGTTCGTCGAACGCGCCAAGGCCACCGGACACGTCGAGCTGATCCAAGGCGACAACCCCGGCACCGGTTTCTACACGGCGCCCACCGTCGTCGTCGGCGCACGCCAGGGGGACGAGATCGTCGGCAGCGAGGTGTTCGGCCCCGTCACCTCGGTGACGCGTTTCGGCGACGGCGACGACGTGATCGCGTGGGCCAACGACACCGAATACGGCCTTGCGGCATCGGTGTTCACCAACGATCTGTCCCGGGCGATGACCGCGTCCAGCGATCTGCAGTTCGGCACCGTGTGGATCAACGACCACCTGCCCGTCACCCCGGAGATGCCGCACGGCGGCTTCAAGCAATCCGGCAACGGAAAGGACATGTCGGTCTACGCCCTCGAGGAGTACACCGAGGTCAAGCACGTCATGATCAACCGCGAGATCGCCTGATGCCCGTCTGCGCCGTCAACACCTTTCGGTTACGCCCCGGGGTCACCGCCGAACGGTTCGAACGGTTCTCCGCGGAGCTCGACCGGCCCACGTGCCTGGCGTTCGACGAGGTACTCGGCTTCGAGGTGTACCTCTCCGACGACGGCACGGTGGTCGAGATCATGACCGTCTCGTCGTGGCCCGAATGGGAACGCGTGCGCGACTCGGCACCGGAACTGACGCCGGTGGTGCAGACGTTCGACGAGCTCGTCCAACCCGACAGCGTCACGACGCTGCTGACCCGCAAATCACCCCTGCCGCAGGAGATCTGACATGACCGACACACCGGAGTACGACGCCGTCATCATCGGCGCGGGCCACAACGGCCTCGTCACCGCCAACTATTTGGCCCGGGCCGGGCAGCGGGTGCTGGTCCTGGAGGCCCGCGACCTCGTCGGCGGGGCCTGCGTCACCGAGGAACTGATCCCCGGCAGCAAGTGGTCGTCGTGCGCGTTCATCGCGGGGCTTCTGCGGCCCGAGATCATCGCCGACCTCGAGCTGGCCCGCTTCGGCCTCGATCTGTACCAGGGAGACGCGCTGTCCTTCAGCCTCTTTCGCGACGGCACCTCGTTCACGATGTGGAAGGAGACCGATCGCACGCTGCGCGAGTTGGAGAAGATCAACAAGGACGACGCGCAGGCCTTCCTGGACTTCGGGGTGCGGCTTCAGCGCTTCGCCGGTCTCGTCACCCCGTACCTGCTCTCGCCGCCGCCGCAGCGCTCGGAGGTGTTCGCCGCGTTCGAGGCGGCCGGCGAGCAGACGCTGTTCGACGAGTTCACGTTGCTGTCGGTCCGCGACCTGCTGGACCGGTACTTCACCGACGAGCGACTGAAGAGCATGCTGACGTTCTTCGGCATGGTGTCGATCTTCGGCGGCCCCTCCACCCCCGGCACCGCGTACACCTACGGGCATCACTCCTGGGGCGAGTTCAACGGCAACTTCGGTCAATTCGGCCTGGCCCGCGGCGGCATGGGTGCCATCAGCGAGGCACTGGCCGCCAGTGCGCGCCACCACGGCGCGACGATCCGCACCTCGACCCCGGTCGACACGGTCATCGTCGAACGGGGCACGGCCACCGGGGTGCGCCTGACCGACGGCACCGTGATCACCGCCGCCCGGGTGATCTCCAACGCCGACCCCAAGCGGTCGCTGCTCACGCTCCTCGAGCCGGGAGTGCTGCCGGCCAAGCTGGTCCGCGACGTGCAGAACATCGACACCCGCGGCTCGATGGCCAGGATCCACCTCCTCATCGACGAACTGCCGCAGTACCTTCCGTTCCCCGACGCCACCGAGGGCCCGCAGCACCACGGCCACCAGCTGCTCGGCCCCAGCCGGGAGGCGTTCGAGGAGGCCTACGAGGCGCAGCGTCGCGGGACCTTCCCGAGCACGTTCGTCATCGAGGCGGTCACGCAATCGGTGACCGACGACTCGCTCGCCCCAGCCGGACTCCACACCATGACCCTCGGCATCCAACAGCTGCCGTCGGAACTGACCGGGACTACGTGGGCGGCCGAGAAGGAGAAGTGGGCGGACCTCGTCCTCGAGGATCTGTTCGTCTACGCGCCGAATCTGCGCGAGCACATCCTCGACCGCGTCGTCATCACCCCCGACGACCTCGACCACGAATACCTGATCACCGATGGGAACATCTTCCACGGCAGCATGATGCTCGACCAGTTGTTCGGCGCGCGGCCCCTGCCGGAGCTGGCGAATTACCGCACGCCCGTGCGCAATTACTACCTGTGCGGGTCGGGCACCCACCCCGGCGGTGGGGTCATGGGGGCCAACGGCCACAACGCGGCCCAGGTCGTCCTCGCCGACGCGTCGGGCACGGTCGCCCCGGTCCGCACCGGCACGAAGGTCGGCGGCCACAAGGCGCCGTGGCAGCAGCGCGTCGTCGGCGGCCTGATGTCCACCCGACCCGGACGCTGGGTGGGCTACCGGGCGGCGCGCCAGCCTGCGCTGCGCAAGGTCACCGCCTACGCGGCCCGGGTCCGCTGACCGTGACGACGACGCAGGCCGGGTTGCGCAGCGCGAAGTGGTTCGCCGGCAAGGACGTGCCGGGCTTCGTGCACCGCTCGGCCATGCGCGCGTCGGGGTTCTCCCGGATGGCCTTCGAGGGCAGGCCAATCGTGGGCATCTGCAACTCCTGGTCCGAAGTCGTCAACTGCAACATGCACTTTCGCGGTCTGGCCGACTCGGTGCGCCGCGGGGTTCTCGCCGCGGGCGGCTTCCCGCTGGAGTTCCCCACGATGTCACTCGGCGAGCAACTGATGAAGCCGACCACCATGCTCTTCCGCAACCTGATGGCGATGGACGTCGAGGAGTCGATCCGCGCCTACCCCTTCGACGCCGTCGTCCTGCTCGGTGGTTGCGACAAGACCGTGCCGGCACAGCTGATGGGGGCCGCCAGCGCCGACGTTCCCGCCATCGCGCTGACCGGCGGACCCGCCTCACCGGCGGTCTTCCGCGGCAAGCAGCTCGGGGTGGGCACCGACCTGTGGGAGTACGTCGACGACGTGCGGGCCGGCCGGATGTCGATGGCCGAGTACGAACGACTGGAGGCGGCGGCCGGGCCGTCGCGGGGGCACTGTCCGGAGATGGGCACGGCGTCGACGATGGCCACCATCGTCGAGGGCCTCGGCATGACCCTGCCCGGCAGCGCGGCCATCCCTGCGATGGACTCGCGCCGCCTACAGGTGGCCGAGGAGATCGGCGCGCGGGCCGTCGGGTTGGCCGTCGAACGGCTGAGGCCGTCGCAGATCATGACGGCCGAGGCATTCGACAACGCGATCACCCTGATGCTCGCCGTCGGCGGGTCGACCAACGCGATCGTGCACCTGCTGGCCATCGCCGGCCGGGTCGGAGTTCCCTTGTCGCTGGACCGTTTTCACGAACTCTCCGCCCGCACGCCGCTGGTGGTCAACGTGCGGCCCGCCGGTGAACACCTCGTCGAGCAGGTCTTCCACGCCGGCGGCATACCTGCGGTGATGAAGTCGCTCGAGTCACTGCTGCACACCGACGCCGTCACCGTCACGGGCAAGACCGTGGGCGACGACCTTCCCACGGCGGTCGCGCCAGACACCTCGGTGATCGCGTCCTTGGACGCGCCGTTCCAGCCGCCGGGCGGCCTCGCGGTGGTGCGGGGCAACCTCGCGCCAGGCGGCGCGGTGGTCAAGTGCAGCGCGGCCAGCCCCGAACTGCTGGTGCACCGGGGACCGGCCGTGGTCTTCGAGGACATGCCGGATTTGATGCGGCGGTTCGACGATCCCGACCTGGAGGTGACGCGCGAGTCGGTGCTGGTCCTGCGGTCGGCCGGACCGCGCGGTGCGCCGGGCATGCCGGAGTGGGGGCAGTTGCCCATCCCGAGCAAGCTGCTGGCCGAGGGCGTCACCGACATGGTTCGCGTCTCCGACGCCCGGATGAGCGGCACGGCGTACGGCACGTGCGTCCTGCACGTCAGTCCGGAGTCGGCGGTCGGCGGCCCGTTGGCCCTGGTGCGCGACGGCGACGTCATCGCGCTCGACGCCCGCGCGGGGACGCTCGACATGCTGGTGACCGACGAGGAGTTGGCGGCACGACGCGCGGATCTGACGCCCCGCCCGTCACGTCACGTGCGCGGGTACGCCTCGATGTACGTCGAGCGCGTCCTCCAGGCGGACCGCGGCTGCGATTTCGACTTCCTCGTCGGCCGATCGGAACGTCCCGACGAGGAGCCGGATGCGATCTTCGAGGGCTGGGTCGGCGGGTGGTGACCCAGAGCTAGCCGCTCTTGCGGCGGAACTCGCGGTGGGCCTCGGCGGGAGCGGTCGAACGCGGACCGTGCTTGCGGCCGCCGTCCTTGTGCTCTGACCCGCCTCCGGCGTTGGCCTTCTTTCGCTCGAGCGCCTCGCGGAACTTGCGCTTCTGCTCGTCTTCGGGTCGCTCGGCCATGGCTTGAGACTAGCGCGTGTCAGCGCATCCCAGGCGGCATGCCGTACAGATGAGAGATCGGCATGGTCATCAGCACCCGCCGATCGTCGACCATCGCCCGGCGGTAGTCGTCCCAGTCGGGATGGTCCTTGCCGGCGATCTTGCGGTACAACGCGATCAGCCCCTCGACGGTGTCGTCATGGGGGTGGGCCGCCGGCGGGGTGAGGATCGCATTGCCCTCCGCGACCGCGTACGCCCAGCCGTCGTCGGAGCTGACGTGAATCGAGGCCCGCGGGTCGCGACGCAGATTGCGGGTCTTGGCGCGCGGCTCGGTGACCGACACCGAGACCGCCAGCTCCCGAGGGTCGAAGTGATAGGAGACGTTGGACAGCTGCGGTCTGCCGTCCCTCTTCACCGTCGCGAGGACCCCCAGCGAGTTGCCGGCGATCAGCGCCAGCAGCTTGTCGTCGAACACGTCTCGGGTCATGGTGGCCAGCCTACGACCGCGACGCGGCCTTCGGTCGGGTTCGCCGACTCCTACCATGGAGCCATGACGGCGGTTTCCGGAATCACGCTCGACGGGGTCTCGGCCACGACCCTGTGGACGTTGCACAACCGCGGCAGCGAGGCCAAGCGATCCGACGGACTCATCCGCGATCCCTGGGCGGTGATGCTGCTCGACACGATCTCCTACGACTACCTGAAGTTCGGCGCACCCAATCAGTCCCACGCCGTGCGGGCGATCGCCTTCGACGCCGCCACTCGCGACTACCTGACCAGCCACCCCGGGGCCTCGGTGGTCGCGCTCGCCGAGGGATTGCAGACCAGCTTCTGGCGCCTGGACCGGACCGGCCTGCTGGCCCAATCCACCTGGTACTCCGTCGATCTGCCACCGGTGATGGAGCTGCGAGGTCGACTGCTCCCGTCCGACGACCGCATCGTCGACCTCGCCCAGTCGGCCCTGGACCGCAGCTGGATGGACCGGGTCGACGCGACGGACGGCGTGTTCATCACCGCCGAGGGACTGCTGATGTACCTCGAACCCGAAGACGCCCTCGGGCTGATCGCCGACTGCGCCGCCCGCTTCCCCGGCGGTCGGATGATGTTCGACTCGGTCCCCCGGTGGTTCAGCGCGCGCACCCTGAAGGGCGTCAAGCTCTCGTCGCGCTACCTGGTGCCACCGATGCCCTTCGGTCAGTCCGCCGACCAGGCCGTTGCGCTCGCGCGCGCCGTCCCCGGCATCACGTCGGCGCACGACGTGCGCTCCCCGCGGGGCCGGGGACTGTGGCGGCTGGCCGCGGCACCCGCCCTGGACCGCATCGGACCGCTCAGGAGGAGCCGGCCGAGCATCACCGTTCTGGAGTTCGGATGACGCGCTACGTGGCCTTCCTTCGCGGCGTCAACGTGGGCGGGGTGAACCTGAAGATGGCCGAGGTCGCCCGCGCGCTGACCGACGCCGGCTTCACCGACGTCGAGACGGTGCTGGCCAGCGGCAACGTGCTCCTGACGAGCCAGGCCAAGGTCGCCACGGTGCGCACCACGGCCGAGAAGGCGCTGCGCGACGCGTTCGGGTACGACGCCTGGGTGCTCGCCTACGCGCGCGACGACGTCGAGGCGATCTCGGCGGCGTTCCCCTTCACCCGCGAGGTGCCCGACCACCACTCCTACGTCACCTTCGTCACCGGGGCCGACGTGCTCGACGAGTTGGCGGCCTTGGCGCAGGACGCCGGACCGGACGAGTCGATCGAACGCGGCGAGGGCGTCGTCTACTGGCAGGTGCCCAAGAGCGGCACGTTGAACACGACCATCGGAAAGACCATGGGCAAGAAGCGATACAAGTCCTCGACCACCACCCGCAACCTACGAACCATCGAGAAGGTGCTCGACAAGTGAAGGTGAACGTCGACCTCTCCGGGGTCTCCGAGACCGCGCTGCTGACGTTGCAGGTGCGTGCCCACGAAGCTCGCCGACCCGACGGCATCATCGACGACCCGATGGCCGTGACGCTGGTCGACTCGATCGAGTTCGACTTCGCCAAGTTCGGCTACACCCGGCGTCAGGACATGGCGGTCCGGGCCTTGGCATTCGACCGCGCGACCCGCGACTATCTGCGTGGGCATCCCTCGGCGACCGTCGTCGCACTGGCCGAGGGACTGCAGACCAGCTTCTACCGACTCGACGACGGCGCGGTGGGCCACCAATTCCGTTGGCTGACGGTCGACTTGCCGCCGGTGGCCCAGGTGCGCGAGAGGTTGCTGCCGTCCGTCGACCGGGTGTCGGTGTGCGCGCAGTCGGCGCTGGACTATAGCTGGATGGACCGCGTCGACGCCGGTGACGGGGTGTTCATCACCGCCGAGGGTCTGCTGATGTACCTCGAGCCCGATGACGCGATGGGGCTGATCACCGAGTGCGCGCGCCGCTTTCCAGGCGGTCGCATGATGTTCGACCTGCCGCCGTCGTGGTTCGCCGCGCTGGCGCGCCGGGGTGGCCTGTGGACGTCGACCCGCTACCGGGTGCCTGCCATGCCGTTCGGCATGTCGCCCTCGGAGGCCGCCACGCTCGTCGACCGGGTGCCCGGCGTCCGGGCGGTGCACGACGTGCCCTATCCCAAGGGGCGCGGGCGCGTGCTGAACGCGGTCATGGGGGCCATGCAGCACATCCCGCTGCTCGACCCCGTCCGGCCGTCGCTGACCTTGCTCGAATTCGGCTAGGTGAACGCGGTTTCCACGTAGCGCAGCGCGTCGGCCTTGCCGATGCCGAGCGCCTTGGCCGCCGCGGCGAAGGTGTGCGCCGCCGTCGCCATCGCGGCGTCCGCAGGGTCGATGCGCGCCACGAAGGTGCCGAACCTGCCCCGGGTCTCCAAGAGACCCGCCGCCTCCAACTCGCGATACGCCCTGGCCACGGTGTTGACCGCCATGTTCAACTGATGCGCCAATTCCCGGACCGTCGGCAGCCTCGTACCGGGCGGCAGTCTGCCGTCCCGCACGCCCGCGATGATCTGCGTGCGCAGCTGGTCGAACAGCGGCCTGGCCCCGTCCGGGTCGACTCGAACCCACTCCCCCAAATCCCCCACGTGCCCAGTATCACAAAAAGCGGCTACTTTGGTGGCGTGCGAGTGACGGTGCTCAGCGGAGCGGGGATGTCCGCGGAGAGCGGCGTCCCGACGTTTCGCGACGTCGAGACGGGTCTGTGGGCCAAGGTCGACCCCTATGAAATCTCCAGTTCCGACGGTTGGCGCAAGCACCCCGAGAAGGTGTGGGCGTGGTACCTCTGGCGTCACTACATGATGAAGTCGGTGGGTCCGAACGACGGACACCGCGCGGTCGCGGCCTGGCAGGACGGCGCCGAGGTGCACGTCGTCACACAGAACGTCGACGACCTGCACGAGCGGGCAGGCAGCGGCCGGGTGCACCACGTGCACGGCAGCCTCTTCAGCTTTCGCTGCGACCGGTGCGGGGTGCCCTATGACGGTGCGCTGCCCGACATGCCGGAGCCGGTGGAGAGCGTCGACCCGCCACGGTGCCGTTGCGGCGGCCTGATCCGGCCCGACGTGGTGTGGTTCGGCGAGCCGCTGCCGTCAGATCAGTGGGACCGGTCGGTGGAGGCCGTCAGCCGGGCCGACGTCGCTCTCGTCGTGGGCACGTCGGCGATCGTCTACCCGGCCGCGGGCCTGCCCGATCTGGCGCTCGCCCAGGGCATTCCCGTCATCGAGGTCAACCCGGAGGAGACGCCGCTGTCGGACCGGGTGACCCTCTCCTTGCGGGAGACCTCCGCGACGGCGCTGCCGGGTCTGCTGCAGCGGTTACCTGCCCTCCTGGGCTGACGGTCGACTATGGGCACTGCCCGTTGTTGACGCACCCGGGTGCCGCGGTCGCCTTGTAGGTCGGCGCGGCCAGTGCCGTCGCCAGCGTGGTCGGCGCCTCGTCATTCGTGGTCTCGGGCGCCTGCACGACCGTCGCAGGCAGCTTCATCCCCGACGCCGTCGGCTGCACGTAGGACGTGGTGGTCGACGAGTCTCCGGATCCCCCGGCGACGTCATGGGACGGGGCGTTTGTGCTGAACCCGGACACGACGGCGGCAGCGACGACGGCGGCTCCGCCCAGCGTCGCGGCGAGGACCTTGATGCGTTCGACGGTCATGACTCCTCCAACCATTTCGACGGCCGAGATGCGGCCGCTCATGTGGCCAGTCAACCGTCGCGATCGAGCGTCGTCCAGCTTCTCCATGGATCCGGGAGGGGATTATCAGCAATCAAACATATTGGGAGACAACATGTTTCATGATGAATGGCGGCGTCACTCGGCCGGCGGATCCCGCCGCGGCGACACACCGCTCCGACATGTTCGAACGCCGGCGGTGACGGGTTCATTCCCAGCCGGTGCCTGCTTTGACCGTTGCGCTGCGAAGCGCTGGGATATCGCACACAATGCTGGCCAGTGCGATGGAGGAATCATGGCTTTGATCCGCGGAGTGGCGGCGACACTGCTCACCGCCGCCGTCTCGGTAGGACTTGCCGGCCCGGCCTGGGCCGACGACTTCAGCGGTAGGTATGCGCTGAACCTGTACGGCGCCTCGGCGCACACGTCCTGGATCGCTCGGACCAGTTGTCTGCCGTCGACCGGATGTGTGGCACACATCACCAGTTCCGTTGGCTGGAGCGGTGATGCCCACCTGGCGGGCGGCCGCTGGACGATGACGGTCGCGCGGGCCGACGGCCACAGCTGCCCCGACGGCACCCGCGGCGCGGAGATGCAGACGTGGACCTGGGACGCCGACACCCTCGTCGGGCAGGTCGGCGGCGTGTCCGCCCAATCCGCGACCTGCCCGGTCGGGCCGGCCGACGACTTCACCCTGACCAAGTCCGCGGCCGACGGCGGCACCCCGGTCTGATCTTCGGGCCGGTCTGATCCTCGGGCCGGCCTAACCCGCGGGCCGTACCGCCCGGCCGATGACGCCCTCCGACACCGGCACGGGCACCCACGGGGGCATCGCCCACTCGCGGCGCGACTCCTGCACCTCGAAGCCGGCAGCCACGATCGACCGCTCCGTGTCGCGGTGCGTATGACAGTTGCCCAGCAGCCGCGGCCAGACGGTCGCGTCGGCCAGGCGCTGCACCGACGACCTCCATCCGCTGCTGGCGACGTGTTCGAGATACCTCAGCTCACCACCGGGTCTCAGCACCGAGAACAGTTGGCGCAGAACCGCGTCGGGGTCGGCTACCGAGCACAGCACCAACGAGCAGACGATCGCGTCGAACGGCTCATCGGCCGGATGGTCCTCGATGGTGTCGGTGGTGACGGTGACGGGCACGGCGGCTCCGGTGGCGGCCTTCGCGGCCTCCGCCGCGAGCCGGCGTTCCGGCTCGACCGCGACCACCTCGGTGACCGTGCCCGGGTAGAGCGCGAAGTTGGTGCCCGTGCCTGCCCCCACCTCCAGGACGCGCCCTCGCAGACCGGACAGGTTCTCGCGACGCAACCGCCGGATGCTCTCCGGCTCGCGGTCGGCCATCTTGGCCCACAGCCGCGCAAAGAACGGATTGTCCACCGCCATCAGATCACCAGTCCCTTGATCCTCGCGACCGCCTCCACCGGCGGTACGTCCAGACCCAGCATGCCGCCCATGATGTGTCCCGTACAGGCCGATCTCATCACCCGGTCGGCGAAGGCCTCGACGTCACCGAACGGGAGGTACGGCCGCGAAATGGCCAGCGCCGCAACGCCGTGGGCCACCGTCCACAGTTCGAGCGCGGCCACGGTGGAGTCACCCGCCGGATAGACGCCCTCGTCGACGAGCGCCTCCACCGATGCCCTCATGTGCACGAACGCCGAACTGTTCAGGGTGAGGTCCACGTCGCTGCCCGCCCGGCCCTCGCCCATCGTGGCGATGCGGTACAACTCCGGGTTGGCCAGCGCGAATCGCACGTAGGCCAGGCCCTGTGCCCGCAACCGGTCGATCGCCGTGGGTTGATCCGCGGCCACCCGTTGCATCACCTGGTCGAGTGCCTCGAAGTACCTGGCGCACACGGCATCGAGGAGGGCGTCCTTGTCGTCGAAGTGCAGATAGATCGACGGCGGCGTGACCCCGACGCGTTCGGCGACCGACCGGATCGACACCGCCTTGGCGTGCCCGGTCTCCATCAGCAAATCGGTTGCGGCGTCGAGGATCTCCTCCCTGAGGTGCTCGCCCGAGCCGCGGGCGGCGCGGCGCCGCTTGAGTGGGCTCACCTCAGCGGCCGTCCGCCGAGGCGACCATCCCGCGGTCGGCGGCCTGCCGCGGCGCGTCCTCGTCACCGGATCCGTCTTCGCTGATGCCGATGCGTTGGTGCAGCCACACCAGCGGCCGAGGAGCCCACCAGTTCCACCCGCCCATTACGTGCATGAACGCCGGCACCAGCACCATCCGCACCAGGGTGGCGTCGACGAGCACCGCCAGGGTCAGACCCACGCCGAACATCCGCATGAACGACACCTGGGCGGCGATCAGCGCGGCGAACGATATCGACATCACCAGGGCGGCCGCGGTGATCACTCGGCCCGTGCGCGCCAGACCGAGGGCGACGGCCTCGTCGTTGTCGGTACGCGCCGCCATGATGGCGCGCAGGCCCGACGGCGTGGCGTCCCCGTTGGCCCTCCGTTCGAGCCAGTACTCCCGGATGCGGGCGACCAGGAAGACCTCGTAGTCCATCGACAGGCCGAAGGCGATGCAGAACAGCAGCACCGGCATGTTGGCCACCAGCGTCCCGGTCGGCGTCGTGCCCATTGCGCTCAGATGTCCGTCCTGGAAGATCCAGACCAGCGCGCCGAACGCGGCGGTCAACGAAAGGACGTTCATGGCAACGGCTTTGATCGGCAAGATGACGCTGCCGGTGAGCAGGAACAGCAGACCGAAGGTGATGACGGCGATGAGGCCGAGCACCCACGGCAACCGGGTCGTAATGGCCTGCACGCTGTCGCGGTTGATCTGGGCGACTCCACCGAACTGGACGTCGCGCCCGTCCGGGCCGGCGACGGCGTGCAGCGCGTCGAGCTGACTCTCCGAGGCGTCGGAGAACAGCGGCGCCGTACTGCCCACGCTGAGGAACGCGCTGCCGTCGGCCACCCCGGTGGCCGCCGAGGGTGGCCCGACGCGGGACCCGCCGACGAAGGTGCCCGTCGGAGCGGAGACCGATGCGACGTCGGGCACCTTGGACAGATCGGCGGCGTAGCGTCCCAACGCGTCCGGCGCGAGCCCGTTGGCGTCGGGAACCACGACGGTCACCGTGGTCGAGGAGTCGTCGGCGAAGTCGTCACGGAGTTGGTCGCCCACCTGATGGGCCGAGGCCGACGTCGGCAGCACCCGGTCGTCGGGGAAACCCCATCGGACGCCGAGGAACGGGGCTCCGAGGGCCAGCAGCAGCACCACCACGGCCAGTCCGACGGGGATCGCATGCCGCATCACGGCCTTGGTGGAGCGGTACCAGAAGATGCGGTCGACGGGCTTTGCCCCTGGCTCGGCGCGACGGAACAGCCGGCGCAGTGGCCGGCGCACGTCGAGCCCGTCGAGACGGTCGCCCAGCAGCCAGATCGCGGCGGGGGTCACGATCACCGCGGCTGCGGCGGCGAAGGCAACCGTGGCGACGCCGGAGTAGGCGAAGGACTTCAGGAAGTACATGGGGAACAGCAGCATCGCGGCCATCGACAGCGCGACGGTGGTGGCCGAGAACAGCACGGTGCGCCCGGCGGTCGACATCGTCCGGATGAGGGCCCGGTCGCGTGGCATGCCGTCGGCGAGTTCGTCGCGGTAGCGGCTCAGGATCAGCAAGGTGTAGTCGATGGCCAGCGCCAAACCCAGTGCGGTGGAGAGGTTGAGCGCGAAGATCGACACGTCGGTGCCCAGCGTGATGAGCCGAAGCACCGACATCGACCCGACGATCGCCAGACCGCCGACGATCATCGGCAGTGCCGCGGCCACCAGCCCGCCGAACACCCACACCAGCACCAGGAAGCTCAACGGGATCGCGATCGACTCCATCAGCAGCAGGTCGCGCTGGGTCTGCGCGGTGATCTGGGCGTTGACCATGGCCAGCCCGCCGGAGCGCACGACGACGCCGTCGCGGTCCTGGGTGAGTGCGTCGGAGAGCTCCTCGGCGTACTTCTGGGCGTCGTTCTCTCCGCCGGTGATACCGGCCACGACCAGGCCGGAGGTGCCGTCCTTGCTGGTGAGCTGCGCGGCGGCGGCGGGGGGCACCGTCCACGCGGAGGTGACGTCCGCGACGTGTGGGGACTGCTTCAGCCGCGTCACGACGTCGGCGGCGACGGTGGCCGCCGCGGGGCTCTTGATGCCCGCGGGGTCGGTGACGGTGAGCAGCATCTGCATGTCGCCTTGGCCGAACTTGTCGGTGAGCAGCCGGCCCGCCTGAGACGACTCCGCGTCGGGGTCCTGGAAGCCGCCCGCCGAGAGACTCTTGGCCACGGGAACGCCGAAGATCGTGGCGGCGACCATGACCAGCGCGGCCAAGATCAGGATGCGGCGCGGCGCGGCGATCGCCGACCGCGCAATTCGATGCAGCACCTGGACGCCTTCCCGTAGTAACGGCGTTAACTTATCAACGTTAACCTCGACCGGTCAACGGTCACCCCGTCATGACACGACGGGGCCGGGCGAAAGGTTCAACGGCCCCCTAGGGTGATCGCCATGGCGACGACGGACGTGCTGAGACGCCGGACCAAGAAGTCCCCCTCGGCGCTGTCCGACCTGGGCATTCTCATTCTGCGGATCGGCGTGAGCGCGACGGCGTTGCACGCGGGCGTCATCAAGGCACTGAACTTCACCACGACCGCGCAGTTCATGGCCGACGGCGGCTGGCGTCCGTCGACGTTCGCCGCCTATCTCGTGACCGCCACCGAGATCGCCGGCGGGCTGGCGCTGCTGCTGGGATTGCTGACACCCCTGGCCGCCTGCGGCCTCGTCGCGGCGATGCTCGACGCCTGGGCGGCCAACGCTGCGGCGGCCACGGTCTGGTCGGATCCCTTCAACGTGCCCTTCCTCGTGGCGTTTGCGGCGACCACCCTGCTCTTCGTCGGAGCCGGCGCCCATTCCGTCGACGCGCGCGTCTTCGGCAGGCCCAGTTGGCCCGGGGTCGTCACCATCCCGTTGTTCCTGGTAGCGGTGGCCGCAGCCGTCGCGACCTGGGTCCTGCTGAACGGCGTCAACCCGCTGCACCTGAGCACCCCGGCGGGCTGAGACCCTACTTCGAGGTAAGAATTGCCATGGTTTTCCGAATCGTGACTCAAAGAACTCTTAAGGGTGATGGTTACTGTCCAGTACATGTGGATCGACGACACCAGCGCAGATGTCATCAAGGTTGACTTCGAAGCCTTCTACCACGGGGACTTCCTGGTCGAGGGTGACTGCTCCGAGCAGTTCCCCGACCTCGCCCAAGCCGTCTGATCGGCCGCGGGTTCACCCGCATCCGACGGAACGACCGGTAGCACCTCTGGGTGCTCGCCGGCCGCGTCACGCAGGTGGCGCACCCGAAGCCGCCGACGTACTCGTCGGCGGCTTCTTCCGTTCGAAGGCTGCGCTCCGCGGGCCAGAACCTACTTCTCGGTAACATTGCCACCAATTTCAGAAGGCGGCCTCAGAGTTCTCTCAAGACGCGAAGTTACCGTTCAGTACATGTGGATCGACGACACCAGTGCCGATGTCATCAAGGTTGACTTCGAAGCCCTCTACCACGGCGATTACCTCGTCGAAGGGGACACCGCCGAGCAGTTTCCGGATCTCGCCGCCGCCGTCTGAGACGGTAGCGCGCAGACCGAGCGCCGCGTAGACCGATACGCCGAGAGCCGCCGACCCGTGGGTCGGCGGCTCTCGGTGTCTCAACAGGTCAGGCAGTCGCCGCGACGGGCGCCGACGCCACCATCCCGCCAAGGCGCGCGGAGATGATCTCCTCGGCCTCGGTGACGATCCGTGAGATCAGCTCGTCGCAGGTGGGGATGTCGTCGATCAAGCCCATCACGGTGCCAACAGTCCAGATGCCGGCGTCCAGGTCGCCGTCGTCGAAGACCTTGCGTCCACGCACGCCGGCCACCAGATCCTTGACGTCGTCGAACTGACCACCTCGCGCCAGGATGTCGACCACCTCGCGCGAGACCACGTTGCTCGCCACCCGCGCGGTGTTGTGCAGCGAGCGGAAGATCAACTCCGTGCCCCGCTCGTCGCCGGCGACGATCGCGTCCTTGACGTTCTGGTGAATGCACGACTCTTGGGTGCACATGAACCGCGTTCCCATGTTCACCCCGTCGGCACCCAGGGCCAATGCCGCGACCAGACCGCGCGCATCGCCGAATCCGCCGGAGGCGATCATCGGTATCTCGATCTGCTTGGCCGCCGCTGGAATCAACACCAGCCCCGGCACGTCGTCCTCACCGGGATGGCCGGCGCACTCGAACCCGTCGATGCTGATGCCGTCGACGCCAAGCCCCTGAGCCTTGACCGCGTGGCGCACCGAGGTGCACTTGTGCAGCACCTTGATGCCGTGGGCGTGGAACATCGGCAGATGCGGTGCCGGGTTGGAGCCCGCGGTCTCGACGACCGTCACGCCCTCGTCGACGATCACCTGCCGGTACTCGTCATACGGTGGCGGATTGATCGACGGCAGGATCGTCAGGTTGACCCCGAACGGCTTGTCGGTCAGCTCGCGGGTCTTGGCGATCTCGCGGGCCAGGTCCGCCGGCGTCGGCTGGGTCAGCGCGGTGATGAAACCCAGCCCGCCCGCATTGGCCACGGCCGCAACCAGTTCGGCGCGGCCGACCCACTGCATGCCGCCCTGCGCGATCGGATGCTCGACACCGAAGACCTCGGTGAACTTCGTCGTGATCGTCATGGTTCTACCGGGGAGCCATGCGGATCGCGCCGTCCAGCCGGATGACCTCGCCGTTGAGCATCGGGTTCTCCACGATGTGCTGTGCGAGGGCGCCGTACTCGTCGGGATCGCCGAGCCGGGCCGGGTGCGGCACCTGAGCACCGAGCGAGCGCTGCGCCTCCTCGGGGAGCGATCCCAGCAGCGGGGTCTTGAACAGGCCCGGCGCGATGGTGCAGACGCGGATCAACTCGCGGGAGAGGTCACGGGCGATCGGCAGGGTCATCCCGACGACGCCGCCCTTGGACGCCGAGTACGCCGCCTGGCCGATCTGTCCGTCGAAGGCCGCGACGGACGCGGTGTTGACGATGACGCCGCGCTCCTCCCCGATCGGCTCGGTCTTGGCGATGCGCTCGGCGGCCAGCCGGATCACGTTGAAGGTGCCGATCAGGTTGACCTCGACCACCTTGCGGAAGCCGTCGAGTGGGAACGGGCCGTTCTTGCTCACCGTCTTGACCGCGTTGCCGATGCCGGCGCAGTTGACGTTGACGCGCAGTGGGCCCATCGATTCGGCGACGTCGAGCGCCTTGGCGACGGCGTCCTCGTCGGTGACGTTCGCGGCGACGAACTTGGCGCGCTCACCCAGTTCCGCGACGACCTCCTCACCCTTGAGGTCGATGACGACGACGCTGCCGCCGGCGTCCAGAAGTCGCTTGACGGTGGCCAGGCCCAGGCCCGACGCACCACCCGTGACGACTGCTACCGAATCCTTGATCTGCACTGATCGATTCCCTTCGTTGTTTCTACCGACTGGTTGGTCGGGACTATACCCAGTCCCTCAGCACGGCCTCGGTGTCCGCACCCTTCTCACCGGGCGGGGTGGGCGTCGGCGGCACGCTACGGGAGAACCGGGGCGCGGGCGCCGGCTCGAGGTTGTCCCCGTCACGAAAGAAGGTGTCACGCTCGGTGATGTGCGGCTCCGTCTCCACCTCCCCGAAACTCAGGACGGGCGTGACGCACGCGTCGGTGCCGTCGAACACCGCGGCCCAGTGGTCGCGATCGTGGCGCAGGAAGGCCTCGGTGAACGTCGCGCGCAACTCGTCGGCGCGCGACGCGTCGTGCTGACCGGGCAGATCGGCGGGGTCGAGCCCGAGGCCGGCGAGCAGCTGCGCGTAGAACTGCGGTTCGATCGCCCCGACGGCGACGTACTTGCCGTCCGCGGTCTCGTAGGTGTCGTAGAACGGCGCACCCGTGTCGAGCATGTTGACGCCACGCTCGTCGCTCCACATCCCGCCCGCGCGGAAGCTCCACATCATCTGCGCCAGCACGCTGGAGCCGTCGACCATCGCCGCGTCGACCACCTGCCCCAGCCCGGAGCTCTGACGCTCCCACAGCGCGGAGAGGATGCCGACGATCAGGAACATCGACCCACCACCGAAGTCACCGGCGAGGTTCAGCGGCGGCACCGGCCGCTCGCCCTTGCGACCGATCGCGTGCAGCACCCCGTTGAGCGAGATGTAGTTGATGTCGTGGCCGGCCTGCTGCGCGCGCGGGCCGGTCTGACCCCAGCCCGTCATGCGGGCGTAGATCAGTCGCTCGTTGACGGCGGCGCACTCCTGAGGACCCAGGCCCAGGCGTTCGGTCACCCCGGGGCGATAGCCCTCGATGAGCACGTCGGCCTTCGAGACCAGTCGCAGCACCAGCTCCCGGCCGTCGTCGCTCTTGAGGTCCGCAGCCACCGATCGACGATTGCGGAGCATCGAATCGCGGCCGCCGACGGGTACGCCGCCGTTCTTGCCGGGCCGTTCGACGCGCACGACGTCGGCACCGAGGTCGCCGAGGATCATCGGGGCGTGCGGTCCCGGACCGATGCCCGCGAGCTCGACGACCCTCAAACCGTGCAGTGGACCAGTCATCGTTGACACCCTTCGTCGGTTCGACCCTGTTGACCGCGACATAGCTTACTTGTATAACCAAGTCGACCGACCGCGGGCCTCGTGCTCGCTCGACCAGAGGCGCGCATGACCACTACCGAGTCCTACACCGGCATCGACGATCTCACCGTGACGCTGCACGACGGCGTCCTCGCGGTGACGCTCAACCGGCCCGAGAGCCTCAACTCGCTCACCGCGGGGATGCTCGACACCACCGCCGACGTCGTCGAACGCGCGGCCACCGATCCCGCCGTGCGCGTCGTCCGCCTGAGCGGTGCGGGGCGTGGCTTTAGCTCCGGTGCGGGCATCGGAGCCGACGACCGCGGCGACGCGGACCCGAGTACCGGGACCGACGACACGTTGGCCGCAGCCAACCGCGCGGTGCGCGCCATCGTCGCGCTCCCGAAGCCGGTGGTGTCGGTCGTGCAGGGTCCCGCCGCCGGGGTCGGGGTGTCGCTGGCGATCGCCGCCGACGTCGTGCTGGCCTCGGAGAAGGCTTATTTTCTGTTGGCGTTCACCAAGATTGGGCTCATGCCCGACGGTGGCGCCTCGGCGTTGGTCGCCGCGTCCATCGGCCGTGCCCGCGCGATGCGGATGGCCCTGCTGGCCGAACGGCTCTCCGCGCAGGACGCGTTCACCGCGGGCCTGGTCAGCTCGGTGCACGCCGCCGACGACTTGGAGGCCGAGGCCAACGCCGTGATCGAGCGGCTGAAGTCCGGCCCCGCCGCGGCGTTGCGCAAGACCAAGGCCGCCGTCAACGCCGCCACTCTGACCGAGCTCGACGGGGCACTCGAGCTCGAGACCGAGGGGCAGCTGACACTGCTGTCCTCCCGCGACTTCCGCGAGGGCATCACCGCCTTCCAGCAGCGTCGGCCGCCGGCCTTCACCGACGACTGACCTCGAGCGGTCACACGGGCACCGAAAATCGTTCGACTCGACGGGGTTCGGTCGGCGACGATCATCTGTGTGAGTACGCACGTCGACGTCGACCAGCCGGTGCCGGACACCGGCGGCTGGCGTGTACTCGCACCCTTTCGGTTCCGCGAGTACCGCCTGCTGATCGGCGCGCTGTCCATCTCCATCTTCGCCGAGGGCATGTGGGCCGTCGTGATGGCGATGCAGGTGATCTCCCTCGACGACGATCCCGCGTCGCTGTCGCTGGTGGCCACGTGCCTGGGCACCGGACTCGTCGCGTTCGTGCTGATCGGCGGTATCGCCGCCGACCGCCTCGACCAACGCACCATCATCATCGCAGTCGAGGCGGTGAACGTCGCCGTCGTCGGCACGGTGGCGACGCTGAGTTCACTTGACGCGCTCCGGATCTGGCACATGGCCGTGGCCGCCGGCACGCTCGGCGTGGCCGCCGCGTTCTTCTTCCCCGCCTACAGCGCCATGCTGCCCCGGATCCTTCCTGCCGACCAGCTGCTGGCGGCCAACGGGGTCGAGGGCGTGGTGCGGCCGGTGTTCCAGCGGGCCGTCGGCCCGGCGGTCGCCGGCGTCTTGGTGGGCGTCACGTTCCCCGCCATCGGGGAGTTCACCGTGGCCGGACTGTTCGCGGTGGGCCTGATCCTGCTCGTCGCCACCCGACCGGCGAGAAGCGCTGCGGTGCAACGGCAGAAGACCCACGTGCTGCGCGACATGCGCGACGGAGTTCGCTTCATGGTGCACACGCCGTGGCTGCTGTGGACGCTGCTGTTCGCGTGCATGCTCGTGCTGGTGGTGCTCGGCCCGATCGAGGTGCTGCTGCCCTTCATCGCCAAGGATCGCTTCGCCGACGGTGCCCGGATGTACGGCTTCGTGCTGGCCGCCTTTGGCGTCGGCAGCGCGATCGGCGCACTGGTGGTGTCCTCGCGCCGCCTTCCGCGCCGCTATCTGACGGTGATGATGGTGATGTGGGGCGGCGGCTCGCTGCCGCTGGTGATCGTCGGCGCCACGTCGTCGTTCCCGCTGATGGCCATGGCGACGTTCGTCGTCGGCGTCACCGACGGTGCGGGCAGCGTGATCTGGGGAACGCTGCTGCAACGCCGGGTGCCGCGGGAGATGCTGGGCCGCGTGTCGAGCCTGGACTTCTTCGTCTCGTTGGCGTTCCTGCCGGTGTCCTTCGCGATCGCCGGTCCGCTGTCGAAGGTCGTACCGATGGAGACGATCTTCACCGCGGCAGGCACGATCCCCGTCCTGCTCGCCGCCGTGGCGATGGTGGCGGCTCGGATGACGCGCGACGAGATCGCGAACCCGTTGCGGTAGGGCCGGTTACACGCCGAACATCGGTGGCAGGGCGAGCACCATGACCAGACCCCAGAAGAAGTGGGTCAACATGGGTGCGAGCACGCCGCCGGTGATTCGGCGCTCGTAGGCGCACACCGCTCCCAGGATGATCCCGGCGAAACCGAGCATCGGGTTACCCGCCGCCGACACCGCGACGGCGTAGATGATCGTCGACGTGACCACCGGGCGGTAGGTGCCCAGGGCGGTGAACAGTGCGCCGCGGAAGAACAACTCCTCGGCCACGCCGTTGACCACGGTGATCAACGTAACCAGCCACAGGGCACCGTAATTAGCGTAATTCAGGACGTCGACGATGTACTCGCGCACGGGCCCGATCTCGCGGGCCACCAGGCCGCCGACGATGAACACCCCGCCGAGCAGCAGCCCGGCCGCCGAGCCGGTGATGACCGGACGCCGGTTCTTGCCACGGAATTCCACACTGCCGATGTGCAACGGCCCCGACAGCCGCGCACCGATCGCCCACACCGCGGCCAGGGCCACGGTCAACACGTAGAACGACGTGCTTCCCGGTGTGCGGGTCAGCGACACCCCGAGCAGCGTCGCTCCGAGCAGCAGCACCACGACGACGACGATTCGACGTGTTCGCACGGTCGTCG
>Ga0102593_1000934_pt1 | contig 35515 bp, 39 predicted proteins | sample AraplaCol_mMS_r2_2_FD_76862 | JGI IMG/M metagenome (GOLD analysis project Ga0102593, IMG submission 76862) | Arabidopsis root microbial communities from North Carolina, USA - plate scrape MF_Col_mMS_r2 (SPADES assembly) (version 2) | ecosystem: Host-associated > Plants > Roots > Endosphere...
AAGGATGTTCTTGCCGATGGAGGTGTCGCCCCCCCCCCCCCCCCCCCTAAACCAATTTGAGCTACGATCAATCAATGAAATGTTTGAACTAATGAATGGAATAGCCTGCTTCAATATCAAAACCGGTGATATCGAAGATGCACCAGCTCTTAACGCGCTGAATAAATATGATCTCGTCGAGAAAGATGATGGTGTCTACGTCAATGCCACAGAGTCAGATATCAAAGCCAGCCAGCGAAACCCCGTTCAAAAATGTACCATTTCTTCTGAGGAGGAAGTTCTCGTTGTTGGAGGGTATGTAACTCATCTCACCACGAATACAACTACACTACGAGAAGTAACGAGTAATAATTAACAAATAAACAGAGGAAGCGGTACAATCGGTCTAGTCCAATCCCTCCGCGAACAATCCTATCCCGGAAAAATCACAATCCTCTCCAAAGAACCATCATCAACTGATAAACCCCTTCCAATCGACAGACCAAAACTCTCAAAAGCTCTCATCCCTGACCCTTCAAAAATTCACCTCCACCCCGAATCCTGGTACAAAGATGCTGGTATACAAATTCACCCGGAAGAAGTAACATCCATCAACATTCCAGGCAAAACAGTCCATACATCCTCAGGAAAGAAATACACTTTCACAAAACTGGTTCTTGCTACTGGTGGTGTTCCTCGAAATCTACCCTTACCAGGATTTAATTTGAAGAATATCTTCACACTTCGAAATACCGCAGACGTTCAAACTATCTTATCTTCCATTCCTGAATCCACCGAGAATGAAAAGCCGAATATAGTCGTGGTTGGAAGTTCGTTTATCGGTATGGAAGTTAGTACGGCACTTTCATCAAAGGGGAACGTTACAGTTCTCGGAATGGAATCGTCGCCCATGGAACGAATTATGGGGACGAAAGTCGGGAAAATATTCCAATCTAACCTCGAGAAAATGGGGATTAAATTCAAATTAAACGCTTCTGTCGAGAAAGCTGTTGATGAACACTCAACTGGAAAGGTCTCGTCGATCCATTGTAAAGATGGAACAATCCTTCCGGCTGATATAGTCGTTCTGGGCGTTGGTGTACGTCCCGCAACGGATTATCTTCAAGGAAACGAGAATTTCATCCTTGAGAGTGATGGGTCTTTGGCCACTGATATAGAATTTCATGTGGTCAAGGGTGATGCCGGGAATGATGTCTTTGCTATCGGTGATATCGCTACATTCCCCTATACAGGACCAGGAGGAAATTCAACACCAACACGAATCGAGCATTGGAATGTTGCGCAGAATTCTGGACGGAGTGTTGCGAGGTCTATTGTGAGGAGCTCTGGTGCTTCGGGGAACAATGTTAAGAAACCTGGTGCTGATACTTTTATACCGATATTTTGGTCTGCGCTTGGTGGGCAATTGAGGTATGTTGGGAATACGGTGAATGGATATGATGATGTTCATATTACTGGACAACCGGATGAGGGTAAATTTGTGGCGTATTATTTTAATGGAGATGTTGTTGTTGCTGTTGCTACTATGGGGATGGATCCTGTTATGGCGAAGGTTGCGGCGTTGATGAGGGGTGGTAAGATGGTTGGGAAGGAGGAGGTTCTTGATGGTGTGGATGTTTTGAGTCTTTAGTTTTAGTTTTTACAATTTTTATGCTTGCTTGAATTTGGAATGATGTTATTACTTAGAGTATAAGTGTATCAGCTTCAAGTATACTGGCTTAGTATAATGTAAATGTTTAGTGTAATTGCTGTACAATCCTAACCGGAACGCCATCCGCGAATGTAAATATGAAGAATATGTAAACAACATCAGAAATCACGTAGAAGAGCAAGTTCACTCTTTGCTTTTCTTCTTAGACTTGGACTTATCCCGCTTGGACTTGTCCTCACTCTTCTCCTTTTTCTCCTTCTTTTCCTTCTTCTCTTTCTTCTCCTTCTTCACCTTAGGCTCCTCCTCTTTCTGCTCCGGCTCATCCAAATGAACATCAACAGTAGAAACATCCTGAACCGCATCTTGCGAAGGCTCAATCGAAACAGGAACAACCCGATTCGACCTCTTCAAAGAGGACAAGAAAGCAGTGGGCAAAGACTGACCCTGTTGCTCCGCAAGTAACAATTTTTCCTCCTCCTCAGAACTCAACATCGTCCCCTCGATACTCAAAAACCCACGATCACGCTCAGAACCCGGGATAACATCGACATCGACAACGCGGAACTTCACATTACCACGCACCCTATGTCCTGAAATAGACTGGAAATGTCCCGTACCTTCTTCTTCTTCTTCCTCTCCATCTTCAAGGTCCAGATCATCAGCCGGCAAGGCAGTAGGTTGAAAATGTTCCTTTTCAGCATCGAAATTGTCCATTTTTTCGGCACCAGATTCTTCGTCTGTCGTTGCGTTGCCTTCTTGCTTTTCTGTCTCTTCTCCACCTTCTTCACCGGGTTGAACCCAGCGCCAGGAACTGGGTAATCTCTTGCGTTCGATACCGACGGAGAAAAGGTTGAAAACGACAGCACCTAGGAAACCCTCTGATTGGACGTTCACGCAGCCTTCGAGAGTCTGTCCGCGCTGTGGACGGAAGACTAGGAATGTAGCTGTTAAATAGACGTACAGCACGCCGTACTCGTCCGCTGTACGGGCCAGAGTTAGAGGTTGGGGATTCAGGTCGGAGGATGGTCGAGGCTTAGAAGTTGGTGGGGAGCTTGAGATCGAAGCGTTGGAGTATGCCATGATTATTCCCTTTAGTGGTGGGTAATATGTCAAGAGAAGAGGAGAGAGGTGCTCGGCAAGCAACGAAGCTAGAGCGTGCGTGCGTGAGATGGAAATAGGTGACAGTGGAAGATACATTGTAGCGGTTGTCAGAGCGAATGGTGAATCCGAGGACTCGGGGGTTGGAGTTGTAGTGCTCTTGGAGCTCTTTTCTGAGCCGGTTTGCTTGCGCTTTTTCGATGGCGAAATAGCGGCGTCTTTATTCTTGTTCTTTCGTTTGCGCTCTGCGTCCGTGGTCTGTACCACGGGTGAAGTATCTAGATCCATTGCGTCGACAGCCATTGTTGTAGGTAGCAATTGGCCGGGAAGGATGTCTCGTTGCGATTTCTTCTGCTTCTCCAAAAAAGAAGAAATTCGGCGCAAAATTATTTTCTACTTCGGTGGCAGAATTCTCACCGCTTGCTATTTATGGGTGGTGGGTACAAGGCGGAGAAGACTGGCAGATTCGGTCATGACAGCGTCGATTCATCGAAGAAACACACTGCGTGAATGCAGGAAAGGGGAGTTCCTGAGCTGCTTCTCGGTTACTATCTGTGGAGTTAGAGCTGTCACTCATTGAAGTGTTTCAAGTTGATCTCTTGATGTGGGATTGGTCATAACCATGTCATCTCTACTTGTCCTCGTCGGATGGTATACTCTGCCTGGTGTAAGTTGAGATGGATATTTACCAGCTGTGCGAAAGAAGACTATCCTCTTCATGGCTGCAATTGTATACCTTGGGGCGCTTGCTAACATGCAAATAGTACGTGACATCTTTCTTGCAAAGTGTTTACTATGGCATTACCATTCGCGCCGGAGACCCAAGACCTCTCCCCCAAACACCACGATTCGAGCGTCATCGCCGACGCATATACATTTTCGTAATTGTCAGCTATCTCCTCTACACCCTCTACGAAACATTTCACCAAGTCCAAGTTTCAGGCAGCTTCTACACGCTATTAGGAGTGACGCCTTATGACACAGACAGAACGATCCAGTCACAATTCCGTCGAATGGCTGCGCGACATCACCCTGATAAAGCAGGTGATAATCAGGTGGCTGCGGCGTATTTCTTGGTCCTTCGACATGCACAAGAAACATTGCTTGATCCGGTCAAGCGTTTTGCGTATGATCGATTTGGACCGTCCGCGCTGAATTGGGGACCGCTGGGTAGCAAGCAGGATATTCTTCGGGTTTCGCTTCTTCGATTAGTGCTGCCGCAGTATCTACTTACTTTGGGAGTGATGGTTCTGATGAATTGGATATGGTGGGGGAGTTGGGGTCGCTATGTGAGTACTTGCCACTGAATTGCTGCACTGCTGGACCTCGGTCTCGCTGTATCATAAGCGAACCTATCGACCATCTCTCATACTAATACATTTATAGTGGCGTTTCTGGTATTTTGCCGCGCTTCTCACCCTCGAATTAGTCCTCATTACTCGTCCTCAAGCTAGCTTCATGCCATCAGCTTACCTCCCCGATGCAATCAGCGCCTGGCTCCCATTCCAATCATTCCATCTTCTCCCCTTCCAACTACTCACTCTCGCACGCAGCGTCTCCCTCACGCTATCTATTTTCATTACCAAGGTGTCTCCACCGGATGACCCGTCAGTCAAGAGTGAGACTTCTATCCCCGGGCCTATGATGCAGCGTATGGTCCAGTTAGTGCATAGTGCGCGGGAGACGGATATAGAGGCCACTCGGGCGTTGCAGCTTGCGCAGGCGCCATTCCGTGGAGATCGGGAAAGTATTCCTGTTTTACGACGGGGGATGCAGGAGACTTTGGTACTGGCGGGGGTTCGTTCGGGAGAAGAAGTGCAACGGGCTGTTGCGGAGGCGATTCAACGAAGGAGTTCTAGTAATTGAACTTGGAATATAGAATAAGCATGCATGCATATTGAAATGTACACATACATACTAGTGATGTTGATCACTCATGCTACATTAATACAATCATTGTACACAGTATGATATTATGTACTCGTAATGTGTAGATGGATCGTCAGCTGAAAAATAGTTTGGTACGCTAAAAGAGAAAAGATTTCTCCGGTGGCGCGGTCATCGGGAAGAACTCGTGATAGTTTGTGTATGTATCTTGTATTACAATTTAGTCTTTTGGTTGGTCCTGATCAATGATATCTGCTGGATGAGTAGCTGAATTTATTTCGTATTTCTCTACTGATATTATTAGGTATTGTGTTCATCCTGCGAATGTAATATGTACTCTGTATGCTCTTTACAGTGTAGTATGGGTACGGGCCGACTCGGGAGACGGCGGAGGTGAAATAAATCATACGAGTAATAGGATGATGTAGCTAGGAATTATTAGTAGTTGAGATGATAGAATGATACCGAATATCTCAGTTAATTCAAGAGATATTGTATTAGACTATATTCTATACTCTGCTCTTATACTGTATACTATATACTACATCTCTGCTGCAATGCTATAGTATATTGTATGTAATTGTGTAATTTATACCACTGGGTGCTCTCCACTGACATAATCACATATATTATCCTGTAATAAATGGTAATACCAAAACCCATCCTCGACCTCACTTCAGTTTTTTGCTCGCAACCTTTTCAAAGCAGAATTAAACGAGCCAAAATGCCCCCCTTTTTTACTTCCGTTCATCCTTCGTCTCATCTCCATCCCCTTCTCATCCCATTTCCTTCCCATCTTCCTCTTCTTCTCATCCCATTCCCTCCAGACTGACTCCCACTTTTCACATCACTTTCGCCTCAACACTGAAATCGCATCTGTCCCAACTAGACATCTGTACTTGAGAACACACACACTCCCGGGCGGTGGAACACCCACGTCACGATCGCCCTTTGTCCTTCTCATCCGGATCCCATCTTATTCGATTTGATCTGGTCTTGCATCAATCCCTTTCATCCCTCATCCCCTCCTATCGCAATACCCTCAACCCGCCTTTCACTATGCCTGCCGGCACAACAAACGGTCGCTCCAATCGGGCAACCGGTTCCAAATCCGCCAACTCACTCCTTGTGACATTGAAATTATCTCCCGACCTTTTACAACGTTTCCTCAGTGACTCGGATTTGCCTGAGCAAAAACCCACAATACCCGCCACAGAAAAGATCATCAATGAACGCTCATCACCAGCTTCATCTACCGAAGTCCCAGTAGCTCGTCCTTCCTCCGCAGATAATGCTTCCGAAGCAGACGCGACCTCAACACCCGCCACCGGTGCCACCCCTGGCGAAACACCTCGTCGGAAGGGAGTTCCGGGTCCTAAACCCGGTAATAAACGCGCAAATGGTCAAGTTGAACCTGCCAAAGCACGCGGTCGACCTGGTCCTAAGAAGAAACCCAGACTGTAAGTCAACTCCAACAATTGGCGCATACCTGATTCCCCACTAGTATCTCCCGGAGAAAAGACCATATACTAACAAGAGAATATAGTGATGAGGGCGGCGATTTGAGCAAAGTAGCCGCAGCCCACCGATTAGGTCCGAAAGCCAATACCGGTGCTATTAACGCCGGTCTTCGCGCTTTAGATCGAACCGGAGCTCCCTGTCGCAAATGGGAAAAACAACCTCTTCGTCTTCGAAGTTTCACTGGTGTCCTTTGGCAACTTCCCTCATGGCGAACTCATGCCCCGGCTAAATCAGAAGAAACGGATGATAAAGTGACGGCTGCACTGGAAAGCGGCGATAGTGATACAAAACAGACCCTCGCGGCTCCGGGTACAGACACACAGAATGGAAGCAGTGCGGTTCCGAGCGAGAAAAGTAATTCGGGGGATGGAGATGTTACTCCGGCTCCGTCGAATTTAGTTGAGGCTTCATCGCCGGCGATTGCGATGACTGCTTGAGGGATGTTCATGGTAAAAGTACATTTCTGTTGGAGATAAATTTTACCCTTCAGCTCTTCTCGCATGTGTCTGTTCATGTCTTACAATGTTTTCTATTCATGATTCTTTTTTACTTTGCTGTTTTGTGGTATCGGATTCGGCGTTTAGGGGGAGGGAAATGGGATACTCTTGGGATTGGTATTTGGGAAATGGTCGATCATCTCGGATGGTTCATGCTTGGATTGGATCTTGATTTACTCTGCTTCTTCTGTTGGGCTCATATTATTCTTGTATTATATTTATTCTGGGTGGTGTACTCTGGAGGATCATTGATTATCAAGTATACATCTATTACTCTATACTCTATGCTCTCGTGCATACTCTTCTCTATTGTATATAGAGTACTATTCCTGTATACTCTATTGTAATTCTAGTTTACTCTCCAGTGGTATATTACCTCCAGTGATATAATATTCTATTATTACCTTGGCTTATCCTATTCTGCTCTATATAACTACTCTTGTATATTTTTACTCTGCTAATTCATTTCCAAAGCGCCCAGTCCTCGTGACGGCCTTTGCAACCTCCCCTCCTTTCTTCCCCGCAATCAACTCTTCTCTTGTGATAACTCTCTTCTTGTCTTGTTTTATACTCTTCACTGATAGAAAGGGAACTCATTTCCGAAGATTCCCATTATTCCCGGTCTTCATCTCTCCACCACCAGGTAAACACCTATTCGTGGATACTTCGCTGCTTGCGGTCACCAGATGACCCGCTTGTCACGCAACGTCAGCAGAACCCCTCCACTGCACGAAACAGGCAGACAATCTGAATCTACTCCGAAGTAGTTGTGGTGAAAAAAGAGTAAACTGGATATTGCCGGGTTGGGAGGTGACCCGCCATGACTGATCTTCCTTTCCCCGGTGGAGCACCTCGAGCAGCTCCAACATTCAACAGCATCTCCCCCGACCCACGCCGCTCTTCCTACGCCTCCGTCGTATCGGGCACCGCTTTTTCTCCTTCAATCTCAGGCTCTTTAACCAACTTACTCAATACTGATCCTCTTTCTTCTTATCCTTCTTCATCCTCTCATCTAGACGGCCGTCCCCCTCGGCCTTTATCCGGTCTGGATGCCGCAGACATGCACATGAACTCCGCTTGGAGGAACATGACGTCCCCAGATGCCCTCCCGGCCTTTTCTCGCAAATATGCCAGTCTACGCCCAACTGACCTTCCACAATCCTTTGCTGTTACCGATAGTCCTTCCTTTTTCACCCCTTCCTACCTTCGAGACTCCCGATACATTTCCCGTCTCGATGCCGCCCATCGAGCGAAGCTCGTAGCGCAGCAGCGTGAAGCTGCTTTGTCAACGTCAAATCCACCTCTCTCCGCTTCCTCTAGTAATGTTCATTTACCTCGGATGGCACCCTCGCATCGAGGGATGACATATGATATTATTGAGAAGGAACCGCCAACAGCGAACGATCACCCCATGCCTTTACCAACGCAGTGGGGTATGGACGATAGACATGACATACTTGAGATATCTAGCGATGGCCTCGAAGTACGCTACACAGGACCACAGCATAAGACCAACGACCACGAAGCTGCTGCTCTACGTGCCGATAATCCCATGCCACCCCAATGTGGAATATACTACTTTGAGATCAAGATCGACTCCAAGCCGAAGGAAGGGTATGTGCGAATGCCAGAAAGCAACAACTCGGGGGGAATCCGTACTGATCTCGGCTCTTGTTGCAGAATGGTTGCGATCGGCCTATCTAGTCCCAAGGCCTCGACTGAGCGGTTACCGGGCTGGGAAACGGAGTCTTGGGCTTATCATGGCGATGATGGGAAGTCCTTCTTTGGCGAAAGTCAAGGTCAAGGTCGGAGTTATGGTCCGACGTATGGTGTTGGTGATACGGTGGGGTGTGGAGTGAATTTCTCGACTCGTTCGGCTTTCTTTACCAAGAATGGGGTTTTCTTGGGGACGGCCTTTTCTGGTCTTCCTGACATTCAACTTTATCCTTCTGTTGGGATGAAACGGCAACCGCCTGTTTGTTTGAAGACAAATTTTGGCCAGGAACCCTTTGTTTTTGATATTGATGGTATGGTCAAGGTAAGTTCACTATCTCTGGAGGGTCCCGTCTTCGGTCTATAGATCTAGATAACAAGGTGTGTTGGATGAGACTAACCTCCTTCAGCATGAGAGAACTTCGATCCAAGAAGAGATCAACAGTACAAGTACCGATACTTTACAACCACCACTTGATGAGTCAACACTTTTACAAGAGTTGGTAGCCCAATTTCTGGCCCATGATGGTTATGTCGATACTGCCCATTCCTTCGCCCAAGAAGTTGCTACCGAAACAGCTGCACTACAAAGCGGACATGGCACGCCACTCAAGAAATATGAAGTGGAAGAAGACCACCACGCGATTCACCGTAACAGTACGGTCCCTTTCATCAACTTAGAGTCACTAAAACATACTAACAAGATTCAGAAATCCGAGCCGCAATTCTAGACGGCGACATCGATAAAGCCCTCAAGCATACAAATGCATACTACGCCGACGTGCTTAAAGAGCACCCGCAAATCCACTTCAAGCTCCGCTGCCGTAAATTCATCGAAATGATGCGCAAATCACAGGAACTTCTCTCGGCCGATACTACATCTGCACCATCCAAGCCGAACCGCTCCTCACCCGGTCTAGACGAACACGCTGTTTTCGATCAGGAAATGGAATTAGATGATGGGGATTGGGACGATGGGATGGATACGGAAGAACCATCTGAAACAAACGTACGATTCAGCGAATTACTGACCGAAGCCGTTCAATATGGTCAACAATTACGTATGGACTATCACCATTCTGGTGATGAGGGTCTTGATTTGAAAATGCTGGACGAGGTATTTTCTTTAGTTTGTTATCCTGATCCGAAAGGGTCTCCGCATGGTCATTATTTAGATCCTGAAGGTCGAGTTGCTGTTGCTGAAGAGTTGAATTCGGCTATACTAGGTATGTTTCCTCCTCTCTTATCTTGGACGTTGGTGGTCTTTTTAGATGACGGTGCTGACTTCCACAGTCTCGCTAGGGAAAAATTCCGAAGCAGCTCTAGAACGACTATACCAGCAAACCGAAGTCTTGGTCAATGAAATCAGCGAAGGAGGCGCTGGGGCGTTCATTAATGTTCGGAATGACATTTTACTTTGATGGGCTGAGCTGAGCTGAGCTGAATCTTAGCGTTAGCCTTGGAATGGATTGGGTTGGCGCTGGTGTTGGATTTCTATTTTATTACTTCATTTTCTTGCGTCGAACATTGTCGTCGGCTTTCTTCGGGATGTCATGTTATTGCTAGTCTATTAAGATGGTTTGATCTATGATTTATATTATCTGTGATGTATTCGCGGTAGGAGTTTGAGTAGAGTGGAGTGGTTCACATTGACACTTTTATGCTGGTACGGTTGAACTTTGATTTAATAGCCGTAGAGTACATAGTCTATACACTAGCATGCTAGAATGTCCCTTAGGTACATACATATGTAAAAGCAATCACAGATTGCAAATTAAATCTTTATAGTTCAGTGCATAAGTGGATATATACTGCATGCAACAGTCATATGCTTGTGGTTATACAAGTGTTGATAGCGCCTGGTTTATACTAGTACCACTGTTTATATTGCGCTGTTCAGAGCAACTTGAATTGTACAAATCAATAAATGCAATAATATACTTTGTCTATCATTTCTCCCTCACATAGGGAGAACCCACAACTGTAATTTCCACCCGATGTAAATGCAAGGGTCAGCATGTGGCATGGATGTACATCCGAAATGTACGATTTATGTGGAGTGTATACAATGTACGTCTACCCGAATCAAAATATCACTCCGAGGCTAGACGATCCGTCACTACTATTTCCCTTCTCTTTTAACTGAATCTATATACTGTTATTCACTTTCCTTTTACATCCATCCATCTATCCCTCTACCCATTTTATATCTACTACATTATACACAATTTATACCACTGTGCTCTCCTTACTAATCAGGCACAATCAGCTGACTCCCATCTCCGCCTTGTGCAACCCAATTTCAGCTCGCTCCGCCAATCCACCCCGCTGCACAACCCAGCTGTATCTGTTCCTGCTGCTGCTGAACCTACTGGCACGGCTCAAGCCGCATAAACTGATATCATCGAATGAGTCCTGCGTTCATTTCGAGGGGTGGTTGATCCACATCCACATTCCCGTCCCCCCATTCCCGCGATGGATTCTTCTCCGCACCTGCATTCCGCGGGCGAGAATTTGAGTCCGGATGGCGGGAGGAGGATGAGGGAGACTCGTATGGAAGGGATTGAGATTCCGACGTATAGTGCTGAAATTACGTCTGCGAATTTGAGGTGTTGTTGTGGGAGGTTTGATTGTGCTCTGCTTGAGCATAATGTTGTTGCGTTGGAGGGTTTGGAAAAGGATCTTGAGACGGCGGCTAGATTGGGTCAGGTACGTTGGGCTTTTTTTTTTTTTTACGTTCCTTTTTTTTGGGAGAGTGATTTTCCCCTTTACCGCTCGTTTCCCCCCTTACCATTTTCCCCACGCTGTGGTGCTGGCTGTGATGCTGGTTGTATATTGGATCGGAAGTAGGACAGACGGGGCTACTTCGGGCTGACGGCTGGCTGAAGCTGCATGATTGATGCATCATTTTGGAATTCCTGGATGGTTGCTTTTGCCGGGGATTTTGTGAAGAACCCCAGTTTCAGGTCCACCCAATCTTAAAGAAAGGGTGAAGGACGTGCAAAACTCATTTATCATACATACTTCTGTCCATTCCATTCCATTCCAATCAAAACCAAATTCAATTCAGCCCAGCCCAGCCCAGCCCAATCCACTACATGGCATCTGTCCTACCGAGGTCTCCCATCCTCACGCACTGCGTTGGCGTCCGTCATGACCACTTCTTTTCACGATTATTCTGCCACGGCGGATGATTCTTTGGGGGTGTCATCGCTGACTTTTTCTCTGCAGGCTTTGCTTCATCGTCATGAGAGTTATATCGCGGAGGCGGAAGATGATCGCCAGCGATTAGTTGATAGTGTTGATGCACTGGAACGCGAGAAATCGCAGGTTCAGGCTGAAAATACGCGCATTGTCGAGGAGAATCGCAGTTTGCTTGAACAGCTGGAGGGCTTGAATAAGTCTGTTGCTGAGTCGGATGAACGGGTGGAGTCACTCTCTTTGACGCTGGAAAGTACGCAGGCTGAGCTACGCCGGGTTACGGTTGCTGCTTCGCGGGCTGCGGAGCTAGAGGCTCAGCTTGTTTTAATGGAGACGGAGCAGTCTCGGATGCAGGAGCGTCTTTCTTCTGTGCAAGAAGATGAGAGGTCTGCTGTGCAGCGATGGAAGAATGCTGAGAATGCATTGCGTGATTTGAATGATCAGGTCGAGCGTATCGAAGCTGAGGCGAGAGATGAGCGTGAAAGGCATGAAGAACTTGTTCAGCGTATGGAGCGGAAACGACTCGTCGAGCGCGAACTGGATAATGCTGCTGGGCGTTTGAAAGGGGCTGCGGCTGCGTCTGAGATTGGTCGCAATAATGGCCCTCCTGTCGTCTCCCGCTTCGTCAAGGATATCCTGCAGGATAACGCAAACCTGCAGGTTGGCATTATGGAGCTGCGGGATATGCTGGACAGTTCCAATCAAGAAGTCCAGAATCTTCGCGATCAAGTTTTGTCTCATCAGCCCCTGGCCGGTATTGGCGAGGAACAATCTGATGGAGCTCGGACGCCAACATTATGCGAAGAGCTTGAATTGAAAGAGCGTCGTGTTTCGCAAGAATTCCATATTCATCACCATTATCACACACCGTCAACGAAGAAGGAAAAAGGCCCGACTCATCGTCGTGTCAGAAAGAAACGTCCTATCCTCGGAAGCCCAGTTCCTCTTCACTCGGCAACGGGAGCAAATTCCCCTCGCCGCTCTATTCATCGATCTCAATCTTCCGGCTCGTCCATGAATACGATCCTTTCTCATACTTCTGTCTCAATCCCACCGCCATCCTCCGCTCGGCGATGGTCACTTCAATCGCCCCCGACAGATTCTTTGGCCAGCTCGCCGCAATCTGCATTCCGTACATCGTCCATCTTTGACCGCGTAGATCGTGGTACTGATTTCTCCGAACCAACCAGTCCCGACAGTACTGTGTTCTCATCGCCTCTCATGGGAGCCCGCGCCCTCAAAGGCATTGATATGCCGTTTCGTCCATTTCCCGGGCTTGATTCTCCTGAAATTCCTGGTCCATCGTCTGACTCCTTCAACAATGATCAGTACGAGCGGCCCGGTTTCTTGGATCTCGCAGAACCCGCTATCCCAGAAGAATCTGAACCCTCCTCATCAGGAATATGGTCAAAGGACATGGCTACCGATATACCGACAGATAATCCATTCGGCATCCACGTGCCTTTACCTTCCATTCGCAAATCGGTCTCTCACGAAAGTCTACTATCCGTTGCTGGCATGGACATCCACACTCCTACAACTCGCCACACCCGGATGGGTGACTGGCATCCAGGCATGCGCATCCCGCAACGCATCGTCTCTCCGAGCGTGGAGCTGGTCTCCACACCACCTGTTATCTCCGCCCCGATGATTACAGCAGATCGCGCGAAAGGACCTGGAAAATCTTCTCGTTCTCTGCTTGCTTCGATGGCAGCTGGTAATAGTGCGACGTCAGAAACAGCTTCTGTCATTTCAGCAGAGAGCAACAGCACTAGCTCTACAACTCCCGGTCCGCGTAAGACTACGTTAGGCCGACGTATGGGTGGCTGGGTCCTCGGTAAATGGGGTACAGCACCGGTATCATCTGAAGCGGACGAGAATGAATCAGCTGAGCCAACCGCAAGTGACCTTACACAGGATCAAGAAGTTGACAATTCCACTCCTAAACCTCAACCTGTGTCCACGCCTAAGCATGTTCACACACCTGCACCTACAGCCTACTCCGTATCCTCGACGCCGAATCCTGACTCAACTCCACAATTTCGTTTCCGATTCACAGGCGTTAATCAGAAAGGACCAATTCTCGGTTTTCGTCCACCGCCACGAGCCCCCGTCTCCATTCATCCTCAAGGCGTTGATGAGAATTTACTTCGGGAGAGTTTGGCGGATGGATGATCTGCACTCATTTTCATTTTTTTTTATCGTTTGATTTGATCAAGTCGATCATCTCAGTACCTCGTTTACCTACATATTTGCATGGCATTGCGTTTCTTTTTGGTCTTTGCATATATGGTTTCACTTGCATTGTGGATCGGGTTAGCCTTGACTTCATTTCTGTTTCTTTTGTTGGGATTGGATGTGGCGTTTATATTTAATGATACCCAGATATTTGACTTTAATTAGATTACTTAGGATCAATTTCTTCATCGGGATTGTCAATAATGATTATTTAGAATCTAAATCATCATAACCTTCTAATATACATGTCAGGCGTACATCTCGGCCTTCCAACCATCTATAGCTAGTATCTTGAACCTTGATCAACTAGGCAGAATTCGATATGTGTGGATGGGAATATCTGTCGAATGAAAGAACCCCGTTTGTTCCTGTGACTTGGGTGATTGAAATGCAAGAGTCTCAACAGAGAAATGATTGCTTTCTGCGAAGTATTAGTTATCTCGAGCCTATCGACGCGACAACCCCAGATTCTCTAGAAAGTACTTACCACAAGCATCTAAGAAAGTCCGAAAAGTCTTCTCGTTCCTCAAGGTCGCCGCAAGAATAAATTCTCGGACATGATAATTCTCAAAAAGATCCCGAACCGTCGATATAAGCAGTGGAATAATATCGGCATCATATATCTATAACTCGCCCGTTAGCACAGACACCCACAGCACTCCAAATCTGACCTCTATACACGAGGGGTATGAGAATCTTGAAGGTAGAGTATGATGATAGTATACTCAAATACTCAACGCACCAAATCCGCACCAATGGCAACATCAAATTCCTCCCCAATTCCTTCCCCTTCTAATTTCGTCCCCCAATCCCAAATACCCGCGTACATGGGAATTTTAACTTCCGGAGATAAATCCTCACTATTCAAGGACACGCAAGTATTCATATTATCGATGAGAAATTGTTCTCGATCTGTTGCCACGACGTTTGCACCTAGATACTTTGCGCAGAAAAGTGAGAGGAAACCTGTTCCGGCTCCTAATTCGATGACTCGTTTATCGCGGACTAGGGCTTCGCCGGATTTTGTTGAGAGGTATGTTCCTAGATGTAGGGCTGCTTCCCATGTTCTATTTCCTGTTGTTCCGCCGGCGAGAATAACGCCGCGGGATTCGGAGGTTATGATTGTTCGTGGGGTGGTGGTGGATGTAGGGGCGGTATATTTGATTTGGGAAAGTTGTTGGGCTTGTTGGATTGCGTTTGGTTTTGGAGTTATTAGGAGTGTTCCCCATGTTTCCATTAATGTGTCGATGATTTCCTAAGAGGGTAGATTAGAAGAGAATTGGACGGCGTATGGGGTATCATTGATTTTTTCTTGGTTGATCTGTGAGGATAATTTTGACGTACATCTTGGTCTGGATCGGTGATTGCCTCTTCCATACGACTTATCAATAGCTTGAGGACTCGAGATCGGTAACTGGCTGGTGGTAGTGGAGTTAGAGAGTCCTTGAACATGTCCTCGTACAAGGCTTCTTGTACGGAGGGTTGAATTAAGACATTGTTAGGTGGGATGGCCAGGTGTGGCAAGTCCACTTGTTGGAAATACTGATTAGTGAGAATATGGATTTCCTCAGACATTCTCAAGATCAGTCTTGTCCCTGGATATCCACGATGATGTTTCCAATGATAATTCCCAATGGGAGTTGGAGATGCCCCGCAGACAAAAATATATTCTGCCTAATTCCTCAGGCACTAAAATATCCCTATCGATAACAGTCAGGTGACCAATTAGTCATCCACGAAAGTGGCTAGCGCCAAGCCCTAGCCGAGACGCACCGCACGAAAATTGAAAGTGAACACTATCCACACTGTTCCTCTTTGCATCACCACGACACCACCAAAATGGCCGACACCCCCGTTACCCTGCGGACTCGCAAGTTCATCCGCAACCCTCTGCTGGCTCGCAAGCAGATGGTCGTGTAAGAATTTCCCTTCCCTTTGAAATTTCCCACCCCTTTTTCTACGATGGTGGGAGGAGACGATGGCCGATTCGAGATTCGAAAATTCGAGATTGGAAGACAACGAGGATCAATGCGATACGAAATACAAAGGAGTACAACAAATCAATCACGAGGAGGAAGGAATACAATTTTAAGAGCAAAGCAAGAAGAAAGAAATTCGACAAATCCAATCCCAATCCAGAATCGAGAATTGAGAATCGCACCACCACCCGACCACCCATCGATTTGAAAAAGAAAAAGAAATTCCAGCAGAATCTCTTCACTGCATACGTGTACACAGAACGCGCGACTGACTTCGTGCTTAGGGATGTCCTCCACCCCAACCGTCCTAACGTCTCCAAGGATGAGCTCCGCGAGAAGCTGGCCGACCTGTACAAGTCCAACAAGGACCAGGTCTCCGTCTTCGGGTTCCGCACCCAGTACGGTGGTGGTAAGAGCACTGGTTTCGCCCTGGTCTACGACTCCCAGGAGGCCCTGAAGAAGTTCGAGCCCGCCTACCGTCTGGTTCGCATTGGTGCTGCCACCAAGGTCGAGAAGCCTTCCCGCCAGCAGCGTATGTTATCCCCTCGATCTAAATCATCGTCAACGTATCCATAACTAACACTCAATTCCTAATAGGCAAGCAACGGAAGAACCGCTCCAAGAAGTTCCGCGGTACTGCCAAGACCAAGGGTCCCAAGAAGAACAAGGACTAAACGTCTCACAACGCATAACTTCATTATCATGGATTTACATGGCGCGATGGATACGTTTGGTGGCCTGGTGGTTTGGGAGTCCCGCCTGTTTCGGTTTCTACTATGTGGCTGGGATAGGACGTGGTCGGTGTGAACCGGAGATGGCTCTCGGCAATTGCATTTTAGCTTTCTCAAAAAAATTTAACAAGTCGTTTGCCGTCTCCGAAAGGATGTGGAACTCTCCCCTGTTGTCGGTGCCTCTTTTATAACCCTGGGGTTAGAAGGGGTGGCCGGTGATCTGATGATCCCAAAAGGCGTCAGTGTTGTTTCTTTCTATGTGGTTTGGATCATCAGTTTCGAATCAAAACAGCGAGGGATATGAGATCGGGCTTCGTCCCGGATGAATTACATATTTTGTTTCTGTTCATCTATACCCCGTATTCACGTATGTCATTAGCCCTAATCCGCTAGTTCAGTGTGGTATAAGTTCCACCATTGGGGGTGGGTCTGTAGAGTGGATCATCTAGTCCTACAGTATGTTAGTGCAGTATATTTGTACCTTTTGTCCTATTCCTGTCTCTCGTCCTGGCTAATGATCACACTGGACTATCTAGCTAACCTAGGACGAAGATAAATCAAAACTGTGTGGTACAACCCACATCAAATGCATCTCCGCTTTACATCCGCAGACTCATGCACTCGACCTCCCTACAACATCACAGCACGTTCTTCAGGACTGCTCGACGTAATATGTAGTGTAAATGCACACCTTTGATGCCACCAAATATTAAATGCAATGTAATCCTCATCTCAAGATCTCATCTCAGTTGGGAAGCCGGGGGGGGGTCTTGTCGGCCGGAAGATATCTTGTGGCTGTTGTTTGCCCTGTTACAAATTAATGCCAGGAGGCTCTTTGTGCCTCTTACCTTGTTGGTGAATAGCCTCAGAATGTTACTTAATGCAGGGTCTGTTTAAAGATTCCAAATTGTAATGGGTTTGTATTGTGCAGGATTACACATGTAAATCGTGGATGCGGCGGGTACATTTTTCATTGCAGATTATCAAGTTACAGTACTACTGTTAATAAGAGTGGTACGTTTACTAAGGGTCGTTAGAGGGCTCTTGATATAGTTTCTCAATGGATATTGAGGAGGAATGACTCAAAGGCTGAGCTGATTACTAGTACTGGTATCTAGTATCTAGTAGTTAATCATTCTCTTTAAGAAGCACACCGGAGACCAGATTGATCTCAATCAACATACGTGATTCACATGTTACATTTGTACTTCAGTTGAAAGTAGCTTCCCAGTATAAACACCCGATGGAATACCGAATCCCTAAGTGAATCCCTATTGCGTAGTTGTAGACAAATGGCAATCCTGTACCACTAGCAGTGACCATCGGAGACAGATACAATTCAAACCCCATCTTGAAAATCAAATACGACTCATTAACGAAGATGATATTAATTATGAGGATAATACTAGTACTGTTATTACTAAGACCTACCCAGGTAGGCGTGAAGACCAAATCACTCCAAACATGCAAAATCGCTCAACACAAAGAGTATACATGCAACGGAAGTAAAGAGATAAAACTTGAACTGGAATCAGCAGCAAATCTCCACTAAGATAGATAGTAGCAGACAAACGAGAGAAACGACAAAACAAAATAAGCCTTCACCAAACTCAGCGGATCAAAATCAAACTTCCCCGCGGGTGTGAATCTACCTTTTCTGCTGTCCAACACGAAACACCCTCTCACGCGCACTGGCCGTATCTCTTGGAGCTTTTGGCTTTTTGTTTCCTCCAGTTTCCATTTTCTCTCGGAAATGACAAAGAGACCCAAATGAGGAAGAAAGTGATTGTTTTCGCGGGGAAAGTCAAAGATCAAACGAATGACAACAATTGCTGTGGACTGATTGAGATAATCCGTGCATTTCCCACGGGAAGACTCCATCTCAAGCAAAAGGAGAAATAGATGGAACAAGACAGATTCATACTGAGGGAGCACGAGACACAAGACACGTGCACTGCAGGAACCAAAATGACCACAAGACAATTTTAAGCAGATCGAGACTTGACATACTCCTCGATATATCATGGTCATGGGAGTGTCCAGTAGCCAAGCCAATCAGCTTCAACATGTCAAGACGATTAAAGACAAGAAATGCATAAGAATGACACATTGCAAACACCATTTCGCAGGATGGGGTATTAGTGAAAGATGAAATGAAGAACTTGTCGTTGTGTAGCCGTAGAAGTGCGAGATCAGTGAAGGAACAGAGAATTAGATCAGGAGAGAAAGATAGAATAGCAAATCGAGAATAAAAGACAGAACCAAACATACACAGAATGAAAGACAGGTATCGGAATAGAATAGCAGTAGATAAAAATGATAATAATAAAAAACAAGTGTAGCCAAACCAAGATACAAAATCCACAAAACCCACAAAACCCAAAATAAACCGCACAATAGAGATAAGAGACAACAAAGTGATGTTTTGCATATATCAAGATGCCGATAACAAATGACAACGGTGCAAAATGCAGTGTATCAATCCATGTTCAACAAACCCCGTTCTCGACCGGTCCAAATAAACCACCCTCCCGATTTTCCGATCTGTGTATCGGCAAACAGAGGGGAGCAAAAAAAAAAGAAATGAAAAAGAAAAAAAAAATAACCTCTGATTCGTGACTCCCAACGTTTCGTTTCGGTCGATTCCACGTTTACTAGTACACGTGCACGACAAGCATCAGCATGAAAAATGCCTGATGTGAAGCATTGAATAGCGGAGCGGAATTTTGGAGGAGACAGAGACTAATAGCCCTGATTACCAAGTGGAGAAACAGGATGTCGGTGCATGTTTCCAACACCTCGATAATCTTGAATATTCTCTGGGAGTAAACCGCAAGGGAAGACATTGCTTGGAGGATCGGTATGACGGACTCTAGTGTATGGAAGTCCGTTCATGAGAGTTGCAGAACAGGTTGGATCATTTGGTCTGGTCTTTTTCTCGCTACTGGTGTAGCCGTAGATCTCGGGTGAGCATTCATTTGATAGGGAGAGTAACCGCTGGGTTGAGGGTGTTTCTCGAGAAAATGCGCGGTTGTCGGTATTTGGTATTCTGTACTCTGGAGATGAGGTTTCGAGGGCCGAGTCCACTGCAAGACCGGTGTATGAGGATGTACTGCTTGTAGATTTTGGGGCTGTGGATGGGAGGGAAGTTGATTCATCGGATGAGGAGAGGGGGATGTATGGGAAGAATATGTCTGGGGCGTTGTTTGTACTGTTGCATTTTGTGGATGTGTTGTTTGGGAAAGAGGCGTTGCTGGGGAATGTATGGGGACGTTGTTGTGGTTGATCGGTACATCTTTGGGTCCAGAATGATCCTTTGAAATCGGATGGGATGGAGAGTCCTGATATGCCCTCTGCGAAGACGTTCATGGATGGATTGCTCGGAGTCTGCTGGGAACGACTGGTTGGTGTTGGGAGGATTCGATCTGATACCGGGACATCTGAGGCCATAGCCATGGCGGTGGTTGTTTGAGGGACTTCGTTGGAGATTATACCTTGATTTGGAAGCAGGTAGTTGTAAGAGGAATGATTTATGGAACCATTTGCGTCGGGCTCGGGGTAGATCCCTCCGTTAGCGGGTCTGTTCATGTTCATCACGGGTTCCCAGATCTTGGGGCTCCATGATGATTCGTAGTCGACCATCCCTGAAGGAGCATTGGGTATCACATATGATGAAGGTTGACTATAATTTGGACCCTGTTCGTTTTCATAATGGATAGAATCGGGACCTCCCTGTCGTGGGAAACCGTCGGCACCAACGTCGAACTCTGAAGCTCGCTGGAAGTTGGACATCCGGGTTTGTGGTGATCCCATAGAAGCCAAGTTTGATTTGTTGGACATATGTGACCCATACACCCTCATTCGAGGAGATGCCCCCGTATGAGGAGGGTATGGCCATCCGTTACTAAAAGTGCTACTAGCACCTTTAGTAAGAACGGCACTGGAAGTAAGAATGGCACTAGAATTCACCTAGAGGCAAACCCTCGATGTCAGCTCTATTTCCACGGTAAACCATCAAAAGTGAAGACAAGTCTTACTCGTAGAAATTGACAGTCTGTATTACCAGCACTGCGGCAGTTAGAGCAGCCCTGACCATTGCCAGAATCACCACTGCACTTGATCTTTCGTCGTCGACATCGACCACACTGAAGCCTTGTCAGAAGAGAAGGGAATCTTTTAGACTCTCGACCAGAATTATAGTAACATACTGCGACGGGAACTCGACGTCTCTGAGGATTACGCATTTTGCTATCAATCTCTCCCACAGGACTGATACAATCTGTTCGATCTCCGAATTCGTGCTGATTCATGCTTCGCATTGCTCGAGACATAGATAGAGCAGAGTCATGCTGGGAAGGTTCAAATCCAGTCTTTTCAGAATAAAAGGAATCCATCTCGTTCTTGATCATCATAAGATGTATCAATGCACGTTCTGAGATGTCTTTCTTTCTCCTCCTCCTCCTCCTCCTCCTCCTCCTCTTCTTCTTCTTCTTCTTCTTCTTCTTCTTTTTCTTCTCCTCTGTTTTAGCCTGAGATGATGCACCTACTTAATGTAGTGCTCCGAACAGAAGATGCGAGATGCGCAGAGCAAAGAAAAAGAACACAAGTTGCTGTTAGAAAGAGGATGGCATATCGACAAAAAAAAGACAAATAGAATAGGAGAAGAAAAGAATGTCTCTGAGAAGATGTAGGGCTAGATTTTTAAGCCCAGGCTTCTGGTAACGATCGGTGTGATTGCCTGGTCCTTTTTCGGTTTTTTTATGGATATGTGGGAATTTGGGGGGTGGCTAGCATTACCCTGGTCACTTGGATTTTGGACTTTTTTATTTTATTATTTATATTTTTTTTATCTGTTGGATTTCCTCTTTTTGTTATTTTTTTTTTAATTATTCCCTTTTCACTCTTTTCTCGTGCTTCTTGAATCATTTCCCCTATTTCCTTCTTCATCTACGGCGGCTGCAATGACAAAAGTCATTCTTGAAAGTGCCATGAGATCTGAGATTGGGTCTGTCTGTGCCTGGGCGTGCACTTGCAAGTACAAACCCTAAGAAGTATGTCCTATTCTGGTTGTTCTTTTTCTTTTCAATTTATTCTTTTATTATTATTTTTGTTTGAAGGTTCATGTTGTGATTGTACATGTATTCCATTCTAATCCTTTTAATTCATTTCAATTCATTTCAGGATTATTCTTTTCTCGCCAGGTCTCTCGTACCCAGGGGAAATGATATGCACAGTTCCGCAGTGCATCGAAATCCAGATTTCTCCAGTCTCCCTAGCATAAAAGACCAGCAAGACCGCTCCGGCGTTTTAACAGGCGTGGTTTCACAAAGTAACGTCACACGGAACATGACCTGATAACCATGACGAGAATAGGTCCAGACGGGGAGAGTAGAGCCTGTTCCGGTTCACTGTTTCAGCCAATGAGGCATGGTCTGCTTTTTTCGTTCTCACTCCTGAATTCCACTTTTTTTTTGTTTGACTTTCTTTGCCCTGTTGCTGATTAGACGCTTTAGTAAATTCTAAGTGAGCTGGGTCCCTGGGGAACATGTGGAGCAACGTCCTTGTTAGATTGCCGGCTGGTAAAGCATGGTAGACCACCGCGCCGCCTACGTTTGCAAAGAGAATCCCAGTGTCGATCCCGGATAGCTTCCGGGTGGAATAGATCGATATCGAGGAGAAATGTTTGCCTGCTCCAGTTGGACTGGCCCGAACGTTGATTGGCGTATTTACTGCGCCCAGTTCGACCGGGGTTCGACACTCCTACCGACTCAGGTATAGTTCGAGAGATAGCGTCGCAAATAGCGCTAAGAGTAGCTTTGAGAAGTTGGATCCCTTAGGCATCAAAGCCCTTCCTTATACATCAAACAGGGCGCTAAGGCATTCCGAGTTCGGCCTGGGACGTTGAAAAGCGAGCCCTGGTCAAATTGGTTGGAAAGGACCAGAGGAAAAAAAGTTGGGGGTTGATGCTACAAGACCGCCAAATCAGTATAGAAAGCCCTTCTTGTGTATTCAGTTTCTGTGTCTTGTTTCTTTTTTCTTTGAACACTGTGCTGTCTCAGACCATGGACACGATAAATGTCTTAAGAATATGTGAGAAACGAGTTGTGAGTGGGTGAGATGTTGAGAGAGATGACGGAAATGGAAAAGAAGGAAAAAGAAAAGAAAACAGTTGGCACCTGTCAATTTGATCGACCGGCGCGAACAAGCGCGTCGTGCTAGCCTTGACAGGATCCGCAACGGCGTGCTCTAGAAAAAGTTCTGTTGACAAGGATCGGTGGTCTTAAAGTTGATGAACGACCAGGGAGATTTTTTAGTGCTTCCGGGGCGCAGCTAGATCGAAACGGAAATCTTAGAAAAAGCAAAAAGGGGGCGAACCATAAATTGAGACAGGAAAGAAAGGTCCTAGAGAGTCAAGGGGCCAGTGGGGGAAAACAAGAAAAAAAAAAGAAACATGGATGAAAGAAATTGAGACTTATGTCTAAGTCTCAAAGGAGAAATCTGATGCAGCATGTCCCAAGCGGTTTGCTACACAGAGTATAATCTGTGGCAATAGAAAGAAATCCCTTATGTCCATTCCATGAGACTGAAAATGACAATACAATGTCTGCTGTATATGTATGAGCCAAAGGGTCATAGCCCTAACTGGGGAAGAAGATCCCCCATCTTTGAGGGGACCAAATCTCCAGAGCTAGTGGGATTGGTTGAGTTCCAACCACGCAGCCTCAAGGTTTGACGATGCACGACATGGGGCGCAAGTCAAGCAAAAATGAAAAAGAAAAAAAACAAAGAATGACCAAATAGGTATATACCAGCTGATGATCTCGCGAATCGCCAGGAACGCCCATTGGAATTGAGGCCGGCCCTTCATCTTGCACAACGAAGGGGTCTCGTTTTCTCAACCTTTGAGCTGCCCGTGCTTTCTCCCTGCTGTTCTGCTGGTCTCAAATCATAAACCAGGATCAGGGAACTCTTGCCTGATTAGAGCAAAAGTGATGGGCGATGGAAGGCTGGACTGGCGGACATTTTCGAAAAAAATGATAACCTCGATGGCGACCTTCTTCAGAACTCCACGTGTAAAGTCTGTTTTTTTGTTGACTTTTTTGGTTTTCCTTTATTCCTCTTTCGTCTTAGTTTCTTTTTCCTTTTCTTTTTTAAACCTGGTGACAGCTGTCTGCCACGACGAAGCCGCTAGAAGCCGCTGCAGGAGACCGCCCGTTTTCCCCACCGTTTTCCCATTCTTTCTTCTCATGGGTAGATGCTGCGGTGAAACGGCTACCAGGAAAAAAGAGACATAGGAAGAGGCCATTGCGTTCAAGCCCCATGGAGCCATATAGTATACACATTGGCCCGGGGATGAACGGGGCGTGTCATCGTGATCTTAGGCCCCGTCTGAGGCACAATCAACACGGGGAAATACAAGAGCCAAAAAAAAAAAAAAAAAAAAATTGCATGGCGACACAAGCTGCAGCAAGGCATTTACCGAGCAAAGCTTTATTTGTGTTTTTGTTTTTCTTTTTTTTTCCCCTCTTAGTCAAGGTCCAGACTGAGACTTAGAGATTTTGGATCGACCTTGTGGCCAGGACTACCGATGCAGGCGCAAGCTCATTCTGAGAGCCGGTGAAGCCACGACAAACACTCAAATGATCAACCTCCTTAACAAGATACGCATCTTGATCGGAGGAGTAAATTCAGATTATCCAACAGGGATCAGCCGGAAGATATGCCGCTCGATTGACAAGGTCAAGGTTGCACAGGCACCCGGGACCATCATCCGCAGAGAGCTTCGTAAGAGAGAATTGATACTATTGATTGAAATCCCCCCGACACCTCTAGCTGTACTGTAGGAACAAGAGCGAAGTGAAATAAACGATTGATGTCGAGTGAATCCGAGGAAGACAGAATAAAATAAAAAAAAAGAACAGAAAAGAAGGGGAAACGTGCGGTTCAGAAGGAAGGAACGAAACAAGCTTGGGGCATTTTTGGGGGTGGCTCCTTCCCCGCCGAGGCTGATGATCTGCGTGACTTCCCTTTTTGCGCAATTCGCGTCTGCGCGGCACTTCTGCAACTTCGCAACTTTTTGCAACTTCTGCAACTCTCCCCCCATCACCCTTTCACACAACCAATCGGCCTCGTCCCGCTGTCGTCTGGAATGAGTGCGATCCTGGAAACCTCCTTAGGCGATATCGTCATTGATCTTTTGGTTGACGAGTCGCCAAAGGCCTGTGAAAAGTGAGTGAGCTTGCCCTTCCCTGCACAACCAGCCCTAAGTCTAAGCTCCCCGTACATTTGACCAATGGCGAATTTTTACTAATCTGGTGAATTTTCTGCTGGTATAGCTTTTTGAAGCTCTGCAAGATCAAATACTACAATTTCTCTCCCGTTCACACCGTACAAAAAGGATTCACCCTCCAGACCGGCGATCCACTTGGCCCTGGCGCCCCCGAAAGCGATGGCGGTTCTTCGATTTGGGGTGTGTTGGGTGGCCCGTCAAAGAGGACCTTTCCAATCGAGCTGCCGCCGAAGCTCAAGCACACCGAACGCGGTACGGTGAGCATGGCAACGGCGGCAAGCAATGATCCGGACCAGAGGTTGGTGGCGAGTCAATTCCTGATCACCTTGGGCGACAATCAGGATCATCTAGATGGGAAAGCGGCTATTTTTGGAAAAGTTGTCGAGGGGTTTGACGTACTGGAGAAGATCAACGAGGCATTCGTGGATGACCGTCAACGTCCATTAAAAGATATTCGTATTCGTCATACTGTGGTACTTGATGATCCTTTCGAGGACCCAGCTGGATTAGTTGAGCCTCCAGAGAGTCCTGTGCCCTCTAAAGCTCAATTAGCTACAGTTCGTATCGCCGATGATGAGGAGCTAGATGATAATATGGATGAGGAGGCTATGGACAATTTGCGACGGGAGCGTGAAGCTCGTGCGCAGGCACTGACATTGGAGATGGTGGGTGATCTGCCATTTGCCGATGTCAAGCCTCCAGAGAATATCCTCTTTGTCTGTAAACTCAACCCCGTCACGCAAGGTATGTTAAAATACCCCCATGGGGATGATCAATTAAAAATATTACGGGATGGCACGCTAACTCAAAGATGTAGATGAGGATCTTAATTTAATCTTCAGTCGCTTCGGAACAATTTTGTCGTGCGAGGTGATTCGTGATAAGCGCACTGGTGACAGTCTGCAATATGCTTTTATCGAGTTCGAAAATCAGAAGGATTGCGAGCAAGCGTACTTCAAAATGCAAGGAGTACTGATCGACGACCACCGCATCCACGTCGACTTCTCCCAAAGTGTCTCGAAGCTGTCTGACAGCTGGCGTAATGCTACTGTCACTAAGCGCCGCCAACGAGGTGGATTTGGTGGTGTGGATGATCTTGAACAGAAGCGTCAGTACCGAGCGACAGATGACGTCCCTTCATATGAGGACGATGAGTCCTATAATATGGTTTTTGATAAATCCCGCAAAAACAAGGACCAACAATCTCGATCTTCCGGTCCCTCCCGTCGCAACGATCGTGATCGCAGCCCTCGGCGCCGAGAGCATAGCCGGGATCGATACCGTCGACGATCCCATAGTCGAAGTCCACACCGAGACTCGCGACGAGATCGGGGTCGATACCGAGATGACAGACGCCGAGATGATCGTCATGACCGACGACGATGATTGTAGCTAATACAAACAAAATATATACCATTTCCATGTATACTAGTCCGATGATTCCCCAAATCTGAAACAAATATTCACACTGGCAAATCCTATTTCTATTACAGCCAAGAATACCTCCATTTCCGAGTCAACTCTACCAATCCATGATGTCCCCTGCTAGCTGCACACCCCTGAATGGAGGTGATTTGCGAGGCCACTTTTGCGCTGTCCATACGTTCGAGCAACAGTCTGACAACCCGTTCATGTCCTCCAGCAGCAGCCACATGCACTGGCATCCACTTAGCATCATCAATAGCGTACATGTCAGCGCGATGATCTAACAAAAACCCGACCACATCCTCTGCACCACGTCGACAAGCATGATGTAACGCAGTCTGATCCTGCTGAGTCCGGTAATCTAGTTCGGCCCCATTCAATATACACAGCTGCACGGCTTCAGCATTCCCAGAAAATGCGGCATAATGCAGAGAAGTCCATTGACCTGGATCTGATCTTGCATGGATATCTGCCCCAAGAGCCAAGAGCGTCTTCGCCACGTTCAATGAACCAAAAAGAAGCGCCTGTTGAAGTGGTGAACGGCCTCCTTGGTTTCTCATCTCCAATCTCTTCGCATCAGTCTGGTCTATCTTTTCCTGATGCCCTTCTTGTCTCCCAGGGGGGACAACCCCCAGAAGTCCGCACACTGCATCAGCATCATCCATTCGAATGGCTTTGACCAATTCCTCTGCTTCAAGGGCAGACTGAGACTGTGAATCAACTTTGGGATCATCAACTTCGTTCTTCCCATTCTCAACACTCAACCGACTCATATTCCAAAGCATTTGCTCTGCCTCATAAATCCCACTTAACTGTGCCTCTTGCAAAGGTGTCCTCCATCTCCCGTTCCTATAAACCAACTGCTTCATCCTAGTTTCTTCCCCGCGCAAAAGAACTTCCATAATCACCGCATTCCCTTCTCTCGCCGCAATATGCAAGGGTGAATCCCCCTCTGAATCTGCAACCTCCACACTCGCACCGCCAGAAAGTAAAATTTCAACCGTATCAACATGTGCCCCCTGACAAGCAAGATGAAGCGCAGTACGACCAGAACTAGTCTGGAAGTTCACACCGCCAGCAATAAAAGCTAATCTTTCTTCCTTGGACATATCATCTGCCCCATACTCCCCATACTCATCTCCTCGTTTAATACTCTCAACAACAGTATTAGTTGCATGATACTGAAGTAAGAAAGACACAGCTTCCGTCCTCCCCGCCGCAGCCGCACCATGAAGAGGCGTCCACCCGTCAGAACTAGTGTAATCAACCCTCGCCCCATGACGAAGCAAATACCGTAGAACATCAACATGACCACGTCCTGCAGCCCGATGTAAAGCCGTCAATCCCCTTGCAGAAGATCGACTCATAGACGCACCCCGTCTCGCAAGAACCTTCACCATATCCAGATTCCCATCATCAGCCGCCTTGTGCAGTGCCGTCCAGCCATCTGTGGATGGGGAATTTAGACTCGCGCCATGGTCGAGGAGTAGTGTTGTCAGTGCGAGATTCTTGTTCGAAACGCAGGTGTATAGAGGTGTTATACTTGGGACGAGGGGATCTGCTCTTGCACCCTTTGATAGTAATAATGCTGCACAATCGAAATGGTTGTTCTTACAGGCTTGGTGGAGGGGTGTGTAGGAGTGACTTTCTATTTTCTCGATGGAATTCGTTTTCGGGGTTTTGGAGAGCAGTGTTGAGAGGAGAGTTGTTAATCCGAATGATGCTGTTATGTGGAGGGCTGTCATGCGTGGATTATCGGGGTAAAGGGTTCGTATTCTGAATGGGTTTTGGAGGAGTGATAGGGCTTTTCCGGAATATGTTTCTGGTGGAATATTTCTGGCATGATGACCCCAATTCTCGCGGGCGAAGGAGGTGAGTGTTAACCTTGGACGGGAATCGATTTCATCTTCATTCTTGCGTTGTCGTTTTTCTTCAGAGGCAAAATGTAGATATGCAAGACTTGTTTGTGTGATGAGGATATTCGCTCGACTCATCCAATCCGGTTGACTATGTAAATAATGATGTAGCGTATTATGAACGAGTCGAACATCAGAATTGGGATTATCGAAATCATCAACTGCGAGTAGACCGCAACAACTGCGAATTATCAATCGGAGGGAAGGGATATTATCAGGATCCCATTCTTCATCATCAAGTTGAGTTGCCAGGGCGTGTTGAAGTTCGTGACTTTTCATCGGTCTGTTAGATACAGATACCCACATCAATGAGTCGAAGGCTAGTTTCTGTCGAGCTTCGGATTGATGTTTTATACATTCGAATGTTTTGTCGTATGCTTCGCTTAGACCGCCTCGGAGGGATTTTAGGGCTTTTCGGACGCCGGAGCGGGTTACTTGGCCTTGGATATTTTGTAGGTAGAGGACGGCGAGAAGGAACCTGAATCAGATAGAAGCATAGTGTTAGATTTTTAAAGGATTGTACATAGTATATTGATTTTGGGTGGCTGGTAGACTTACATTCCCTTTGCTTGTTCGACTATAGTCTCACTGATATCTCTTTCCAACGACTTATCAAGGACATCGACCAAGGAGTCATCAGCTTGAAGGACATGAGCAATATAACTACTAATATCCGCATCATTGGCATGAATGTTTTTAACGATATGACTCGATTTCAAAGCTGGACTCGGCGATGCACGACTCGTTACTAGGACTTCAATACCGGAAGTAATGGCTATTTCGTCGAGAATACTGGTGAATTGAGCGGTAGTTGTTGAATCAGCGATACTGAATTCATCCATTGCGTCGATGAATATGAAACAGCGCTCGAATGAGCGGGCCACGGAGATTATCATCTCTTTTAGCTCGATTGGAAGTGGTATTCGACCTTCTCGTCGGGATTTTTCGAATGTATCGCGGAGTACAGCGGGGATGTTCTCTAGTCGTTCGAGTAATAGTCGAAGTATACCTCCCAAAGCTGCGGTCAGAGGTTGTGTATTTCGAACTCGATAGTCGCAATAGAAGTATGCGATGGCGGTGTTTATTTCTGTGAATGATTCTTTTAACTCGTCAATCACGAAGGATCTGGGATAAGTTAGTTTTCGATGTAGCTTAACTGGGTGACGGGCTATGGTGGAAGTATACAATAGTGTTGATTTTCCACACCCTGGATCCCCAACAAGCCATAGAATCCTCGAGTCATTATTCAACCAGTTCTGGAAATCCGGTGTGTTCAAAAGCCATTTTCCTGTTCCGGGCGTTCGTCTTGAACGCACTTCATAGTGTCGTCCTCGTCCATGGTCTGGTGATAACCACTCCAGAATTTCCATATCATAACTATCTGTCAACTGTCGCTTGATACTACCGACATCTTTTTGAATAGATGAGATTTGATCAGAAGCTTCCGTTAAGGACCGAACACCCTCGAGCAAAGAATTCATATTCTCTGCTGTACTGCGATGTTCCTCCGCCGTGGCAGAGAGTACATCGATACCCTTTGTAATTTCGTGTAATTTCTGCGACGCCTCAACTTGTAATTTCAACAGGTCTTCGACGTCTTTCGGTGTATTTGATAGGACGGTACTAGATATGCATTAGATCATTGCCTGTACTAATACCCACAAGAGAGTACTAAGGAGAATGAAATTGGAACTTACTGCCCTTCAACCGTCAACGAAAATTGAAATAAAGCAGTATACCTCCCCAGTCGTCTAATAATCTCCTCAACGGTCTTCTTCTTGAACGGCCATTTCAATTTCTGCGTCCAACCCTTCGGAACTTCCAACAAAGAACCCAATTTTCTTAAATTCGCATCACAAGACGTAACAGTTCGACCAAGGACCGAATCCGTAGTTTTGAAATTATTTCTTCGAGATGTAGCATCTGCTTTGATGAAATTGTCTAGACAAACGCAAACTTCTATCAAGGCATCTACTTCATCTGCATACCAGGTGATATCTGACTCTGCATTTTTGGCGATTGTGATGTAGTCGTGGATGGCGGGGGCTACCTGGAGGGCTAGACTGACTAGTCCTGCGACTCCGGTTGATATTGAGAGAGGGTCCATTGGATATTTATGAAATTTTCAAGATCCTTTTTTTTTTCTCTCATCTCTTTCTCTGTGGTATTTATTTCGTTTTTATGAGTATGCTTGGCTGTGAGTGTGTGTCATGCTGATTTGTGCCCCCCGCCTGATCATCGCGCTAACTCCGTATTGGATTTAGTTTGGTTCTTGCTGAAACTATTTACATACAGGTGTGAAAATACATAGGTATGTATATAGAATTGTTCGTTTGAGGGTTATCGGTGCTAATTGATCTTGTATTTCTTTTGTAATTATTCGTATGAATACTACTACTATTAGTATAGTATACATTATAGTACACTGTGGTTCATTCAGGATATCGGAAAAGTAGGAGATATAAGTATTACCTAGTCATAGTTAACTACGTAGTACAATAGGCAAAAGACAGACTTGGCTCAAATGTCAGTTCAGTAATTAAGTTGATCTTATAGTGCTACAATGCAATTAAGTAATAGTATAATTATCTGGATGTTGTAATTGACTGCTTCAACTCGATCCATCCAGTTGTCATAGCGACTGCCTACCAGGTGGTAAATCTAAGTGGGTTCATCCCACTTTGAGGCATCCATCTATACCCCAATAGAAATCTATTTTATATTACGAATATCTCGACATTTTCTTCTCTACACCACTAATTTACTCATATAATATGCTCCCTGATACATCTACCATACTATCTATTCATCACTAATATGAATAATCGCAATATCATGCATTTACACAGCCTACTGTATATCCTCTTGCAGCCGCAGCCCTCCAGCGGGTCCACCTTCGTCCACTTCGCACAACTGAATGGACAGGTCTCACCTCGGATTCACTGCTAGTGCATCAATCCATGGTTGTCATTCGTCTGGCACTAAAAATAATACTCAACTAGCACATTCCAGCTCTGCTCTCCTCTGCTCTACGGGGGTACTCTGCTGTGCTGACTTACGGTGTAGCCCTAAGCTTCAAACCCCCGCGTTGATTATTTACTTTTGCCACTCCCTCCCCCCTTCTTTTTTCTCTTCTTCAATTCTCTTCTCAACTCTTTCACTTCCCCTTTCCCCCCTCCCCCCATCATTTCCTTCTAAAGTTCAGGTTTTATTCTGACTCTTCATAATGGCCGCTGCAATTAAAGAGACCGTCTCCAATCTAATTGGAAAAATCTCCGGCTCTGAGGAAGCTCCCCGCGAGCCCTCCGCCGAGGAGCTTCAATCACTACAGAAGAAGTACTCCGACGCCGGTCAAGGCCAAGTCTTTGCCTTCATCGATGAATTGTCCACCGTCGAAAAATCCCGTCTCTTCCACCAATTGTCCACCTTCGACCCATCCCGCATTAATGAGTTAGCCGACAAGTCCCTCAACCCCCCAAAAACCGAGGAGACCTCCGTGAAGCTCGAGCCTTTGCCCGAGTCAGCGACCGCTTCGATTCTCGACTCTGACCCCGCTGATTTGAAGAAGTGGTATGATGCCGGTCTCAAGGAGGTGGCGGAGAACAAGGTGGCGGTTGTCTTGATGGCTGGTGGCCAGGGTACTCGTCTTGGTAGCTCCGCTCCTAAGGGCTGCTTTGATATCGGTCTGTTGAGTGAGAAGTCGCTCTTCCAGCTTCAGGCGGAGCGTATTGCTAAGCTGCAGGAGCTGGCCTCTAAGACTTATGGGGCTGCTGCTGCTACCATCCCCTGGTATGTTATGACCAGTGGTCCTACTCGTGGTCCTACCGAAGAGTTCTTTGAGTCGAAGAACTACTTTGGTCTGGATAAGAAGAATGTCTTTATTTTCGAGCAAGGTGTTCTGCCTTGTATCTCAAACGAGGGCAAGATTATTCTGGAAAGCAAAGGCAAGGTGAGTTTCTGTTCTTTGCCCCTCAACCCCACTCTTTTTGAAACAAAATCGGCTGATTACTGACATTTTAGGCCGCTGTCGCTCCCGATGGAAATGGTGGTATCTACCAGGCTCTCGTGACTTCTGGTGCTCGCGAGGACATGCGCAAGCGCGGTATCAAGCACATCCACGCCTACTGTGTCGACAACTGCTTGGTCAAGGTGGCCGATCCCGTTTTTATCGGATTCTCCGCCGCTCACGACGTCGATATCGCCACTAAGGTCGTGCGCAAGCGTGATGCCACCGAGTCTGTCGGACTGATCCTCCAGAAGAACGGTAAGCCCGATGTCGTCGAGTACTCCGAAATCGACAAGGAGACTGCCGAAGCCAAGGACCCCAAGCAGCCCGAGCTGCTTAAGTTCCGCGCCGCCAACATCGTCAATCACTACTACTCCTTCCGATTCCTCGAGTCGATCGAGAACTGGGCTCACCAGCTCCCCCACCACGTGGCCCGTAAGAAGATTCCTTTTGTGAATCCGGAGAACGGCGAAGGTGTTAAGCCCGAGAAGCCCAACGGTATCAAGCTGGAGCAATTCGTCTTTGATGTGTTCCCCATGACTCCTCTGGACAAGTTTGCTAGCATTGAGGTGCGCCGTGAGGATGAGTTCTCTCCTTTGAAGAACGCTCGCGGTACTGGTCAGGATGACCCGGATACCAGCCGTGCCGATATTATGAATCAAGGACAACGGTGGATTGAAGCTGCCGGTGGTGTTGTCATTACCGATGCCGAGGCATTTGGAGTGGAAGTTTCCCCGCTGATCAGCTATGTATGTGATCTACCTTTTTCCCCTTTCTTCTTTGACATGTGCAAAATACTAACCATTCATTTTTTTTTTTTTAATTCTACAGGGAGGAGAAAACCTTGAATTCCTCGCTGGTCGTGAGATTAAGGCCCCGGCGATTCTGGAGAAGGAGGAGTAATTGACCTGGTGTCGTCCTCTTTGGTATTATGTTAGAAGCTACAGCATTATTGTCAACTTTACTTTCCTGTGCAGGCACATCTCAGGTTTAATCAGCTTTGAGAACGAAGAAATGAACTCATTGATTCAAGACATAAAAATAACAGTAAATCAATGAAAGATATGACATCGTAGATCGGGGAATGATAGACGGTAGCATTTCAGTCATACTTTGCGGGGGAATGCAGGGAGCATCAGCAATGCATTCGCAAAGTAGCAATCAAGACTTGCATAATTATTCGATCTCATTTATTCTATCTATTATTGTCATACTTTTATAAAATATCCAAATAATTAACTGTTTAGTGATTGTTAATGTGAACATTCAACTGTGGGTGATTCAGCCGCCTTACGCAATGCGGAAAAGTCCGGCAATCCCAAAATTTGTCGAGTTTGCAGCTTTTCTTTTCTTCCACAAACCCTCCAGATTTCGAAGTTTGGTAAGTCTACTTCGATTGTTATTCCCTAAGTCCTTGCAGTGAATTTATTGTCTTATTTTGATTTTCATTCTATTCCTGCCTTTTGATTTTAATATCTTCGATCTGGATGATTTTCATCAAACAAGTGCGCTATCGTTTTTTTTTTTTCGCGGATCTTCTCTTTTCGTTCTTTTCTTCACGGTTTCTCCGCTAACGTTTACCTCTGGGGGTTGTTCCACAGATTGAGAATTTCCGAAGTGTTCCTTTTTGGTAGAGTAAGTGTGGAAAGAAATTCATCCGGGTTCAATTTCGTTTTTTTTTTTTCTGCCGTCTGTCGAGTTTCTTTGGATTTGATGCACCCCGCGGATCGACGTTTCCCCCCTCCATCCGGCACGAGGATACCAAGACACCCCGAGAGAAAAAAGCGAAGAGATGAACCATGCGTGCGAGGATTATATGGACTCAATACGCCAATGGCGACGTAATTTGGATATATTTGGAGCTTGCTGTGTTGATTGGACGGTGTCTGGAATCGCGATGGACGTTTTCTTCGCGATGATGTCGCATGGAGGGGCACAGTTCATTTCAGACTTATACGAGACCAAAACGAATATTGGAAGTACGAGGCTGACTATTTACAAAGGCATACAGGAGAAAAGAGAATAATGATGTTGTCTCGTCGTGCGTGCTACAAGTGTGGCAACATTGGCCACTATGCTGGTGAGTGTTGCGAATTCATGATAGCTTTGAAGTCCTGTGTATATTTGGTCTGGTGAACATATTTCGCTAATGGGGTAATAGAGGTCTGCTCTTCTTCCGAGCGTCTTTGCTATAACTGTGAGAATTCTTCCCTTTTCAACCTGATGAACTTCCTACTAACTTCCTTCTCAATAGGCAAGCAGCCTGGTATGTGTGTCCTATGACATTCCTCCATCCCGCATATTATTAATTCTTTTTTCGAAAATTAGGACACGAGTCGAGCGCTTGCCCTCGTCCTCGCACTACCGAGAGTAAGCTATACACTTCTTCTCTTCCTCTTCTCGAGCCGATCATGCTGACTTCCTCAGCCAAGCAGTGCTATAACTGCCAGGGTCTTGGCCACGTCCAAGCTGACTGCCCAACTCTCCGCCTGAACGGCGGAGCCAATGGCCGTTGCTACAACTGCGGTCAGCCCGGTCATCTTGCCCGTAGCTGCACCAACCCTGCTACCACCGGCGCTGGAGCTCCCCCTCGTCCTCGCGGTAACTTCCAGCCTGGATTCCGCGGTAACTTCGGTGGTTATCCCCGTGCTGCCACTTGCTACAAGTGCGGTGGTCCCAACCACTTTGCCCGTGATTGCCAGGCTCAGGCTATGAAGTGCTACGCCTGTGGTAAACTGGGTCACATCTCTCGTGACTGCACTGCTCCTAACGGTGGACCTCTCAGCTCCGCTGGTAAGGTCTGCTATAAGTGCTCTCAGGCTGGTCACATCAGCCGTGACTGCCCAACCAACGCTGAGGCCAACGCTGCCGCTCCCGCCGTTGATGCTGCTGCTGCTACCACTGCTGTCCCTGCTGCTGCTCCTACTGCCCCTGCTGCCGCGGCTTCTTCTCCTGATCCTGCTGCCGCTGCCGCTGCTGTCGAGACCAGCTCTGAAGCAGCCCCCGTTGCTGCTGCGGCGCCTACTACCGCCGTCGCATAAAGTGAACCAATTCATTCCATACTAAATGTCTCATCAACGTTCCATTCCTTTGCTGGAATGTTTGGACATCATTTCTTCCTCGATTCTGTATTACGGTCACTTTCTTTGAGCCCTTGAATGGTTCCTTTTTGTTTTGTTTTGTTTTTTTTTGTTTTTTCCTAACGGAGTCTCTGCACCCATTTCTTCCTTTGCATATATTGACCACTCCCCCTCCACGATTTGGTTGATTTAAAGTGAAACATCAGCCTATTGAAGCCTTTTTCTTTCTCTTTTACTATTATTCCACATCTTCCTCTTTCTCTTTATTGTTTCTTTTTTTCT
>Ga0102593_1000935_pt1 | contig 35221 bp, 32 predicted proteins | sample AraplaCol_mMS_r2_2_FD_76862 | JGI IMG/M metagenome (GOLD analysis project Ga0102593, IMG submission 76862) | Arabidopsis root microbial communities from North Carolina, USA - plate scrape MF_Col_mMS_r2 (SPADES assembly) (version 2) | ecosystem: Host-associated > Plants > Roots > Endosphere...
GTCTCGCCTGCGAAATGCGAGGAGGTAACAAAAAAAAAAAAAAAATCCCCACACACACAAACCAACAACAACAGCAAAGGCAAACATAATGGACAATGTGCATTGTGAAGACTAACCCCAAAGACCAAGACCAGACCTGAATACAAAGACCCAATAAGGAGTTCCCGGTACGGAGTACAAAGTGAAGAAATATGGAGAAGACCAAGGCTGGTCTTGGTCTATCATGGTCCCAATCTTGAGTCTACGGTACATACACCCCCGTACAGTAAACTGCAAATCTTTGCTATCTACACTCAAGTAGCTCGCTCCGATCGTCTCTGCAGCCGATGGACGATTTGGAAGCGAGCATGTTAGGGAGCCCAGCCCTCCATTCGATTCATTCAGTTCAGCCAGGTTCGTTCGCTGGTTCCTGGGGCCGAAGCTTCGCCCATGGCTCGACATTTCATTTTTGGCCCGTGTCGAGCCTCAGCTACATTCTGAATGGTGCTGACCCCTGGGGGCCCCCAACCCAGTTCCAACTGGGACCCACTCCCAAGAGAGAGAAAGCGAGAGATTTGGGATTTCAGATTTTACCTTCGACCTACTTCGATCGTTGGTTGCGGTGGTCTGTGCCGAACCCCTGGGATACATCCATGCATCAGTGCACCATCAATATGCACCTCAATATGACTTACCTTCCCGGCACTTTTTAGTCCGCATGGTCTCGTCGTATTGCTTTCCCATGTTTCATCCTTTTATTATTATTTTTTATTTTTTGACTCTGATCCAGTTTTAGTCCGAAAAGGAAAAGTAGATTGGAAATCGAATTCTTCTTTGATTCCTCCCTGCCCGTCACCTCCCGCGGACTCCACCGGAGTTGTCAAAATCTACCGAGCCTACCAGGAAATTCCTAATGGAGATCCCACTTCCTCTTTTCTTTGCAGGATCCATCGGGTTAATCCCCTCACTCCGGTCTTGACCAATGACCAATTCACCAACCTTGTCTCATTTGACTTCTGTCATTCGAGCCTGACATTTGAAGGATCAAGCAAAGGGCAAAGGCAAGAAAAAAAAAATAAACTAATCAAATCAAAGAAAGGTATTTCACACCCACTGCCCTAAACTGACCCAGACCCAAACTCAAGAAACCCACTGATCGGGACTCCAGACCCATTAACATGGAAGACAGGCAGCGAACAAGATTCCCCAGCAGGGATTGAGGCTGGATCGCACCTGTTCTTCCGCAGGGGCCACCCCGGTAGCGTACCACTCTTCCCTGCAGTGCTAATGCAACAGCTATGAAAGAAAAAGAGAAGAGATTGGGAGATTGGGAAAGAGGGGGGGGGAGGGGGAGGAAACTTGCATGTTCGCACTGATGCATCGGTGGAAATCCGGTTATCTGTGCGTCGCGCCGTAAATTCTCCTCTCCCCCCAGTGTTCCTTGCTCGAAAGCTATCCGGTTCGAGTTGTCAATGTTGTCGATCAACCACCCCATTCTCGGTCCAGTGTTTCGCCTCGGTGGATGTTGATCCACTGTCCAGCTCGATCCGTATCAACTCCTCCACTTCTATATGTACCCTGCAGATGTGTATCGGGTACTTCGGATACTCCAGTTCTTCCACACTGACCGAAGTTAATTCGACTCGTGGCTAGGTACTCCGCCGCTCCACTCAAGTTCAGGGCTGTACATTGTACATGCAGTAGTACTGTAGTCTCGTAGATAACATCATTTTGATATTCGTCTTTCAACGGGCTTGCGATTATAATTGATGAACCAAAGAGACATTTTTGGGGCGATTAATGTATGGCAATTTGCAACTTTAAACAATGGTTTGAAATAGCATTTCAAGAGGTTGCCGCCAGTTCAAGTTTCATCCATGGATGAGATGAATATACATATTTCTACTAACAATATGTGTAGTATATTGTTGGTCAAGGCCAATTGGTGCCCTGATAAACTAAATCACATTCAGAGGTATTAAAGACTTGGGTAGGTCAACTTGAACTTGAAGATCACTAGGTAGTGATATATATTGTCCAATATCGTAAAAGGCGACGGGCTGAAGTTACTACTGTTACTACCTAAGTTACTACTAGGTCCAACCTAGTTACTACCCTAGTAGGTAGTAACTAGGGATGCGCACTCTGGCGAAACAACTACGTACAGTGGCCTAAGAAAACCTAAGGAAAGATGGGTATCGTATTCAGATCATGATGTTACTCCAGCTAAGTTCATATCATACAAATACCAGTTCCGGACACAATTCGTAGAGCTCTGGCCTTGAGCTCATCTAAAGACATAAATCATTCCCGCCCGGTCCACACTCACAATCATCCCGTACGGCTGTCTCAACACGGCCACATCTTGGATTATATCCAAATGACTCTTCAAAAGCATCTGTTGTTGGAGACTAATCACCGTGCTCCGGGGGGGTCGCGGAGCAGCCCCCTTCTTGCCAGCCGCGTTCACCCCGCTACCGCTAGACGAGGGTGGGATTTGTTCCGTTGTCACCACGAGATGGGGCGTAGGCTGAGACAGTTCATATCGAGGTCGAGTTGCCCCATTCCCATCGGACACATTATCCAATCCGCTGACTATCATCGAGTGCTCGATACGTGCAAGATCCCAGAAGCGGATCTTTCGATCACACCCGGCAGAGACGATGAATCCGTATTTAGTGGATCCTTTGTCAGAGTCTGGGACGTTTAGTCCAGACGCGAAGACCCATACACCTGCTCGATCCCCGGAGGAGTTGTTAGGTGGAATTGAAGGATCTTTCCCACCCTCCACGTCGGCCGGCCCGCCCTGCTTTGTCGCGAATCGACTGAGCATGCCTTCTGGTCGGTCTTCGTCAACGGGCCATGGTTCAATTGCTTTCAGATTAAACCGCCGTTGGCGACCATTAGCTCCCCGAGACGTACGATGACCTGTTCCATTCGCAGAATTATCATTGACATTTAATGGGGTCGATTGGAACACCTCGCGGCAGCAGAACTTTTCGATATCCCAGGTCGTGATTTCATTGCCATGGCTGCCGCTGCTAGATACGCAAACCCAGCGTCCACGAGATCTCGTAGGATGAAGTTGAATCCGCTGGATAGACCCCCAGCCTGGTAGTCCCCACGCCTTGAGACGTACCCGGAAACGAAGATCCCAGAGATCCAGAATACCATGAGCTGTACCTACCAGAAGCCAGGTGTGTCGATTGTCACAACAGAAGGTTGTTGGTGTTCCATGATGAACGGGATTTTCCAATGTAAAAACTGGCAGCATCGTTTTCATGTCGATCGCTAAAATTCGACAAGTGTTTGTGGCAACAAGTAAAGTGGATTGGCCTTCGTCCCGGAAATGCTCAATCCAGACAGCGTATTCAGGCGTTCCAGCCTCCGTCGTTGGAAGCTGGTACTCTCGAACTAGTTGAAGTTTCCCATATCGAGCAGATTCATGGACTTTTTGGTAATCGACCTTCACTGCATGGATACTTCCATCATTTGCAGCGCTCACGAATGTATGGGTATTCTCAACAAACGTGAGAGCTTTGACGTGAGATCCAGGAGCGTGACGGTAAGTCTGGCGCGATCTTGGAGTAAGATTTCGTTCCAATCGAGTGGTATCCCAGATTTTGACAGTACTATCGTCAGATGCTGTCACAAAGAAAGAGTGATCAGGAGGAATAGCGATGCGATTGATAGGGCCACTGTGCTCGCCGAAAGTTGCTACTAAATTCCCCTCGGGCCTCCAGATACTTTCAGGATCTTGCGTGCTTGGCTTTGGAATTGGTGATCGGGGATCCAGCTCCTTGACATACGGGCCTAGATCAAACAGATCGGTGGGATAGTTCTCCGCGAATACATTATCAAGTAGTCGCAAGACAGTCGGATCATCACCTGCATAGGAATGGTTGGCACGGTATTGCGTTGAAGGGGTGGGCGTTCGTTTTCGCTCGTAAGCTTGCGTGAGAGACGATTGCTGTGGCGTGCTTGCTCTTTGAATGGGTGCATCCACCTTTCCAAAGGCGTTTGCTGAGCTTGTGCTAGTCTCGGCGTATGCCTTGGAGGTCTCATTGCGACCGAGAAGATTAATTGCACTATTTTTCCTCTGGACTCGGTCCGAAACACCTCGCAGTGAAAGGGTATCCGCATTAGTAGGGGTAGTCGAGGAGCTCTCTTGACCGGAACTGAGTCGTCGATCGGGGGTATTGCGATCAATATCCGAGCTTGGCAGTGATAATGGACGAGTCCCCGGACCTGCAGCTGGGGACGATGCCATAGGTGATGACGCCGATGATTCTGTCCCAGGAATCTCTAAGCCTCCAGAGCGAGGGCGCTGCATCTCTTTATGGAGGTTACTCCTTGCCCGAATGTGTTTGCGATGAGCGTTTGGAGCTCGCTCAATTGTTGTTGATGCGTCAAGCAGAGCATCGGCAATGGTTCGAGGCTTCGTGTCGTCTGGGGTAGGTGTCTCAGGCCTGTCTATGGAGGCATGTCGTGGCCTTTCGTTGAGATGTTTGTCAAAGAAAACTGTTTGTAGCGCAATGCCATGTTGTGTCAAATTGACGATATCGCCCAAGGAGGGACGCTCGACTTCGACATCCCTTCCTTGTCGTAACGATACCCTCCAGATGTAGTCTTTGAGCGCAGTAAGCTTGAGCTCATCTTCCGCACTCAGTCCGAGATTCCGTAATCGGGATAGCCATTGATCATCTTCATCATTCTTGCTTTGTGAGCTCAGATTAAATGTCGGACTTTTTCCAACGCGAGGAGTATGTCCATCAGATAAGCCAAATGGATTAGATGATTTCCAAAATAGCCCCTTGTCAGTCTTGGAAGCCCAAAGAAGCGCCATTTCGTAGATGTTTCTTGACATGGGACGCTTGAGAGCACCAAGGAATTCTGACTCAGAGAACTCGATGACCTTCACTCTGAGGAAAGGGCGGATGAGAGGCGTCAGGATAGAATGGATATCTGCAATAGTAAAATGCTTGGTGGACATAACTATAAGTTGTACGGTAGCCTCTCGAATCCAGACATTGGGATGAACGAGAAATCCCACGGTAATTTGGAGAAGTTCCCATGTGGTCGATTTCTGAAACAGGCCGAGTTCGGCCATGGCTGCGAGCGATCGGATCACCTTTTCCACCACAAATTCCTCCGGCTCAGTTAAAGATTGTACCATGAGAGGCAATATGAATTGCTCCAAGCTCATAGTTCCCACATACGCGGCGACACCAACGACCGTCTCGAAGAAGGCGCATTTTAAGATCCAATCTCGATCATTCAGGTAGGTGTTTAAATGACTCAAGATAACCTCATTCGATTTCAAGTTCCCAAAAAACACACAAAGGCTAGACACGGACCCTAAAAATGCTCGGCGAACAGATGGATCTGCGTCTGTGAGAAGCGCTTTCGTATGGAACTCGAAGTATTCCAAGAGATCGCTGCGAGCAACGTCGTAGAGATTATGGAATGTTGCATCTTCGGTCCATCGTGGCTCAAAGCCAACGGGAATCAATGAGGTTAGGCGATTGTCCGAGCGTAACGCCTGTATTATGTCCAAGAGTTTCAGGGAAGAATGCGCCAAAGACGCGATGCATGATGCATATGTCGAGCGGACTATGGGGCTTGGGTTGTGCTTAGAAGACACAACAAGAGGCTGTAGTCTCGGGAAGATATATTCGGAGAATAGGTATGCATTTACAGGAGACACCTCGTGGACAGTCTCAAGTAGCTGGGCCAGGGTTCGAATTGCTGCAGCCTTGACAACATCTGTGCGGTCATTGAGAAGAAGCATGATGTATGGCAGAACACGATCGAGTTTCGCATCATCTGATAGCCGCTGGGCGAATGCGAGGAGTAGATCGCATGCCTTGACTCGAGCAGAAGCCTTGGAAGTGGTTCGTAAATTTGACACGACAAGTGTCAGGAATATCAGGATCCCTTCATCAGATTGTGATTGTGTGCTGGATGATGCAGTACTTCCATTTGGAAGATCAAGCTTCACCGGTAACATATCGCCTGTCAGCCGAGAGATACTCTGATCGGGACCACCAGGAGAGGCACGAGCTCCGGAGCCAAGGAAGTAAGAGATTTTGTCAAAGTCTAGACAGACTCTCTCTATCCGGTCGTCTGTTTCCCCTCGGTTGGTCGATTCTGCATCCACTTTTGTCCTCCCAGACGATGGGTCCGTCATAAGGGACATATACTGATGAAGAAAACTGTAAAAATACTCAGGAAAGGCTTTGTTTTTCCAGAAATTGAGGTATTCATCGGCAGAATAACGAGACTCTGGATCGAGTTGGATCATATGCAAGATGAGTTCTCGGATGTCCGGGTCTTCAATCTTCATCAGTTGGCTATGCTCTGGACTGTATTCACCCTTCCTGTATTTGTACATTTGGCTGAGGTTGAATATCGGTGATTCAAGGAATAGTTCTGCAATCACGCAACCGGCACTGAATATGTCCATTGCCCAGTTAACGTTGCGGCTACCTTCCTCCTCTCCGGCCTCAAGAAATCTTTCAGGGGCCAGGTAGCAGGTTCTTCGACCTGAAATATCGAAGAAGAATGAGAAGTCGGCAGGATTATCTTCAGGGAGGAAAGTTGGCTTGAACGAGGAAGAAAAGTCAGATAGATAAAGCCAATTCCAGGAAGTGACCAAGATATTCTCAGTCTTGATATCTCCATGAAATATATCCAAAGAGTGGCAGTCACGTAAGGCACATAGCAGCTGGAACGCGATCCATTTCTTCTCGATATGTTCTAGAAATGGCCGGGTGCTATAACCCGGTGAGCTTGTGACTTTTAAAATTGGAGAGAAAGAGAGCAGACAAACCTCATACGATCATAAAGAGAGCTGTGAATATATTGGCGAACCAGATAGCCACCGTTTCCGGTTTCTAAGATACGCTCGTAACTCAATGCGTTTGGTACGTCCGTCAAGAGCCTGCGTTCCCCTGTCGATGATAATGATTAGCTCCAGTCCAATGACTTCTAAAGGTTCACAACGCACGAGAAATAGCTTTCACGTATTTCTCCAACTGCATAGTCGGATACGGTTTCATTATCACTTTGACGAATACGAGGCCATTCTGCTGTCTGGCTCGAATACTCTTCATAAATCGGCCACCACCCATAGATCTCTCATACACTAAGTCCGAAAGTTCCGGGACATCGATCCCTGCCGAGCCTGCGGACAGGGTTGTGATGGAGTAGCCTTGACCCATGATGAATGGACCGCATCTCCCAGAGATTGATGTATTGCAAGTTGTAGGCCGGTTGTTGATACGTCGACGGTCATCTGGCGGCGCGCAGTCACATGATCCGCGTTGGGCGGTCAGACTGATTAGGCGTGGCTTGGCTGACCGTCATTCTACATCTAAACAAAACCTGCAACAGAAGAGAACGAGGAATAATATTTTATATCAAATTTTTGACCTGGTCGCGTTTTATCCGATTTTTATTTCTCGTTTACAGACGTACAAATGGCTTCCAAGTGTTAAAGTCGCTCCTTCTTGGCTCAGGAGAAGCGCAAAGGGGCTTCGAGAAGATAAGACAGACCTTAGTATTCTACAGCTGCTTGGAACGAGCTCAGTCTGCAGCGAAGCTTCACCATTGATTGTATGTACCAAAATCACCGCAATTTAAGTCCGTGCGATGAACAGCACATATTAGACCTTATCGCAGAGTTGATATTTAGACACTCTCAGGTGCCATATCAATGATGGAATATCCCGACACCATGGATCACATCGAGATCCCTATTATCGAAATGGAAGAATCTCTTTTTGAAGTCATTCCAAAGCTATCCAGGTCAGTATCCACTCTTACATATTTGCTTTCCTTGTGTCATTCTTTCTATTACAAGCCAAATTTGAACCCATCTAAAAGCTGCCATAGCTTCATATCAATGGCTGTTGGAGATATGGAATACTCCTTTGAGCAAATGAGATTTGGTGCAAGAGGCCATCGTTTGAGACAACTGATCCATGCACTGGCACAAGACAGCCATAACCCATTCATCATTGTTGCTTTGATGTAAGGTCCATTACATTCCTTCCGACGAATTGAATTGCTAAAGAAGACGAAATAAGGATTTTGAAATGGAATTTCAGCAACGTCACAGATGATGACTGGGGATTGAATGAAAGTCGAGGAGCCGCTTGCGAGTTTGTCGCCTGGCAATTTCTGTGTCATCTCAATCAACGTGAGACGATCGAGTTTTTACTCGAAGAATTGCCTCCGCCTAACCGGAAGTCGACAAATGTGTGCGAAGCTGAACAAGGGTACCCTAGATCTACACCTATCGATGATTCTGAGATGACGCCGCTTCTCTCGCATTCTTCAACACCCAACAAGGGATTTTCTGGCAAGCAAACCGTCCAAGCTTCCCAGCGGGGAGAAACTACAGCCGATACACAAAATAATACAGCAGAGCCCATAGATATCTCCCCATACATCCAATTCTTTGGACTGAATGCTTTGGAGATTGCCGCGATTGCTCATGCAAAGAGGTTTCTCAGTCAGAGAGTAGTTCAGCGGGTCGTCAATGACATATGGAATGGGGAAATTGTCTTTTGGGACTCTCTCACAGTGCATTCGAAAAAGAAACCCCAAAATTTCAACAGAGAGTAGGTCCTTGTGGGCTCTGAAACGGAATATCGCGCAGGTACTAATAGCTCATGCAGAACGGCGGATCCGTACTCTCGTTTGAGAGTGCCTGTTTATCGCAAGATGTTCGAAGCCGCCTTTTTCCTCTCATTTCTCATGCTCTACTACTCAGTACTCGTAGAGCGAAACGAAACGAGTATTGGAGTTTTTGAAGCTTTGATGGATATTTGGATTGCTGCGTTTGCGTATGACGAGCTTAGTGGGCTGGTGGATGCCGGTGTTCTCTTCTACCAGATGGACTTTTGGAGTCTGTGGAATCTTGGGATCATTGGTGTAGGATTTGCTTTCATAATAGCCCGTGAGTCAAATCCGAGTCTGCCTCGTGAGGAACTGTGAAGGAATTCTGCAACATAAGACTGAAAAGGAGACTTACAGGGGCTATCGGACTAACCAGGGGAGACAATTACATATTGGATCTCTCATTCGATATCCTTTCCCTCGAGGCACTCTTTCTAGTGCCAAGGTATCCATCTACGAACCTCCAGAGCCCTGCCCGTCCCACCTCTTTTAACACAGACATAGGATTTGCTCGCTTGTGAGCCTTAATTCATACTTCGGCAGCCTAGTAAGTGGACTTACGCCGCAATTACCTGTGGAAACTGTTCAAACTAACTGCGCCTGAGTAGATCCCAGTACTCAAGGAGATGGTAGTGCCTTCCGAAATCTACTAGCATGTTTAAGGCTGACTTCACCCTAGACGAAAGCGTTTTTTAGGTTTCTGCCCGTGGTAGTGGTTTTGTATATTGGTAAGAGTAGCATCGAAACACAGCCCCTTCTTCGAGATTTAAGACATTCTCTGACGAATGGGGGTGGATCCGCACAGGCTTCCTGACTACATTTACCATGCTTGCGCGTGACCGCCTGTCACTCAAGGAAATGTCGTGGATGCTGGTGAAGGTGTTCTTCGGGTGAGTCGGTGAAGATCCTTTGTTTTCGACCGCTTGTAGCTGCTAACCATGCGATACAGATCGGGCGCACTGGGACTAGTAGGTGTCGTCAAAGTTATATTACATGATGATTTGCGGTTGCACTAACGGTGGCTGAATCGATTCGCTGACAGGACAGCGCGTCTGAAGTAAGTGCCTGGGCTAAGCGGCGGTTCTGCAGGCTATCGCCCTCTTTATCCCTGCATCTTGGCAAAATGGTTGGTTCTCGGAACAAGTTGACTGACACGCTAATTGTTAGATCTCTCCGATCTTCGGCTATGGCTTAATGTGAGTTAGTTCCCCTTTGGTTTCATTGCGCCACAGTAGGAGAAAACAAGGCAGAACAAGGAGATGCAAATTAAAATGATGACCTGCACATACTGCGGCCCTAGTCGGTCACGTTTTAATGTGCGAGTGACGGCGGGATGCAGTATTCGCTGACCTCCCTTGCTATTTTCGATTTCTTTGTCTTTTACCCTTTAGGGCTGATATTGACCCCCCACAATAACTGCCACGTATTATACATTGCCAGAAGTTGGCGTGTTGTTACTACATAGGCTGAAGATGATCACAGGTTGATATTCGTCTCGATGACTAATATTTTGCTTCTCTCCTCATTGATCAGTTTGATGAGTATGAGTCTAGAAGGAGTAGGTGTCTGCGGAACCTGATATAATGATGCAATGGGCCCAGGTTGACACATGCGTTAGGTGATGCTGCATGCCAGAGAAGAATACCTTTTCCAGTTCGTACCTGTGCCAATACGAATAATGGCAGTGTCCATTACATACTATCTGAGCCATGTTGACTGACCATTCAGATTATCCATTTACGTTTTGGAAAGCAGCAATTCTCGACGATTGACGTATTTTATGCCGCCCCTGGTGAGTTAGCGCCGCCACCCCGTCTTCTTCTATCGATACAAAGATACAAAGACCTTCTGCTCGAATTCCAGAAAGATCCTTCGGTTCATTGCGCTCATGCATTATGTGACAGAATCTTATCCCGCTATTCTGCATTCGTCCTATGCGTTTGTTTCTCTCCGCAGAAGCTGTTCGCCGCGTCCGTATCATCCTACTTCGAGCGACCCATCTTCCATTTGTGATTCTAATCTGGATGTACGAGTCAACTCTTCGGGGTATTTTATCCCAGCCGACCACTGAGCTACCGCCGATAATTTCATCAGAGAGTGGTACTTTGGCCTTTGAACCCGACGTCGGAAATGAGCCAGTGCAGGTGGATCCCCAAGATAGGCATAAATCGCACCCAGTGCGGCCCGAATCCACACCAACAACACAAATCATGGAGATGATCGCGTCCATAGAGCGGCTTCGAGTCCAAGTGGAGCGCGCCACAGCAAACCTAGAAGCGCAGCAGGGCAAATAGCTAAGCTCTGCAATCTCAAAACTCATTTTTTTGATTATCTGATTATTTTACATTTTTATTTATTACATTATTGTCATGATTTGCCTGTGTTGCCTGGCTTTCCTCCACTCACAAAGGATCCCCCAAGAATTGCAAGAAAAGGGGGCACGAGAAGGTGCTTTCTCGCAGAAAGTTGTCACTCCCTTGGCGCTTAGAGCCACGCACGTCCCTTGTATAATTCGGTCTCGGTTTTTAGTTTGGCGCATATTTGTGGATTCGCGGGGTGCCACTCTGACGTCTCATGTTCCAGCATGAACAAGGATATCCGACTAGGATATCGGAGTTGCCCTAAGGCGTGAGACACTCTTTGATCCTTGATTGAAATTCCCATGATCGACCTATTTACATTCAGCCGTGGAGAAAATGGCCAACCCGCCATTACCACGCTACTTTACTAGCCATCAAGCCATCAACGCCCACTAGCACAAAGAACACGCGCTGTGGAGCTCCGTGGAGTATCCACCGATGGTGTTGTGCATACATGATGTCGAACGGTTCGGAAGCGCGGGCCCGCCTCCCCTGGAAGTCACAATGCCCAAGTTGTCGCCTGTTCTGGGAGTGAGCTGATCATTTCCTGAATATATGACAGCGTGCAGTCTCTCCAGTTTGCCCCCGAAAGGAGCGGCTGTGTACATGACTGGCTCGCAGTCACTGACAAGCATGCATTTTCCCAGCCAAACCCAAACCCTGGACTCATTTTGGACTTTTGTTTCGCTATTTGTACTGTCTGGGACGTGACCCTGTTGGATAGACCAGTCTGGCGGTGATCGTGAAGTTGGTTAGCCTTTTCCAGCACCACAGTTCACAGCCGCCGTTATGCATTTATTTGCAGGGCATAGGATGGTTCTTTTTGGCCTGGTAGCCTGTGCAGAATGAATCATCTGCCAATCCAAGTAGTGTTTCTTCTCCTTTTGTTCAAACTGTTTCTGGCATGAGCCAGGGCATTGCTGTGCAGTAAAAGGCATGCCATGACAGCCATCAGACTTGAATAGCCTCGGGCATCGCTGTTACTATGCCCGGCGCTAAATCCTTGGGGTGGGCAGGGGTACAGATTTGCAGACTCGATTCTATCGAGCTGGTTCCAGAGACCACCCCAGCCGTTAGTTTCGCTTCCCCCACTCCAATTTCCCACTGCATTTGACAAACGACCCCTCCCTTCCATTTGAAAATCTGCCTCGTCCTTCAAGGCGTCAAGCCATCGACTCTTCACCGTGTTAATGCTGGGGCTTTGCACCAATGGTTCTGCCCTTAACTAACCTCAGCCACGGTCTATGCAATGCGGCTGCTTGCCATTAGCAACCCTAGAAGATGATTCTTCATTATTTATACTTCATATCGTCGTCATTTTCAAGCTGTTCCTTCTTTTGGGATTTAGACATTCTTCAGTCGATTTTACCTTAGATTTCTTTTCTTGGCGATTTCATATCGTGCTATAGTCGCTCAGAAGTTCTTATCAATTCCGCCATGGATCAAACTGCAAATTGCCCAGCATCTATAGTGTCTTCGCTGCCAGAGGATGATTCTTCGATGGAGACACTATCCCCATATCTATCTCCTGTCTCTGCAACAGCAGCCCGAGACGGAGCTCCTCCGCTCGTGGGATTGGGTATTTCAAATTGCAGCTTAGATCCGAATTTCGATGCTTCTACAGGATTTCCGTATCCAGTCTCCTATACAACTTCTCCCAATACATTTCCAGCAAACCAACTCCGTACCCCCTCTGCGTTCTACGACGTTCCTTTGAAACCCCAAGCTTTGTCCAGCAATTCAACATGCTTCTCGATCCACAACGCCTTTTCAGATGCCTCTCTTTCCCCTCTCAGCCTGTACGGCTCACAGCCAATGAGCGCATCACCAAGTTATAATTCAAACCTCGAGATTCAATGTGGCCAGGAGTCATATCCCCGAATGACAGCTTATTGGGATTCGAAATCATCTTCTGGGCCGCCTACCCCCATGGAAACTAGGGCTGTCAAAGGGGATCCTATCTCAGCACTTCAACATCTTCCCGGACAAGTTCAATATTGCGCTCCCTTCAAGTCTGCATATCTATCTACAAACGCCGGACTGCCATACAACGTTCCTTATATGGAAGACAACGGCAGGGACGCCACAAAGTTGCAGGCTTCTTCCTGCCAAAGGGAGCCCTCCACAAGTATCAACTCGTCTAGTGAAGTTGGTACCAAGTCCATGTCCAAACCAAAACCGCCCCAGAGACCACGTACCGCTTCCGCCGGAGAAAGAATAGCTGCAGGCAAAGGATTCTCCTGCTCAGTTTGTGGTTTCACTTTCACCAGAAAGTCAAATTGTAAAGAACACGAAAAGAAGCACGATCCTAGTTCCAGAAGATATTTCCCTTGCTCTGAATGCTCCAAGGCTTTCGGAAGAAATGCGGACCTTAAGCGTCATGTTGACAACGTGAGACCGATTGATCTAGCTTTGCCTTAACTTGCGCTCATGTTGATTTAGATCCACCTTCGAATCAGTAAAAACCCTTGCGAGTGGTGTGGAGAACGTTTTTCTCGAGCTGAAGCACTAGAGAAGTGAGAGCCCTCGGAGTAGTTGCTTTTGGCTTGCACACGCTAACACTATTGAGTTCTATAGACATCTAGGGGAATGCCAAAAGTGTCCTCATAACCTGGCTTCATATCCTCTTTCGTACTCTTTTAAAGAAGGCGAAAATCGGCCATTTCCTACGAAATCGCAAAAGCAGTCCACAAAGCGCCGGCGAACCAGTCCTAAGTGCTGATTGTTCTCACTACATCCTTTTTATGGATCTATCGGACGGCAAAGTGCTCAATTTTTGGACTTCATACTTTCCACAACCTTCGCATGACCCATAACCGCATTACACTTAGTACGAACCACGACGGGTCGACTATAGCATTCGAGCGGGCGCGATTCTTGCCTTAACGGCTTTTTGTTATTTTTTATTTTTTTCTATTTCAGGGCATATTTCAACATTTTCGGTGGCTTTTTCTGTTGTTTTGGTTCTATTTTCCTTGGTATCAACATGTATGCATTAGGGTGGATTGCGTTGTATGTTGTGGGTGGTCTTTCGAATTGTCTTTTTTTGCTTGTTATTTGCGAATTATATACCTGCTGCGAACTTTTTTTGCTCTTTTCAAGGGGTGATGTGAATCGATTCCTCTTCCTTGGTTAGAACTACACCATACAGTCAACGTGATGAGCTGGCGCGCGGTAAGCCGGATCTCAACGCTCACAGTATGAGCGGGGCTCTGGATCTGATCGCTAGTGCTCTGTAGCAGAAAGTCGCATATTTGTGATTAGGAATTTTCCTTCCGGCAGAGAGTGGATTGTGCCACGCAGCATGGTCCAGCGGGATTGCGCGGATACCCTGTGAATGTCCGACACGATGCCTGGACAGGTAATAACAAGCGTTCATCCAGGACCACTTCCCTGATCTCTGAATATTGTTCAATTGAAATAGAAAGACTGCCCTGCATTTGTACGGAATTATAGCACGGGCTCCCCCCTTAAGATCATCTGGCCAGATTCGATTCTTTTGCTGCGCTCCACTTCTCAAAGACCCAGTCACACGCTAAAATGGGCCGAAGGATCGTCGAGACAAGCCGAGTCGTGATCGTCGAAATTAAGAGCGATACGATTTGTGGACCAAACATTTCTTCCATTTAGCGCCTCTGTGGCGGACCAAGTTCCGAGACATCCCTAGTTCATATAGCTGCTCAGTTTACTCCATACGGAACGAACCCTAGCAGCAAATGGAGTAGTATGGCCCGCATTCACGGAGTACTCCGTAGAATAATACGATTAAATGGCGGAGAAGAACAACTTTTAAATGAGTGAATGGCAGACTAGTAAACGTGACATTTTTATGGCTTGTCTACGGACTAGTCGGTGGAAGTTCATGTGGCCTGCTTTGTTGTACTCGCCGCATTCCAGGCAGTATAAAACTTTTGAAGGTCAACTAGTATCCATGGCTGTGTTGACAAACCCAGCAGTTTCGGCCACTACTAAATGAAATTAATGCAATGTATCAGTGTGTTTCAAATTGTCAACACAGTTCAAGATCTTATCATGAATGTACTGTATGCTATCCTCCCCTCACGGCTCGTAATTCATGCTCTGAGCATATTTCTGCGATGCCACTTTGCTATTGCCTCTTCTGGCGGTCACAAGCTTTGCAAAAATGCATGACTCGAACAGCAAGAATATGATCTCTATGTAGATGCTCGATCTGATTAGTCTTTATTTCAGTAACAATCGACAGGGGTTAGGGTTTTTGAGATGAGGGCACGGAGTAGTAAACGTGATACCTGGCCCCTTTTCCTTGCACAATCTTGTTGGACCCTGAATGAGGAATGGCAGGATAGATGAAAATCATTTCACTAGATCATTCTGGGAAACAAAATTGAAATGACGAGCATTAGCTTCCCATGGTATCCTTGATAAGTGGAAATCCGGAGCACCATCCAATAATTAATAGGGGCTATTGTGGTCCGCATACAAGAGGAAGCTAGTAAAGATCAAAGAACCGTTGGAGGCAGCACTTTCTCTCTACTTTGCCATATTGAATTGATGATAATTTACAGGAAATGCGATTGATTTGAGTGATTTAATAGTACTTCTAGATAATAGCAAAAATCTGGTCCGGCCAACGAGTTTACAGAGTGACAATAATAGCATCCCCGTTCAAAACGCCAGTATCACATTGCTTTGAAGCAGGGGTCATTCAAGTCCCAAATTGCCTTGTTCATCACACACTAGCTCACGCTAATTAATTAGCCAGCTGCGGTCACAATTTCCCAGATTTTTCTCCACGCTCTCTTTCCCGTTAGGCGGCCCACCCAATCAACGAGGGATGGTTTGACACACGATGGGACCGCAACACCAAATGCTTTCCCTCCAGGGCTGTCTAAACAACTTCCAAATAGTCCCCGAAAGCCTTTCATTTGAGTTGATGGCATTTCCTCGTATGTATTTAGACGAGATCTCCTTTTCTAAGTACATTAAACGCAGTTTTCCAGGATAATCGGGCACAGAGTACGGGGTATACGTAGGCATAGAAGCTATGCCTGCAAAATAATGACTTAAAAAAGGTTATCGCGCGGTTGGACCTTCTCTTAATTTGTAGGAGATTTACTTTGAATGAACCAATGGTTGAAACGACGGAGACAACAAGAGAAACGTATGAAATCTGGAGGATTCTCGTGCAAAGATCTTTCGCTAACATAAAATACTGCCATTCACTAGATTGAGAGTTACGGGACTGTCGATTTGGTTGTGGATTAGGCATGGCCGCAAAATGTTTTTTCCAACTTCGTTCCAGGGCTGTCTCGACTGGGCAGTTAGAACGCCCAGGCATATTCGAAAGTGGATTTGCCAACACTCGAGTATGAACAGCCGTCTATATATCAGACCCACAGTTATTGTAAAACTAGGACGCATGGAAATGCGCATACAGGGAAGTCCTTCAAGCCTTGATAGGGCTTGCTTCCCCTGATATAACGACGGAAGATTCTGAAGGTGCATATTCGGCTCCTTCTACCTGTGTCTTCTCTTTCCTGTGGACAAATAATCAGTTATCATCGGAGAGCAAGAGCCTATGAATTCCGTCTTAAAACTTACTCTTTCGCATCTCTTTCTTTGAGATCTAGGTGACGAACAACAAAGCAGCTAGCTATAAGAGCAAGTGAAAGGCATGAGACCGTGATGAAGCCCTTCTGGTACTCAGGGCCATCAACTTGTTGCCAGACCAAAAGTGGTAGCCAGGCTTGGAACACATAAGCCATTTCGTTCATACTTCCGATGACAAGAGAGCGTTCTTCGTTGTCTTCAGAGCATATTTCATGCGCCCATCTGAAACCAAATATTAGCTCATGTCTTGTAGGATAGAATTCTGGGATACAAAAGACTCACGCCATGAGAAGTCCACTGAGTCCATACCCAGCACCCGATATGATATAACAAGTCCACTTCCATCCAGTTGGAATGTCCCAAACCGCTAGTGAAACATAGGATATGATGTTGACACACTGATTGATCATTAGAATTATGATAACTTTTATCTGGAAAGAAAATACTTACGGCACCAAAGACAATAGGTGGCCAACGTTTCCCATGGAGAAAGGTATCGGAAGACCCTTTTCAGATTAATAACTTGGCTCTTCCAGACTTCTTAAAAGCAAAAGAGGAACTTACACGCATAGGCAAGTGTTGTCACGACTTGCACTGCAGCTGTGGTCGTAGGATAGGAGTTAATTTGGCCCACAGAGTAAACAGGATCCTTCGAATTTTTCAGATACCTATTTCATAGATCAATACTAGTAATATCTCGAGTTTCGAACCCAGTATTAGACTCACTGTTGGAAAACTGGCTGTGACCCAGCTGCGCCATTGTTGAAAAGAATATACAACAGTGTCAGGAGATAGATATGCCACGAAGAGAAAATCTTCTTCAACTTGGACTTCGTGAAAGGTCCCCGGTTCTGTCGACCCTCCATTTGCATTCGCTTTTGCGCAAGAACGACCTCCTAATAAAAGTATAAAACATTAGTTACTCATTCTTGTGAGATGTCTTAGGACGGGTGAAAAAAAAATGCCATACATCCTTGCTGAGATACCATGGGTTAGAGATCTCAGGAACATCCGGAAGCACGAAAAATCCACTCAATGCTACTGGCAAAGATATAACGCCATCAATCACGAAGAGCCTGCTTGACGGTCAGGATTTATGAATATACTATATTAACTCCTAGTAGGAGTTCGTGTTAGCATACCATTGCCAGCCCTTGAATCCATTGCGGCCCCCTAGGCGATAGACCGCGTCCATGAGATAACCAGAAAACATAGTCGCGATACCACTGCTTGTATGGAAAATACATGATCTCTTTGCCAGTTCATCCTTTCGATACCAAGATCCTATAATATATTGCATTCCCGGATAGAACGTGCTCTCTGCGAGACCTGCATTCTAGATTAGTTTGTGGCCGACAGTGACTCGTAAGAAGACCTGATACCGATGAAAAATCTAAGAACATAAAATTGTGTTGGTGTATTGCATCTTGAGAGAGAGAATGTCAGAACTGTCCATAGAAGCTGCATTCTATTAGTATCTTGATGTGCGTATTGGTATCAATTCTTGAAAGTTGGAAAAGCCTACCTCTGCTGCTGGGATCCAGTAGCGTGGTTTAAGCCGAGTCAGAAGAATATTGCTTGGAATCTCTCCAATAACGTATCCCACCGTCCAGCATGTTTGCATGTAGTTGAGTTCGTTCCCATAAAGACCTAAATCCTCTTTCATCCCGGACACGAAAGCATTGTTAATGTTGATCTGATCCAAATATTTGATAAAGTATCCTGGTGAAAAAAGTTCTTGTTTAGCACGGACAGAGACGGCGGACCATGAATACACAAACCTAACGATGCAAATGTCAAAATAGCAGTGTCCAGTTTGAACATAAGCCATCTCTCTTCTGGCGATTTATCGAATGTGTCCCATATGTAGCTGACCCATCTTCGCTTGACATCTTTCTGAACAGCCGGATTCGAGGCCATAGACTCGACAGTCGTCTCCTCGGTACGCGCTGTTGACATGATGGACTTGGAATCATACACTGACGTGAGCACTGCTGAGACCGATGCTACCTCCGGTGATGCTAGCACTAGTAGGTATGAATATAATGAAAAGAAGCAGAATAAGTGGAAGCGGTTTAAGCCCCTTGAAGAATGCTTCCTATCGCGCAAAAACCCGAACAAACTCAGTTTGAATAAGTCTGCTCTTTCATGTTGAGCTTCAAAGCAGATATTGAAAAGGATAGATAGCTCATGGGGATTCGTTATGACTCCGATTGGAGAATCAGGTTGGTTGGTGCTCTCAACTTATCGTCTGGGGCGTTTGCGCAATATCTGCAAGAATGACCAATTCAGCCAACACGCGTATTAGCCGGGTCAAAACCTCGACACGGGGATGTTTGTTGACTTATTATTTTGAAGTAACACTTACTCCTATCAGACATGCTGGATGGTTAATCCAAGCGGCGGAGCTCGTCATCTCTCGCGATGATGGTGTGCGTCGGATATTTTAAAGTCGATATCAGCAGAGAAATTAAATCCTCCGCCGAAGGGAATTCCAAACTCAAGCCCAGGCGATTAAATAAAATTACTAGATATACATGATTCTATCACAAAAACAGGGAGCTTAGTAGTTTCTGATCCTCGTTCAAAAAGCCATAGGACATGCGATACATTTCATATGCCGGGAGTTGTTATACTTTATCACTAATCTCTTGAGGGAAGATGAATGCCATCATATAGCCCCTCGTATCGTAAGTCTATGTACTAAGAGTATTCGTTCAACATTGGCTCTGGGCTTCATGCCGCGGTTTTGACCTCCGCCGATGCGCTGTTAGTAAAACCGTAGGGCACAGCACCCTGGAAAATCAGAGTCAACCGCTCGACCTGAGCTTTCTTCTCCTCTAGCCAAGTAGCAGTGTGACCCTCAATAGGATCCAATCCTCGAGTGATTCTCTCAAAGTTCACCCATTCAAGAAGGGTTTTCACATAAGCCTCTTCCTCTCCCTTGAGTGAATGAAAGCTTCTCCCCAAACCCTTTGTGGCGATCTTTTCCAGATAAACCAATCTCATATCTTCTTTTGAGGGTAGCCGTACAGTTTGAGAGAAGACTGCCGCAACTGCAATTGCTTGGAACTCAAACAAGGTGAAGGTGGCCGTGTAAAACGGTATACCCACAAACGCTACGGTGGGGTCGGGAATATAGAAAATGTCATGGTGGAGATTGTGTATCTGGGAGCCGTCGGTTACTAGAGCGGTTTCGCTTGAGTTGTATTTGTCATTGTACTGTGGCAAGAAAGGAAGGGCCATTTGATATCCAGTGCACAGTACTATTCTGTCAATGTCCTGCAGAGTCGATCCGGACTTCAAATGGGTAACGAAAGGCAAGTGAGTTTCATCTTTCTCAGTCGTTGGAAGAATCTCGAACTTGGTAACCTCTTCTACTCTCGATGCATTTCCAGGAAGTGCTGTGGCTGGGATATCAAAGGCGCCATTGCGGGTGCTCTGGAAAATAGTTCGGGTTACCGGACTGATCTCTCGAGCAATGTCAATTGATGATACACCACCGCCAATTAGAAGCACATTCTGGAAAGAAATCAGCCACTTGTCTAAGATATCGAGATCATACAATACGAATGCTTACCTTCCCCTCGAACCCCTCCGCATTCCGGAATGATTTGGAGTGTGTGATTTTATCAGGCCATCTTGACTTCGCCTCTGCTAAACCAGGAATATCGGGGACGAGAGGCGTGTGATAGTGTCCAGATGCCACAACAATTGCATCAAAGGTCTGTCAAAGTCAGCAATGCCCTGCCGAATATATTGATGTTTCAATCGATGTGCATACGTCGGACTCTTCTTTCTCAAATAACTTGCCAGTCTTTGTATCCTCGAAAAGCGACTTCCAACGAACATTCCATTTTTGCTCTTCTTTGTAAACATTTGTCACAAGGGCACCGTAGGTAGTGACATCTTCAGCCCCGACCTTTTTGGCTGTATCTTGAATGTACTCTTTTAGTACATGGTGATTTACATATGGGAGCGTTCCCTGAGGCCAAGCATTAAGTTTCGTACGCAGTAAAGGCGTTGAGACGTTATTTGTTAGGTTTTCATAGCATGGACTGAAAGTTTCAATGTTTAGTAAAAATAGAAATGAAAGTTCGTTTTATGTGAACTTACCCCGGTGGCGCATGTTTCAGGCGCTGCTTTTCATTTTCTTCTCTGTCGTCTTCGTAGAACTTTTCCACGGTTGTTGGGTTAACAGACGGATACTGAAGTTCGATAGGCACTCGTTTGTCATAAAGCCTATGTTTAATAATGTGTCAAATGGGAGTAATCTCGGCGACCTTTCTGAAGAAATTTACCACACTCCACCGGCTGCTTTGCTTCGTTCAAAAACTCTCACGTCCAGCCCAGCCGCAAGAAGATGGCCAGCGCTCACGACACCACTGATTCCGGCTCCAATGACTGCCACTCGTTTCAAGGGTTGCTCGGACATTTTCGAGTATATACCGAGGTCATGATCTCCATATTTTCCCTGGGAGCTGTTCCTATTAAAGACTGTGAGTATCAAGACTGGATCTAGATTGTTGCCCTATTTACATTATTTGGACCCATTATTTCGTCATCGTGGATTTTATCCGACGCATATCAGATGGTCCCCAATGAAGTATCTCATGAGGCCATAGCTCTCGGATATCTCGGTGGTGACAGCAGCCCATGGAGTTGCCGATTAGAAATCACGCGCGAACAAGAAATCGTGATTTATGTCGCATATTGTGAAATATAATCTTCCCCGCACCGATAGAAGTCGAGCAATAGAACCCTTCTCATTTCATTTCATTTCAACTAATTGAGGGGTTGGAGGATTCACAGAAGGCGTCATATAATGCAGTGGTGAGGTGCTCACCAACGGGGCGGTTGACTCTGATTGCTACTCTGCTGATAATACAGGATAAACAGTGGTGTAATACAAGTTTGAGACTGCCTTCTGACTGCTTCTACCTACCGACCATTCCAATAGGCCTACCACTTTCTGATTATATTATCATTGTACATGTACCAGTCGACGTAGTAACTAGTAGAGGAATGACGAGTGATTCAGAGCATAAGTCATGAATGTACAAGAGGTACATCTGCAGTATATAAGCAGTCGAGATGGTTTCGAATGATTGTCGGCTTTTTTCTTCCATGCACTGACTGCTAAATCTTGAATATCATTCACCTTACACAATGGCTCCTGCTCCAATCGACCCTCGAATCGTAGACGTCGTGCCTCCAATAAAGGACCATCTCGGTCTTCCCGAGTCCGCTAGACAGCGCCTGGAGGAAGCAGGTATTGACCTCAGTTCCGGTTATCCTTATCGACCATCGCGTCCACTCTATGTCGACGATGTATACGACATTAGGAACTATGATCGCCCATATGTAGACCCCGGGACACGAGCGGATCCCGAGAAAAAGGCTCTATTAACCGCTGCCAAAGAGGTTATCCACTTAACACGGCATATTGGAACTGAGATCGTTGGACTGCAGCTCAAAGATTTGACAGACCAGCAAAAGGATGAGCTGGGGTTGTTGATTGCCGAGCGCAGTGTTGTCTTTTTCCGAGACCAAGATATTTCACCCCAGCAACAGAAGAGCCTCGGTGAATGGTTTGGTGAAGTTGAGATTCACGTAAGAGCATATGAGTTTGATTTCCACCGTTCTACAAACCAAGTCCATTTACTGATTGCCGTCACATGTTCACTACTTAGCCTCAAGGTCCTCAAGTCCCTGGAGTTCCAGGGGTGACAGTGATATGGCCTGCGCTTCAGGCTACAGAGATTCCAGCCAGCTTTCGTCGACCTGGAGGAGCTTCCCGATGGCATACAGATCTTGTTCATGAAAGACAGCCGGCTGGGGTGACCCACCTCCATAACGATGCAGTCCCCACACTCGGGGGTGACACCCTATGGGCCAGTGGATATTCGGCCTACGAGAAGCTCTCTCCTCTATTCCGCAAGATCATTGACGGGAAGATGGCCATTTACCGATCTGCTCACCCTTACTTGGATCGCGAGAACCCGGAGGCTGGACCGAAGTACGTGGAACGCGAGCATCCTATTGTTCGCGTTCATCCTGCGACTGGTTGGAAGGCACTCTGGGTTAATCGGGCCATGACCGATCGCATAGTTGGACTCGATAAGGCTGAGAGTGATTTGATCCTGGGTTACTTGTTCGATGTGTATGAGAAGAACCCCGATATCCAAGTCCGGTTCAAATGGAGTCCCCGGACCAGCGCATTGTGGGACAACAGGTCAGATTTCCTTGCCCAAAGGAAATGGGCTATATATGCTTGTAGTATTTCATCACTGATATGATAGCAGGATCACTATTCACAACGCCAGTTGGGACTATGAGGGCTCGCAGCCAAGACATGGTACACGAGTGACTTCACTCGCAGAGAAACCTATTTATGATGCGAATGCGCCAACAAGGCGAGAGAAATTGGGATTATTGGGAAAGGAAGAAATTGACGAGCTTGTCTTATTGGACAAGCTCAAGCTAGGCTCTGCATGACCACTCATCAACTGTACTCCATGGCATGGCTTCCATACAATGTACTTCAGTAGTACTGAACTTGATACAGGCGTGGATACCTATATTTATATTCTTCAACAGTTGTCTTGCTTTACTCGATGAACAACCTTGAATATTTCAGAAGAAGCTTAAAAGCAGAACTTGATCAACTACTGAGTCCAATTCCATTATCTATTTGATATATCATCTGCTTCCTGTACTACATAAACCAATAGTTGATCTTTTAGTCTTGTATAGTTCCATGCTTATGCGGCGTAACCCTAGCTGTGCCCAAAGTTACCGTGTAAACCACCGACTGCCGTGACCGCCTCCCGTCCCAACTTCTTCTGGGGAAATCTTCGACTTCAACTTTATTTCTGTTTTTGCAAAACTTCCCAGTTTTCAATAAAATACAATTGCCCAGCATGTCCGCCACAATGACAGTGACTGCTCCTGCGGAGATTACAGCAGACAACGTTGCCACCATTTTTCCCGATGTTGATACTTCCCTTGCCCGCGATGTTCTCCCCACCGCCAACAACTCCGCGCAGGTGGGCACTGAGCTTGATGGCTACGACGACGAGCAGGTTCGCCTGATGGAGGAGGTGTGTATCGTTTTGGACAATGATGACAAGCCTATTGGTAGTGCCAGCAAGAAGACTTGTATGTTTCCCATCTCATTTCGATTGTTGACCCCGGATTTCGGTCCCAGCGAGGAGTAGAGGGGTAGAGGGGTAGAGGGCCGGTGATTGACCTCAAAATTTTGAAGAGCAATTGCTAATCCATGGGTGAACACGACAGGCCACTTGATGAGCAACATTGATAAGGGTCTTCTGCACCGCGCATTCTCCGTTTTCTTGTTCGACTCCAAAAACCGCCTCCTGCTCCAACAGCGCGCCACTGAAAAGATCACTTTCCCCGACATGTGGACCAACACTTGCTGCTCGCACCCCTTGGGTATCCCTGGCGAAACTGGTGCCGAGCTCGACGCGGCCATTTTGGGTGTGAAGCGCGCTGCCCAGCGGAAGCTGGACCACGAGCTGGGAATCAAGGCCGAACAAGTGCCCTTGGACAAGTTCGAATTCTTCACTCGCATTCATTACAAGGCCCCAAGCGATGGAAAATGGGGAGAACATGAGGGTATGTGGTCACAGCAGTCATTGTGATACTTTTCTGGGGGAAATGAATTTTAACATTATTGTCAGTGGACTATATCCTCTTCATCCAGGCCGATGTCGACCTCCAGCCCAGCCCGAATGAGGTGCGGGATACTCGCTACGTGTCAGCCGACGAGCTGAAGGCCATGTTTGAACAGCCCGGCTTGAAATTTACTCCTTGGTTCAAGCTCATCTGTAATTCGATGCTGTTTGAATGGTGGAGCCACTTGGGCACCCCTGCCCTCGAAAAGTACAAGGGCGAAACACAAATCCGCCGGATGTGAGATGCCTACTTGGATTGCAGCGATTTTCTCATATTCTCTTTTCGTTTCGTCCTCTCGATATATATCCTCGATACCTCCACATCTTTTCGTTTCTGCATATACCTTGAGCCTCTTTATGAATCTTGCAAAAGTATAGAAGCGTATTCCGTTTCTGTTTTTCTGTTGATGTAGACCACGGGGCCTTTGGAATTCATTTAAGGCGCACCTGATTTCGGATAGCTAGTTTCGGACACCAAATTGAATGCACTTTTCTCATAAACTTCAAGCTGAGATGATATGTGAAAAAGCAATTGTAAAGATATTGGTAAGATCTTATAGCATAGATTCTACAAGTACTACTTGTGTAGTACTGGTAGAGTGGGATTTGGTCGAAGTATACTAGTATTAACACGTACTAACTATTAGAAGTAGATATTGCTGAACAATTATATGCAAGGCATGTATCATTCAAGTTCCCACAATGCATCTGCTCAAGCACTCCTGCCATGGAATAAGCGAGCATTACATCTGGAATCATTTTGCCGGTGATAGCCAGGTCTATCCCGATTTGTCTGTTGATAAAAAGAGAATACAGCTTCCCAAGATAACGGTTCCAACCACGGTGAAAACAACCTGCGTTTTCCAGCCACTTTGGACCAGAGCAGCCTTGCGACTATACTTGATGACCGTGCGAGAGTAATTAGCGAATCCGTTGATGAGGCAGGTAATGCTAAGAAGCCAAAAGATAATGCCAAGAGGGAGTGCCATGCGTCGCTCTAGGCCTGATGGTTGCTCGTGGAAGTGAAACGAGATGATGATGGCTAGCGAAACAATCGCAAGGTACATAGATAGACGCAGCCATGAGAGAAAAGTTCGTTCATTAGCGCAGTGATCGCGCGCATCTGAGGTGTTATTCTCAAAAAGCAAAGCCCCGAGTAAAGGGCGAGCTAGAAGAACATGACGCTGGTCCTCAACATGTCTGTATTGCAATCAGATCGGAACAATAAAAAGCTATGAAGAACATAACAAGGGGACGAGACACCGTAATCTTAAACGAGCCCACGGGGATCTTTGTTGACTGACTTACCCTTCGACCAAAGCTGGCTTTGAGTGAATCGGATTTACTAGCGGGTTGTAGCGTCCAACACCGACATCTTCTGAAGTTGTTTGAGACATGATGAGACGATGGCGATGCACCTTCTTGCCTCACCTCCTCCCCCAAAGCAGAAAAATCAAGAACAGAGCGAGCAACAAGAAGGAGGGAAGGTCAAGCGGTCAAAGTAGCCTTTCCTCGTGATCGTGTCATGTGACGCCAATGTCGTTTTCGGTTCTGATGTCATCGCATGTCGACTTTTCTTTCTCTTTATTTTCTTACTCGCAGCCAAAGAGACCAGACTGATCTGATATGGTCTGCAGGGTGACTCGCGGTGAAAGTTATATTGTACAGAAGACATCGCGAAGTCAAATCACGTCGACCTGATACGCGCGCCCGCACGGTCGTGGGTCGTATTGTGGAGCCGGTACGAAGGGCGGATCGACGAGTTACATGTACAAGTCGAAGTTGACTCATTACTAGCTCGGAAGTCGGGTCTCTTCACAATGAGGAAATGGAAACTTTGCGGTCAAAGCAAAGCCGCCGAGAGTCGAAACAAAATACCTTCAGATCATCTTTCATTTTCGGCAAACACCGCGGGACAGCCGGACATCTCGTTACGATAGTCCGTTGATAGTGACTCCACGCATACCCCCACTTCGTAACTTTCTGCCCGTTTTTATCTTTGGACCGGCGTCCACCTACCTCTTCTGATCTCCTCGTTGCAACTGGACAATGCTGGTGCTGGTGTCCTAGTCCAATCTCTCATTCATGGCTCCGCGCAATACGCTCTCGGCGGAATCCGCAGAGCATCAAGGCCCGTTCAGTCGGTCTTTCCAGTCCAGTTCGCCGCTCGCCGAGGCTTCCATTGCGCGCGACTTGGCTGAGTACGATGATGGATCCGCGATCTCCAGCACTGACAACACATCTGAGTCTTCGACTGTCCGCGCTACAAGCAGCCATGCGGCCACGAATCCGCACTCATTAGCCGGATCTTATCGGCGACCAAGCTTCTTCACCTCTGGCAATCACGGCACCGTCGTCCCTTCACAAGGTGATTACCAGCCGTTGACACTAAATGAACGGGAGCAAGCAATTGAGGATGAACGTCATTTACTCAGTGATAACCATTTAATTGCTTCAGAGAATCGCCACATTCATGGCAAAGCCCGCGGTCTTCAGCATAAATTGAGCAGTCTCTTCTCAACCTCACCAGGTCAAGGCAACTCCTCAAAACAACATGATTCCGTTCGAAGCTACGATTGGCCGCGCCCGGACTTCGCAGCGACACCGCAAACCTCAGAAACTACTGCTTTGCTAGGAAGCCCGGGGAGTGGCCAGCATGAAATGAATGCAGAGGAAATCGATCGCAAATGGGAGGAAGCTGTGACGGCGGGACTGATCAATACGACATGGAGACGAGAGGCACAGGTGATCGGAAGATACTCGTTACCGTTGATGGTAACATTTTTACTTCAATACTCTTTGACGGTGGCGAGTATCTTCACAATTGGCCACTTAGGTAAAGAGGAATTGGGTGCGGTCAGTCTGGCCAGTATGACCGTTAGCATCACCGGTAATGCCGTATACTCGGGTCTTGCTACGAGTTTGGATACTCTTTGTGCTCAGGCTTACGGCTCCGGGAAGAAAAAACTGGTTGGTCTTCAGATGCTCCGCATGATTTACTTCCTTTGGGTAGTGACCATCCCGATCGCCATCCTCTGGTACTTCTCTGAGCATATTCTGGCCAAGATCGTGCCAGAGAAGAGAGTCGCGGAGATGGCTGGACTATACCTCAAAGTAGCCCTTCTGGGAACTCCGGGATTTGCGTGCTTTGAAAGCGGTAAACGTTATCTTCAGGCCCAAGGTGTCTTTTCCGCCTCTCTTTGGGTACTGCTTGTATGTGCACCGTTAAATGCTTTCATGAATTGGTTCTTCGTTTGGGTAAGCTGATATATTACGCTTCTTTCATGCCAAAGTGATGCTAATATAATTCCTAATAGAAACTAGGATGGGGTTTTATTGGAGCCCCCATCGCTGTGGCGATAACTGAGAATCTTATGCCAATCTGCTTATTTGCATACATCTATTTCGCAGTAGGTTCTGAATGCTGGTGTGGATTTACGAGGCGGGCCTTCGATAACTGGGGTCCGATGATCCGCCTGGCTTTGCCAGGACTGATCATGGTTGAAGCGGAATGTCTTGCATTCGAAGTTCTCACTCTAGCTTCGTCTTATCTTGGAACTTCGGAACTGGCTGCACAATCTATTCTATCAACAATCTCGAGTATCACTTGGCAAATTCCTTTCCCGCTCTCTATTGCAGGCTCGACTCGAGTGGCGAACCTGATCGGAGCCACATTAGCGGGAGCCGCGAAGACATCGGCCAAGGTCACTTTCTGCGGAGCAATTATTGTTGGATTGTTCAACATGGTTCTACTCTCGAGTCTTCGTTCTTATATCCCGAGGTTGTTCAGCTCCGATACCGAGGTTGTTGAAATTGTTGCCCAAGTTCTTCCGCTTTGCGCGGCATTTCAGCTATTCGATGCGATCGCAGCCGTAACTAATGGAATTCTTCGTGGACTTGGTCGACAGGAGATCGGAGGATATATACAACTATTCTGTTACTATGCTATCGCCATGCCCATAAGCATGGGGACAACGTTCGGCTTCAACTGGGGTGTTATGGGTCTATGGACCGGCGTCGCTCTCGCCCTGTTGCTCGTCTCCGCAATCGAGTGTATTTTCATCACACACATCAGCTGGGAACGCTCAGTGGAAGAAGCGATTGAACGAAACGAGGTCCTTTGAACAGTATGTCCACTGAATGGGAACCCCGAGGACCATCCTACAGCCCCGCGACAGAGCAATATGGGCAATATGGAAAACTCACAAAAAACTTCCGAGTATTCATCAATAGAGCAAGTTTTAGACAGAAAGTGACTGAATGAGTACAAGGCGCTATGCGCAAAATTATTATGCAGATAATCATGATATCATTCGAGTTTTTACACCCATAAACGAACAACTAGTTTAATAATCAAGGATAGCCCATGTATGCTCGTTCATGGTTGTGAAGATGATTCCCGCATTCAGCAGCTCCTCTCCAGCCCGAGCCACGTCCATCGTTGGCAAAGAGAGCCTAGACGCAATATGTTGCATCTCCATACCCGCATCATCCTGCGTCTCCGATTTGAGCAGGTTATAGATCTTCCTTGCCAAAGGCGAGACTGACATGAGAGCCTTGTTAGGGCCAGCGCCATAGTCATCCGCTCCGCCCATGACCGCATCACCACCAGTGGCATTACCAGGGGCGGCACCACCAGGGGGGCCACGAGTGAAGAATAAGTGCACTGCGGTCGCTTCAAGGAGGTGACAATGCAGCTCATCGAGGTTTGAGAGGGGCCGGACGCTGTGAGCACCAATATACCGCTTATTGGCAAAGGTTTTGATGGCGCCGAAGACACGAGCATATCCATTCAACACGACCTCTGACTTTCCATCGCCAGGTCCCTTCTCATCAGTTTCCATGCTATCGCGTGTAGCTGAGTCAACCCATTTTTTGACTTCGATCTCGCCGGTCCCATCGTCGATCTTGTATGTGATATTTGTGCTCTGGGAGCTGATGTTGCGGACCTGTCCGACGAAAAGAACGTGGTTCACGTCTGCCCCGTCGATCTGGAAAGGTGCCTCGGGGTAGGCTGTAGTAGCATCGGCGATTTGCTTGACGGTAACAGGACGAAGAGTCTTGTTGTCACGGTTCTCACTCTATATATACATGGACATATTAGTTTGTCACGTCAATTTTACTCGAATTATACCTCCAATTCATACCTTTCCGCCAGATGGAGAGTTCATCTCCCCGGCCATAAAGCCGCCACCGCCGCCACCGTAAGAATTGTATCCGCCGTCTGAAGGGTAATGTTAGCTATTTATCCAGAGTTCCAAATAGCATAGGATGGCTACATACCCATGATGTGAAGGTGTATGAGTGCAAGTTGAGTAGAGAAATCATTTTACTCAATCGGGCTGGAAAGCGTGTCGGACGCGTCGCGGGGACCTTGTTTGTTCTGTTTGCACTCGACTTTCCATTTAGATCACGTGAGACGGAACCACCGGTTGCTCACCGCCTGCGGCGTTCCTAGATTTTTTTTTTTTTGCAGCAACGAAGAAAGCGGGTTTGTCGACGCAGAAGAAATATTCTTTCGAAAGGTGATTGAAAGTGATTGTAGCTGGACTGGGAACTGAATAAAATCAGTTCTATTAGTGTCCTGTATCTTTCTGGCTTCTCGCTATCGTCCTTTTCGCTCCATGAACTGAGCTATCGAACCACTATCATCTTCCTTTCCGCCTTCATTGGCGCTGTCAACTAAGTGAGGCTTTCCCTCATACCGCCGATATGCCTCATCGCGCAGCATCTCCTGCAATGTCGGAGAATGACTTCGATATAACGGGTGCACTCTTCAACAACGATAGCGATTCCGACTCCGGTAATGCCCCTCCCCAGACCAAGGCCCAGCCTGCCCAAGACCTCGATTTTCTGGGTATCGAAGACGACGATGGCGATGCAGCCTTTATCGCAAACCAGCAGGCTTCTGCCAATCGAAAGGGATCCAACCTGAAAGGCCGTACCGTGAAGAAAGGCGGTGGTTTCCAGGCTATGGGTCTCAATGGTGGCCTACTAAAAGCCATTGCTCGGAAAGGTTTTTCTGTCCCAACACCCATTCAAAGAAAGACGATCCCGGTTATTATGGACGATAAGGATGTTGTTGGTATGGCTAGAACTGGTTCTGGAAAGACTGCAGCTTTCGTTATCCCTATGATCGAGAAGTTGAAAAGCCACAGTACTAAGTTCGGTGCCCGTGGTCTGATCATGTCTCCATCTCGAGAATTGGCTTTGCAGACATTGAAAGTTGTCAAAGAGATGGGCCGTGGTACCGATTTGAGGGCCGTGTTGCTCGTCGGTGGCGACAGTCTGGAGGACCAATTTGGCATGATGGCCGGTAACCCCGATATTGTGATTGCGACTCCTGGTCGGTTCTTGCATCTAAAGGTTGAGATGGATCTGGATTTGTCCAGTATCAAGTACGTCGTCTTCGATGAGGCTGATCGTCTCTTCGAAATGGGTTTCGCAGCTCAGCTATCCGAAATTTTACACGGCCTACCTTCAACACGCCAAACGCTTCTTTTCTCCGCTACATTGCCCAAGTCTTTGGTTGAATTTGCTCGGGCCGGTCTTCAAGAGCCTACCTTGGTACGACTTGATGCTGAAAGCAAAATTTCCCCCGATCTTCAAAACATCTTTTTCTCCGTCAAATCATCAGACAAGGAGGGTGCCCTACTTCACATTCTACACAACGTGATTCAGATGCCCACCGGACCTACGGAGGTCTCACAAAAGATGAAGGAAGAACCCTACGGCAAGAATAAAAAACGCAAGAGAGACGTTGAAAAGTCAGGCAATAACAGGGAATCTCCCACCAAGCACTCGACTATTGTCTTCGCTGCTACTAAGCATCACGTTGACTACCTCTACTCTCTTCTGATCGAAGCTGGCTTCGCTACCTCTTACGCCTATGGCTCACTCGATCAAACTGCTCGTAAAATCCACGTTCAGAACTTCCGAACTGGTGTCTCAAACATCTTAGTCGTCACTGATGTCGCCGCCAGAGGTATCGATATCCCCGTTCTAGCCAACGTTATCAACTACGACTTCCCATCCCAACCCAAGATTTTCGTCCATCGTGTTGGTCGTACTGCTCGTGCTGGCCAAAAAGGTTGGAGTTACAGTCTGGTCCGAGATTCTGATGCTCCTTACATGCTAGATCTTCAGCTTTTCCTCGGCCGACGACTAGTCCTCGGTCGACAGTACGGAGAAAATGTCAATTTCGCCGAGGATGTGGTTGTCGGCTCCATCCCCAGGGATGGACTTTCTCGAAGTTGCGAATGGGTTAACAAACTATTGGACGAGAATTCGGATGTGGCATCACAACGCCAAGTGTCCGTGAGAGGTGAGAAGCTTTACATGCGTACTCGCAATGCTGCTTCATCTGAGAGTGCGAAGAGAGCCAAACAGCTTACCACCACCGACGACTGGTCTACAATCCATATTCTGTTCAATGATGAGGCTAGCCAGATGGAAAATGAGCGAGAGAAAATGCTTGCGCGAATTGGTGGATACCGACCTCAAGAGACCATCTTCGAGGTCCATAACCGACGTGCGGGTAAGGGCGCCGCGAAGGGTGAGGGTGAAGAGGCAATGGATACGATTAAACGACTTCGAAATACTGTTGGGCGGAAGAAGGAGCGTGCTGAAGCCAAGAAACAGGCCGAGCTGGCCGAGCTTGGAGTTGGCAAGAGTGGAGATGATGGCGACGAAGCTGAGGATGCAAACGACGAAGATATTCCTGAGCAGGCAGGAGACAACATGTCCGAGGCAGACGAGTCTGATCTCGAAGTCACCTTCTCGGCCTATTCGCAGCCTAAGAACAAGAACTCCGACAAATCCAATGGTGTATCAGCGGCTGCTTCTTTCCAAAATCCCGATTACTTCATGGGATATACGCCAACCAACCACAACTCTGCTGAGGACCGGGCTTATGGTGTTCACTCCGGTACCAACTCCAACTTTGCACAGGAGTCACGTAATGCCGCTATGGATCTGAATGGCGATGAGGGCCAAAAGGCTCCTGGTGAGCGCCGTTCCGCCCTGCGTTGGGACAAACGCCATAAGAAGTATGTGGCGCGCCAAAACGACGAGGATGGATCCAAGGGCGAGCGTTTAGTTCGCGGCGAGAGTGGTGCCAAGATTGCAGCCAGTTTCCGCAGTGGTCGCTTCCAGTCATGGAAGAAGGGCAAGCGTATGAGTAATCTGCCTCGTGTTGGCGAGGCCGAAACGCCTGGTCTCTCAACCGGACCATCCGCTGGACCTCATGGACGATTCCGACACCACAAGCAGCAAGCACCGAAGCGAGCCGATCCAATGCGCTCGGATTATGACAGGATGAAGAAGAAGAATGAAGCTGCCCGTGAACGCATGCAGAATCAGGCCGGTGGCAGTGCGTATCGTGGAAAGAACGAGATCCGTTCGACAGACGACATTCGCAAGAATCGCAATTTGAAGCAGAAACGTCGGGAGAAGAATGCCCGGCCATCCAGGAAGAAATGAGCATGAACCAACTTGGAGCAATTCTGTATAGTTTATACCATAGATGTCTGTCTGTATACCTGCATTGGAGATACCAATTATTGCTTTTATTCTTTTTTACTCTATCCATTGTCATCAAGTTTATTGTAATGTCTTCTTTTCTCTACCTCTTCGTTTCCATCTCTGTCTTTTGCTTCATTTCTACGTACTTCAATTCCTCCTTTTTATTCTTATTTTTTACCCTGCCATCTGATCCTCGAGGACTAAATTATGTAAAATTGAGTATCTGCGAACTGAATATACCATGATATCCTTGACAACTGACTTACATAGTATAGTCGACAGGTTCTAAACTCAACCAGCTCAGCACAGGACTACTGGCGGCCCAAATCCACAGCTGATCACCGTTGAAATGGGGTCTACGGAGCATGTACTCCGTACATATCACGCACATGCGAACGAGAGCCAAAAGTCTCGGGTTCGACGGAAAGAAAAGAAATAAAATCTTAAAAAGACCCTCAACTTCTAAAATCCACGAGGAAAAATAGCCCCGAATAGTCTCCGAGGAATCCGGTCAGAAAAGAAAAAAAAAAAAAAATTACCATCGGCGAATTTGAGGATCTGCATCGCTTTGACAAATCGTGCGAGCCACTAGGGGGATTTCCCCATTCCCGCTACTATCGAACTACCAAAGGACGCTATCCACACTATCACGGCACTATTATCATGGACTAGTATCTACTAGAGTCACTTGAATCAGTCCGGCCGAAAAGATGGCAGCATGGACTGATCAAAGGAACCTTTTCTCCCATCAAGTCTTCCTCCTCTCCCCACCTCAGTTCTATTACCTTTTAAGTGGTTGATCGTGCATGAACGGGGTGACAGACCCCTTACTGCTCCGCGTGCCGCATGTTCCACACTGCACTGCACTGCAATGCTATGCACCAACCCCCTTTCGGTCAGAACAAGGCGAGCCGCCTTTTGTCTTTCTCATCTTTCTTACACTCTCCTCGGGTAGCTCCCGGACAGGTCCAGGTCCCATGAGGCCCTGTCAATCACCCGATGACGTTTTTACTTGATTTACCCTGCCGCCGAACGCCAGGGATGAGCAATGTGCACGCGCACAGTCGATCTTCCAGAGGGCTGCAGCCACATCTTGATGCTTGGTACGGAGGACAGTGTCCGGTGTACAGTATACATACATTCAGTGCATTGAGTGTGATACCTGGCTACAAGAAGTATTGAAGTCCCCGGAGAATAAGCATCCTGTATGGGATCCATCACGCTAGAAGTACTTCGTCCGGGCTACGAAGTATACATAATACAGGATGGATATGCATGCCGAGAGACACCCTTAATTGAGGGTGTCTTGAGCCGAGGGACTGCCAGAATCAGAAATAGGGGGGTTGGGAAGTACGGAATATAATAATTTACTTCTATCTTCAAGGTGCAAGTGTGACGAACAAAAAGTATGGAGTACATAATACACTACAGGAACCCGTTCTGGTGAAAGTCCAGCATGGTTCATTGGTATCACCAATACCGTCGCGAACTGGATTTCCTACTGTATCGGATGCCGATCCAACCAGGAGCTTCCACAGTATTTTGGATTGGAAGAAAATATCACGCCTTTGTGCCTTTGTGCCTTTGCCCCTCTTCGCAACCCCCCTGATCCCTCCCCTTCCCCTCCTCCTTCTTCTTCTTCTCCTCCTCCTCCTCCTCCTCCCCCCTGTCTGCAGCTTTCCGACTCATGGTTTATGGCAGGACACACTTGTTGTGAGACACTTTTGTTTTTATTTCTTTCTTTTTTTTTTCCTTGGTTTCTGCGACGTTGGTTCCTTCACATCCCTTTCTATCAACGGAGTATGTATTGTATTCTTGTTTAGTTTGACATCCTTGGCCCTTGACCATCGATCCTCATCGGCTAGAGGTCGGTCCAACTATACAGAGTAACAGTAACCCCCACTCGTCCTCCGGAGCATAAACGGGAGGATCGACTCGGTCATTCAAAGTGCTGTGTGCGAGTGGGTCCCATTCTTGATCTCCACTGCGGAGAATAACGACCATGGAAGGACGTTCGTTGGCGATAGGACTGGGACATGGTCAACTGAGTGTCTTGTGCGGTGTACAGTTGTACCCCTTTAGTCCAGGTGTTCGTGTCAACCTTGCCACAAAAGCAATTACCAAAATGTAAATGTAAATTTAAATTTAAATGGTATACTGTACTGTACGTACGGAACAAACAAGGGAGATATCATCAGTCAGACCAACAATGCAGGGACACAACCAGACTGTCGGTGATATAACTAATGACCGTTGACTTCTCGCCTGGATAGTTCACCGCGGTATCCCATCCTCTTTTGCTATCACTCTTTTCTTTTCTTTTCTTTTTTTTTTTTTTTCTTTTCCCCTTTTTTTTTCTTTCTATATTTCTTCCTCCTAGGTTAT
>Ga0102593_1000939_pt1 | contig 35119 bp, 21 predicted proteins | sample AraplaCol_mMS_r2_2_FD_76862 | JGI IMG/M metagenome (GOLD analysis project Ga0102593, IMG submission 76862) | Arabidopsis root microbial communities from North Carolina, USA - plate scrape MF_Col_mMS_r2 (SPADES assembly) (version 2) | ecosystem: Host-associated > Plants > Roots > Endosphere...
ATCGGTGTCATCGTGCTCTATTTCAACGGCGGCGAGACCTTCGACATCCTCGCGCTGACAGCGCAGGATTTGCCGTTCCCGGTCCAGTCCTGGCTGTTCTTCGCCTTCCTGATCGCCTTCGCCGTCAAAGTGCCGATGGTGCCGGTCCATACCTGGCTGCCGGACGCCCATGTGCAGGCGCCGACGGCAGGCAGCATCATCCTTGCAGGGGTGCTCCTGAAGATGGGCGCCTACGGGTTCCTGCGGTTCTCGCTGCCGATGCTGCCAGAGGCGTCGGTGTATTATTCGACGCTGATGCTTTCGCTTTCGGCGCTTGCGATCGTCTATGGCGGGTTGCTTGCGCTGGCGCAGGACGACCTGAAGAAGCTGGTGGCCTATTCCAGCATCAGCCACATGGGCTTCGTGACGCTGGGGATTTTTGCGCTGAACCTGCGCGGGCTCGAGGGCGGCATCCTGCAAATGTTCAATCATGGCGTAACGACCGGCGCGTTGTTCCTGTTCGTCGGCCTGATCTACGAGCGGACACATACGCGTAGCATTGCGGATTATGGCGGGCTGATGAAGGCGGCGCCGGTCTATACGGCGTTTCTGGCGCTGTTCACTCTGTCGTCAATGGCGCTGCCGGGGACGAATTCGTTCGTGGGCGAGCTGCTGGTGCTGTCGGGCGGTTTTGCGGCCAACCTGGCCGTCGGCGCGCCCGCCGTTTTTGGCGCGTTGTTGGGCGCGGCCTATCTGCTTGGCATGTACAGGAAAGTCGCGCTTGGCCCAGCCAGCGTCGGCGCCCGGTTCAAAATATGCGACGTGAACGCCCGTGAGATGGCTGCGATCGTGCCGCTGGCCGTCTTCGTAGTTTGGGTCGGGCTCTATCCAAAACCCTTTCTCAACATCATCGACGTCTCGGTGAAGCATCTGCTGGCTCAGGTGCATGATAAAGGGAGCGGCCAATGACTGCCGCAGCACTTTTCCAGTCGGCTCTCGCAAGCCTGCCCGAGATCGTGGTGATCACTGGAGCCTGCATCCTTTTGATCCTGGGACAGCTTGTGCGCAAGGGGCAGGAACATTTCCTTGTCTGGGCCTCCGTCGCGGCCGTGCTGATTGCCGCCTTGGCGACACTCATTCTTTCAAGCGAGGTGCGGCCGGCCTATACGGGCATGTTCATCGCCGATCGCTTCGCGGTCTTCTTCAAGTTTGTGTTCTACCTGGCTACCATCCTGACATTCCTCCTTTCGCGAAAATATGCGGATATCGAGGGGATCGGGAGCAGCGAATACTATGTCCTGCTGCTCTTTTCGCTGTCGGGAATGATGATCATGGCCTCGGCGACCGATCTCCTCTCGATCTATGTGGGCCTCGAACTGATGGTGCTCTGCACCTATGTGCTGACCGGCTTCCTGCGGCGAGAGCGGCGGTCGAACGAAGCGGCGCTGAAATACGTAATCCTTGGCGCGGTCTCGACCGGGATTTTCCTCTACGGCGTTTCGTTGATGTACGGGCTCACCGGCACGACGCAACTGGACGGGATGGCTGCGGCGGTCACCAGCGACCCGCTCGATCCGGGATTGCTGCTGGCGGTGGTCTTCATCGTCGCGGGGCTGGTCTTCAAGGTCGGCGCGGTGCCGTTCCATATGTGGGTGCCGGACGTCTATGAAGGCGCGCCGACGACGATCACCGCCTTCATGTCGGTCGGCCCTAAGGCGGCGGGGTTCGCAGTAATCCTGCGGGTGTTCCTCAACCCGCTGGTAGCAGCCTCGGACGTTTGGATCATCGTCGCGGTCATTGCCGTGGTGACGATGGCGCTCGGCAGTTTCGTGGCGCTGGTGCAGGATAATTTCAAGCGGCTCCTCGCTTATTCCAGCATCGCCCATGCCGGGTTCGCCCTTTTCGGCGTGGTGGCCGGCGGTGCCGACGGGATCGCCAGCGTGATGCTCTACCTGCTGATATACTCTTTGATGAATCTCGGCATTTTCGCCACCGTCATCATGATGCGGAACGGCAATTTCTCGGGCGAGGTTATCGAAGACTACTCGGGTTTCGCCAAGTCCCGTCCCGGGCTCGCGCTTCTGATGCTGCTCTATCTGTTCTCGCTCGCCGGCATTCCGCCGACGGCCGGGTTCTTCGCCAAGTTCTATGTGCTGGTCGCGCTCGTCGAGCGAGGTTTCGTCATGCTGGCGGTGATCGCGGTGCTGCTGAGCGCCGTCGCCGCCTACTTTTACATCCGCATCGTCATGGTGATCTACATGCGCGAGCCGGAAAGGACGTTCGACCCGGCGCTGACGCCCTCGGTGCGCGCCACGCTCGCCTTCACCGCCTTGGGCACCATCGGCATCGGCCTGTTTCCCGCGTGGTTTCTGAGGCTTGCTCAAAACTCGGTGTTTGGCGGCTGACCGATTGAATTTGCAATGATCTGCTCGACGGAATAAACTCGAAGCTCAAGAAAGGATTGCCCAAGTCGCTTCCCCGGGGCGACCGCATTACGGCCCTGAACAGGGGCGGCGGCCCGAGAAGAGCCTGCAGTGGGCAACCGGTGCAGTGATATGACTGCAATGGAATTCTTGCCGGTTCTTTTCATGGTCGCCGGAGTTGTTCTGGTGACAGGGGCGACGCTTTTTGTCTCCTCACTGCTGCGCCCATCCAATCCCTATCCCGAAAAGAACATGCCCTACGAATGCGGCATGGACCCAGCGGGCGACGCCGCCGGGGGCCGCTTCAGGGTGCAGTTCTTTGTTCTCGCGATCCTGTTGGTCGTCTTCGATGTCGAGACGATGTTCCTCTTTCCCTGGGCCGTTGTCCTGAAAGACATCGGGCTCGTCGGTTATGTCGAGATGTTCGTCTTCATAGTTCTGCTTCTTGTGGGCTTCGCCTACGCCTGGCTGAAGGGAGCACTGGAATGGGAGGCGTAAACAATGCGATCCGCGACAGCGTGCTGTTCACCACGGCCGAGAGCGTTATCAACTGGAGCCGAAAATCGGCGCTGTGGCCCGAGACCTTCGGAATTGCCTGCTGCGCCATCGAGATGATCTCGGCGGGGTGCGCCCGCTATGATCTCGACCGGTTCGGCGTGGTGTTCCGGCCTTCGCCGCGCCAGTCCGACGTGATGATCATCGCCGGCACCGTGACGCGGAAATTCGCTCCCGTCGTGCGCAGGCTCTATGACCAGATGCCGGAGCCGCGCTGGGTTATCGCCATGGGCACCTGCGCTATCTCGGGCGGGGTCTACAATACCTATGCCGTGGTGCAGGGAGCGGAGACCTTCGTGCCGGTGGACGTGCATGTGCCCGGCTGCCCGCCGCGGCCCGAGGCGCTGATGCATGGATTCCTGCTACTTCAGGAGAAGATCAAAAAATCCCGAGCACTGGCCGGGACTCCTCTGGGTCGGGTTGCAGCGTCATGAGTGTGGAGACGCCCCTCATCCGCACTACGATCACGGAGCGTTTCGGCGAGGCAATCGACGATCTTGGCTTCGCGCATGGTGTACATGCCTTCGCCGCTCCGCCTGACATGATCGTCGAGCTTTGCCGGTTTCTGAAGGAACACCCGGCGTTGCGGTTCAACTTCCTGTCGGACATCTGCGGGGTCGATCATTATCCTGAGATGCCACGCTACGAGACGGTGTACCACCTCTATTCGCTACCGAACAAATTGCGCGTTCGCATCAAATGCCGACTCGCCGATCCGCCACGGGTCCCGTCGGTGACGGGGATCTGGCGAACCGCCAATTGGCATGAGCGCGAAGCCTGGGATATGTACGGGATCAGGTTCGAGGGCCACCCCGATTTGCGCCGGATCTACATGTGGGAAGGGTTCGAGGGCTTCCCGCAGCGCAAGGATTTTCCGCTCCGTGGCTACAAGGACAAGCTGAACCCGTTTGGCGCCGAAGGCACGCCACCGACGCAGCCCGACCTCGCCACCAAGAACATTCCATAAGGGAGGCCGCTCCACGCCGGGAACTTAAAATGACCGAAGTCACCGAACTGATCGGGCAGCAAGGCGAAGCGTTCGACACCAAGGAGGTGCTTCTCAATCTCGGCCCCCAGCACCCCAGCACGCATGGGGTTCTTCGGCTCGTCCTGGAATTGGACGGCGAGTACGTCAAGCGCGTGGACCCACACATCGGCTACCTCCATCGCGGCACCGAAAAACTGGCGGAGAGCTTCACCTACACCCAGATTTTTCCGCTCACCGACCGGCTCGACTACCTCTGTCCACCGTCGAACAACCTCGCCTTCGCGCTGGCGGTGGAGAAACTCCTCGGCATAGAAGCACCGATCCGCGCACAATATATCCGCGTGATGATGGCCGAGCTGGCGCGGATCTCCGGCCATGTCTTGATCACCGGCGCGCTGCCGATGGACCTCGGCGCCATGACCGCCTTGCTTTACGCCATGCGGGAGCGCGAAATGATCATGGACCTCCTGGAAATGATCAGCGGTGCGCGCATGCACACGTCCTTCTGCAGGGTTGGCGGAGTGCGCGAGGACCTGCCTGACGGTTTCCTTCCCAAGATCAGGGAGTTCTGCGACATCTTCCCGAACCGGATCCGCGACTATGAGCGGTTGCTCGAAAACAACCGGGTGTTCCTGAAGCGCACGCAGGGGATCGGCGTGATCTCCGCCGAGGACGCCATCGATCTTGGCCTGAGCGGTCCGAACCTGCGCGCTTCGGGCGTCGACTGGGACATCCGTCGCGACGAGCCCTATGAGATCTATGACCGGCTCGACTTCAACGTCATCACGCGCGACGAGGGCGACTGCTACGCGCGCTGGCAATGTCGGGTCGAGGAAATGCGCGAGAGCGTCCGGATCATCGAGCAATGCCTCGACCAGATGCCCGAGGGGCCGTTCCAGATCGACATGCCAACAATCGCCTTCCCGGTGGACAAGGACAAGGTGCATTGCTCGATGGAAGCACTGATCCAGCATTTCGACCTGTCGGCCTATGGCTTCAAGGTGCCGAAGGGCGAGGTCTATTCGGCGATCGAGGCGCCAAAGGGCGAGCTTGGCTTCTATATCATCAGCGACGGGTCGCCAAAACCATTCCGCATGAAGGTGCGGGCACCCTCGTTCGTCAACCTTCAGGGACTGTTCGGGGTGACCAACGCCCGCTATCTGGCGGACATGATCGCCGTGCTCGGCAGTCTCGACCCAGTGATGGCGGAGGTGGACAAGTAGCGGGGATTTGAATGCAATGACCATGCGCGAAAAGATAAAAGAGGCAGCGGCGCGGTATCCCGACCAGCGCTCTGCGATCATGCCCGCGCTTCTGATCGCGCAGAGGGAGCATGGCCATCTGCCTGGTCAGGTGCTGGAAGAAGTCGCCGACATTCTCGGAGTCGAACGGATCTGGGTCTACGAGCTGGCGACCTTTTATACGCTCTTCCATACCGAGCCGGTGGGCATGTTCCATCTGCAACTCTGTGACAATGTTTCCTGCATGCTGTGCGGAGCCGAGGACCTGCTGAAGCATCTGGAAACGGCGCTGGCGATCAGGAAGGGCGACACCACGCCGGACGGACTGTTCACGCTTTCCTCCGTCGAGTGCCTCGGTGCCTGCGAGATGGCTCCGGTGATGCAGGTCGGCGACGATTACCATGGTGCCCTTGATGTCGCGCGGATAGATGCACTTTTGGACAACCTGCGGGCTACGACGGAACGGGTCGCGAGCATCGAGCCCTCTGCGCGACCGCAGGGAGAGTAGCGCCATGTTCGAGCCGGTTCTCCTCAAGAATGTCGCCGCGCCGGACAGTCACCTGCTGTCGACCTACGAGGCTGGCGGCGGCTACCAGGCACTGGCGAAGGCGCTGCGCGAATACACGCCTGACGAGGTCGTTAACCTCGTCAAACAGTCCAACCTGCGCGGTCGCGGCGGTGCCGGATTCCCGACGGGCATGAAATGGAGTTTCGTGCCGAAGCAGGTCGACAAGCCGAAATATCTTTGCTGCAACGCCGATGAGGGCGAGCCAGGCACCTTCAAGGACCGGATCATCATGGAGCGCGATCCGCATCAACTCATTGAGGGGCTGGCGGTAAGCGCCTATGCGATTGGGGCCAAAACCGCCTATGTCTACATCCGCGGAGAATATGTGACGGCGATCCGTCGCCTGGAGCAGGCGATCGCCGAGGCACACGAAAAGGGTTATCTGGGAACGGGCATTCTGGGCTCGAATTTCGATTTCGCCGTCCACATCCACTGCGGCGCAGGCGCCTATATCTGCGGCGAGGAGACTGCGATGCTCGAGTCGCTCGAGGGCAAGCGGGCGCAGCCGCGATTGAAGCCGCCGTTTCCGGCCGTGGCCGGGCTCTACGCCAGCCCGACTGTGATCAACAATGTCGAGACGCTGGCCTGCGTGCCGCATATCGTGGCGCGGGGCGCGGACTGGTTCCGCGGCATCGGCCCGGACAAGAGCCCCGGCCCGAAGCTCTACTGCCTCAGTGGGCAGGTGCGCAAACCCGGCCTCTACGAGTTGCCGATGGGCATACCACTACGCGAGCTGGTCGAGGAACATGCCGGCGGGGCCTTGCCGGGACGCAAGATCAAGGCGGTGATCCCGGGCGGGGTCTCAGCGCCGGTCATCCCTGAGCACGGGCTGGACGTGAGGATGGATTTTGACTCGCTGGCTGCCGCCGGCTCGATGCTCGGTTCGGCTGGCGTTATCGTGATCGACGATAGCACCTGCATGGTCAAGGTCGCCACCAGGATCATCGAGTTCTTCCACCATGAGTCCTGCGGCAAGTGCACGCCCTGCCGGGAAGGATTGAACTGGGTCGTGAAGGTCCTGCGCCGGGTTGAAGGCGGGGATGGCGCACCTGGCGATCTGGAGCAGCTGGAGATGCTCTGCAAGGGCATTTTCGGCAATACGTTTTGTGCGTTGGGTGACGGTGCAGCGATGGGATTGCGGGCAGCGCTCGCGCATTTCCGAGATGAATTCGTCGCCCATGTCGAGGAGCGGAGGTGCCCGTTTCACTGAAGGAGTGTGCTGGATCAGGGTTGTGAGGAAACCATGCTTAAAGTCACGATCGATGGACAAACGCTGGAAGTTGAGGCTGGCTCGACGGTGTTGCAGTCCGCCCTGCGTTTGGGCATCGACATCCCGACCTTCTGCTATATGAAGCGCCTGCCGGCGCTGGCCTCCTGCCGCATGTGTCTGGTGGAGATCGAGGGCCTGCGCCGGCTGCAGCCGTCCTGCGCCACTGCGGTTACCGATGGCATGGTCGTACGGACGAACACGCCTCTGATCGAGGAAACGCGCTCTTCCATGCTCGACATGCTGCTCGCCAACCACCCCCTCGACTGCCCGATCTGCGACAAGGGCGGCGAATGCGAGCTTCAGGACATGGTAATGGCCTACGGGCCCCGCGAAAGCCAATTCCGCGATGACAAACGTGTGTTCCACTCCGAGGACATTCGTCTGAGCCCGGTCATCATCATGAACGTCAACCGCTGCATCCAGTGCCAGCGCTGCGTCCGGATGTGTGAGGAGGTCGTCGGTGCGGTGGCGCTAGGCACCGTCGAAAAAGGCATGGATACCGCCGTCACCGGCTTCGAGGGCAGTCTGGCGAGTTGCGACCAGTGCGGCAATTGCGTCGAGGTCTGCCCGGTCGGCGCGCTGATGAGCTTCCCCTACCGCTACAAGGCGCGCCCCTGGGATCTCGTAGAGACCGACACGGTCTGCCCGCATTGTGGCACCGGTTGCCAGCTGACGGTGGGCACGCGCAAGGGCGAGTTCATGCGGGTGCGCTCGAAGTGGGACGAAGGTGTCAACCACGAAACTCTCTGCGTGCGAGGACGCTTCGGCCTCGATTTCGTTGCAAGCCGGGACCGGATCAAGCAGCCAATGATCCGTCAGGATGGCGCCCTGGTTCCGGTTTCCTGGGACGAAGCGGGGGACTATCTGCGCCGGCGACTGTTGGCCGTCGAGAGCAAGGCTGCCGGCGGGCTGGCCTCGCCTCGCCTGCCCAACGAGGTGCTTTATCAGTTCCAGAAGCTGATGCGAACAGTATTCCGGACCAACAACATTGATTGTTCGTCACGCTGGGCCGCGCCCTTCGATGCGCTCGGCCCGCTATTGGGAACTTTCTACAGCCGCACGCCCCTGGACGACGTAATCGGCAACGACTGCGTGCTTGTCGTCGGAGGCAATATAACCGAGGAGAACCCGGTCACCGAATACCTGCTGCGGGACAGCGCGCGGCGGCGGCAGACTGGATTGCTCATGCTATCGGCGCGGCCATCGCGTCTGGACGCCGATGCCAGGGAGGTGGTTCGTGTGCCTCCGGGCGGAGAAGCGGCAAGCCTTGCGGCGGTGGTGGCCGGTCTCGTGGCGGCAGCTGGTCAGGCCTTGCCGGGCGGCGCTTTTGCGGACATCGACGCGGCAATCGGCAGGCCGGCGGCGGGCGCCGGCAGTGACGGGCCGGATCGCCTGGCCGCCGCGCTCAAGGAAGGCCGCAGCGTCACCGTGCTTGTCAGCGTCGACCTTCTGAGATCACCCGAAGCGCGCGCGACGCTGCAGCAGCTCAACAACCTGCTGCACGTTCTCCGCCTGCTCGGCAAAGGCCCGGCGATGCAGTTTCTCTTCGACCGTGCCAACCAGATGGGCGCCTGGGACATGGGGGTCCTGCCGGCGGCTCTGCCGGGGCTGCGGGCGGTCGCCGATGACGCGGCGCGCGCAACTCTTGCACGAAACTGGGGCGCCGAAATCCCGTCTGAACCCGGCGCGGATCTCGACGCCATGCTGGAGCTCTGCGTCGGTGGGCGGATGGGCGCGCTCTACATCGTCGGAACCGACCCCCTGGTCGCCTATCCCGACCGGGACTTTGTGACGCGGGCGCTTGGCGCCGCCGATCTCCTGATCGTGCAGGACGCGTTCCTCACGGATACGGCGGGCATGGCCGAGGTCGTCTTGCCCGCGGCGGGCTACGGCGAGGAATCCGGAACGTTCACCAACAACGAGGGTCGGATCCAGAATGTTCGCAAATTCCGTGAGCCCGTTTTCGAGGCGCGAGGCAATCTGGCGATTGTCGACTTCGTCGCGGCGCTACGCAACCAGGCGCTGCGGCCATCGACGCAAGCCGAAATTTTCGACGAGATTGCCCGGCTGGTTCCGGCCTATGAGGGGTTGACCCAGATCGGGCTTGGCGCCGACGGCGCTTTCACCAAGGCGGTGCCAACACTACCGGCTGGCATGCTCCCTGCGCCGCCGCCCGTCCCGACAGCAGCCGACCGGCTCATGCTGATCACCGGCGACTGCCTGTTCCACAACGGATATCTTTCCGAACGGTCGGACATCCTGAACACGGTCGCCAACGATCCCTATGTCGCGATGAGCGCGCAGGATACCGCGGAGCTTGGCCTTTCGGATGGCGATCAGGTAATCGTGCGTTCCGGCCAGGGCGAACTGACGGCGCAGCTCAAGGTCGACAGGCGGTTTCCCAAGGGCCTCGTCTTCGTTCCGGAAAACTATAGAGCCTTGCGTCTCAACAGCCTGCTGCGGCGTGGCGAATATCCATGCGCGGTGGAAGTCCAGAAGGCGCATGCCACTCTTGAGGTCGACCGCCCAGGCCGGATCTGGCGTGGGGTCTGAAGATTTGGGGTCGGGGCACCGCAAGGCTCCGCGGCAAGCTGCCCGCCCCAGCGTCTTCACATCGAGTTGGCGACGTCAGTGATACCTGGTCCCGCATATGTAATCCTGCAGATCCTGCTCTGTACGCTGCGCTTCGTCGAGCCTGTGTTTAACCACGTCGCCGATGCTGACCACGCCGACAACGTCGCCTCCATCCGTGACCAGCACATGGCGCGTACGCCGCTGGGTCATGATCCCCATCGCGACGGGCAGCAAATCCTGTGTCGAACACGTCGCCACATTGCGGTTCATGATGTCCGTGACCCGCTTTGCCGCCGCCTCGGCCCCGTATTCCGCCACCGCATTACAGCAGTCCCGCTCCGACAGCGTACCGAGGTATTTGCCGTTCGATCGCCTGACGACGACGAAGCCGATATTGTTGTCTCGAAACAGCCGCAGTACCTCCACCATCGTCTGATCGGGAGCAACTGCGATGACACCGACACCCTTGTTTTTCATGATTTCACCGACAAACATCTGAGCCTCCTTTCCGAGCGCTTCGGTTTGACAGCTGGCGCGCGTTCACGTTCGCCGGATATTCCACCACCAGTTGTAGCCCTGCGTCTCTTTCGTCTCGACAAGTACGTCCTTCTTCGTATTCAGGCGCGCGGCAACCACGCCGCCGCCGGTTGCCGCCTTACCCGGCTTGGCGAGCAGGTCGTCGCGCCCGATCACCAGGTCACGCGAGGAAAAACTCGAAAATTCATACTGCTGGCCAAGCGCGATCGCATCCGCCGGACAGGCGTCCTCGCACAGCCCGCAGAACAGGCAGCGGGCCGTGTCGATCTCGAATTTGGCCGGGTGCCGCTTGCCCTTCTCGTCCTCGTAGGGGACGACTTCGATACAGTCGCAGGGACAGATCCGCGCGCAGAGTTCGCAGGCCACGCACTTGATCTCGCCCTCTTCATCACGCGTCAGGAAGTGATGCCCGCGATAGCGGGAGTAGGGCAGCCACTTTTCCTTGTCCGGATACTGCATGGTCACGGATCTGGAGAACATGTAGCCGAAGGTCAGAGCCAAGGCGCTCGCCAGATCGGCAAAGAACGCCCAACCAATCCATGTTCCAACTCTGTCCTGCGCGCGCGACATCGCCGCCTCGCTACGGAGCCGCTACGACCCCTAAAAGTACACCGGTTATAATTATGTTCGCCATTGAAAGAGGAAGCAAGACTTTCCATCCGATCGCCATCAGTTGGTCGTAGCGGTAGCGAGGGAAAGTGAAGCGGAACCAGATAAACACATAGACGAAGAACGCGACCTTGATGACAAACCACAGGAGCGGTGGCAAGGGAATCAGAACTCCGTTCCAACCGCCGAAGAACAGGATCACCACCAGGACCGACACAAGCAATACGATGGCATATTCGCTAACCATGAAGAAGGCAAAGCGGATACCGCTGTATTCGGTATGGAACCCCGCCCCTAGATCGCCTTCCGCTTCCGCCAGGTCGAAGGGAATGCGCTGCGCTTCGGCCAATCCGGCGACGAAGAACACGAAGAATCCGACCGGTTGGTAGACGATGTTCCAGACATCGGCCTGCGCCCGCACGATCTCGAGAAGGCTCATGGATTGCGCCAGCGTGACCACGCCGATGACCGCGAACCCCATAGGGATTTCGTAGCTGATCATCTGCGCGCAGGTTCTGAGGCTGCCCAAGACAGCGTATTTGCTGTTGGAGGCCCAGCCGCCGAAGATGACGCCATAAACTTCGATCCCGATCACCGAGAAAACGAAAAGGAGCGCCACATTCATGTTGGAGACGTAGAGCGTGATCTCGTGGCCGAGGATCGAGACAGTTTCGCCGAAGGGGATCGCGACGAACACCACAAAGGGCGGGGCGAGCGCCAGGATTGGCGCCAGTTTGAACAGGAACCGGTCGGCCTCGGCCGGGATGTGATCCTCTTTGGTCAGGAGCTTGATTCCGTCCGCCACCGGCTGCAACAGCCCGTGCCATCCCACGCGCATCGGCCCCATCCGCTGCTGCATGTGCCCAGCGATCTTGCGTTCCAGCCAGGTTAGCGGCAAGGGTAGCAACAGCAGGATCGCAATCAGGAACGCGACCTTCAAGACGATCAGGCCAAGGGCGACGATAAGTTCCATGATCCCGGCTACTTATTCATCGGGTTGAAGCGCGCCCGGACTTTGGCTCCGGCTATACAATGAGCACTGCGCGCACTTGTCAGACTGCATGGTACAACGGCGACGCACCTCATACAATGCCGTCGCAGTTATGTCGCCGCTGGCTATGATGTGTCCGGGCTCAGGACGTTTTGAGACGAGTGGTTCGCTGTGCAAGATGAAGGCTTCGCGTTTCCGCCGGTTGCACTGCACCATCTTGCGTATCAAAAACCGCCGAGGCTCTCATCGCTGCCGGATGAAAGTTCCGTGGCAGGTCAACTGGCGTCCGGGGAGCTGAACACCCAGCAGAAACGCAAAAAGCTCCTCGACCGCTATGGCGAGGAGCTCAAGGGCAAATACCCTGAATGGGCAAATTTGTAAGTATCGTTGGTTGCGGGGGCATGACTGCACGGAGACTTGTAAATTCTCCGCCTCAATCCGCCTTTACGGCAACAAATTGCGCTTCGCGTCAGAAGCCTTTCTTGCCTACTCATTTTTGGAGTATCTCGTTTGGGGCCGTGTTCGGACCGTCCGGTTCTGGGGATCAGCGAGCAGTAAGCTGCCGTTCTGCGTCTGACCACAATTCGGACGTTGGCGGTTCGCTACCTTAGTGACCGCTTCTGGCCCAAGCGGACTCTGGTCGCCACTCTTGTACAGTACCGGAACAGAATTTCGTTCAGGTCGACATTGTCGGGCTGGTTGAGCGCGGAGACGCATCGCCCCGAGAGCGCCGGAGAGCCTCTGGCCAAGCAGGTCCGAGTGCAGTTCAAATGCATGTCGCTCCCCCGGAAATGCACGGTGATCTAGTTCCAGGGGCTGATGCCGCGAACAATTTTCCGGCCGAGGAAGTTCTCCGAGAGTGGCTTTTCGCGCTTCTCGATGGCGCGCTCGAGGACCTGGAGATTGAAAATCGCATGCGCGCGTTTGAGGCGCTGCAGCCGGTCTCTGGTTCGCCAGGCAGGCAACTCGGTCCTTAGCCGTTGCAGGGCACGTCGATCGGCGCACTGCATGAAGAGGATCCAGGCGGCGTTTGCGGATGCCTCGTCGGGGGCATGGAGGTAGGCGTTAAGCCAATGCCGAGTTGAGGCTTCACCAAGGCGCCATTTGGCCGACTGGTTGCGCCGATGCTCGGCCGCAGTCAGTTCGCCTTCTGGCCAGGCGTCGTCGATTGGCAGGTTATAGTAGGAACCGAAGCCAGACATGGTCTCCGCACGCATTCGGCGCCAGGTCGCCGTCGAGGCGGCATCTCGCGCGATCACGTCCTCGAGCCACTGGGTCCGCCCATTGATGGTCGCCGCCAGAGCGAGATCGAACAGGTCCTTGTCCGTATTAGCGCTGGGCAACTCCAGCAACTCGTCAAGGATTTGCTCGGACTGGGGCGTCTGCCGAACCCGGAACGGGATATGAACGAGTTCGGGGACATGCGAGCGGCCAAGCACTCTCAACGCTCCTGTCGCCTGCAGCGCTCGCCACAAAATTGATCCCAGGTCCGGACGCTCTTCGAGGGCCGCTTCGCAGAGCGCGATGTAGAAGCCTTCCGCTCGCAGCACGCGTCGCTTGAAGTCGGCGGTGACGTCGGACGCGCCCGCGGTCCAGCCATCGATGAGGTCCGGCGCCTCGCGGAACAGCGTCCGCAAATCCAAGCTCTGAAAGCTGGCGAGGAAGAGATCGGCTCCGGTTTCATGGGCTTGCCGGATGCGCGCCAAGGCGGTTTCCACAGCGCGACGTCTGGCTGTCTGTCGCCCTTCGGTATCCATCATTGCCTGGAATCTCTGGGCCGGGTCGCCGTTGTCCTCGGGCGGTGGCGGGAGCATGGAGAAGGCGAACGGTTGTCCCTCTCGTCGTTCGAGATAGATGACGATCTGCGACCCGATCTCCGGCAGGTCGAGAGTGGTCGGTCGCAGAATGTTGTCGAGCAGTTGGGCGGCGAGCACGGTTTCGGACGGGCTCTGGCCACGCTTGCGGGCAACATGCAGCAGCAGCCACGGCGCAAGGCGCATGGCGAGTTGATCGAAGGGGATCGCGTCCGCCGCCTCGGCGAGCGCCAGCGAGCCATAGTGATTGCAGAGCTGTTCGCCACCGGGTTGCCAAGACCAGTCTCTGGCGATCAATTCTCTGCCGAGCCGCTTGGGGTCGAATTGCGTCAGTGTGTGAAAGACGATCGATCGCCGCTGTTCGGCGTTGTCCCCGAAGGCGAACGGCAGCAGCCAATTCCAGGCGCTGTCGCTCAGGGGAGCTTGCGTGATCAACAGCAGGGCCATGAGGTTGTCGATTGCCGCCGCATCGGCCGACCCGAACCGTGCGATCAGCTTATCCACGTCGTCGGCGGTCAGTTCGCCAACAATCTCTTCGAAGTCGAGGTCGTTCCCCAGGCCTGCTGCGACAATCTGCTGGACCTGGTCGAGCGGGGGAAGATCGAGGACTTCGACCATCACGAGGTTGGAAGCGGCGTAACACTCTTCCGAAGCGTCTGGCTGCCGACTTGATTGGCGCAGTTGCTGAGCCGGCGAGGCGCTCGAAGCATCCCACAAGATTGTGTGCTCGCAGATGCGTGCCGCCACCCAATATCGCGAACTCGGCGATCGGGATCCGAGCCCTGCGAGCTTGGCACGAACGATCGCGGCGAGGGCCTCGGGGGCGCCTCGTGCCAGAAGCGGTGCATTTTGATCGAAGGCGAGATCGACCTCCGTCGGGGAGATGTCGGCGTCGAGGTCGTTGGCGGGGAAGTTCGCGACGCTTTTGACAAGCTCGTCGATCACCGATGGCGGCGGCGTGAACGTCGGGTCAAGCCAGAGGTGCCGGCTGCGGTTGAGCCGGGAGAAGAGTGTGAGGCTCGTGTTCTCGAGCACGGAAGTGGCATGGCGCCTCTCGAGAGCAAAGAAGCTCGCGCCCGGATCGACTAGGTAGTCACTGTCGTAGTCCCAGACCCGGTAGAGCGCGGGATGGAGGGCAGCGGCCGCCTCGGCGTCTTCGTCGGTGGAATTTAGCCAGAGCAGCAGGGCCGCCACCCGCAGGGCCACGTCGGGATGGACGCCGGGCTCTGGAGTGATAGCCGCAATGGCATTCGCTCTTGCTCGGATCGCCGCGGTGGTTTGGGGGCGGTCAACCTCGTTGAGGAGGATCAGCCATTTGAGGCTTTCCCAGATATCGTCGCGATGCCGGATGGCGAAGGCGATCGCTGCGGCTTCGAAAACCGGGAGGACATGTTCGAGTGGGAAGCCCTCGATCAGCGACGGGATCGTTTCGGGCGCCATTGTCGACGCCTGATCGACGAGTTCGATCGGCGTGCCGAGCACTGTGAGAGGACCGGCTCGATCGACGCCGATTCGTTCGGACAGACGCGCTATCCGCGACTTTTCCGTCTCGGAATTCGCGTTCCGCGTATCGATGTCGCGGGATACCACGCGAAGCCATTCCGCCGCCTTCGCAACGATGAGGTCACGCAGGCCGGCGTCGTCGCGAGGCAGGGAACGCAGCGCATTGACTGCCCAGAGTCGGGCCGATCGGTGCACATAGGCAGAGATCTCGATCGCGCCGAGGAGAGGTTCCGCCAACGGTCGCGCCAGGCCGATGAGGTCGGCGAGGTGGGTATCGGGAATGTTCTGGCTCTGCAGCCAGGCGAGCAGGATGGCTTTGGCGTACTCGGGGAGGTCGCCACCGCGCGCGACCATGATGGAGACCGATGCGCGAAGGATCTCGGCTCGTTCGTCCAGTCCGGAAATAGCATCGAGCCAATTGTTCAGGGCCCCCTCATAATCTGCTCCGGCTGCGAGACCGTCGAGGTGAACAAGGAGCGCCAGCCCCAGGGCGTGGGCCACGACGGCAGGGGTCGCTTCGTACCCTCGCGAGGTTGTGTTGAGGAAACTGCCGTCGATCAGATCGCTCATCCGAGCGAACACATCGGACTCGCTGAGGTCGGGGCGCGCCGCGCTGTCGGCAAGCGACTGGGTGGTGAATGCGCTGGTGTTGTCGAGGACGTTTTGCGCGAGCTTTTGCAGCCACTCGCGCCACTCCCGTTCAGTGAAGGAACGGCCGCCCTGGGGACCGAGCGTGTCTTTGCCATACTCCCACAGCAGGCGATGGGGTGTGATTGACCCGGCCTCGACCAGCCGGTCCCGAAACTTGACGACGAGAGCGAAGAGGCGGGGCCTGCGGGCGAGCGCAACGAGTTCGGGATGGAGGTCTTGCCGCTGCAGATGCTCGAAAGCGAGCATCGCGTCGAGTTCGGTGTCGTCATAGACGCCAACCTCGATCGGGGTTGGCAGGACGGCGAGCCCTCGTAGCGAGCGAAGCTTTTCCTCGAAGTGATAGTTGCGGGTGGTGACGATTAATCGGAGGCGGCCGGCGAAGGCATCGTCCTGGAGAATGCGGATGAGGTCGATCCAAGGAACGCCAGAGACCTGATTGAGGCCATCCAGCATTAGGGTCAGCAGCGGCCCCTCTGCCGCCGGTCGCTGGAACAGCCTTTCGAGGCGCGTCACCCAGTGGTCGATGCTGCGCACGTTTGTGAGCGCATGGACCTGCTCGGCGAGAAGGCGCCGGACGGCTGCGGCATTGCCAATCCTGGCACCGGCCACAACCGACGCGGGAATCACAAGGATGGCAGGCTGGTGGTCGCGATGGCCCACGAGCCAGTCGAGGCTCGCCCAGGTCTTTCCGACCCCGTCGAGGCCGAGGACTGCGGCAGGTGCGTCGCCCGCGGCAGCGCCACTCCACCAGGCATCGAGGGCCTGGTTGACGCTCCGGCGCGGCACACGGTTAGGGCGGCTGCCGCAAGCTGCATCCTGACCGAGCTTGGCAATCGCCGCCCGCGGGCTGGACCAGATCCTCTCGAGTTCTGCGTGGGAGACTTTTCGCAAGGTCTCGAAACCGAGTTGCCACGCCTCACATTCGCGGCGAAGACGTTGCAACTGGCCGCTGGCGGGCGCGACGAAGTCCCGGGCGATGTCGCCCGCTTCCTTGGACACCAAGGTGTCGAGGATGGCAGGGTCGACAGTGCAAAGCGCGGTCAGGGACCAGACGTCATCGTCGACCTTGCAATCGATGACGACGATGGGAACGCCGTGCGTTTCGCCGTGGAGAAGGAGGTCCGTCTCCAATTGCTCGGAGACGCGCTTTGTAGCGGCGAGGAACCAGCCCTCAAGCGCTCCATCCCTTTGCAGCGCGTGATCCACCTCGCCGAGGAGTTCGCGGTGACTGAGTGATGTGCTGTCGGCATAGCGCTTGGTTTCGATGCGGAAGCGCCGGCCTTCGCGGCCGCTGGGGCCGGCGTCGCCACCGAACTGGAAGCCGTGCTTGGCCATCGCGATGCCGACATCGAGCATTCGGCTTACAAGCGACGCGACCAGGCGCTCGAAATCGCCCTCCTTGATCTCGTCCTGGAGGATCTGTTTGAGCCGCTGCTGCTTGGCGATAAGCGCTGAATCGAGGGTCACGTTGAAGATCCGGATTGTAGGTGATCCCTGTTCTGCCCGCGAGCGAGCTTGGCAAGGTTCTCGAGAAGGTCGCCGAGCGACCCGCCCTCACCGTCAAAGGGCACAAGGTTGGGAGCCGAGAGAAACTCCTCGACGGCGGCCTGGGTCAGGACGATGTAAATTCGCCGGACAAGGTCGTCATCCGCCTTGATCCCGTAGAGCACGATCCGTTTCTGCGTCTCCGTTCCGGGAAGCGTGACGAAGCATGTTCTGGGCGTGAGCGGTGCGATCAGCCTCATCCCGCCTGATCCTCCGGTTCGGGCGCTGAAGGTGTAGGCGACGAAGCCGGCGGTCACATAGAAATGCTCGACCTCGATCGCACGGTTGCGCACCCCATCGAGCGCGGCATTGTAGTTCGGTTCGATGCGATTGAGGAATTCTTCGATCGCCCGAGGCTCATGAAGGTAGAGGTTCGTGCTTCCGTCCGGCCTTCGGCACACATTTTCCGTCAAGCCGTGGAAGGTCTTGAGGTCGTCCTTCCTGACCGCGACCAGGCGGCCCTTGTCATCGGTCAAGTAGAGGTTTCGCAGATGCTCCTGGAGAATGAAATGATCGAGCTGCATCGCATCACCATAGCTATGCCCGTCGCGGCAGCAAGATAAAAAGCGGCATCCCGCTCAAAGGGGCGGGTCGGGCTGTCGTGAACCGAGTCCGGCGGTTTCGGCCAGCCGGCTTTCAACTGTGTTGTCATTGCGGGCCAGCCGCGCTATTGCTATCTCCACAGTTTGAGGTCGGCGACGATCCCCGAGTGAAAGATTAGGGCCCGTGGGGAGTCCGTCGATCAATCGGGTAGGTTGATCCACACGATGAACTCGTGGAGCTGATACTCAACCTGCTCAGCGTCTTCAACGGGAATGGCGTCGAGCGCCTCCATGAGGAAAGCATCGAGCTGCGTGCCGCCGATATTCTGACACCAGACGTTCGGCAGGCCTCCATTAACATGATCGAGCCGAAAAAAGCCCGGCCTGTGCGCGTGACCCTGCTCCTGCGCGCCGGCATGGAGCACTGCGAGATGATTCATGATGATCACCCCGTCGACAGAATCGAACGGAACACGCACACTATTCAACTGATAAAAGGAGTGCTCGGTCAGTAGACCTGATTGCGGGTATTTTAACGCCGAAATGGGTTCATATACATAGGCGTCCCAGAAAACGACGAGCACACCAATCGTCTCCTTTGCGGAGAAGCCTGAGAACTTGTCATCGGCGCTTTCGAGAAAATCCTTCAGGACGTTGTCACGCGGCCAGGTGACGGGCTCGTTCGGGTTCTGGTTCGCGCGAAGGGTATCTCCCAGTGTAGAACGGGCGGGGATCTGTCGCGGATTCGCTCCCCGTGCTGCCTGATGATCGACGAGGGAGGGGCATTTGACCTCGAACAGATAGACACGCTCTTCAAGTTCAACTGCGAGTTCTGGCCGACGACCGGTGGTGGGATTGGCTGGCTCATGCTGGAATTGTGCGCCTGCGGGCCAAGGTGCTTCGAGCAACACCCTAAGCACCAAGATCTCGGCGAACTTCTGCAGCAGTTGCTGGAAGCCCGCTCTCCATGCCACCGGGTTCTGCACCGCAGGGGTGTACCCCGTACCGATCAGCTCATCGACAAGGCGTTCGCCTAAACCAGGTAATCGATACTCGCAGGACGCCAAAGCGCAGATGAGGGCTTGGCCAAACTCCGTTACGCGACCTTTGTTAAGGTGGTAGGTCAGCCAATGGGTTCGGCCGCCGACGCCGGCACGATAGCGGTCGGCGAGAATTTTCGAAATATCTGAAATATCTTGATCGGCTACGCTTTTCAGATCCTGGTTCAAACCTAGCCTCCAGTGTTTGCAAGAACTAAGAAACGAGGCGAAGACTTTAGTCCTAAATCCTCTCCGCACAATGGAGTGAAGCCTCACCTTGTTGCCGGTCACAATCAACCCAAATTGCAGTTCACATTCACTCAGTACGCTGCGGCTTGGAGATTACCTCAAGCGGCCGTTCATCCGGCGCGTCATCGAGCAAAGCTTGCCTCGTCAGCTCGCGACCTCATCCGAGCCGTTCGATGGCCCACCGTGAAGTTTTAGCTGCCGTTTAAACGGTGGCCGCATGAGACCGGATCGGTATAAGCCGGCAAAGCTTGTCGGGCGCGCAGAAACGCCGCATTGTGTGGACTCAGGAACGCAATAAGCGTCGGCGATCGGCGGTGGCAGAAGCGTGTCTACTGTCGTTGCGATAGTGACTTGTAGTAAACCCTGGCCGCGCCCGGCGTGGGCGCGAAGGTGAAGCAATCGCAATAGTCATCGATCGCCTGCATCACGCCGAGCAGGGATGGGCCGGAGAATGCCGCTGCCTGGCCGGTGCCCCAATGGCTTAGGAAATTTCCAACGATCGTCACCATGTTGGTGTTCAGACCGGCTTGCTGGGCTGCGTCGAGTTCGAGGCTGTTGGCGGCCTTGTGCAGTTTGACGGCCGCCTCAATGGCCTTGAGAAATTCGCTCGACAATTGCTTGTCGTCATTGAAGGCGATGTCCACCGGCACCGGAATCCGGAGCTTGCTGATGAGATCGCTCAAGCGATATTCCAAATACTGCCGCACGCCTTCCTTTGCGGAGTCGACCTGACCGGCTTGAAGCATCGAAATGGTGCGGTCGCGCACCTTATTGACCGCTCCGGCCTGCGGCAGGACGACAACCTGCGGCGATCCCTCGAGGCGCTGGTGCCACCACGTTCCCGAACCGCTGTGCTTGTTGAACAGCTTTTCGAGCATCGTGTCGTGGCTCAACAGGATCACCTGCGGTCCTGTCGCGTTTCCGGGCCTCGCGAAGGTGGTCCTGATGAGTTCAACGAGAAAGTGCTGGTGCCCGGCGTCGAAGCTGGACGTCACATCATCAAGAACCAAAAATTTCGGCAGTCCGCCGTAGAGAGACGCGGCCGCCAGATAGAGCGAGATCGCGAAGGCGTTGCGGAAGCTCTCGGAGAGAAGCGCCTGGGGTGAGACGTTCGTTAGCCCGTAGAATTGGGTATCCAAGGCCTCGAACTCGGAGAGCTTGGAGGCAAGGTGGTCCCGCAGGCTGTGAGTTCCCGTTCCATCGCAAAGCGGGCATAGATGCGGATCCTCCCACTGTTCGGTTTCCACGACCTTCGAGCCTGCCTGATAAAGCTGGAGCATCAGATCGCCGGCGGTCCTTGCCAGCGCGTCCTCCCGCTCGGCGGCAAGCGTGGTCAGTTGCGCGGCCCGCCCGGCAGTTGGAGCCTCATGATTGACTTTAGCGAGATCGCCACGCTCTCGGATGCAGGCGCCAAGGCGCTCGCGTTTCGGCCCGCCCTCGGCATCCTTGATCGCCTCGATGCAGGCGTCGATGTCGATGGCTGCGAATGCCTTTCCTTCACAGACAGGTTTCAGCGGCGCGATCTGGGCCAGCGCGTCCTGGCATCTCGCTTTCGCCGCCGTTGCATTCAACTCCCCAATGTCCGCGCCAACTAGAATCTCGTAGTCCTTGGCAATCGCTGCTGACAGCTCACCGGCGGTCCGCTCTTCGCGCGTCTTGTTTTGTGCATGGGCGGCAACGCTGAAGTGATTGTTGAACGCGCGCGTGTTCTCCGCGATGGAGGCGCATAACGGAAATGATTTCCGCATGGGGGCCGGAAGCGGCTTGGCGGCTTTTGGGTATCAGGTTAAGCAAATTCGATGCTCAGAACGGAGAACTCGTAGTCACGACTGTCTGCGTATCCGGCAATCAGGCGGGTGAAATGTTAGGACTCCTTGAACCTCATTCACGGTACGTCGGTTTGACCCGTTTGCGCGTTAGTGACACCTGTTTCTTTTCATAGCGTTACAGAACCCGCGGTCTTGTCCTTCTCTGCGGACTTTCGCGCCTTGGTGGCTGCCTTGACTGTCTTAGTGTCGAGGCCACGTAAAGTGAGGTCAATTCCAATCACCGCTAGGTCCTCCACATTGGGGTATTGGCTCGAAATTACGGACCAGTATTGGCGCAGTGCTGCTAGCAGCGCCTCGAAGCTCTCGGCCTTGCCGCCGCCAGATAGATCCCAGCTTTTCTTCGTACCGATATAAACGAGGAGAAAAATGCCGCGGCTGGAGCGGACATCACGCAAATAGTCACCCGCGAGTTGCACCTCCATACGCTCGAACAGGTGCGGACCCGTCCAGTTGTCCGCGACCTTCAGCTCAATGGGTACCGGGCCATCGAATGTCGCACCTCGAAATCGCAAGTCGGGTCGCTTGGCGTCAGCCAATTCTTCTTCGGGCGGGATGCTATAACGTCCGCCAGCCTTGCCGCGCAGCCAACCTCCAATAAATTTGCGGAATTCCGTCTCCTGATCCGTGCCCTGTAAGATCGAAGCAATACTCTCGTCGCCATGTTCAAGCTCGTGCTTCAGATCTTCGAGCCGCTCGACTCCGAAATACCAGAGCTCGCGGTGGTTGGCAGGTGTTGCGACCCTTGCTTCATTGAATTCCTTGACCTGGCTCGGCCTCCAGGGAGCGAAGTCGGCATCCAGGGTCGCTTTGGTCTTGGCGTGGAAGCCCATCCATGGCCGTGAATTCGCTGCGGGGTGCGCACGCTCCATTTCCATCAGGGCGAGATAGGCTTCCTTGCCCGGAGTCTCGCGGATGAAGGCGAAAAGTGCATTGCGCGCGTCCTGTGCGTCGTCGCGGAGACCTGGCGAATAGACGCCCTTGCCAGCACGCTCGATGTCATCTTCCTCACGAATGTACCTCGCCATGAGCAGGTACAGCGTCTTCATGTGCTCGACAGTGCGATAGGCAAGCCGTGCGCGGCCCTCCTGCCGCCGCCCCCCCAACAACGATACGACAAAGCGCAGAGCAAGATTGGTTTGCTCTGCGGGATCGTTCAATGCCGCTAGTCGAGCAGCGAGCGCCGGGACAGCCGCGTCCGGGTCAACGCCGACCCAAGTGGCAAACCAGATCGGGCTGAAAATCGGATCGAATTTCGCGCTCGCCTTTCTAGCCGCGATCTGGGCCAGCTCAACATCAGATACCGAGGAACCCTGAACGATAGACAGAAGATAGCCGAGGTTGCGCGGATTGACCCGTTTGCCCTTAAGCGCTGGGAGCAAGGCTGTGGCGATCTGATCGCGCGCCCATTCGCCATGCCATGCCATGTCGTAAAGGACGTAGTGGCTTTCGCCATCGCTGGTCTCGCTCGCCAGTTCGTGGCGGATTTCCTTCAGAAGGATGGCGCCGACCTCACCGGGAAACGCTCCGTAGAGGTCTGGCAACCAAGCCGGAAATCCGTTCAGCTCGGCAAGCGCGTATTGCGCCGCCTTTTCGGCATCGGTGGGGCTCAAGCGCTGGACCCAATGCTCCTCCTCACGCGCTTCGATCGCCAGGCCGGTCAAACCGAAGATCAACGCGGAAGGAGTCTGATTGGACGGTGCGCCCTGCGACTGGGTCAGAGGCTGATAGTCGCGCCAGAACCGCACCGCGGCGTCGCGGAACGCGCTGGCCACTGGCTCGCCATAAGTCTTAATCAGCGAGCGCCAATTGCCCTCGGTCCAGTGGTTGCCGTTCTCGTTGGCCGCCGATCGCATCCGCTCATGCAAGTAATGTTGATCTTGGGTGTAGATGCCTGCCTTGCCCGGATCGCGAATCTGATCGACCCGCTCGGCTAGTAGCGCCCTACCGCGCTCCAGCAGCGCCTCTTGGGCCGCCGCTGTTCGCGCGTCGCGCCGCTTCCACTGGGCCTCCTGTTTGCGATATTTCGCCAGCTCGCCCGCAGGAGGATGGAGCAGCGTCTCCAGCTTCGAGCGCAAGGCGTCCTCTTTGGCGGCGAGACGTTTCAACCGTTCGCGCCACTTCCGCGGACGCCCGCCGACGACGAATAGACGGAACGCTAAGGTCAGCGCGACGAGGCGATCATCAGGCAGCGTCCGATTGGCAACGTCGTATGCGATGATATCGAAGCTGGTCTGGTCGAAGCCCCAGTAGCTGCCGAAAATTGATACATGCCAATAGTCGACGAGACGCTCGTCTTTCTCTCGCTCGCGCCACGCGCGCTCCTGTGCGACAGATTGCCAGAACACGGCATAGTTGAGGTCCGGCCACCCCTTTACCAAGATCGGCAACTCTTTGCGGATCTCCTCGAAATCGTGGCGGCCATAGCCGCTCGCGATCGGGAGTAGCCACAACGCCGTCAGAGTCGGCGACAACAGCGCTGCAGGGTCGCGCGCCTCAATTTGCCGCATCGCTACGCGGGCAGCCGTCGAGGCTAACCACCCATACTTCTGCGAGATCTCACAGTGCCGACGCTCGACAAATGGCTCGCGCCGGAGCAGGACCACCAGCCCCTCCATGAGCGGCCCGAGCAGTGCGAGCGGGAGCTCATTAACGTAGTGTGAGAGAGGATCTTTGAGTGGATCGACCTGATGGGGGTCCTGGGGTGCCGAGCATTCAAGTGCCTCTATGAGCCATGTGATCGCCTCCAGTGTGTGAGGCAGTTCGGCTAGCAGTTCCCCGAGCCACTCGCGGGAAAGTGATGGTCCCTCTGCAACGAAGCTATCGCGCACTTCTGCGGCGTCAGCCGGGGTGCCGACGGTTAAGACCGCCCGGATCGCTGCGATACGGGTATATTTGGCGCGCGAGGTGAGCGCGAAATGCTTCGCCCTGTCGGCGAGCGCCTCGATACCGCCCTGAAAGACCATCCGCAGCAAAAACCAGGTGATGTCGTCATCACCGAAATATTGGTCGAGCAGTGTACGTATATCGTCAGCAAGATCCGAATTAGCGAAGCGCTGTACCGCCTCGTAGTCCATGACACTGCGACCATGCGCGGGCTGCGCAAGCTGCTCACAGGTTTGACGTAGGATACGGCGCCTCGTCTCAAGGGGCAGTTTACTGGGATCGCCGCCCTCGAATAGGATCTCAGGCGCCAGGTCCACGACCTTGTCGAGGGTTCGGCGATCGAGCACGGCGAGCCAAGGCAGTATCGGCCGCATCGTCGGAACGATCACCTCGATGCCATATTGCTTGCGGAAGAACAGGCCCTCGATCTTCGCGCGCGACCCTTCGTCAACAAGCAACGAATGCAGCCATTCGGCGGTCAAGTATTCCCGGACAGAACGGTGATGAAAACGCACTGTGCCGTAGATTCCGGGATCGAAAATCGGCCGGCTGAGCAAGGCGGTGCAATCCTGATCGTTCCAATCCGTCAGCACTTCTTTGATCGGCAGGCCCTTCGCTTTCTGATTCCCGTCGGGGATCCGGATCGCGGATTCCTGACACAGGGTCGCAGCCGCTGCGACCAGACGGGCACCTTCGCGAATCCGGTCTGTGGAGATGGGACGCGCATCGGCACGATCCTGATCGCGCTCCTGCAATCGCTTAGCGATACTGCTCGTCATCAGATCGAAGCGTGAGCCGATCCGCAGGTGATCGTTCCAGAATTCGACCGTCTCGGCGAGATCGAGCGGCCGCGTGGTGAACGACCACGCCTCGGCACGATCAACCGCCTTTTTGAAGGCCTTCAGATCTGTCACACCCTTCGCTTGGGCGAATGTATCGACCTGGCTTCCGTGCAAATCCTCCAAGGTCACGATCCGGAACGGCCCCTTTTTGTCGACCTCTTTGATAGTCCGCTTTGGCGCAATAGCAATTTCACTTTGGGATTCGGCCTCGTCTCCCCTAGCCGCGGCCGACGCATCCCAACGCAAATTGTTTCTGCACAGCAGGAGATCCGTTGTCGGGCGCCACGCCTCTGTGCGGCCCGTAATAACGATGTGCGCGTGCTGGAGAATGCGTTCGATCTTCTTACCGATTTTGCGGATGGCACGCTCGAAATCCTTGGGGTCACGTAGGCGTGCCTCGTCGACGGAGTCGAGGAACAACCAACCAGGTTCGCCCGATGCGATCCATGCTTCGAGTTCCTCAATGCTCCCTTCTTCGAAGCTGGTCTCGAAATCCTCGACGACGTGCTCGATGCGCAGAAAAAACGCCGGCTTGCCTCTCCGTCGTTGGCGCCGGCAGACGTGCCGTATTTCCTCGGTCTTGCCCGATCCTGCCTCCGCCAGGAGGATGACCCGAGGTTCGGTCAACAGGTCTACCCAGCGGGTCGGTGTCTCCCGCCCCCAAAGACGCACCATCTTCGCCTCGTCGCCCTCATCATCGGAGATCGAGAGGTCGCGAAAGGTGCGATCGAGGTCAATGAAATTGTCGAGTTCTCTGGACATGGCTGATTAGTGTCTTTGCTGCAATCAAACGCCGAATAACACGCTTGTGTCGGTATATTAACTACATCGTGGGTTGAGAGAGATAGACATTTAGCTCGATATGATGCGAATTAATCCGCGACGATGTTCATGATGGGAGGGGGCATGATTGACAACCTGTCAGTTGCAAAGTCGGCGGTGTTTTTCACTATCCGCAAGAATCTAACCGACAAGGCTATTGAGGATCTCTTTACGGCTCTTCGCAAGTCACACGGCACAACCGCGAACAATGTATTCAGACACATCCGCGAGAGTCAGGGTAATGCGCGGTGGTCGGCGATTTGCTTCGAGTACGAAACACCGCCTGCATTTCTCGGTCCGGCCTCAGGGGTAAAAGAGAAACTTTTCGGTTACTTAATGCTCGTTGAATCTCAAGGACACGCGGCGCTGTTTTCCTCGCGCCTCGGTCTGCCGACTGCATTTAAGTCTCGGCACTTTGCGTCAGTCTCGGTGAACCGGATGGAAGGCGCAATAGCGCGCGAGAACGCCATCTTCCAGAAAATGCGAATGCGCAATATGTCAGTGTCGCCTCATGTGATGCGGAACAAGACTTTGGAAGCCCCCAATCTGGCGAATGTGGTGGGTCCGGCCGGCAGCCGAAGGTACGCTCCGCAGACATACACGGTGTCGGTCGATGGCATCCATAGCACGACGACACCGAGCACAGGTCGTATTGGTGTTCGATCGGATAAGGTGGGTCACGGTGAGCTGATCGAGTTCGCAGAGACGATGATCGACGCCCTCCGGATTGATCCTGCCGATGTCTCCCCATTCATCAGGACATTTGCGCGCCCCATGTCGCTTGCGGATGCCCTTGCCGCCTCACAGCCCACAACAATTGCGGTGGACACTGCGCGACTTGCGGCTGCGGTTTTCGGTAACGAAGCCACCATCCGGCTGGTTCATGTCGGAGACAAAGTCACGGAACTCTCCACCGATGACGTCAACGAGCTCCTCGGTCAGCTCGACCAAGCACTCACCATCGAAGGGAACGGGAAGTTGCGCGCTGCGAAACTTCCAGACTGCGACGACGAGCTCGCCACTATAAGTTTAAACAAGAGCCGCATTGCATTAAGGTCGCTGACCCTCGGAATGGCCGCCGCTGTAGAAGTGGAAACGCTCGATCTGGCGCTGGGAGAGGATCCGGAGCGGCGACCGCTATATTCATATATCGATGAAGAGGACTGCTTCATTGTCTTGTTTGATGACGTTCGACTTTCCTACATCGACGGCCAAGTGTTTCGAGATGAAACTATGCTGGATGGAGGGGCGTCGTTTCTTCCGTACCTACATCCGGATGCATCTCTTCAGGCCGTTACCGACGAGAAGGGTGCATTCTTGGCCGGGCAGGTGGCATTCGACGGGACTTCCACCTTCGGAGCCATCGTTGAGCACGTTGGCGCGGAGGATGCCATCCTGATCTGCGACGATCTTGGTGATGAGTGGGCTGACTTCATTGGCATCAAGGAAGAGGCCGGCTTCGTCCAAGTGTGTTTCTACCACGCGAAGCATGATGCATTGACACTTAGTGCCGGATCGTTTCACGTTGCAGTGAGTCAGGCGATTAAGAACCTTGGCAACATGACGTTTCCGCCTGAGCGGATGGAGGCCAAGGTCCAGAGTTGGAACGCCACATACAACGCAAAAGGCCAGCCGACACAGATCGGAAGGATCATTCGGAACAACGCGGGCGACCTTGGTGCAGCGATCGTGCGTGCAAGAATTGCGCCCGATGTGCGGCGGCGGGCGGTAATTGTAACGTCGTCACTTAGCAAGCAGGCTGTTGAGGATGCATTTGCTGGCATCCAGGCTGGGCATCGGCCAACCCACACATTTGTGCAACTGTATTGGCTCCTGCAGTCTTTCTTTTCTGCATGCACAGAGGTGGGTGCGTCCGGATCAATTGTGTGTCAGCCGTAGGCGAACCGCCCGCTCTCTGGAACCTGCCGATGCTGGTTGAATGGCCGCAATGAAGTCGCTAAACACCCCTTCCAACGGCACTAGGCGGAGCGCTGTGTTGCCATACTCTCACGCGCGCTCCTTGGTTGCATGGGAACTGGAGAGTGACGGTTGAGTCATCGCTTAACTACAGCCATACGAATATGCGACACTGCGAAGGCGCTACTCCGTAAGACCCGAAGTTTCCCCGGCGAGGCGCCCAGCGGCCGTGACGCTATCCTTCATATGAAAGAGATGGGGGTTGAACCGATGCTCCTTGCTCTCGCAATGGAGCTGGCGTTGAAGGCATGGTTTGTCTTCGATTTCGATGACCCTAAACACTCCAAGTCACATGACCTCTCCAAGTTATTCGCCCGGCTCAAATCGGAAAGTCAGGAAAAACTGGATCAGGAATTCAGAAGGTCGGTAGCACCGTATCATCCCAACATCTTCTATGTCGATTACGGCATTGGACATGTGCTTTATCAGCATAAGGATGCATTTGTAGACTGGCGCTACATGCACGAGCCTAAGTCGACGATGTTCGAACGCGGCGCTTTCGAGGCGACGCTGGAAATGGTTCTCAGTGAGTTTGAGAAAGGTACTTCACCGTATCGGTGGCCCCACTTTAGCCGTCCTGACGGTTCTTGCCCCATGCGTCGTGTCAGGCAGACTGGAGGCTGGAGACCGACCTAGGTCCGTCGCCAACATTGGCGGTTTTCAGGAACTGCATACTTCACTCGAAACGACCGCTATGGAGGCGCGAAGCTGCCATCCGCATCGCCGAGAAGGAAGGCTCCGTTGGGCGGTATGCGGAAATAATTTCCGATACCGCGCAATGGTCCCAGGTGCGGGTCTCAGCCTATTTCCCACCAAACCGGGAAGTGCCGGGAACCGATGCAAATATGCTCTGCGCTTTCATCCAGTCACCACGGAAGAATTCTCCACCAAGGCTGGCCAGCTCTTTTTGACCTCGGTCCTTGAAGGCCTGCTCAGCGGCTTCGGCAGCGGCGTTGTTGTCGTATAGCTGTGAGCACAGTTCAATCTTCCAACGAACTTTGGCTGCGGGGGGAAAGCCGCAATTCAGCTCCTCCTCGCGCCGTTTGACGTCATTGGATACGCCGATCTTGATCAAGTCGGATTTATCGGATTGCGGCTTCGGCAGGCTCATTACGGCAAGACCATCGCCGATAAAGCGCGCAAGGTAGAGATGTGTTGGGCCATCTTCATAGGTCGATGTCCTCTCGCCGAAGCTGCCCGGAAACGCCCTAGAGGGTTGGAATACTTCGGCCAGCGGTCTTTTCTTGACCGCCGTCTCCGCCACCGGTGGTTCCCCGAAGACGTTGACCTCTGTCACCTTCACTTTCAGCGCCAAGTCGATTTCGGATGGCGTCAGCTCCGGGTTCCAAACGGCAATGGCCTGGCCTGCCTCGGCGCGATAGGTTACCGGCGCGATGGTCTCGAGCAGCATCGGCTCATCGACACGCCAGGCGCGCACCACCGGCAGTGCGTGGCTCCATTTCTCCGCCCAGCCATTGTCGCGCTTACGCTTCAGGCCGAGGGCTGAGGCTTTGTCAACATCGCGAATGGACCGCGCTTCGATCTGCAGAAAGCCCAGGACACGGTGGCGTTCGTTCTTTTTGGTCTCTGCCGTGGCCGCTCCATAGATCATGAAAAGATCGCCATCCTCGACTAGCCCCAGCATCCGGTCACGGGAAGCCTCTTCGCTCCAACCGAGATAACCGTCTTCTTCCGGGCTGAAGCCGTAGAAGGAGCGCAGGCGGATGGAACGGGGCTTTGACGGCAGATCACTCACTCCGCAGCCTCCGGCAGCGCCTCGGCATCCACCGATGGCAGTGCCTCGGCCAGCAGCGTGTCGAGCAGTTTTTTCCGCGTCTCGTCGGCGCTGGTCAGGCTGGCTTCCAGTTGATCGCAGAGCGCCATGAGTTCATCGACTTTGGCGACCATGCGTTGTTGCTCGGCGAGCGGTGGAATCGGGATGCGCGCGCCCAACACCCTCTTTAACGCCAATTTGGGTTGAGCCATTTGCTTTGTCTTTTCAGCAAATTGCGATTGCACATCGTCAGAGCTAAGCACCATTATCAAAAAGCGACGGTCAATCTCGCGAAAGACAATTTTGGCTGCGTTTTCTGTAAGATTATGTCCATCCAGAAAATCCGGCACCTCCCCTACACAACCAATCGTGCCAGCGATAGTAATATAGATATCTTCTTTATTTATAACGTATTTGGATATTGCTTCATGAACATCTTTGCTGACGTACTTGAGTGACGCTGATGATATCGTGCTATTTTTCATATCCGTTACGCGGATATACACATTTTCGGTCGGCTCTGCGGAGAAATCGGCTCCAGCGGGGAGACGTTTTCCGCCCTGAACCAAAGCAAAATCCGCCAAATACGCCCATGACCAATGGGCAGGTGACTGGCTTTCATTTGAAGAAGTTGAAAACTCTGGGTCCTCATCACGGTTGATCCGTCGCTCTTTCCTCAGAGCTTCTTTGGCTAGTCGCGCCTTGGAAAATAGAATGTCCGCCGGTTCATCCGCCATGTCCTGCGGCACGAGCTTACCGCGGACGGCAAGGTTGAGGATGGTCTGGCGCAGCTGCTTGATCTGGTCCGGCCGGGCGGTAAGTGCCGGCAGGGCATCAAGCGAGAAGCGGGCGTCGTCGCGGAAGGTTTCCGGGTTGGGGGTGTTGAGGCGGGCAAGGCTCGCCGTCACCAGCCGGTCCCGTTTCGTCTCCCGCTCCTTTCGCGTCGCTTCCAACTCGTCGCACAGCGCCATCAGTTCATCGACCTTGGCGACGATGCGGTGTTGTTCGGCGAGCGGCGGAAGAGGGATGAGCATACTCTTCAATGCTGACCCACTGACATTCGCCTGCCCTGTTTGCTTCTTGATAAGCGGTACAATCTGCGTCTCTCGAAAGCACGGCGCATTCATTGCAAAATTTAGGTAAATGGGACTGGAGTGTAACAATGACGGACGCAGACGGATTAGATACGAGGCAAAAGTCCTTGCATCGTTTTCGCCCATATAGATGCCTGTTTTTCCAACCAATTCGGCGCTGTTCGTCCGGTTATACAAAAGGTCAAACGTTCGCAGATACAAAGCTGGGAGATCATCTGACGCTTCTGGAATCCGCTTTTCGTTTCCCCAGATCACGCAGCCGTCTTGAATGTTACCCATCGTCAGAACTGGCACGCCACTTTGCGATACATGAGACTTTTGTGAAGTTCCGTACTGTGTGAAGAGTGCGGTATCTCCGACTCGAGTCCAGGTCCACGAGCTAGGGATAACATGTGGAAAGTGCCGCACCGTTGAGACGGCCAACGGCGCATCTTTGCGAATGACCTTTCCGCGTACCAGTTCGTCTCGCTCTGCTGCGATCCTCTTTAGCAATTCCGACGCCGGCTCATCCGCAGGGTCTTGCGGCACAAGCTTGCCCCGCACCGCCAGGTCGAGAATGAACCGTCGCAGCCGGGCAATCGCATCAGGCGCATCGGCTATCTGTTCGTAATGCTGCAACAGGCGTTCGGCGTTCATCGGGCCAGCGCCTCGGCCAGAATGATCTTCAGCTGGTCACGCAGTCGCGCCGCACTGCGTTCGGCGGCTGTCAGCTCTTCCAGCAGGGTCTCCGGATCGCCATGGTCATCGGCTACGGTATTCGGGTTCTTGAAATCCAGATTGTAACCGCGTGCCTTCACCTCTTCCAAGGTGATGCGCCAGGCCTGCGGGCCTTCCTCGCGGCCCTTGCGCTCCTTGCCGCCCCACCAGTCGACGCAATCCTGCAGATGCTCCTGCCGGATCGGCTTGGTCATTGAATAGGCCTTCTGGCCTTCCGGCACGCGGTGTTCCCAGCACCAGATGTCCCTGGTTGGCGTGCCCTTTTCGAAAAACAAGAGGTTGGTGCCGATCGAGGCATAGGGCTTGAAGACGGAATTGGGCAGGCGCACGATGGTGTGGAGGTTACACTCCTCCAGCAGATGTTCCTTCAGCCGTGTCTTGATGCCTTCGCCGAAGAGCGAGCCATCCGGCAGGACTACGGCGGCGCGGCCACCATCCTTCAAAAGGCGCACGATCAGCGCCAGAAACAGGTCTGCGGTTTCCTTGGTGCGGAAGGTCGGGAAGTTGTTTTCGATGCCGTCTTCTTCGCGCCCCCCGAAGGGCGGGTTGGTGAGCACGATATCGACACGTTCATCTTTACCCCAAGAGATCAGCGGGCGGGCCAGCGTGTTGTCGTGGCGCACGAAGCTCGGGTCCTCGATGCCATGCAGTAGCATGTTGGTGACGCAGAGCATATGCGGCAGCGGCTTCTTTTCCACAGCACGCAAACCGGCCTGCATCTTTTCACGGCTCTCCGGTGTGCGCACATGGTTCTTCTCCATGTGGCGGATGGCGCAGGTCAGAAAGCCGCCGGTGCCGCAGGCGGGGTCGAACAGGGTTTCCCCCGGTTTCGGATCAACGCGTTCCACCATGAAGGAGGTAAGGGCACGGGGCGTATAATACTCACCCGCATTGCCGGCCGATTGCAGGTCGTTCAAAATTTGTTCGTAGATTTCGCCAAAGTGCTGGCGCTCCGTCAGACTGTTGAAATCGACGTCACTGATCTTGTTGACCACCTGTCGGATCAATTGGCCTGATTTCATGTAGTTATAGGCATCCTCGAAGAGATCGCGCACCACGCGGCGGCGGTCTCCAGCTTGCGCCGAAGCCGGAAGAGCCTTCAAGGCGGGGAAGAGCTCGTTGTTGACGAAGTTCAGAAGCGCCTCGCCGGTGATGCCTTCCGGGTCTGCCGCCCAGTTGCGCCACTGGAATTTCTCCGGGATGGGCGAGACGTAATTGTCCTGCGTCAGCTCCAGTTCCTGATCCTGATCGTCCATGATCTTCAGGAAGAACATCCAGCAGAGCTGGCTGATGCGCTGGGCATCGCCATCGACGCCGGCATCCTGGCGCATGATATCCTGGATGGATTTGACGGTGTTACGGACTGACATGGGACTGCTTCATTCTGTTGTTGGCGGCAAAGGGCACGCGGAGGGGTGTAGCCTCACGAGGCATCCTCGTAAATTGCGTTCTGCATGGCATGGACCGCCTCTTCAAATGCGGCCTTGCCGCCAAATGCGCGAACCAATTCGATGGCAGTGCCGAGGGTGTTGGCCGGCGGAATCTTGAGCACATTCGTATCGTCCAGGTTCAAGACGCCCTCATCGGCATACTTCGACAAGAGCACATCCAGAACGGCCCGCGCCTTGCCTTCGTAGCGGGCAAAGACGTCGCGCTTTTTCACGTTGTCGGCACGCTCCTGACGCGTCAGCGGCTTGCGGTCGAAGGCGATATGGCAGACGAGATCAAAGGGATCGAGGTCGATGCCGAGCTCCTTGGCGATCACATCCAGCGGCAGGCCCTCGGTCGCCAGTTCCTTCACCAGCGCATCCTTGCGCTCCTCCGCTTTCCAACGCCTAAGGAAATCATCCAGACTGGCGAAATGGCGGAGCAGCGCTGCCTTGGTGAAGTCACGCAGGCTTTCGGTGACAAGTTTGCCATTGGCATCAAGGTATTCGACACGCTCGGCAATGACTTTTGCGCTGATGCCATCGACATAGACCTTCTTCTGGCGTTCGCCGCCGCCGGGCGGAAAGGTCACCTCCTCGCCCCCGGTGGTCGGCGGCTCCGCCGTATATTCGTCCTGATCTTCGTTCTCAAAAGCGGGAGGCTCAGCATCGGGCGGCGTAATGGGATCGTCCTCACCCGCCACATAAATCTGCACCGGATCACCATCGAATTCGGGGTCGGCAAAGTGGTTTGTCGCGCCGCGGAAATCCATCAACGTGAAATAGAATTTCTGCGTATCCTCGTGCACCCGCGTGCCGCGTCCGACGATCTGCTTGAATTCCGTCATCGAGCCGACGGGACGATCAAGCACGATGAGACGGCACGTCTGGGCATCGACGCCGGTGGAGAGCAGCCGCGATGTTGTCACGATCACCGGGTAGCGCGATTCCGGATCGATGAAATTGCCGATCTGCGCTTGGCCAATCGTGTCGCTGCCGGTAATGCGCATGACGTAGCGGGCGTTTTCGTCGCAAAGGTCTTTGTTGTCATTGATCAGCGCCTGGCGCATACGGGCCGCATGTTCCTCGTCAACGCAGAATACAATGCTCTTCTGGTAGCGGTCGCCGCTCTCCTTCAGGAACTCGGTCACCTTGGCGGACACCAACTTGGTGCGGTCATCCAGAACCAATGTGCGATCAAAATCCTTGGCGTTATAGATGCGGTCCTCGACCTCCTCACCGTCGCGGTCCAGCTGGCCTCTTTCCGGTCGATAGCCTTCGACGTCTCGGTCGATATGGACCTTGATTACCTTGTAGGGAGCGAGGAAGCCATCGCTGATGCCCTGTTTCAGGGAGTAGGTGAAGACCGGCTCGCCGAAATAGGCGGTGTTAGAAACGTACTCCGTTTCCTTTGGCGTCGCCGTCAAACCGATCTGGCTTGCAGCGGAGAAATACTCGAGGATTTCGCGCCAGGCAGAATCCTCTGCAGCGCTGCCGCGATGACATTCGTCGATGACAATCAGGTCGAAGAAATCAGGCGAGAACTCGCGAAAGAGTTTCTGGCGTTCCTCGGGGCCGGTGATGGCCTGATAGAGCCCAAGATAGATTTCGAACGAGGTGTCGATGCGGCGTTTGCGATCCAGCGCCAGCGGCACCGCCTCTTCCGTCCCGTCCGGGCGTTCGATCGTCTTTGACTTAGTAGAGAGCTTGGCCATTGCGCCACCGAAGGGGCGGAAGTCGTTGACCATGGTCTGGTCGATCAGCACATTGCGATCAGCCAAGAAAAGGATGCGCTTTTTGCGCTTCGCCTTCCACAGACGCCAGATGATCTGGAAGGCGGTGTAGGTCTTACCCGTACCGGTCGCCATGACGAGCAGGACGCGATCCTGCCCCTTAGCAATGGCTTCGATGGCCGCGTTGACGGCGTTCACCTGATAATAGCGGGGAGCCTTGCCGCTGCCGTCATCGTAATAGTCCTGGAGCACAAGCTGCTCGCCAGTGGTATCCAGGCCTTTCCATCGACAGTATAGCCGCCAAAGATCGTCCGGAGACGGGAACTGGTCGAGGCGGAGGTTTTCTTCCTTTACGTCCCTCAGGCCGGTGCGATCGTGGAATGCGAAGCCATCACCGTTTGAGGCGAAAACGAATGGGATGGCGAGCGTCTCGGCATAATCCAGCCCCTGCTGCAGACCATCACCGACCGCATGAGTGTTGTCCTTCGCCTCGATGAGCGCGATCGGGATATTGGGCTTGTAGTAGAGTACGACGTCCGCCTTCTTAGCATTGCCACGGGCGACGAGCCTACCGCGCACAGTTATTCGACCCTTGGTGAAGAAGACCTCTTCCCGAACCTGCAGCATCATATCCCAGCCGGCCTGCTTAACCGCCGGCAGAATGAACTTCGTGCATATGTCGCGTTCCGTCAAAGAGCGCTTGTCCATCCGGATGCAGTTCCCCCGCACTTCCATTAATTACGCAATATGAATAGTGTTCGCAGCGACATTGCAACCCTGAGAGCAGAGGACAGGGGCAGGCCAGAAATGTCGTTTGTGTTTCGGCGTGCAAATTTGGGTCTGACGCATTTTTGATGACGATTTCTTTCACATTGCGCCGATCAACCGTGCCTGAAGAAGATCCAGCTTGGCACGCCCATACATTTGCCTTTTAACGAGCTT
>Ga0102593_1000941_pt1 | contig 35045 bp, 29 predicted proteins | sample AraplaCol_mMS_r2_2_FD_76862 | JGI IMG/M metagenome (GOLD analysis project Ga0102593, IMG submission 76862) | Arabidopsis root microbial communities from North Carolina, USA - plate scrape MF_Col_mMS_r2 (SPADES assembly) (version 2) | ecosystem: Host-associated > Plants > Roots > Endosphere...
AGAGCTGCGAAACAGTAATATCCAACTCTGCCAGGAAGACCACCGCCTGAGGCTGCAACAAGATGAGCAGCTCGCCCAGCTGCACGCCTTCGACCAATCCCTAGACAGCTCTCGGCGCAGACTGCTTGACATCCTCTCAGAGTGGAACGGTCGCCCGGTAGGCCATATAGCTCACCCACCAGAAGCTCCTGAAGAGTGAAGCAGGGATAGAGCATGATGTTCGAGCAGATCAAAAGTCCGGGGGGGATTTACATATTCCTCAGTATCGAACAACAAGATCGAGCTGGGGCGTCGTGATGGCATTACAGTCCTTTCCATTTCTGGCCTGAAATAGAGTGGATTGTATTTATATCGTAAACAGAAATGCAAAAACGGTTCCTGTTTCTCGGCTTCACCCGTGACTAAGCTAAATCAGAAGAGGATGAATATGTAATATATATGATGGCCAATATAGCTCAGGGCTAGATCATGCCGTCGTAAAAGTTGTTTCAATTACTGTACACACTGCGAAAGAAAGTCTGCATTCTCTGCGAGATTGTTTTGAATCTTAGTGTACTGTAGAACAATCTGATGCAAAGAAGGTTCTTTGGCCGCTTTCTACTACATGTATTTGCCGCCTCCGCATTAGTCGTGATGGACCCTTGAACTGTGAGTTATACCAACTGACTGCGCAGTCTCCTGCGTCAATATCGGAGAAATGTCTCTCTGATGATACCCTACAAGGTCGGGCTAAGAATGAGCATCAGGACCGGGGGCTGTGTTTGCCAGTAATCTAACGTGCGGATTTCGACAGTTAGATTCGGCGACGTACCTGTTGTAGAAGTACCCAGTTGCCCGAGTACGCTGCCAGGCACGCAATCACAAGCCACACGACGGCCATGACCATGACGGAGTGTGAGATGGATAGAATATGAGCTCGTACCCGTGAATCGAGCGCTGTCTGCTTGGTCTGCCACCAATACCAACATGCCGCGCCCAGATAGTCAGCGCCGACAAGAAAGAGTACGGCTAGGTGGAGCTGGGGGGCAAGAAAGGTGCCGATGACTGCAGCGGTGATTTTGGCCAAGCCCGAGCACACAGCGAGCAGAGCATAGAGAGTGACCAGTCGCTGCGGTACACCGCATATACAACGCTGAAAGAAAATGATGCGGAGATACTGTTGGAAGTAAGCTGGACGCTGTGGTCACTGAAAGGCGTGAGTCTCTGTGATATATTGTTTCCCAACCTACTATTTGTGCGGACGGAAAGACCGCTGCTAGATCGCATAGGACTGGTGTCCATTGCACACCGGTATTGCTCCATCGCAAGGATACGAGAATAGCCAGCGTGACGCAAAGAGACATGGACATGACCAAGTTGACCCTTCGGTACACTCTGTACTCTGAGAAAGAGTGACACGATTCGACTGCTCGGATGAGACTCGCAAGGAGAACACAGGTGATGGAGATAGAATCTATCATGACGAGCAAGTCCATTGTGAGTGCGGAGTAAAAAGAGACTGAAACGTGCGACATCAATCAGACAGGCAAGAATCGAATTATATAAGACTCCCACGTCCATGCGCCCACGCCATGCCACCAATTTTAGCTCCCAGGAGTAGGGTGCCGGCTACTCAGAGCAAGGCCACGGTGACGTACGGGCCATACTGTATAAGTACCTAGCTACTGCTCTCCTGAATACCATCTTCGCATCATCGGACCTTCGCATCCGAGATGGCTGCTGGTCGTTTGAACCCGGCACAAAGCTGTTGCATGTCACTTCAAATTGCCCTGGAAATGCACCAAGAGACATCGCCACCGACCACTCCGAATGATACCACGAGCTGCCGGAGCCTTCAGCCAGCCTTCGAATACAACCCTATGTGGAGGAACCAAGCTTCGTCCGGTGGAAGTGAACGGTCTCTGATACGGCAAGAAACACTACCGCCTGCTAGTCCGGTATGTATACGACGGCCCAATGGCATGAAGAACCCTTGATCTGATTTGTATAAAGACGCTAGATTTCCGTGATTGGTTGGAAGATTGGGCGATGCGAGAGGGCCCGGTTGATGAGATGTAAATAACAGAACAAGACCATTCAGAGATTCAGGCATCAGTGGCGAATATACCGTAGCGGCTTTCCAGTAGTGAATCCATTCGCATTCACCAGTACATGCAGGAGAACTAGATGATACTGAAGGACGAGAAGAAACGGTATACCAGGATTCAATAGTGGGGTATAGGAAACCAGAAGGCGTGATCTTACAGTACAATTGGCTTCATGAGTAGACAATTCTTTTGGCAGCCCCTTGAAGAATTTATTGGCATGATGCTCCTGGGGTAAAGGAGCCACCTCCCAGGAGAGAAATGACTTGGAAGGGAGTGTGAATTTTGCGGAAAAACACCCCACGGTGCTCGGTGGGTCCACATAGATTGACCCACTTAAGCTTTACATGGCCAACTGATATCTGCCAGAAATTCTTGCTATTTAATCATCGAGTCGTGCTGCTATGAGCTCGACCTTCGTATCAACTCATCCGGCTCTGTCAACACCCAAGCCTTTGAGATTCTATCAAGATACCGAAACACAATGGGCCAAGGAAACACATCAAGGCTTTGCCACTCTTCAGTGCAAAGGCAAGGCCATCATAGTAGTGGGTCAATATCCTCATACCCCAAGCGGATCATAAATCTAAAGGCTAGAAGCTCTGTCGCCGATCGAACCAAATTTCCTGACCACCCTAGCCAATGTTCGCTGGGAGGTCTCCCGCCTTCAAACACACAACGATGAATTAAACCGTTGTTTACAAAAAAGTGAGGGATCCGTTTTTCGATTGCGGCAGCAGATACAGGAGGCGTACCAAATGAATCAAAGAATGCAGGAGTATATTGAGGTACTTGAAGCACAAAATCGGGAATTGAGACAAAATGCTGGCTATGTAGATCATCCGACTGGTCCTGCGCCAGAACCCGATGGTCATTGACTTATGGCGTTTCAAAGAGATGTTATGGATGACCGCGGGAGTTCATGGAACAGATTTGTGAGGTAGATCGGGCGGGTCGTTCATACTCCTACAGCATGGATCGAAATCAGATTCACCAACTTCACACAGAGATTCTTTCTCAACGTCTCCTTTGAAAATGCGCTATACCTATTACAGCTAATAAACCCGAACCCTTTTCTTGGCAGTATTCCAGTACGGTTGTAAATGACAGGGTAAAAATAGTATCCGTAATAGGCCTGTATGGTCTCGAGGGCTTCCAGAACGTTGATCCTGCAAACAAAACAAACAGAAGAGAATCCGCCCTTCTAATGTGGTAATCTGGCCAGAATTCGAACGTTTTCTCTACCAACCACTGATCCTCCACAGGAGTGACTACTGTGGAAGAGCGGCGTGTATAGACACAAAACTAATTTGGTGAAACCTTCTTTATGCGTTGTGTCGGTCTATGATAGAATGGATGGTTATGCTGAATAGGAAAGTCATCTCACGCCACACAGACGAGGATGTAGCCCTAACTCCGAGTGCTTACTGGCTGGTGATCTTGAGATCGAAGTTGAAAGAGCTGCTAGAAAGTTAAACCTCCCTTACAGGAAGGGTAAGGTCAGATGATACCTCGATCGTTGTGCCGGTAAATCATCGCTCCCAACGCGACCTGACGAAGCGATTTGATAAGCTCAATAGCGATTGGACCGCCGTGGAAGACAGCTTCTTTATAGGATAAACTCTTCTATCAGGGCAAAAATTCGAGGCTCAAGTATGACATATTAGCCTTTATCTCTACGGGATAAGCTAGAGAAAGTGCTTCAGAAAAATGAAGCCGAAGAGATGAATCGAATGGCAATTCCATGCTTTGTACGTCTGTCAAAAACAGCAAAAACGACAATGTATTGTAAATTCTACCAAAACCAGTCTCGTGCTAAGCCATATTAAATCCATACTTGCCCGACCCCAGGTAGTACATCGGCTTTCTGTCGCCTTTATATGACCGGAGATATTCCAGCCCACAACGTTGACAGTGCTAAGCTGTCAATATCCTTCGTCCAACTGGATGTATGTGAAACAGTTAATATCCACCCTTTGTTTTTCGTCGCTTCGATCATCAACGCAAGGTTCTTCTCTGCTTCTCCCGAATTGGTAGCAGCCACGACTAATGTCGTCCCCACGCACTGGGCAAACGAGAATCTCCTGTTTATTGTATGATCAACATAGCTCTGCCACACGCGCTGGGACAACGGAAAATCGAAGGAGTGGAGATTCCAGCGATACAGATAACCCTCGCTAGTGTAAAATGTAGGAATGCCCCATGAAGCAGGTAGCGCCGCAGGCATTGGCCACGCGCAGTAGTGAACGTTTAACCTTCCTTTGGTAAAAACGGCGTCTGGATGCGCCGCCTGAAACTCGTGAGCGAAACGGCTTAGTGAGTCGGGTGCTAGAGAAGTTCCGAGGGGCCCCAGGGCGAGTGCATTTTCGTTAACTGGACCGAAGTCGTAGTGGAAGTAGAGGTCTTTTAGTCCGTCTGTGCCGTCCAAGAGAGTTGGTCTGGAGATAGTGGTGGCGTTTTGTGGTTCTTTGAGTTGGCTGATCACTCCGCTATCCTCCATTCCGTCTAGGATCTTGCATATCAGTCGGCGGTCACGGAGTGAAAGTGTGGCTTTTAGCGAACTGCTGATTAGGTCTGGCCTTTTTTCCTGCACGTCCCACGCTCGCAGTCGGGTTCCTTCATAGTGAATATTGCCAACGTGTCCGTCTTCGATGCATGCCCCTTCCAACGAGCAGGCATCTATCCACTGCGCTTGTTCATTCTCGGGGATTGAAATGCGAATGGTGCTTCTCACGATCTCTTCTTTGGTCGGGTCATTGTTAATCATCATTAAGGCATCGCTTACAAGGCTGTATAGGCTAAATATGCGCCCTGGTTGTCTGTCTATGATCAAGATCTCGACGTAGTCCTTGACCATGTTGCGCTCCCGGCAGGAATTCAGGGCTTCTATATCATTGCGAATGTTCTCAAGTGACCATTTGATGCTCCAGGAAGACTGATTCAGACGCGCATGGTTGTCCGCCGACCGACTGCGATTGATCCAAAGATTTTCGTCTGGTACGTCTGTTTGGTGAGTGACCTTAGGGGATCTGAAGACATCTTCACCGGACTCGTAGACTATTACAATGTAGCCAGCAATGCGTTTGAGGAGTTCTTGAACCAACTTTCTTGCCGTGGAGTCATGTTTGCTTATTCTTCCGACAAGGTAGCATCGGTTTTCGGTCGCGGTGATAACCCCGTCCTTCTCAGCAAGAGGAATAAGAGGATCCTGCGAGCCCTCAGTAACCGATATAAACCCGAAAAAAACAGGCAAGGGTTGTTTTTCGCATGCGCCCCCATACCACTGTGGGTAATATCTTTTCAATGCGATGAGTCTCTTGATAAGAAGGACGTCTTCGAATCTGAAGCAGAAGAACTCGACGGTCGTCCACTGCAAATAATCCGAAAAATACTGATACAATACGTCCCAGGCTTCAACGGTCATTCTTCTCGTTTCGTTGTCGGTGGAAATCCGTTCACCCAGTATGGTAACTCCCGACGACTCTGGAGGGAGCACGTAGTCGCAGACGGCATCACGTAGCAGATGTAGGGTGTCCTCACGGCCTAGGTTTTCAAAAAATTTGATATATTCCAGAGTATCCGAGGGATTTTGTCGCAGAAATTTATCAATACTTTCAGTTTTGGAAGCTAGAGCAAGAACTTCCGTGTCCGCTCTCCAGAGGATGAATTCACGCAGGACAAATCTTAACACTTTATCGCCAACGTCAGGCGTCCACGACTTCCCAGTCTCACCATCCTTTATCATCGGAGACGAATCATCCAACGAGGGGGCGATTTTGTACAGTTTTTGTCTCGTTGTATCGCCAAATAAGGCAAGGGTACTCTTCAGAACTTTTACGGGACTATCATCCGGCAGATGATTCAGATCAGACATCGGTACATCCGGTGAGAGTAGCGAACGATAAACGAGTTCCTCACGATGTGTCTCACTTTCTGCATGATCGCTCGCTTGCCCGCTTGGTTCTTCTTTCGCTGACTTAACTCCATCAAAGGCCTGATTAACCTCCATCTTGAATCTCTCTTCCAAAGTATCGAGCTCCTTATTCAACTTCAGGATCCATCGGACGTGCTCTCTGTTGCCATCACTGATACTGAAGAAACGTCTATTCACCTGGTCCCTTAGCGTAATTACCCGTCTCCCTCGTGCAATCTTCTCCGTAAACAACATAGCCGAGTTGTTGGTATCTCCCAACACCAAGGATTTATATCCCTCTTCCAGCTGTTTGTACTCGCAATAAAGATCTCGGTACTCCTGATGATGGGGCGTGCAATATTGATACTGAGGCTTCTTTCTTGTGCTCAGACATTCCTTTCCATCCTGCGACAGCGCGGTGCAGCGCAAGATCTGCGCGGATGGAGCTGTGGGGATGGACGTCGACGACATTTGTTCGATCTTTCGAGAATACCTTCGAGGCATGCCGGTGGCTAATATCAGTCTTTGTCAAGGTAAATATCTATTTGATAGGGGCGACTGTTGAAAAACAGTGGACTGCGATCGTATTTATGATGCACAAGTAAACGCCCTAGAAGTTAAGTAGGCCACCGCGACATCATGAGGGGAACGAAGTACGCTTTGTAAGCATCTTCGACTCATGCCACACTGGTATCGGCGCTTGAGTGCCGGGCATTACCATCCAATACTTAGCCGCCGATCCGATCAAACATTGACTCGTTACAGGTTATTTCAAGATCGCCCAGAGAGCTAAGTCAAGTGAAATAAAGCGAGTCGTTGACCGACCGGGGTTGGGAGTGCTCTGACATTTCCGAACCAGCGAGGGTCGTTGCTGATGTTAATGATTGAACGCTTGCTACATTCACCAGCTTTGGCCATTTGTGAGGTAGTTAGTGATTTGCTCGATACTATATCTTGGATCATTTCAAGCTTTGAGAGAGGAGTCTAGGCGCCTTTTTTTACATAGAAGGACGGTCCTGCCCAAGGATCAGAACGTGGGGGGGGGTGGGATTGGGCGGAAGAGACGGGTAGGAAACCACCGAAGGTGATGAAATACCAATTCATTTTCTCACCTTGCTCAACCTTCTGCTCAGGGAGCAGGTGAAAACATTTTGGCCGAAAAGTCCGGGGAGATGCTGGGTACTAGGAAATTCACGTGACACGACCATAATGGGTTCCTGGGAGCTTTGCGGCCCCTCTCAAAGCTGCGGCCCTCAAAAAAAGGTGATTGAGAGACCGACGCTTTTTTACTCGATCAATCAGTATCAAAGGTAAACTATAATCTGCTTGCTCTCTAAAAATTTGTGAATATTGACGCCAATAGACTCTTCTGGTGCTGAGGTTAAAGCATTTTTAAAGCGTTTTTATCTAGAAAACTTTAGCTGGTTATCGCGGATCTGACTATTCTTGATCGGGTCGAACCATTCTTAGGAACAGGCACGAGCCCCACCACACGGAAACATGATCGACAGCAGCTCCTTCAGGAAGCGGTGTGGGGGCGGTACGGCGGATGGTGATGAGGCTGAGGACGTACCCCTCTTTCAGCTCAGGATCAGAAGATCCACGTGTCAATCATAGTTTAGTGAACTGGCCAATTTTGTTGTACCTCTGCCCGTCCTCAGCAATGCCCTCCGTCAGCTATTTAGTTTGTCGAACCTTTTTTTGGAACGATAAGGCCTGAGATCTCTTAATATGCTAGGAGAGAGAGTTCTTGATTGACAGATTCAGTACTATCCCGCTCGTCTAGACACTCAGCTTCGTTGAGTCATCCTCCATTCAAGATTCCATTCAAGATGGCCGAGAACCCTCCATCACAACTAGAGCAATCAGTGTCACCACAGAATAATACTAGTCCCGAAATATCCTCATGCCGAAAGCGCCTTCGACACGATGCCTATACCATCGGATGGGTATGCGCCCTTCCAAAAGAACAGACGGCAGCCAGAGCCATGCTAGATGAAGAGCACGAACCTCTTCCGACCCCTCGCAACGACCACAACGCATATACTCTTGGCTCAATATGCGGCCACAACGTCGTCATAGCCTGCCTACCTAATATGGGAACTAACCCTGCCGCGACTGTTGCGACCTCCATGATAAACACATTTCAATCAATCAGGTTCGGAGTGATGGTTGGAATTGGCGGTGGAATTCCATCGAAGGTCAACCTGGGCGATGTGGTGGTTAGCCAACCTGTTGCTGACTACCACGGAGTGGTGCAATGGGATATGGGGAAGCTGGGACGGGGTGGGCAGTTCCTCCACACGGGCTCGCTGAACAGACCTCCGAACGCGCTTCTTAATGCTTCGAATCAGCTGAAGAGTAATTATGCGATGTACGGATCGAAGATAAATGAGTATCTGGAAGACGTGGAAAGAAGATTCCCGCGACTGGCGCCAAAATATACCAGGCGTGAGTGCTTGGAAGACCCATTATTGGTATCACAGAGGGGACGTCGGACTTCGACCATATATCATTTTCTGTCTAGTATATGGCAGCCGGTCATCACAATGATTGCATATCTTCTTGGCTTATGGGCTATCAGTCCAGTAATTGAGGAGAATAAGCGGCTGTCAGAGAAGGCAGAGGAAGCACGGACCCAAGGCGAAGTGAGGATACACCATGGCCTGATCGCATCCGGGAACAAAGTGATTAAGGATGCCCAGTCTCGAGACTCCCTCAATAAATCATTTGGCGGGCACTTGTTGTGTGTCGAGATGGAGGCAGCCGGGCTTATGAATGATTTTCCATGTATCGTTATCCGGGGCATTTGTGATTATGCAGGGTCGGAGAAAGAAAAAACTTGGCAAGAATATGCTGCAGCTGTGGCCGCTGCACACGCAAAGGAACTTTTGGGATGTGTGCACCCTAGTATCGTTGATGCGGAGGATTCAGCGAAAGCTATGATGGAAAAGGGTTAGTATCTGCCTCCCTGATTATTTCGGCTGCAGGCTTCCAAAGTATCACCACAGACCGAAGGCAGGATAAAATTTGAGCCAAGAATATGTCTTGACAGCTAATAGTTAATAAACAGATCGATAATGTGCAGCGAGCGACAGTCGCCATGAAAGCTACTACCGATTCAATCAAATCTGACCTTCGTACTCATGAGATCAAATGCTGGCTTGATCCCCCCGACCCATCTACGAACGCCAATCACGCGAGGGCGCTCCACCATAAGGGAACAGGCGTGTGGCTCCTAGAAAATCCCGTCTTTCGGTCGTGGTACTCGGGGCCGCGTCGACATATATGGCTGCACGGGCTCGCGGGATGTGGAAAGACCGTTCTCAGCACAACTGTTCTTGATCATCTCGCAAAAGGAAACGACGGTCCTGTTCTCAATTTTTTCTTTGACTTTAGCGACACTAAAAAGCAGACCTATGAAAACATGCTGCGGTCACTTGCTTTCCAGCTTTACCAATATGGGGTTGGCTCTGCAGTTCACCTTGATGCGTTATATCAAGGGCATCAGAATGGCAAAGATCAACCCAAGTTGGAGGCTCTTTTGGTTATCTTCAATAAGATGCTCAAGGTCCAGAAGAGAGTCTCTATCGTTCTGGATGCATTAGATGAATCAATTTCAAGGGATGATATTCTCAAGTGGATCGAGGATATAATATCTAGGCCAGAGTTGGCTCATGTCCAGCTGTTCTATACCAGTCGACCCGAGTCCGAGTTTTTGCGCCGTATTCCAACTTTGATAGGAGAGGAAGGTTGCCTACCGCTTGATAAGCAGGCTGTCAATTCCGATATCCGTTTATGGGTCTCGGAACAACTCTCTCAACGGCGTGATTTCACAGAGAAACCGTTGTCACAGAGTCTTCTCGAGGAAATACGGAAAAAGGTTGGCGACGGGGCAGACGGAATGTGGGATGTTACTGTTTGGATTGATATATAATAATTTGCTGACACCTTACTTAGGTTTAGGTGGGCATTCTGTCAATTAGACGGCCTATCTCGATGTCGTCACGAGGCAGCTATAGAGGATGCCCTCGTATCTTTGCCTAAGAACCTGAATGAGACATATGACCGTATGATGAAGAGCATACCGGCGGAGCAAAAAATGGACGCAATACGCCTGCTACAATTTTTGGTGCACTCTAAGCGACCTCTCACCCTAGCAGAGGCTAAAGAAGTAATAGCGACGCAGGTTGAAAACGAGTCAGGAGGGTTTGACATCAAGCGTCGGTTGTTCTGCGAAACTGACCTCTTAGATTACTGTCCTAGCTTAGCGACAATCGTTCACACCACTGATAAAGAGTTACATCTTGCTCACTTTTCCGTCAAAGAGTACTTTCTCAGAAACGGCAATTTCCAAGTCAGGAGTGCCAGCATTTCTATCACCAGAACGTGTTTGATTTATCTTACAGACATCAAAGGAAGTCACGAAGAGATTAAGCGGTGTTATCCGATGGCAAGATACGCGGCTGAATTCTGGGCAGGATATGCTGCATTGGTCCAGGATAACGAAGATATCGTCCAGAAGACTGTCAAGTTCCTTCAAGACGAAGGGACATTCCAACGATGGTGTCGTTTGTATCAAGCTGATAATTTTTTCGATGACCCTGGTCCTCCGCGAGCTTCCAAACTCTATTATGCTTGCCTCAATGGCCTCTTGGCGCCTGCAGGAGAGCTTATTAGCAAGGGAGAAGACATCAACGCGCACGGCGGCTTCTACGGCAATGCTCTCCAGGCCGCCTCGTTCAAAGGCCATCAAGAGATTGTCAAACTACTCTTGGATAAAGGAGTGGATGTCAACGCGCACGGCGGCTTCTACGGCAATGCTGTCCAGGCCGCTTTGTTCAAAGACCATCATGAAATTGTCAAACTGCTCTTGGAGAAAGGAGCGGATGTCAACGCGTGGGGTAATGGCTATGGCAATGCTCTCCAGGTCGCCTCGTTCAAAGACAATCATGAGATTGTCAAACTACTCTTGGACAAAGGAGCGGATGTCAACGCGTACGGCGGCCACTTCGGCAATGCTCTCGAGGCCGCTTTGTTCAAAGACCATCATGAAATTGTCAAACTGCTCTTGGATAAAGGAGCGGATGTCAACGCGCAGGGTGGTCGCTACGGCAATGCTCTCCAGGCCGCCTCGTTCTATGGCTATCATGAAATTGTCAAACTCCTTTTAAATAAAGGAACGGATGTAAATGCGCAGGGTGGCCGCTACGACAATGCTCTCCAGGCTGCCTCGTTTGAAGGACATCAAGAAATTGTCAAACTACTCCTGGAGAAAGGAGCAGATGTCAACGCACAGGGTAATGACTACGGCAATGCTCTCCAGGTCGCCTCGTTCAATGGCCATCAAGAGATTGTCAAACTGCTCTTGGATAAAGGAGCGGATGTCAACGCGCAGGGTGGTCGCTACGGCAATGCTCTCCAGGCAGCCTCGTGCGAAGGCCATCAAGAGATTGCCAAACTACTCTTGGATAAGGAAGTGGATGTCAATGCGCAGGGCGGGGAATACGACAATGCTCTCCAGGCCGCCTCGTTCGAAGGCCATCAAGAGATTGTCAAACTTCTCTTGGATAAAGGAGCGGATGTCAACGCGCAGCGTGGCCGCTATGGTACTCCTCTCCACGCCGCCTCGTCAAATGGCCATCAAGAGATTGTCAAACTGCTCTTGGATAAAGGAGCGGATATCAACGCGCATCTTGGCCTCAACGGCAATGCTCTCCAGGTCGCCTCGTCAAATGGCCATCAAGAGATTGTCAAACTGCTCTTGGATAGAGGAGCGGATGACACTGTATTAAGGCTGCAAATGTGGCAACGCACTTTCGGCTGGTCGGCTCATAGAAATGCTAACAAGACATTGTCGGATAGCTCTCAATGAGCTGGGCTATTATATCGACTTCAAAGAAGTCCAGCTCTAGAGCTATGACAAGCTCTATGAAGCAATACCCTCCTAGACGCTCTGAACGTTTCTGGTCAACCTTAAATTTTTATTTACCTCCACTACTGTCCTCAAGACTTACCCAACTTCAGCACTCCTTATCCTGATAATTTCGTAAAACCATACTGCATAGGCATGGCTAGTTAAATGCATGGCAATTGATTAATGACTTCACGCTATCGCAAGGCATAAAAAGAAACTCTAGCTGGAATTGGTCATCTATCCCCACAGCTTTGGTCTTTACTTTAGATAGAGCTTGTCTTGGATTACTAGTGGGAAGGCAGTGTCTCTTTATGCTGAATTGGGAAAGGGAGCTGCTAGAGCTCAAAACTTACACATAACGATGCTTGAATAGAACACGTGGCGAATATCGTTGCCAAGTGGGGTGTGGTCACACGTGCGAGCTGAGTAATGATGTTATATTGTATTGATGGTAGTGGTATTTCATGTTATTTACCAGATCCACTTTTCCACGAAATTGTCTTTCGATACAATTCAGCCCTTGAAACTATAATAAACTATATATAGATTAGCGTGCTGGAAAGTGGGCCCACGGGAAAGAATCTTTGTGTTCAAATGGTAAAACTGATTTCGATCCATGCTGTAATAGTTGATGCGCAAGCTGAGCGAGTAAACTGTGGTAGTGCTACATTGTGATATAAGAAGCCGAAAGACCATGGGCAATGTGCGAATATCATTTCAATCAGCAATGACATAAGTATTTAATATAATGGCATGATAGCAATCTCGGTCCAGAAGGAGGATTCTTCACAGCATAGACACCCCGAACTAGTCTTCTAGGCATACTAACACTCTTCATAATGCCCGTCACAGTATCAGACGTGCGTACCTGGCTGTTCCACCGTTCAAAGACGGAGCTGTACACACTGTGCTGCGCCATAGTGATCTCTGCCTGGCTCTTGTTTGCCATCGGCAGACATTTATGGCTGTGGGTGCAAAGCCAATGTAATAGAAATCTCTGGTGTTCGATTCACATCCACCTACCCCGTCATTGGAAGTATTTCTTGTTCATCCTGTACCGCGCGTGTTCAGCTGGCTGGATATAGCGTCGTGTCACCAGGCCCTGGTGGTGTCCATTCTCTCCGCCGCGAACATTGTCGTGTTGACTATAGGAGCAGATTCGTGGGCCACGACACAACGGAGAGCCGGTAACCTGGCGGTGATTCATATGATACCGTTGTGTACTGGATTCAACTTTGGTTTCCCCGCAACGTTGCTCCTCGTAGATCTTCAGGCTCTTTCATCGGTCCATCGATGGATCGGCCGTCTGGTTCTGATACATTCCATTCTCCATGGGTCACTCATAGTCTCGTCTGACACGGTACCTTTCCTGGCCATTCCCCAGTATATTCTGCTAACTACCGTAAGTTGGGGATCGTCCTCGGCCCGCATGGCCGCCCGGTCCGCAACTAGTATGGGACCGTGTTATTTGTGGTGGAGGATATTGGGCTTCTGTCCTTGATTGATATGCTGGTCAATGCGAGCATTCGCCGGGAAGCGATGGTCCGGAAATTATATGTCTTGTGGGAACACGAAAGCGCATTTGGTAAGCCCACCGTGGTGACTGGAGCACTGTAAACTCGTTCGCACAAGATTGATGGCATTCTAGAATATCCCGAGTGGTGGAAGAGCTGGAGGCAACGGTTGTTAGATAAGGACCACCCTCGGTTTGGCGGATACGATGTAAGTGTTTCGCGATGGCAGCAGGAGCAGCATGCTGACCGACGTGCAGATCCTGAGCTTCCGCATCTTTCGAGGACAAGCCGAAGCGGAGGATGTTGGAACGCGCGTTCGTTACTGTCAGGGATCGCTTGATATCAAAGACGAGCTACGCCAGTATCTCGATCACCGGTTGGGGGCTATGGCCGTGGCAGGTGCGTCGTCTTTACTCCCGCGTTTCTTGTCTCTCCCCCATTGGCCAATTCTCAAAGCTAATCGACTGACGGATAGTGTGTACGAGCCTCAGCATGCGTCAATGGGTGAGGAAAACGGTTCGACTCCACTTTGGTCATGGCCCGCGACGTCTGGATTTGGATCTGGGGCCTTACCATTCCTGGTCGCGCAGTGGCCATCAGGGAAAAGCCAGATTTGAAATCAGAGTATAGGCCAGTAAATCCGATCTTCGTTGACGTCAATCAAAGTCGCAGTAGGTGCATCTGTTCGTCTACGAAGTAATTCAAAAATATCAAGCGCACGCGGAGTTTCATTTGACACGCTATGCAGCAATAATGACCTAGTTCTGATCGATTTTTCCTTGCTGGTATCCTTACATCTCCCCAGAGCAGAAAAATCCTTGAAAGAAGATTGTCCAGACTTGTACTGTTCCTTCGTACGCTGTAACTAGTACAATTATGGCCGTTGTCGCAGTGCATCATAGCAATGTAAGTTTTTGAGGGTGCAACATACGGAGTCATGATACACTACAGCACTTCGTCCGCGGGCAGTTCGGGAATCGCAGGAAGAGTCGCAGCTCGCCGAAACTTTTCTTTTACAGCCGCACACTCTGTTCGACGTCTTGAACATATCCCATGTGCTGGGAAAATATCCGGCTCGCGTAAATGGCGGCGATGATAGAACGAAGAACGAGGGCCGTGGCAGCGCGTACATCGTAACGTGCCCGAACCTGCCACTAACGTGGATGATTCAGCGCTGGACTCAACTCTAGTATCTCTTCCCCAGGGTTCTTGGCCCTTGGAGCGTTTGATATGCGTTCGATGGAAGCGAAAGGGCAAAGTTGACTTTTTGACTCTAGATATTCCCCCATTAGTTACTATGTTCCTTCAAACCAGTCAAGAGGAGATAAACCTGGCATTGACCCATAGTCTGGTTCCGAGTAACCAATGCATCTTATCAGCTCGAGGCTTAGACTTAGCCTTAGCGGGTAAGAATGGTTAGATTTCTCTGTTTATTCGGAGCGAAAGAGAGTCAGTGTCATATGTTTAATAATAGAGACACTATAAAATTATGGGACTATCTTACTGTTTATGAGGGCAAAAGCGAAGCCTCGCTAGAGAGATATCTCTCATCTACCTTCCGATTCATCTATTAATGTGCCATAGACATCAGAAAACCGCGTGAAAAATGATCAAAACAAAACTAAAGACCCATTCTATTGTAGAACAGGCACATTAAAAATGTTGAAAAATTGAGAGTTGGAATTCTTCAACGCCTGGCTCCTTGAGGCATGAGAGTATGTGGAGACTGCAAAGTGGAATTAAATACTCACAACGTTGAACAGAAGAAATACAACGTGGAACATGGTTTCGCGTGAGATAAAATGGAAAAAAAAATCTTTACAATATCAAACCTTTGTTATACAAAATGATGAACATGGGGATCCCTTTCAAATGTTGAAATATTGTTACTGAAAGGTAAAAAGTTTATGATTAAACAGCTGTGATTAGGGTTGCCTCGATTTCAAAAGAGTCGGTGGCTATTAAAAAGTAAAATTCTCGGTGACAGGAGCATGGATCAAAGAACTTGAAGAATGCGTGAATTTGAGATTCATATAGCTGTATAAAAATTCTTAATATCTATTACCGAGGATCGTGAAAAGCTGCAGCTATGGTCCCTTATATTTCACCGCGAAGTCAGCGGTTGATTAAGGCTTCATTTAATCCCCTGAACGAGCGCTGTCAGACCCTGATGCATATCGTGAATGGCCTGTTGGCGATCCCAGAGTAATAGTGTCTGACAATTGCAGGTATGAACCAATTGTTCGTTCTGACGCAGTAACCAGTCATTCGAATCTAGCAGCGAGCGATGCTCATCTTCCAGTCGGATCTTTTGGGCAGAGTCCATGACATAAAATTCCCATAAGCAGAGATAAAGATCAAGCAAGCCGAGAGCCATCGAGGCGTTTTGAGGGATACTGCGCAATGTTTGTTTCAATTCCGCTACGAGAGAGCAGCCCGAGGAGATTCCAATTGCCTGAAGAAGGTATAAGAAGAAGTTTGGCTAAAAGCAAGAATTCCCTCACCTTTTGCTTGCCTCGTGCCATGGAGCTCGGCTCATTCAGATCAAATTGAAGGCCTGATTGGACTCCAAGATCTTTTTGTGAAGATGGACGCTTCCGCTTCGTCGACCGGCACGAGTGGTCTGCCTTAAGCGGAGATTCCATTTGGAAATTTAGAAACGATGCCTTTTGCTTTTTTTGGGGCTCTGCGCAGTTCAATATGTTTTGGGGATTTGGCGAGTATATATATATTTGTCGATTTTAATATCTAATTTGTTTGAATAGGGGGAGGGTGGATACTATTGATGTCTCTCAAACTGGGACTCTCAGTTCAATCGATGAACCAAATACATGAGGCGACCGCCAGGAAGATTTTCATCAAAAAATAATCTCTTGAAACAGGGATTTAAAGCCTCTGGTAGTATTCCGAAAGCAGATTAGGTAAACTTTGTTAGCCTTGATTGTTTCTGAGGCTCCTTGCCTCCACAAAGCACAATGGAGGGTAAACGGGAGTGACATCAGAAAAGGAATTTCTTGGGACAGTTTGCACTCCGTTTTGTAACAATCTCGCAGTAGATCAAATAGTACTGTATTGAGCTTCATGCCAGAGTAGACGGTGATTCTACAGTACACATACTATACAGCACGGTGTGCATTCCAGAATGATTGTAATGAAGAATCGAGAATGAACGTAATGAAGATTACACAAAGAATCTGTTCAGGAGAACTTATTAAATTGCACTACGGAAAACCGCACCTTTATGCACCTACCAGGAGAATACATCGAAGCAACTTTCGGAGAACGGGGACACTACCAATGCTGGCAGCCTCGATAATGGAAACACCTATTGCATTCAGCTAGTCGAGTTGAATACAACGCTTTCAATTTTCAGATAGACTAGCAAACTTCAAAAGATTGCGGGACAAAAAGATTTGCTTTGCCTACAGATAGAGAGCGGCAACCAAAAAGGTTCTCACGAAAAAGGGGTGCAACAGGGCGTTGACGAAAATTAACCTTTAACTGTACTCCAGTAAGAGGTTGGGCTATGTAGAACTCTATTATAAAGTGAAAGAGATTCTATTTAGCTATTATATGGGCGCGAAAGAAAGTTCTCCCCCAAAGCATACTTAAGTGGAAAAAGCCAAGACAGCCGAGAGTGAAACTAGAAAAGTAACTCGGTTTCCTATCTGTCATGACTAGCAAATTTCGAACTTCCGAGAATGTGGATCCTAGCCACTTCGAGTTTTACGAACAATCGACATCTGAATACGAGGACTCAAGTGAGTCAAATGGCAGTGATACCGAAGCAAGCTCCGAGTATGAAATGTCGGAAACAAGCGAAGATCGCGCGTTTGTCGTTCCTGATTCCGAAGCAACATCGTACGTAGCTAGCATCGCATCGGCTAGTGGCTCCAATCCGTTCATAAGCGAAGATTCACGAGATAGTGACCTAGACGAGGTAAAGTCAGATAAAGTATTCCAATGTTCCTGGACAAGGCGCTGATGGAACAGGAACCGCCTACTCTGGCGGAGAAATACCCTGTTAGAACCATGGCTGAGCGGTCTATCTATAGGAATGGGGAACATGTTAAACAATGCCTTGTTCTCTGGTATTCATGGGAGGACCAGGAGGCTTGGTGAATTTCGAAAAGCTATCCGTCTGGGGAGCCAAGAAACAGAGCTACTTTGGGATATTTGACTTGTACTGCACTTACTCTACTCTACCAAAAGTCCCCTAAAGGACAGCTGACCTTTGTGAAAATTGCCGTCTTCGCTGTTGTATCATCACTGCCTTCTTGGTCTCATCTTCTAAATAATCAAGTTCTTGAGCACAACGTGTGAGAACAATGTCAACTGAGTAGTCCATTCTCGCCTCGCGCGTTTCACTATTACAAGTACCCAAAATTGCATGAGAAAAGTACCTTGTAATCAATAAAAAATAGGCATATTTCGTATAGTACTATCTAGTGCTTCATGGAGGAGGTCCGACCGAAATGGTTCTGTTTAGGTGAAACTACTCACATATTTGCTACATGGTTCTGCCACTTGTGGTTGTTACTGTATATTATTTGAGTTTCTATTCCGAAATGGCCTTTGGCCAGGTAGGTCATGAATAGCCAGGGAAACTATTCCTGACTAGCTTAAAACGCAAACAAATAGACAATGAGGGGTTAAGGAAGTAGTCATTTAAGCACTATAGTCCTTCTTAGTCATCTTCGTGTAGTGAGATTGGGGTTTGATTGGGATTTGATACAGTATTGTAAATCTCCAATTGAATTTCACAGGGTCTAGAGCTATCAGGGACGCTGAAGCTTAGGAAACCCCTACCGGAGACTGAACGAAGACCTTGGAAGTCAAGAGGAAATTTATTGCATTCTTTTGAATGAAGTATCTTGTGCTGACCAACGTAATATAGTCACTGTCAAGGCTGAAATCTGTCTTCCACCAATTCAACATATTGGTTTATCGCTCCACTTTACCGTACCGCGCAAGTACACGATGAATGAATGTATTGAAAAACGTAAGGAGTGCAGAATTGAGTACAGTATTCAGAATGCAATATACAAGAACAAATGGAACAATTTAGACACGGAATTTGGTTTTCATACCCAACGAATATGTCACCATATATAACGTTGAGTTGATAGAGTGGTGTCAACTATATATGGATTGCAACAAAAAGGCAATCTGTCCGACATTCCTAACATCAATGAAAAAGAAAACCCACGGGAAGTTTTATTTCGAATCATTTCCCCTTTTAGAGAGAAAGTGTGATGCTCGCCTCGGAGAATCATTCATGGGTGCATAAAATTTGAGTTTCACTTAGAGCTAGCCTCGTCAAGACCACGAGTTTTCGTGGGTCGTTCCTATTCAACACCAGCTTGTTCTACAGAATTTAGTATTTCACCAAAGTCTGTTTGAAAATGGTTTACCTTTTGAAGTGAAGAAATAGACTTAGTCGATACAGTGGCTGATAGGAATCCGAACGCATCGGAATCCACCGGCCAGCGATTGATATCGTCGATACCAACAATCCCCTCTTCCTTATCGCACTTCTGCATCAGTTGCATGGTTACAGATGGCAAAGCTTCAATGTATACGGTTTCAGCTTCAGTGGATCGAGCTTCCAGGCAGTCCTCAAGGCAGGCTGTTTCATCGTCAGTTGGCTCTTTATGATTGCATTCCTAGCTCACCTATTTTGATTACCCCATCCAAGCCAAGGGTTATGCACTTGCAACTGAAGACGCGATGACTAAATCTGTTTTCAAGCAAGAAGCGGATACCATGGAGTGCCTATATCGTTAGTCTTGAGGGTGGCGTGCATTTTTTTGTATAACTTGCCTGTGCCATAATTGATGCCAACTCTACTTCGTTTGGATATAACATTTTACATTTGACAATATGGGCTAATGTCAGCGAAACATTATCAGTCAAGGCATATAGTGAATTGCTGTATATATAGCATTCGCGAACAGAAAGAATGTTCGGGTGTATATCGCTTTCGAAAATGTGAATCAATCTTTCCGCATCACATTTGGGGTATTCACGGATTGCTTTCATGCGATCTGACCGAGCGTACCGGACAGCGATTATCACATTTCCTGCAATCTCGCACGTAGCAACTCGTCGGTATGTATCCCAGGGAGACTCCTGTCTCACAATAAGCACAGAAGAGGTATCGTCCGACTCGCAAAGCTTGGGAAGACAGAGACTTCTAGGGCGGCCCTGAATGATTTTCCTAAAGTGGTGTTGGGGATAGACTGCGCTAGGACAATTGTTCCTGGTTCGCGACGGGCTTTTTGAGCCTGCTTGCATTATGACGGATCTGAAGCCGAAGGCGACACTTCACCACCGAGTTCCAGAATCTCGTCATCGCTAACAAGTTCTCCGAAGCAATTGACGTGAGACATTATATAACGTTTTCAGGTCCCAAAAGCAGAGGTTTTTAATTGGGAAAGTTATCTATAACAAGAATCAGAATTTTGATGGTACAGTAAAGAAAGCTTTGACGTACGCCCACAGAAACCTTTCCTTTGCTGCTTCATCTCACAGATTTTGCTGCTGGATAAAGTAAATTGATGGGTTAAATGAATTGCAGGTAGCTTGCCTCTGTGGTTTCTCTAAAAAAAGGAAATCTGTTATGCCTTCAATCGTGCATATTTGACAGCAGTATTCCAGAGCAGCGAATGTTTTCAGACGATAGTAGAGTATGCCTGATGGTGATAACTATTTTCTTCCCTCTGATTCTCACCACTATAACTTGAGGGTTTTCATGGGATACCACTCACTTACCACCAAACAAGTCGACGTTCAGCATTTAATATTCAAGATGATAGGCGTAAAATTATTGGGACCCAGCAATGATACAGTACAGTAAAGCAGGCTTTCACATGTTATCTGATATGTCAACTTATGCCTTGTTACCGCCGATGATGATGACGATGATAATTTGATTTACCTTAAACCCTCACCTGAACTTTGATATGCGGAGACACGGCGTATACATTACCAAAACATTCATGTACTGGTAAATTAGTGATAGTTGCCCTCTCGGGTCAGCCGCCGGGCGTTAATGAATTGTGTGTGTGTGTGTGTACTGTATGTGTGCTGTAGCTTTTCCCCCGCCTGTATAGGAATTGTTCCTATGAGCATAGGATACAATGGGTTTGAGTATTGATCATTGTCTACAATCCTGCATAATGTCGACGTATTCTTTGTTGCACAATGTACCCCGCAACAATGATTTGTATTGTTTGTATCAAGGAAATTCCGTATTCTGCAGCGAGTAGCTTGCGTTACATCTAATTTATCTAGCTATAGGCCATGGTATGGTCCTATATTGCAATGTCGAAGTACAGTATTTTTACAATTGATAATAGTTGTTTGCCTTCTTTGAATGGAGACACTTGGAACTGTATATTATATGTGCTGAATTGTATACTTTGCTGAACTTCAGCGAAAGGATTTTTGATCTAGGAAATTCCTAGGTATTCCGTTCACAACATTTGTATCACGGCAGAGGTAACAGTGCAAGCTGAGATAGAATGGAGAATGATATGAGACTATCCAAGGAAAAATATTGAGTTATGGACTATCCTTAGAGCTTACAGGAGGGTCGATCTCCTGCATATTGTCTTTGCGGATAATTTCAGGCAATATGAGGAACTTATATATAACGAGCAGGGAAGATGAAGCCACGAGGATGGAACCGGTCACAACGGTGGTCACGATGGCCATTACGGACCAACCGCCACCATGAGACGTATAGACGTTGATAAGTGTAGTCAACAATCCGGCAGCTGCGTTCAAGGAAATTGGTCTGGGATTATTGTCAAGATTATATTTCCTGAGTTATAGGCTTCTACTTACGTAAACAGCTTGTGAATCAGCCAGGTATAGTTTCTCCGAAGCTTTTCGAAATGCAGTAGCCATGCTAAAGCAGTAAAACCGGCGATAAGAAAGAAACATGCGATGGCAAGTAAAGGCGGATTCTGCAAAGTCCGTAGCACGGAACGGCCAGTCTCATTTTCTTTTAAGGCCTCTTCGACCTTGGCAGATTTCTGTAAAGATGTGAAAGTTCCGGGAATGACAAGGTATCCGGCCAGGAGACTCCAATTTGCGGCTCCGACGAAAAAGTTGTACTTCATACTCATTTGATCTTCCTCTTTCAACATTTTAATGTAGGTCATGTCTTGAGAATGGCTTTCATGAGTCCTGTAGTTTTGAAGATACCCCAATCCACCTTCGGGCCTCTGCTGGATTCCAAGTCGTCTCCGTGACTGACTCAATCCTATCTGAGTGAACATCTTAAGTATCGAAACGCAGGGTATAACAAAATGTATGACAAGGAAATATTAACCAGTTTATACGAGAAGCTACTTATAGGCTTCCGGGTTTCTCAAAGAGAAACATTTTATATAGGCTACTGTTTTCATGTCTTATAAACATGAGGTCACTTTGCTCGTTCAAAGGCGACGAGAACTTCACCCCTTCAATTATGATGACGCTCGAATCCAAAATTAAGTTGATGAATTCTGAGGCCTTCTCTTGTTTTGCATTCAAAATTAATGCCCATGTACCTGTAAGTTAGATATAAAACCATCTTCCAGGAACTCGTGTCAAGAGGATCGTGAGAAGCTTGTTAAAGATTCACTATGGCGGCGTGGCTCGATGTTGTCTCTGATGGCGAGGGCTGGTCTCTCATCGACACGGGACGGCTTCATGACATCGTCCAAGATATGACATATCCGAAGTCGCAATATCCATTCTTGATCTACTTTGCGGGGAATTCCGATCGCCTCAGAGCTTTGAAAGCTCTTTTCCCGCGCAATAATGTTACACGTAAAGGCCCAGGAGGCTTAGTACGCCTTCACATTAGCACGGCTACTGCACAAAAAGAGCAGCCAGTTATGTTTGCCGAAACCGATCTTTTCTCTCAAAACGGACTAGGCGATACCATTTTACCAAGATATCGGTTTAATAGACTGAGAAGATTCCACATTTCCGTTCCGGACAAAAACGCGTCTGTAGAAGAAGTCAAATGGAAGATCATTGAGAATAACGTCCTACCATGGACGAAAGTTATCTGTCTCTTTGTAAATTCCTCCTCGGAAATGGAAACTGCGAAAAGTCTATTACAAGGCTCACGCCGGAGGTTAACAGTCGGTGATCAGCCCCTCCCTGAGAATCTGCATATCATCATTGTTTTGACAGACGACGCCGATAATTCAAACGCAAACGACCCCTGCTTGAACATAGCACAGGAAAACTCCCCAAATCAAACTCTGCTAGACCTACGAGGGCGCTCGGAGCTATCTGAACTGGTTATATTTGAGCCTCTGCGCAGCCTCATTATAGATCAGTTATATGGAACAAGTTCATTAGAGCCAACCGGGCACAACGTTCTCTTTTCAGCAATGCATTTAAACGCTCTTTGGAGCACTGACCTGCGGCTGCGAGACAATTGGCAAAAAAAGACTGATATTGACTGCTTACAGATAGCCCGTGGAAACTTCCCTGAAACCACCGCACTGTCCAACTGCTTGATGGAATTCAAAAAGAAGATGGGGATCTCACACTGTCCAGAATACGAGATCCACAGGTTTATTGCTTCCGCAATTCTGATGGATGCTTATCCACCAGAGATGCATAGTAAGTGATGACGGTTTCAACCCTATCCCCTGGCTATTATCTCACAGTTCGTTTCTACAAGAGTTCCCACCAGAGTTGGTTTTCCAAAGTATTTACCAAAAGCATTGCCTGGTTGCGTATCCCACTCTGGAGACCAATGATCATTGTCAAGGGATAATGCGGGAGTTTTGTGGAGAGTTTATGAAACTGCGTCTGAATACTACTTCGACTAAGCTCCGAATCAGGAATTTGAAAGAATTTCATGCGAGATGGAGTGACTTACGCTCGACTAAAGCATGTCTTGTTTGTTTGTGTCGGCCACCAGAGCACATGATGCCTTGTCACCATGCAATTTGCGAGAATTGCACTGTCTTGTTCGGAGAAAGAAGTAGAGAAGCGGAATATCACACAGTAATATCACAGTGTCCAATATGCGGAGACTCTTGCAAGCTTACTATCCGGCAACTTCCACCCACAAAACAGCCTGTGATTTTCAGCTTAGATGGTGGAGGAGTACGGGGGATTATCCAACTCGGCTTATTGCGAGAGTTAGAGAGGCGCCTTGGTGGTATATCCTTGGAGCAAATAGCTGACTTTTGTGGCGGGACAAGTGTTGGTAAGTTGTTCGCAGTCCTGCGTTGTGATTTGTCCACTAAAAGTTTCCAGGAGCATTGTCCAACATTGACATGATACTTAATGGCTCACCAGCAGAGCTTAGTTTTTCGAGGTTCCCAGAGCTAGCTCGGACGATATTCAAATCTTCTTATAGCGGCCATAGCAAGATACCCGGGTCTCATGGCATACAATTCATTTTCCTCGCTATGAAGATGCTCACCGGTGGCCGATACGACTCAGCCAACTTGGTTACGGTTTTGAAAGAAGCCGTTGGCCCAGAACGAAGGGTTTTTGATGTTTCCACTACAGGAACGATCGGCTGCAAAGTAGCTATTATCACAAGTCGCGCTTCGGACGGAAAAGCATGTGTATTCGGAAATTATAGGGGTCAATCTCAACGAACGGAGGATTCCGCCTACGAATTCTTACTTCCAGAGGATGATAAGCACAATCCATTTTTGTGGGAAGCGTGAGTGACTTGCAATTTTCCGCCAGATTCCTCCGCAATTGAGAAAAATGTGTCTACAAACACGAGCCACGAGCTGACCTAAGGCATACTAGCGCCGAGTGCAGCGTTGCAGCTCCATTGTCAGTTTTTATTTCTATTCTTATTCTTTTCTTTAGAAATCATCTTTTGGTCCGCCTTTCTAACTAGGACCAGCTTTTTCAAAACCAAGTTTCTACCAGGTTTTGGCCAACTTCAAGATGGTGGTGTGCGTGCTAACAATCCCCTCGCTATCGTTTTGAAAGAGTCAAACAAGATTTGGCCCAAAGCTAGAAAAGTTGATCTGCTTCTTTCAATTGGGACTGGTATTTCGAGATCTGGTTGCTATTCTGTTCCAGATGCTTCAAGTGTCCTTCGTGATGGCTCTCTTTCCAGGCTTATCCGGGCTACATTATCGTCTCCCTGCATGGATGGAGAGCAGGGTTTTGCTGAAGCCCTAAATTATCTTCCTAGTGATGCCAAGTCTAACATATTTAGGCTGAATAAGGTGATAGATGGCCCACTTCCCCGTCTGGACAACGTGGAAAAAATTAGCAGCATGCGGGACCTTAACTATACCGTTCCAGACCATTTGATAAGGACGATTCTGGCTTCGGCATTTTTCTTTTTTGAGCTAGATGATGAACCTGTGAAGAGAGATGACGAGTTCCTTTGTCAAGGTTCCATATTATGTTCGCGGAGAGATACGAAAATCATTTTGAAACAAGCCCTCCTGGAGATGCCTAACGCTCATTTTCAAACGGCTCGAGGTCAATATCTTGGTGGTATCTATGAGAATGACGGATGCAGTTTATGTGGCTACTATCGAAAAGCAGTGAGATTTAATGTCACCAATGTTGATGAGATGACATCTATCGAAATGGCCAACAGTCAGTTTTGCCACAAAATTGGCGGATTTCCGAAGTCTGTGCAGGAGCTTCTCGCTGAGCAGCAATCCCACGCTCATTTCGGTCGTCCAGATCACAAAGTCGCTCAATGGCCGCCTAGCCGAGTCTGTTACTGTTCACGGTCGACTAAGCGGCACATACAGTTTATTGAGCCTGCTCTGAATCAAAAGCGGCGCAGACTGTGACCAAGTCTCTCTACAAAATTGACTTGGCTTTATCTTACATCACCCCTCAGGAGCCTTTGCTCAACGCATGTCTTGTCAATGATATTCTTCAAATCTTGCAAATATACTCTGGAGCTCCGACGCTATCGATTATGCCGGTATGAAAGTCTACAAGATTGATGTGATTGATTCAATAATTGATGAGAGGGGTGTGTTGAACCTTGAAAAATATTATGTCGTCGTAGACTTGGTTTTGGACATAGGCCTTCTACTTCCGATCATTTTAATGGGAAAGGAGAACTTGTCTATAGAACCATCCAGATACATCCTATAACACGCACTTCTCGCTGAAGTAACACTGAAGTCACTCATAAATACTAGAGGGGAAACCAATAACACCCCGTGCTCCCATGATACTGAACAGCCTGTACGCCACGGTTTCTGTCGCCGAAGTTAACATAAATTCCCTCCGATCTCACCATAAAATTTGACTTGTAACTCGACTCCAAGAGAGCAAGAATCCCTTTGGAAATCATATATGATCGGTCCGAGCTGCTCTGTGCCGGCCCAATATGAGCTCTGCATGTCCTTTCTCAAGATTCCCATAAGTGAGCCCGTCGGTTACCAGGTCTTAGAGCCAAGTAAGGTGAATATCTCATCCTGTTCTGCCTGGCTATTAAAGATATTGGAATCTGCTCTAGGGAATATCTTACACTCGCCAATGACGGGTTGTTCGCCACTTTAACAGTGTCTTGCCTGAGCAAACTTCGACGCCAACGCAGGCTTTCCTGGCTCAGAGGCACCTGCCAAAATAAGTCTTTAGGGATGTCCTCTAGAGCATGTCGAGAGGCACCCTTGCTCATCATCCACTCAAGCTTTTCTTTTGAATCGCCACGCACAAATGCCTCGCGAAACAACTTATTGATCCCACCTGGAACCTCTCGATAAGAAGCACCATGCTGCGTCAACCATTTCAACCTTGCTTCATAATCGTACCATCGAGCTGCGTGCTCAACCAGATCTCCACAAGGGATATATTTCAGAGATGCTCCACGTTCAACTAGAACTTCCAGTTGCGATTTTTCACAAGAAAAAAAAGATTTCGAGCCGTTCATACGGTAGACGTATGACAAAACATGACATAGAGAGATATAATGGAGCTCATGAAGTGGAAAAGTTCTTAGCCAATTATTCAGCTCATCGCCTTCCATTTTCTTGATACCGCTGATGAGGGATGAAAGAACTTTATAGCTAAATCTAGAACTGAGTTTTTGGCAAGTTGCACCAAGGTGCAAGTATTCCGGAAGCCCAAGGCTCCTCGCGATCAAATCCAGGAGTTCTGGGGGTAGATCATCGAAGCAACCCATCTTCATTGCAGAAGTTTTAATACAGTGCAAACATTATAAGGTTCTTGCTCAAAAATGATTTGATCGCTCAAGCATATGCGGTATTAGAATGATCTTTGCCAGCATGAGAACGAAGGTAAAGAAAAAAGCGGAATGTGCGGGCGAAGGTTATTTTATTTGGGTTTGTATCACGTGACTATGCGTACATGTCTGACAGGGCGGTCAGTGCGCGTAATGCCTAGTAGAGGAACAGGGCGGTAGGCCACTAGTATCATGAAAAAGTCTGAATTTCTAACTACTCTAAGGTACACACTTAGTTAACTAACTATATGTGGTAGATTACCGAGTGTTATTGGTAGTTGCCCTTGAGTGACCGCTTTGCTTAGCTCAAACCGATGGGTTGTATGCTGCAATAGGTCTGAAGGCGCCCTACCAGTTTCTCTATACTTAGACGTGCCAGATGCTTGGATACAATATTTCCACTTTCCTGGTACATATGCATCTTCGTGCTTATTTTCTTATACTATAGCAAGAATTTTTTTTCAATGAGCTGGGCCCCAGGATCGGAATACGGTATAGCTCATACAATTGTGACGCAGGAGCGAAATCCGTGTCTCTCAGTCAGGCGTCGTGAGTAGAGGTTGGTGGATGCTCACCTATATGTTTACAAAGTGATACGTTGATGAACGATGCAGTGTCGATATTGGCATAGCTTACTTGGATAAAAAGATAGGAGAGCGATCAGACTTGCCAGGTGCCAGTGCACATTAGGATATATTATTCCATAGGTTCCTGTAAGCGATAGAATTTAATCACAGTAATAATGGTGCTGGTAGAATGAACGCCCATGCAGGCGTTCGCGCTAACCGTCATTTCGTAAAATACGGTATATGATGTGACGGTTTGTAGGAGGCTGTTTTCCACTCCATCTGTTCCGCCTTGTGCACGTGACTCCAAACCCTGGCAGGTTGGTTGGCCCTCGGTGGCCCATCAGTAGGTTGCGGCCCCTCGTCGCAGGGTCCGTAACAACCACCATATTTAGGACAGATTCTGTATTTCATAGATGGCTATCTTACGCGAGTGGCCTTTTGAATCGATCAGGCAGCTTTATTTAAAAATTCAATTGCATGAATCTTCGTAAATATAATTCAAATAGGGTGTGTGGTAAGCCTTCTATAATAGAAGTTCTATTATTTCAAGTCAAAGGCCACGACTAACAAAGTAAACTAGCACCATGGCATGGATCACGGACGCAAGTAAAGAGCACGCTTGCGTGAATGAGTGCCCTGACACCAGACAACGCCTAGCTAGAATTTTGCGTACTCTTGAAATGGAATTCTGGAGAAAGCGCCAGCCTCCAACATAGTTAATCATACAGTAACCATAGCAAAATACGGTGCACTTAGTCGAGAAAAACTCCCCGAAGCTAAGATAAGTGTCAACACCACTAGAAAGCTCAGGCCAGGCCACCAAGTCCGCCGATAAGCATGTCCCGTATCGTCTTATCAAGCGGCAGAACAACTAAGCATATATAGGCTATGAGGCGAACCAGTGTAATTCCAGAAGCGCCAAAACCGCATTTGCCCCAATGGGTGATCTCCAAAATCAAGACTGAAAGGGAAGTAGTCCATATGTGCAATATGATGCCTACATGATACAGTCGAAAATAAATGACTGGGCTTTTCTTGGTTGTGTTGAAGGTCCGATGGCAGGTAAAAAGGCGGCCATAAAACACGTCAGGTTGCATGCCAGAGAGAAGACTATGTATCCTTGGTCGCTGAAGGAATTTGGCAGATATAGACAATCAGAAGCAATGCGATTCTACTTCTAACTAAATGAAAACTCGGGTTAGCGGCCTCGAAGTCTTCAAATGAACCGTATATATAATCCTGACACGATTTCGAGGACGTGTTATCTTTATCCATTGTACAGGGTGGATCGAAATCAGTTTCACCATTTAAACACAGATTCTTTCCCGCGGGCCCACTTTCTACCACGCTAATCTATATATAGTTGATTTTAGTTTCAAGGGGCTGTATTGTATCGAAAGATCGTTTCATGGAAGGCAGGATCTGATAAATAACATGAAATACCATAACATTAATACAACAAGACGTAGTTCCTCAGCTCGCTCCTCTGACAATACCCCACTTGGCAACGATATTCGCCACGTGTTCTATTCAAGTATTGTCAAGCTTAAGCGTTGAGCCCCACCACTTCCCTTCCCCAATTCAACATAAAGAGACATTGCCTTCCCACTAGGAAGCGAAGGCGAGTTCTATCCAACGTAGAAGCTAAAAGGCTATAGATGTAGAAGACCCGTTCTGACTAGAATTTCTCTTTTTATCCCTTTCGACACCGTGAGGTCACTAATTAATTATCATGTATTGACTAGCTATACCTATATAGTTTTACGAATTCATAAGAGTAAGTAGTGCTGAAGTTAGACAAGATCTGAGTACAGTAGTGGAGATCAAGAAAAGAGTTAAAGTTGGTCAGAAACATTTAGAGCGTATAAGAGAGAATTACTTTACAGAGTTTGTTATAGCTCTAGAGCCGGACTTCTTTAAAGTCGAGGTAATAGTCTAGCTTATTGAGAGCCTTCCGATAATGTCTTGATAGCATTTTGATGAGTCGACCAGCCGAAAGAGTGTTGCCATCTCCGCTGCTTTATACAATGATATCCGCTCCTTTATCCAAGAGCAGTTTCACAATCTCTTGATGGCCTTCGACCGAGGTGGCCTGGAGAGCATTGCCACAGAGGCCGCCCTGAGTATTGACATCCACTCCCTTGCTAATAAGAACGCCTGCAGGCGCGAGGAGCCCATTGAGGCACGCATAGTAAATCCTAGACGCCAGGGCCATAGACCCAACGCCTATCAGCCTGAAACAAACGACTCCATCGTTGGAATTTCACCTCCTCTCCCAAGGGCTTGATAGTTTTTAAAGTACATCTTCAGAATCCTGAACCAATGCAGCATAGCAAACGCTTGTCGAGAAGTTAAGACGGTCGACCTTTCTCACTTTCATGCGTACTGTACTAAGGTAATCGACAATACAAGTATACGTCGTAGAATTTCAACCTGAAGGCAGGATTTAGTCCTTGAATATGAGGTGCGAGTATCTAGCTTATCTACAAATGGATGTTCAGCTTACTCGTTTCCCACACTAGCAATGTGCGAGAACTAGATAGCGTATGCGGATGGTTTAAGCCAAGACATTCCTTCTGTTTGGTCAAACAGTGTCGCAACAAGTCAATGGCTTTAGCATCGTGACCTGAGGATTTCCAGGTAACAGCGAGATTGGCCATAGTCGTCAGAGTGTTGGGATGGTTGTCTCCAAGCTTTCTCTTGCAAGTCTCCATTACCTGTGCCTGCAGCTGCCCGGCTTCTTCGAACCTGCCCTGATTCCAGTACGTCGATGCCATATTGCCCATACTTGTTAGCGTGGAGGGATGATCGTCGCCAAGCCTTGTCTTGCGGATCTCTATCACCTTTGTAAATAGCCGCTCAGACTTTTCCCATTGGCCCTGGTCCCGATATATTGATGCCAGATTTGCCATACTTGTCAGCGTGGAGGGATGATCGTCGCCAAGCTTCGTCTTGAAGGCCTCCATCGCCTGAGTCTGCAGCTGCTCGGCCTCTTCCCGTCGGCCCCGGTTCCAATACACCACTGCCAGATTGCCCATGCTCGACAGCGCAACGGGATGATCGTCGCCGAGCTTCGTCTTGGAAGCCTTCATCACCTGCTCCTCAAACTGCTCAGCCTCTGCCCATCGGCCCTGGCGCCGGTACGTCGATGCCAGATTGGTTATACTCCACAGCGTGAAGGGATGATCGTCGCCGAGCTTCGTCTTGAAGGCCTCCATCACCTGAGTCTGCAATTGCTCGGCCGATTCGAACCTGCCCTGGTGCCGGTACGTCGATGCCAGATTAACCATGCTCGACAGCGTGGAGAGATGATCGTCGCCAAGCCTTGTCTTGCGGATCTCTATCACCTTTGTAAATAGCCGCTCAGACTTTTCCCATTGGCCCTGGTCTCGATATAATGATGCCAGATTTGCCAAACTCGTCAGTAAACGGGGATGATCCTCGGCAAACTTTGTCTTGCGTGTCTCCATCACCTGCTCATTGAGTTGCACAGCCTCTGTCCAACGACCTTCGAGCCAGTATGACTTCGCTAATATCTCTGTAGATTGAAGAGTTTCTTCGTCTTCTGCACCGAGAAGTCTCATTCTGTACTTTTCCGATTTCGAAGCCATTTGTCTTATATCCCCATATATGCCACTCTCCGATGCAAACCAAGAGCCTTTGTGAAGAAGTGTGGCCCATTTCAGTAGCTGGTTTTGCGATTCTGGCCGTTGTGATGTCGCAGATTTCACATGTGGAAATAGTAATCGGCATCTCCCCCAGTTTTCGTATTCACCGGTAGGAAATTCGTCGCACAATATGCTAATGAACTTATCCTTCCATTTGTCTATTTGACCATCAGATTTCAGCCACGCGCGTGTAGTTAGTTGCACCAATCGATGCATAGTAAAGGAAGTGCTGTTCTCGCAGATAGATATAAATGAATAGTTCCTCAGTGTTGTAATATCATCTTCAAATTCGGGGTCTTCTTCAGATTCAGATATCTCTCCATCACTCCAGTCGTCAAAGAGATCTGAACTAGAAATGCATTTAGCCCTAGGCCGAAGGCGAATTAGGTTCTCTGGTATCCCCTGCCGATCAAAAAAGCTCATGAGTGAAAGTAATTCTGCCGCAGATGAATTTTCTTGGCGGAGGTAATCGAAAGATATTTGCCATGTCACCAAAATTGAATTTTTTGCTTCCCAGTCCCGGGAGAGGCGACCTGCCTCTTTTTCCAGAAGACTTGTTGCTTTACGGTCACTCCCTTCGAAGTCTGCTAGGTATTGAGATACCGAATAGCGAGGCTCCCGGTTTCGAATATAGCTAGCGGCCTGTACAATCGCTAACGGCATGAACTCCAACGCGTCCACTAATTGTAGGCATTCTTGGCTTTCCCCCTCGGGGTGTTTAAGCTTCCTTTGAAGAAGCTCCAGCGACTCAGACTTTTCCATCGGTTCTACTTTGATAAGGTCCTCATAGTCGACCATTTTCAACGCAACCTCTCTGCTTCGACTCGTTATGATGATAGATCCATTCTGGCTTCGAGGAACATATTCTAAGAGCGGCTTTTTTGTTAAGCCGTTCGCTGGGCCTATCGTTGGATCTCCCTTGCCTGCCGTCGGAAGCGAGCAAAGGAACTTATCTTCATCGACATTATCAAGAATACAAACCCATTTCCCTAACTTCTCATCCCGGAGCCTGTTCTCGACCAGTTTAAATATGTTAACTTTCGGATCTTGGCGACCGTAGATCTTGACCTGATCCGCTATGTCCCGGAAACTTTGCTCGAATCGAGCTTCGTTACTCGCATGGACCCAGAAAACCCATGTTGCAGGCGATTTGGTCCGGATCTGATAGGAGTATTCGATGGCAAGCTGTGATTTCCTTCGAGTTGTGAGCAAAGGCCTACATTCTTGTCGCTTTACACTCACCCGACACCGCCAAGGCCTACCAGCGCGATTCTCGACCCTCCCCCTGGCACCGAGGCTTTCTCATGAATCTGATGGAGCAGCGTGTCGCGAGTGACAAATTCCGGATCGCGCGGGAATGGGACAGTTGATAGAGGGCTAGGCGGGGTTTCCGGTCGCTCTGGGGGGAAGTGGTCATTAGTAAGTCGACCTTTCGATCATGTCAGGTTCCTGACTTACCCGGTGGCAGATGAAACTCTATATGACCCTCGTTCTTTCCGAGCTGGAATCCACCATAGTTGTCTCTGAATGATATTGAAGCCATAACGAAATAAAGTGCCTTGTATATGGATCATGATCGGAATGCTTCTTGGGCCCCAAGAGCTGAAAGAGCGGCCCGGTCCTCAGCCTCATCATCATGTGACTTAAACTCTCGGCCAGGAAATTCACCCCACTCAGTGCTTCCCGAATGATTGCCTGTCGATCATGTTTCTACTAATCCTTGGAGGGATCGACCCGTCCAGGACAGTCAGATCCAGGCAGCCCACCACAAGCAGCCAAAAGTTTCCAGATCAAACACTCTAACCTCGTCACCAGAAGAGACTATTGATTCCCAGTGACTTCAAGCGCATATTCTAAGAGCAACCAGATTACAGATTGTGGCTGATACATTTGAACGAGAGATGATGCGCCGCTCTCAACCGCCTTTTCTCTGAGGGCCGCAGCTTTGAGAGGGGCCCGAAAGCTCCCAGGAACCACGAGTGTTTCAAGTCACGTGCATTTCCCAATAGATGGCATCCCCCAGACTTTTCGCCTAAAATCTTTTCACATGCTCCCTGAGCAGAGGGGTGAGCAAGGGTGAGCAAATGGATCGGTTTTCCTTCACATTCGGTGGTCGCCCGCCCATCTCTTCCGCCAAACCCCACCTCCCCAACGTCCTGTACAACAGGGTGCCAAGACTCCCCCTCTCAAAGCTGGAGATGATTCAAGATATGATATTGAGTAAATTACTAACTACCTCACAAATGGCCAATCAGAAGGCCGCCATTGTTACATACACGCCCGATAGAAAAATGTTCACCCAATTGGTTTTGTGTCTATGTATGTCGCTCTTCCCCAGTGGTCACTCCTGTGGAGGATGAGTTGTTGGTAGAGGAAGCGAATTCGAATTTTGGCTAGATAACCACTGACAATGCAAATTTCCCTTTTGTTTGCCTCGTTTGCACGACCAACGTTCTAGAAGCCCTCGAGGCCATACAAGTTTATTACGGATGCTATTTATACGCTGTCATTTACAAGTGTACTGAAATACTGCCAAGAAAGGGGTTTGGGGTAGATTAACCGTAATAGGTATAGTGGCGTTTCAAAAGAGGATTCGAGAAAGAATCTCTGTGTGTAAGTGGTGAATCTGATTTCGATCCATGCTGTACTGGAAAATACACAGAACAGTATGCCAATTTAAGTAGCCATACAAAGTGAAACCGAAGGAACCATCTGAGTTTATTATTCTCATGCAATCACTCTAGATGACATGTATCTAGCCGAAATGCCTTCCTTCTATTTGAGTAGCTGCTCGTAGAAGTTCTAATTTTCTCAGTAGCCGCGGGTTCAAAAATATTGCCAACTGTATTGAGGCTAGTGCCGCCATGTATGGAAGAGAAGGAGGGCGTCAGTTAAATGAGGACAGCTCTCATTTTCGTAAGCTAAAGCAGGCTTATAAGGCTATATAAGCGGCATGGTCAATTTCAGGAAGCGTTTTTTGATAAAACTTTTGCACAGGACTTTACTACCGAAGCGATGGATATCCCTCCCGATAATACTTCAAGCATTTATAGTCGAGCTACAGATTCACCTAAAAGATTTTCATCATGCGCACTGACGCCTATCATTCTTCCAATTAGGCATGATCTTCCTGAAATCAACTCCCTGGATCACCAAATAGCTTTGGCTCGGGGATCAACTATTGCACTTGAAACTACTAGAAGTCGCCTTCAGAAATCGAAAGAGGGGAAAAGGCTGTCATTACCTGAGCTGAAAGAGCAAAAGCAAAACGAACGAATTGAGCAAGAATCAGAAAATGATTTCTACCGTTCTTGCTTCACAAATTTCCGTGAACTTGCCACAGCGACGGTTCAAGCCATAGATGAACTAGAGCTACAGTATTTTTTCGAGCCCGAAGCGGAGCCGATTGGCAACAGAAATGTGCGGAAAGCTCTTGACGCTTTACGCAACATTTTAGAAGAGTCCAAAAATCGCGAAGCGAAGGCAGAAAATCAGTGGAAGCAGAGGTGGAATATATCTAGAATTGGAAAGCCTGCATGCAGATGGCTCTAGGATAATGTCTATTTGATACAATTATCATAAAATCAATTAGGTACTGTACTGTACAAGACTGATACTCTGCTCAGAATGCACTACACGGTTGTGTACTTTTGTATGTACGCGAATGGCCGTGTGTCAGACGTTTCTTGTATATAGACTTCATTCTAAGAGGACCTAGATCTTGATGGTTAAGGAGCGGCAATGTGAATTGTTACGAAACAGCTCCCCATATTCTTGAGTTGTCCAAGCTTTTCCATGATCAATACATATTCAGCTGAAGCAGAGTTGATGCGTACAGTATAGTGGCCTTTTCTTTTTGACGGTGGTTACAAATTCATCAGACGTAGCATGCTGTACAGTACTGTACGCATAAACTACAGTATGTATGACGGAGTACACACGGGATTAAGAAATCACTCAAACAGAGATTTTGCTATGTATCTGTAAAGAATAATATAAAAGTATAAGTCTACGACTAAGGATTATTTTGCTCATTTAGCTCGTACAGTCGATAGCGAAATCTGCTTCTACCCCAGTGACTGATTTTCTTCAATGGGGCCCCACTGCCAATGCCTTAGCGCAGATCCTTTATTGACCGGACCGCCCTAAGTTGAGGGTCAACGTAAAATA
>Ga0102593_1000946_pt1 | contig 34769 bp, 32 predicted proteins | sample AraplaCol_mMS_r2_2_FD_76862 | JGI IMG/M metagenome (GOLD analysis project Ga0102593, IMG submission 76862) | Arabidopsis root microbial communities from North Carolina, USA - plate scrape MF_Col_mMS_r2 (SPADES assembly) (version 2) | ecosystem: Host-associated > Plants > Roots > Endosphere...
AGCCGTTCCATCGCGGATTGTCGATAACCGTGGGCTTGCCATCGCGCTCGACCATCAGCTTGCGGAAGCCCTTGCTTTCGATGGTGCCGTAGTCGTGGCCGGCATTACCGGGGAAGGCGAAGAACGTGACCAGCGGCTCGGTTGGATGAACGTTGATCGAGCGATGGGCCCAGCGACCGGGCACGTAGACCGCCTTGCCCGGAAGGAACTCGAGCCATTCTGTTTTGCCCTCGGGGGTTTCCATCATCATGTAACCGTGACCGCGGAGGCAATAGTACACTTCGGCGGTGTCGATAACCGTGTGAAAATGACCCTTGGTCATGTGATACTCGTCCCCGACCTTGCCGGGATACGTGATGGAAGTACCGTAGGCTACGTCCTTTTCGCTATCCGGGACGCCCATGTCGTAGAATTCGTAGAGGAGTGTGTCGCCCTTGGCGAGCTCTGCCTCGTAGGCTGCCTGATCGTGGAACATGCCCTTCATTTTGGAGAGCGTGCGGCGGATTGGCTCGCGAGTGGAACTCAGGCCATTATTGAGATTGAAGTCGTGAAGTGTGGGGAGCAAGTCAGCCATGCTGGTTTCCTTTCATTGAGAGACGTCGCGGGCAATCCGGCTTAGATCGTCGAATGCCGGTCCGGACATTGGGATATTGATGTCAAAGACTTCCGCGATGACGCGTGTCCAACCGTGTATGAAGTAGACCCAGCCGTCATGGACGGTGAGGCCCCGTGCTTCCGCGGCCGCCTTTGCCTGGTCCAGGAAGACGAGGTCGCCGCGATAGTTGAACTCCCAAACCAGTCCGTCCTTCGGGAAGCTCACCGCGTCACTCAAAGGCGAACCGGGTCCGTCCTTTCCGAGACCGGTCGCGTTGACCACCATCGAGGCGTCGGGAAGGTCGCCAACGATCCGGTCGGCTTCGGCCGGTCCGGGAGCCAGGCGATATTCGATCGGTATCGCGAAACCAATCTCCTCATGCACATGACGCATCTCGGCCAGCGAGGCTTCTCGGCGCGCGGTGACAACGATCGTGCTCGGCACGTCGCCACCGGATTTGACTTTGTTGTGAAGATAGAGCGTCAGCGCCAGCGAGGAGCCGCCCGAGCCGAGAATGCACAAGGAAGCTCCGGTCCTTGCCCAGTATCCATCCGGTACGATCGCCTCGAAGCTGGCACCGGCCGTGATCGGATCCTTGGCGTGACCGACCAGCCTGTCGCCGCGCTTGGAAATCGAACTTATCTCGTGCAAGGTCATCGCGTAAGGATCGAGTTCGTCAAAAAGCGCGCGTGACGCCTTCAGCAGATTGACCTTGTGAGTGGTCACCAACGCCCCAAGTGACAAGGGATCGGCTTTGATGAATTCCACCGCAGCGCGGTAGGCCGCAGGATCAGAGTTCGGAGCGAAATCGATCCCCTTCATCTCGGCATCGAGACCCAAATGGCGAGACCAGGCCGGGAAGACCTTCATGATAGATGACTTGCCCGTGGTAACGCCGATAAAGTACATGGTGCGCCGGGCGGCGGAAATGTATGACATTGAGTATCCTCACTCGTGTTCGGCCCAGTCCCGCGACCGGTCAACGGTGCGGCACCAGCCTCGATAGAGCATGTCGGCCGTCGCGCGGTCATTCGACGGGTTGAATTCCCGATCGAGCGCGAAAGCGGTGTGTAGGTCGGCCATGTTTTCCCAGTAGCCGACTGCAAGTCCGGCAAGAAACGCGGCGCCGCGCGCCGTCGTATCGATGACTTTTGGACGCAGAACGCGCACACCCAATTGGTCCGCTTGGAATTGCAGCACGAAATTGTTCATCGCAGCGCCGCCGTCGACCTTGAGTTCGGCAAGCGCAAGACCGGAGTCGGCCTCCATGCGGCCGATCACATCGCGGATCTGATAGGCCATGGATTCAAGCGAGGCGCGGATCAGATGGTTGCGGTTTGCCCCGCGAGTGATACCGACGATCGTTCCACGCGCGTATTGGTCCCAAAATGGGGCCGACAGCCCGTTGAAAGCCGGGACGATGTAGACGCCGTTGGTGTCGGGAACCTCGAGCGCAGCCACCTCTGTTTCTGAAGCGCTGTGGATGATCTTCAATTCGTCTCGAAGCCATTGAACGACCGAGCCGACAGAGAACAGCGTCCCTTCCAGCGCGTATTCGAGTTTACCGCCCAGTCTCCAAGCAACGGTCGTCAAAAGGCCGTTCTCTGAGGCGCGCATATGCGGTCCGGTGTTCATCAGCAAGGTGCCACCTGTACCGTAGGTGGCCTTGACCATCCCCTCGCTGAAACAGGACTGACCAAAGAGGGCTCCCTGCTGATCACCGATTGACGAGGCAACGGGAACCTCCCTGCCGAACAGGCCAGCCTGCGTCACACCGTAAATTTCGGAACTGTCGCGAACTTCCGGCAGGATCGAGCGTGGAACATTCAACTCGGCAAGGAGCCGCTCGTCCCAATCGCCGGTACCGATATTGAACAGGAGAGTGCGGGAAGCGTTCGATGCGTCCGTTACGTGAACCTTTCCGCCGGTCAAGTTCCAGATCAGCCAGCTGTCGATCGTACCCCCCGCCAGTTCACCGCGGGCTGCTCGTTCGCGCGCGCCGGGCGTATTGTCGAGGATCCATGCTAATTTTGTGCCGGAGAAGTAAGCGTCTATGACCAGGCCGGTCGCGTCCTTGACGTAGCGCTCAAGCCCCTTCGCTTTCAAGTGATCGCAGGCTCCGGCCGTACGGCGATCCTGCCAGACGATGGCGTTGCTCAGCGGGTTCCCAGTCTTGCGATCCCAGATAAGGCAGGTCTCACGCTGATTGGTGATACCGATAGCGGCGATCTGGTCAGCACCGATCCCGGCGTTATGGATGACCTCGCGGGCCACCGACAGCTGGGTCGACCAAATCTCATTGGCGTCGTGTTCCACCCAGCCCGCACGTGGATAGATCTGCCGGAATTCGCGCTGGGCCAGAGAAACGACATTACCTGCTCTGTCGAAAAGGATGGCGCGCGCACTGGACGTTCCCTCGTCCAACGACATGATGTAGCGTTCCATGATGATCTCCTCCCATACGCATCAATTGTTCGGCGTGAACAGGATCTTGTGATACTTGCCGAAGCTGCGGTCTTTAAGTGCCTTGAAGATGGACGGCGCTTCCTCCAGCGCCGCACGGTGTGTAATGAGTGGCTCGACGATCAAGCGACCATCCGCAAGCAGACCGATAATGTCGAACCACTCTTTGCCGGGGAACGGCAGGGAATAGGAATTCCACGAGCCGACGACCTGCAGCTCTTCGCGTACGATGCGTGCGAACGCTTTCTCCGCGAAAGTCACGTCGCCATAGGCCGTGCCATAGAACATGATCGTGCCCTGCTTGGCGGCGACCATGATGGATAGGTCGCGCCCTGGAGCAGATCCCGCGCATTCGAGCGAGACGGCGACGCCCTTGCCGTTTGTCGCCTCTCTTACACGGGATACCACGTCGTCGCGCGACGGGTTGAGGCACAGGTCCGCTCCAACCTGCCGTGCAAGGTCCAGCTTGTCATCATCCACGTCGATGGCGATGAGAGGCCGTGCCCCCGAAAGCTTCGCGAACTGGAGGGCGAAAAACCCGAGCGCGCCGCAACCGACGACCGCAACGGCGTCGCCGAGTTTGATGTCGAGCTTGTGGATGCCATGCAAAATGATGGCAGCGGGTTCGATTGTCGCGGCAACTTCGTAAGAGACACTATCCGGTACTTTGATGACGTTCGTGGCAGGCGCGCACAGATATTGCGCGAAGGCGCCGTCACTGCGCGAGCCCATAAAATCGTAGTCGTCGCAAAGATGGAACTTACCCGCCTCACACCACTGACATTTCCGGCAGGGCATGAGTGGCGCGACGGCGACACGATCGCCGACCTTCAGGTGCTCGACTGAAGCGCCTACCTTCTCCACCCGCCCCGAGAACTCATGGCCGGGAATTGTCGGAAAGTGGTAGGTTCCTGTCACCATGACGCGACCGATATCCGAGCCGCAAATACCTGCCGCTTTCACCAAGACCAAAACATCGTCGGGGCCGATCTCTGGAACCGGAACGTCTTCGACCCTCAGGTCGCCGGGTGCATGTAACACAGCCGCCTTCATTGCAAACTGTCCTCCTGCGGATAAATGATTGTTTTCATGCCCTTCCCAGAAAGAGCATGGTCGAAAGCGGCCACTGCATCGTTCATGCCGAACCGATGCGTCACGACCTCACTCACCTTGATCTTGCCGGTCTCGACCAGTTGCATTGCTCGCGAGTAGTCGCTGACACTCGAGCCAGTCGAGCCGAGGAGCTTCAGTCCCCAGTAATGGACCTTGTTGCTGTCGAGGTCGACGCGGGTGCCCTTGTTCAGTCCCGAAAAGAAATTCATTCTTCCCAGGCGGGCAAGGCACGCGAGACCTTGGCTCTGCAATTCCGGCGCCGGCGCACACGTTAGGGCCACGTCGACACCTCTGCCCCCGGTTAGACGCATCACTTCATCGACGACGTCGACCTTGCTGGAATCGACCAGATCGGTTGCGCCCAGAGGCGCGATCTCCGCAAGCCTTTCAGCGCGCCGCCCGACGACGATTACCTGTCTAGCTCCATAAGCTTTGGCTAATTGCAGAAACAGGCCGGCGATCGGCCCCGTCCCCAAGACGAGGACCCTGTCTTCCGGCGTGACCGCTAGATCTTTCCATGCGTTCACACAGCAAGACAACGGCTCGACGAGCGAGGCCTCTTCGAAACTCATACTCGCCGGGATCTCGATGAGATTGCCACCGTAGATCGCCTCGGCGGTGACGATCATGTATTGCTGGAAACCGCCGTCGATGCTAATTCCGAAGGCGTCATAATCAGGGCACATGTTGTTCAGCCCTTTGCGACACATTTCGCAATGACCACAACCAATATTTGGCACCACGGAGACGCGCTGGCCTGTCTTCCAGTGGGCTACGTGCTTGCCGACCTCAGCAATCTCGCCCGCCAATTCGTGACCTAGGACGCGTGTTTCGTTGGGCCCGACTCTGAAATGGCCGCCGCGCAATACCTTCAGGTCCGTTCCACAAATCGAGGCCGCAAAGACCTTGACCAGCACTTCGTCGTCGCGTGGCGTGGGCCTAGGCCGTTCGTCGAGAACGACCCTACCCTGCCCCTGATATACGGCGGCTTTCATCACCCTAAACCTCCATGCCGTAGCGATGAGCCTTGTGGGTTGGGTAAAGCGAGATGGTCGGGATCGTCACATCCGGAGTGCGGGTCGCGACATAGAGTGCGAGCCACGCGACATTGTCGACGTCGATGCAGGAAGCGTGGATGCCTTCCTTAATTTCCTTTTCGTCCAACCAGCCGTCCGTGTAAGCTTCGAGATCGCCGTCGTAGAGGCCCTTGTCGATGATCTCCGTCATTGGCGTCTTGACATGGCTCGGGTTAAGGACCGTGACGCCGATCTTTTTGTCCTTGCCTTCGAGAAGGATGTTCTTGGAGAAGCCGAGCATGCCATGCTTCGAAGCGCGGTACGGGCTGTGGCCCGGACCGGAAGCAACGCGCGTGGACGAGGATCCCATATTGATAATGCGGCCGCCGTTGGCCTGCTTTTCCATATAGATGAAGGCTTCGCGGCAGCAGAGGAAGACAGCCGTCAAGTTTGGCCCGATCGTCTTGTTCCACTCTTCCAGTGTGACGCGGGTTACCGGCGGAGCAAGGCTATCACGACCAGCGGAGTTCACGACGACGTCGATGGAACCAAACTCATCGTTTACCTGCTTAAAGAAGGAACGCACCGTTTCTTCCTCGCAGACGTCTGCGAAGATTGGCAGCACAATACCGCCTGCCTGACGAATTTCGTCGGAAACGCGCGCGAGACGCTCGCGATCAAAATCGACCATCGCGACCTTGGCGCCGTTGGCCGCATAAATGCGGGAGACCGCCTCGCCGATTCCTGAAGCCGCGCCGGTGATGATGCACGACTTTCCCTTGAGAGAAAGTCCCTCGGACAGGGTATTGCTGGACATTTGAACCTCCGTGTTACCGCCTCCGTGAGGCGCTTGTTTCGTCGAATGTTTCTTCAGCGTGCCGAACCGGCAAGCGCCACGGCCTCGGCCGTCAATCGGGTTATCTCATCGAACCTGCCGTCGCGAACGAGCTTGGTGTCCACCATCCACGATCCGCCGCACGCAATTACTGCCCGCAGGGCAAGATAATTTGCGAGATTGCCTGGCCCGATACCTCCGGTCGGCACAAACCGGATCTCTGGATAAGGCCCGGAAAGCGCCTTGATGAACGGGACGCCACCGCTCGGCTCGGACGGAAAGAACTTCACTGTTTTCAGCCCCAGGGCCATCGCCTGCTCTACACCCGTCGGATTGTTGATCCCCGGAACGATCGGCAAGCCGGCCGATTGCGAGGCCTCGACGATGGCAGGATTGAAACCAGGGGTAACGATAAATTGCGCTCCCGCTTCTCTAGCCGCCAGAAGATGGCTTTGCGTTAGAACGGTGCCAGCCCCGAGCAACATGTTCGGCACCTCGTCACGAATGCGCGATAGCGCTTCGGAGGCGGCCGCCGTGCGGAACGTGATCTCAGCGACCCCTAGCCCGCCGGCGAGGAGAGCCTTGGCGAGGGGAACTGCGTCCGCTGCCTGCTCAATCACCACGACAGGCAGAATGCGAGCACGTTCGATGCGTGATTCGATGTCGGCTCCCGTGGCGCCCATTGCTATCTCCTCCGTCGAATTTCTTACCGTGCAAATTAGATAGAATGAAATTCGTTATTGCGCAATAGTCAAAAAAATGATTTTTATTTTTTGCATGAGAGACGGCCGGAGGCCGCCTGCAAAACGCCGGGACCGCCCCTTCATAGGCAGTACGTTTTCAAACGCCGGCGAGACAACCAAGCGAGAGAACGATGAAGAAGGCAGTCTTGTGGGATATGGACGGCACGTTGGTCGACAGCGAGCATATTGCAGTACGCGCACTAGGACGCGCGATGGAAGAAGCGGGACTAACGCCACCAAAGGATCTCATGGAGCGCGTCGTCGGTCGTTCGGCGGATGAGATTTACCGCTACATGTGCCGCGAGTTCGACCTCGATTCCGAGCCGTTGCATTGGGAAGGACGCAAGCACTACCATTACTTCAACGAGGCGAACCTACTGCGGGGATTCTCGGCTGCACTCGACGTCTGGCATCGCCTCGATGCGGCCGGGATCCGGCAGGCTGTCGTTTCGAATAGCGATCGCGCCATTGTCGATGTCAATTTGCGCAGCGTTGGTCTCGTGAAACCGGGCCTCGTGACGGTCGCCCGCAACGATGTGAGAGAGGGGAAACCCCACCCCGAGGGATATCTGAGAGCAGCCTACCTGCTCGGCGTAGATCCGAGGGATTGCTTGATCGTAGAAGATAGCAGCAGTGGGGCGGCGGCCGCCTTGGCCGCCGGAATGGAGACTGTTTTCGTCCCCCACAGCCACAGCGCCGCGCCGGCTGGCGTCCGGACCCTCGCCTCGATGAGTGAGCTGGAAAAGGCGGTCCTGGCTTAATTTGACTGGTGGGGCCGCCGTCGCGGTCCCACCAAAACGATTCCGAGTTGCTTCAAAGCGTCACTATTCGTTTCCCGGGATTTGGTCCCTGTTTTTGCCGTATGAGCGCCTCGCCCAACTCGGTGAATTTCACCACCTCAACGAGTTGCGGATCGAACCGCCCCGTGACAGCATCATCCGCAATACGTGCACCCGCTGACATGAGCCGACCCCACTGTGCCTTGTCACCGAAGTGGTGCAGGGCGTTGAGGCCGACCTCGTGCAGCGAGATTGTGGTAGTGAAGGCTGGCAGCGGAGCGCGCTCCTGCCGATCCTGGATGCAAACGAGATGCCCGTTGGCGGCGACGAGCGGGGCGAGGCCGGCAGCGTGGTCGCCACTGACGGTGTCAAACACGGCAAAGAGCGGCTGCTCCATATTGCGTTCGGCGAAGGACTCACGCCATCCCTCCCGCCGGTAGTCGGTCGTGGTGGCAGCGCCGAGTTCTCGCACGCGCCCAGCCTGTGATGCTGAGCAGACAGCGTGTACGATCCAGCCGCGTCCACGCGCGAGTTGCAACAAAGCCCCGCCGACGGCCCCGGAAGCGCCGATGATGAGCACGTGCGCTCCTTCAAGCGCCGGCACCTTTTCGATCGCCTGAACAGCCGTCAAGCCAGGACAGGGGATCGCGGCTCCAGCCGCGTACGAAAGACCATCCGGCAGCGGAATGAGCGCACGGACAGGCACAGCCGTATATTCGGCAAAGGAACCAGGCTTCATGAGATCGTTGTGATAGGCGACACGCGCGCCGATGCGAATATGACCTGCGCCCTCTCCTGTTTCAACGACTTCGCCGGCACCGTCGACTCCGGGAATATGGGGCCACTCCCAATCGGGGTGGCCCCATTCTACAAATTTCCAGTCGACCGGGTTGAGGCCGACCGCTCGATTTTTGATCAGCACCTCTTCCCGGCCCGGCGTCGGACGCGGGCGTTCCTCCAGTCGAAGACAATCGGGCATACCCGGTTCGTGATGGACCCATGCTTTCATGGTCAATCTCCCGTGCTCAGCAGACCGAATAGCCGCCGTCGATAGGCAGCATGACACCGGTGACGTACGCGGCATCGACGGACAAGAGGAAGTGGATCACTGAAGCGATTTCCGATGGCTGAGCCCAACGTCCCATCGGGATCCGTGAGCCGATCTTCTCGGAACGTTCGCTGTTGGTACGCGCACGCTCCGACATGCGGGTCTCGACCCAACCCGGAGCAACCGAATTCGCCCTCACGCCTCTCGGCGCCCAGGCAACAGCCATCGAACGCGTGACGGCCGCCACCGCGCCCTTGCTGGCCGTGTAGGCCGGCGCGCCGGCCGAACCGAAGATCGACCACATCGATGCCAACATGACGACCCCGCCACCGGCCTTTTCGAGCTTTGGCAGAAGAGTTGTTGCAAGCGCAAAGCCTGCTGTCACATTAATGTTCATTACAGCTTCAAAATCCTCTTTCTGCCATTCGCGTTCATGGCGAAGGATACCGGCACAGTGGACGAGGCCGTGCAATGCATCCTCCCCCGCAAGTGCGGCAACGACAGCATCCGTGTCTGCGACGTTTGCCTTGTGGAAAGCGATTTCTTTCGGCAGGTCCTCATCGTGATCGAGACCGACCGCCAGCACGCGCCAGCCTTCGGAGAGGAGACGTTCGGCCGTAGCACGGCCAATGCCAGTGCCGCCGCCAGTAATGAGCGCGAGTGGTTTTGTCATGCAGATTTCCTCCGGTTTGTTTCCCTCTCCTCGACCCGGCGAATTGCCGCCGTCAGCGCGGAAGGCTGAAGAGAAAAAGGGAGATTGTGAACATGGCGGGCCCCAACCGTTGCCTCGGCTAGTTCGGCCAGCGCTTCGTCCGTTTGTTCGGAAAGACCGAGATCGGCCAGCGAGAGCGGCAGACCGGTCAGACGATAGAGCTCAACAAGCTCGGACGGCGGCTCGACGCCGAGCACTTCGAAATGGACCATCAGTGCCCAAGCAACCTGAAGGCCATGGGCAACCACATCGGCGCCCGGCAATACGGGAATGCCGCGCGTCATGGCATGCGGAAGTGACAAACCGCCGCTTTCGAAGCCGAGACCAGCCATCAATATCATCGCTTCAACGGCGGCGTCGAAATCCTCCGTTACAGTCTTGGCGTCGAGCGACCGCCACGCTCCTGGGGCGGCACTGATGAGTGTGTCGTAGCAGTGGCTTGCAATCGCCTGCGCCAGTCGCGTTGGACGCGCCATGAACATCGTAGTGCCGCCACGCGCCATACAGGCGTCCGCTTCGAATTTCTTCGCCAATGCGTCGCCAAGACCAGCGCGAAACAGGTTCTTTGGCGCGGATATCAAGAGCTCGGTATCGACGACGACGAAATCGGGGTTTCGCAAGAGATGGCCAACTTCAACCAACCGGTGACGCTCATCGTAGAGAACGAAATTCTTCGAGGTCGGGGCATCATTGGAAGCTACCGTTGGAACGGTAATGAGGCCGCAATCCGATAGTGAAGCCAGCGCCTTGCCGGCATCGATCGCTCGTCCACCCCCGGCAGCGATGACAAGCGTTGGATCGGCAGTCAGTAGCCGGCGGAGATCCGCGCCGGTCTGGCGGGTGAGCTCCCCCTCAAATGGCAGCACGGTGATTTCCACGCTGGCAAGTTTGCAGCTTTCCCCTATCAATCCAGCGACTAGATGTCGTATCTGTGCATCGACCACCAGGACGGCCCGCGCACCGATCGTGGCCGCACAATCACCGACGAGGTGGATTGCGCCCCTTCCCTGGATATAACGACCGGGAGCCCCAAACACCGCGACCCGTGTGTCAAATAACTCCATAATGCCTTTCGGCCTCTCGGGCATACCGTGATCCTTATTTCTTCATTTACAAAATATATCATATATCATATTTTGAAGCATGCAACTCTATGGAGGACTACAGTTGACTTTCGACACGATTTCCGGCCGATCCCGCGTGATCGTTCATATAGCCTATCCCTCGCATCATCTGCGGACCCCCCAATTCTTTAACGCCTACTGCCGCGACCAGATGCTCGACGCGGTTCTTGTGCCCTGGCAGGTATCTCCCGAAAATCTGCGCATGGCCTTTGAGGGCCTTCGCCGAGTTGAAAGCCTCGCTGGCGTGATCGTGACCATTCCTCATAAGGCCAGTGTTGCAGCCCTTTGCGACAGCCTTTCGCCGACCGCCGATTTCCTCAAGGTTGCCAACGTCGCTCGCCGCGGAGCCGACGGCCGCTTCCACGGCGAAATGTTCGACGGCACCGGCTTTGTTCAGGGCCTGAAGAATCAGGGTCTTAGCGTTATGGGCCGACGGGCGCTGCTGATTGGTGCTGGTGGCGCGGCGACCGGTATCGCCGAAGCCCTGGTCCGGGCCGAAGTCGCCGAGCTTGCGATCGCCAACCGCTCCATCGACAAGGCCATGGAGTTGGCCAGCCGGCTCCGGCTTCTTTTTCCCGACCGGTCCATCCGAGCTACACAAGCCGACGCCCGAGGCTTCGACCTCGTCGTCAATGGCACTTCGCTCGGCATGAACGATGGCGATCCCTTGCCGGTACCAGCCTCGACGCTGGCCCCCGGAACACTGGTCTGCGAAGTCGTTATGCAGCCTGACACAACCCCATTGCTTGAGGCCGCTGCGGTGCGGGACTGCGTTGTTCACAAGGGCAACCATATGATCACCGGCCAGATTGAATTGCTTGCGAAATTTCTGTTGGGGACGGAAGGGGCCTGACGGCCCCTTCCAGAACGGTCAGGTCCGCTTCAGTTCGCCATTAATGTTCTGCAGCAGAACCGCAAAAACAATGATCACGCCTTTGATGATCTGCTGCGGATAGGCAGGCACCGACAACAGATTCATGATGTTTCCGATGAGGCCCAAGATCAGCACACCAACGATGGTATTGATGACAGAGCCCTTGCCGCCCGATAGCAACGCGCCGCCAATGACGCAGGCGGCAATCGCATCCAGTTCCAGGCCGATGCCCGTATTGGCAGTACCGACGGCCGTGCGCGAGGTCGCGACAATGCCCGCCAGCGCAGCGAGCGCGCCAGCAATGACGTAAACCATCAGCTTATATCGCCCAACGGCGAGACCGGCGAGGCGCACTGCGACTTCGTTGGAACCAGTCGCCGTGACAAGGCGTCCGAATTTCGTTTGCGACATGATTACGACAAATGTGGAAATCACCGCGAGTGCCAATAGCACCGGCCATGGCATACCTATTCCTGGCAAGGCGGAGCTGCCGAAGGATCGCAGCAGATCTCCTGTGACGGAGCCAGTTGGGAACCGAACAGGCTGCCCGTTCGACATCATAAAGGCGATACCACGCGCGACCGTCATCATCGCCAAAGAGGCAATGAACGGGGCCATGGAAAAGGCGGCGACGAGTGACCCGGTGACTGCCCCCAACGCGGCCCCTCCCACCATGGCAATGAGCACACCGACAAACAGGCCGATTGCGCCTCCCTCGGGCAAATATGGTAGAAGCATGGACATAATCATCGCGCCGATGGCAGCCAGTGCCCCAACGGAGAGATCAATGCCACCCGTCAAAATTACCAGCAGCATTCCTATCGATACCAGCGCCAAGGGCACGAGCTGCCGCGCAAGATTCCACAGGTTCTGCGGTGACAGAAAGACGTCTGAAAGGGAGGCCGAGACGACAATCAGAATAATCAACATCAACAGCGTGTTGTATTGGATAAGCCAGCTTGCCAGCCGGGATTTGGTGGTCATGGTATTCAAGCCTCTGTTCCCATCGCGAGATGAATGATTGCTTCCTCGCTGATTTGATTCTTTTGCAGTTCGCCCGCGATCGTACCTTGGCGCATCACGATCACCCGGTCGGACATGCCGACAACCTCCAGCATGTCCGAAGAGATCATGACGATCGCCGTGCCGGCTTCCGCCAGTTCGTTCATCACGCGGTAGATTTCGACCTTCGCACCGATATCGACGCCGCGCGTCGGCTCGTCGAAAATCAGGACGTTACAGCTTGCGGCGATCCACTTCATGAGTGCGACCTTCTGCTGGTTTCCGCCCGACAAACTACCCGCTGTGGCGTCGATACCCGCTGATTTGACCCTGAGGCTCTTGGCGATATCCTCCACAGCAGCAATCTCGGCCTTGTTGCGGATGAAACCAAAGGCCGAGATAAACGGGTTGGCGGGGGTCATCATCGCGTTGATGCGGATTGGAAGATCAAGAAGCACCCCCTGCTGCTTACGGTCCTCCGGCAGCATCCCAATGCCGTTTGCGACAGCCTGTCCTGGTGAGCTATTGACGATCGTGCGACCTTTGAGCCGCAGTATCCCGGACTGCAGCGGATCGGCACCGAACACCGCCCTCATCGTTTCGGTGCGCCCAGCACCAACCAGTCCACTAACGCCAAGCACCTCGCCCGCGCGCACATGGAAGGATATGTCTCTGACCATTGGCCCGGCATTTAGGCCTTCCGCCGCCAATAGTATCTCGCCGATCACCGCGTGACGGGGCGGAAAAAGGTCTGAAAGCTCGCGCCCAATCATCAGCTGCACGAGTTTGCGTTCGTCGAGTTCGCCGATCGGCCAAGAGCCGACCGTCTGTCCATCTTTCATGACGGTCACGCGATCGCACAGCGTGAAAATCTCTTCCAGTCGGTGTGATATATAAAGGATGCACACTCCCCGCGACTTCAACAGCTTTATGAGCCGGAACAGCCGTTCCGTCTCATGATGAGTCAACACTGCTGTCGGCTCGTCGAAGACAAGAAGACGGCTTTTGCGTGAAAGTGCTTTGCAGATCTCGACAACCTGTTGGTACGCTACTGGCAGTTCACCCGCCGGCTGCATTGGATCTATATCCTCAAAACCCATCTCCGCTAGAAGAGCACTAGCCCGGGCGCGAAGATCTCCCCAATTGATCCGCCATCCCGGCTTGCCTAACTCTTCGATCAGGATGTTCTCGGCCACGGATAGATGTCCTGCCAGCGAGAATTCCTGATAGATAACCGAGATGCCCTTTTCGAAGGCGTCATGCGGGGACGTGATTTCGGCGAGTGTTCCGTCGAGTTCGATCTCGCCGGCATCGCGGCGATAGGCTCCTGCCAAGATTTTCATGAGCGTGGACTTTCCCGCTCCGTTCTCGCCCATCAGTCCATGGACCTCGCCGCCGAACGCCTCCAGCGCGACGCCGCGCAACGCCGAGACGCCACCGAAAGATTTGGCGATGTTCTGCATTCTCAAATGCATCGTATTTCCTCCCGATGGACGCCGCCGGTGGCGGCGTCCAATTGGTTCCTCATCCGCGCAGATCAGACACCGTACGGAAAGGCGGGACCTCATACTTGAAGAACGGGTTCGACTGGTCCGGATCGTAAAACTTGTCGACGTTCTCCTTCGTAATAATCTCCGAGGGGAAGTACGACCCCAGCGGCAGATCATTGGCGTCGAAGTTCTTGTGGAACATCTCGTCGAGCAGTTTCATAACGCCCTCGCCGGTCGATCGCCCACTGTTGGCACCCGTAACAAGCAGGTCACCACTTTTGATCAGGTCCAGCGCTACGCGGAATCCATCGGCGGCGCAGGCCACGACGATTTGGCCCTTCTTCCCGACGTTCTCAATCGCCTTGATCGCCCCGATACCCATGAAGTCATTCTCAGCGAGAATGAGATTAATCTTCCCGCCATATCCGGCCAAAAGATCCTCTGCGCCCTTCAGGCCTCCCTCCTCTGTCCAACCGCCTGGTTGGATGCCGACAACTTCAAACCTGCCTTCGGTCCAGTTGAAGGAACCTTTGTTCTTCAGGTCCTGAAAGAGGTTGAAACCCTTGAGCTGGGCATCTTCACGGCTCATGCCGAGTTTGAGTTCCTCGGAACGCTCGAAGACGACCCCAGACAGGAGGCCCGTGATGCGGCTCTCCGAAGTAGAGTTCCCGAGCGTGCCAATCGTCACACCGGCCACAATCGGCGTATCCTTACCGATATGCGTTGCCGTATAGATCCCGGCTTCAAAGCCGTTGCCGAAGGGATTTGCGAGCACAGTGGTCACGAAGGGGCCGCTGGCATCCGGAACTGTACCAAGTGCGACTACCGGGATACCTGCATCGACCGCGCGCTGTGCATCGGTGGCCGCACCGACGACATCGGTTGGATCGACTACAATCACATCCACGCCCTGTGCAATGAAGGAGTCGAAGTGGGCAGATGTCTTGGACGGGTCGCCGTCCGCGACCTGGACGTCGATGGTGAAGCCGCCATATTCCTTGGCCTTGCGCTTGGCTGCTTCGACGACCTCAACGAACCAAGGGTTGCCGAGTGTAATTTCCGTCCAGCCAATCACGATCTTATTCGGATCTTTGGGCGTTTTCGGTAGTGCCTTCGCGATGCTGGCACGCGAAGCCATCTGCGAATCGATCACCCCCGAAAGAGCTGTGTTGGGCAAATGAGAATAAAGTTCATGCTTGTCTGCGGCGCTGGCAACGCCGGGCAAAATGAGCGCCATGGCGGTTGCCATTGCGATTTTTCGATAATGTCTCATGCTTTCCTCCTCCCGGTCCCGGGCCCATCCCGGGACGATGTGAAATCCAGAACCGATCGATGCCAATGGGCCTCGTCAGCCAATTGCGTTGCGGACAACCTCCTCGATGCCGTCCTCATCCAGCTTGTAGTGCCGGTAGAGATGCGTAGGAGGTGCGATGAGGGCATATTCGTCCCGTATGCCGTGACGGATGAGGCGTTTTCCTATGCCTTCATCGGTGAGGACTTCGCTGACCGCCGCGCCAAGGCCACCGAGAATGTTGTGCTCTTCAATGGTCATCAGCAGCTTCGAACGCGCAGCCGCCTCAAGCACCGCGTCGCGATCAATCGGCTTAACTGTCGCCATGTCGATTACACCGACAGAACGACCCGCCGCGTTCAGACGGCGAGCAACCTGCACGGCTGGATGGACCGGGAGACCGCAGGCAATGATCGTGAGTTCCTCACCTTGAGCATGTTCGATCGCTTTACCGAATACGAAATCGGCCTTCGGGTCGTAGAGGTCCGGCTCACGGCCACGTCCGGTGCGAAAGTAGATTGGTCGATCGTGGTCGATGCTTGCACGGATCGCAGCTTCCAGCTGCGGGCCATCTGCGGTCGAGACAACAGTGAGATCGGCGATCGATCGCATCGTGCCGATGTCTTCGGTCGCATGGTGCGAAGTCCCATAAAACCCCATCGCTATCCCTGTATGATGGCCAATGAGACGAACAGGGAGCGCACAGTAGGCAACATCCATTCGGATTTGTTCGCAGGTGAGAAGCCCGAGAAACGATGCAAAGGTTGCCACGTAAGGCATCATACCCGTTGTCGCGATACCCGCGGCCGCCGAGACCATGTTCTGCTCGGAAATGCCAAACCCGACATAGCGATCGGGATAACGCGCGGCAAAGCGGTTGAGCCCATTCGAGTATTGCAGGTCAGCCGAGCCCGCCATGATTTCGTGTCCGGCTTCCACCAATGAGATGAGCCCGTTCGAAAGATGATCCAGTCCCGGATTCTTTTGATTGAGCTCCCGATAGTGCCAGGAGTTGGGTGACTGCGGGCGCTTATTGATCGAAACATTCATATCAAATCACCTTGGAGAGAATTTCGGCACGGGCGGCATCGGCATCGACCGGGTCTAGGTAGCCGAGATGCCAGCCGGGCTCGGTTTCCATGTAAGAAACGCCCTTGCCCTTGAGTGTGCGGGCGATAATGCAGCAGGGCCGATTGCGGCTTCTGTCAGCCTTGGCGCGGCGCAACGCCGCTGTCAGCTCGGCGACGTCGTGACCGTCCACGACTTGCACTTCCCATCCGAACGCTCGCCACTTCTCGTCCAGCGGCTCAATACCGATGACGTCATCAACCGCACCGTCAAGCTGGTAGCCGTTCCGGTCCACGATGGCGATCAAGCGATCGAGTTTGTGATGGGCCGCACCTAGAGCAGCTTCCCAAACTTGGCCCTCCTGCATTTCGCCATCGCCGAGCATGACGAACGTCGTAAAATCCAATCCCTGCATTCGGCCTGCGAGCGCCATGCCAAGACCGTTCGATAGGGCGTGGCCGATAGAGCCCGAAGAAAAATCGATGCCAGGTACCTTCCGCATGTCTGGATGATCGCCGAGCGGGCTTCCGAGACGAGTATAGCCATTGAGTAGCTCGGCCGAGAGGTAGCCGAGGTCAGCGAGGATCGGGAACAAGCCCACTGCAGCGTGACCTTTGCCCATGAGGAACCGATCACGACTAGGCTCCTTCGGGTCTTGGCCGAGCTTCATGACGTCGTAATACAGCGCTGAGAAGATCTCGGCGGCCGAGAAGACGGACGTGTAATGCCCTACTTTGGCGATTTCGATTAGCCGGATCGTTTCGAGTCGAACGAACTGCGCACGATCGCGAAGCCTCGCGATCGTCGCCTCGCTGGGACGATAATCGTTTCTCAATTCATTGCTCAAGCTGTTTCCTCCAATGCCGCGATGGCGCAAATCGCGCTTGCGGCGAAGCATCTAACATCATATATCATATATGTCATCAAAATTTTTAGGGAGGTTGCAGTGGGACTGAGTTTAACGAAGTCGGAAATCGAGAGAATTCACGGAGCTCTGAAGATCAACGGTCAAGCGTTCATCGACGGCAGGTTTGTCGACGCCACCTCGGGCAAGACATTCGACAACATATCGCCGAGGAACGGCCAAATAATCGCGAGTGTCGCGGCTTGCGACGCGGCGGATGTTGATAAGGCTGTCATGGCGGCCCGCCGCGCTTTTGAAGCCGGGGTTTGGCGCGATCAATCTCCAAAGGCTCGCAAGAAGGTGCTGCAGCGCTTCGCTGCTCTTTTTGAAAAGCATATGGACGAGTTGGCTATTCTCGAAACCATCGACATGGGCAAGCCGATTTCTGAAAGCCGCGAGATAGACGTAAACGTCGTGCTGGATACTTTGCAGTGGTACGCGGAATGCCCCGACAAGCTCTATGATGAGATCGCTCCGACAGGACCAGGACAACTGGCCACGATTACCCGAGAGCCAGTCGGCGTCGTCGGGGCCGTGGTGCCATGGAACTTTCCTATGCTGATGGCAACCTGGAAGCTTGCTCCGGCGCTGGCCACCGGTAATTCTGTCGTCTTGAAGCCAGCCGAACAGTCGCCATTGACGGCAATTCGTATGGCGGAACTCGCAGCCGAGGCGGGTATCCCCGACGGCGTATTCAATGTCGTGCCGGGCTTCGGTCCAACTGCGGGCAAGGCGATCGGTCTGCATATGGACATCGACTGTGTTGCCTTTACGGGTTCGGGCGACGTCGGCAAGCTATTCCTTCAATACGCCGGGCAGTCGAACATGAAGCGTGTCTATCTAGAATGCGGTGGTAAGTCGCCTAATATCATTCTGGATGACGTGCCCGAACTGCGCGTGGCCGCCGAACGTGCAGCAACCGCGATCTGCTTCAACCAGGGCGAAGTCTGCGTTGCGCCCTCACGGTTGATCCTGTCCGAACGTATCCAGGACCAGTTCCTAGAAATTGTCGTCGAGACGGCTAAATCCATCCGCCCGGGTGACCCGCTCGACCCGCAAACAAAACTTGGAGCGCTAGTCGAGGATGGCCATCGCACGCGCGTTGAGAACTACATTGCCAAAGGCCGCGAAGAAGGCGCCCGACTTGTTCTTGGCGGCGATAGGCCTACCACGGATCTTGGTGGCTACTATGTCAACCCTACCATCTTCGCCGACGTTAAGAATTCCATGACTATCGCCCAAGAGGAAATTTTCGGACCAGTCCTGTCCACCATTACAGTCAAAGACGATGAGGAGGCCGTCCGCATCGCGAACGACACCAGCTACGGGCTGGCGGCCGCGGTCTGGACGCGCGACCTGTCTCGGGCCCACAAGATCTCTCGCAAGCTGCGGGCTGGCACGGTCTGGGTGAACTGCTACGATCATGGGGATGCTACGGTCCCATTCGGCGGGTTTAAACAATCCGGCAATGGTCGCGACAAATCGCTTCATGCGCTTGACAAGTATACCGAGCTGAAAACCACCTGGATTGAGCTTTAATTTTTGCCGGAGGCGGCCTCCGCCGCCTTCTCGTTCCCTTCTAATCACGAGACTCCTATGCAAGACCCATTGAGCTATCAGGTCGCGCTGCCAACGCGCCTTCGCTTCGGCCCCGGCGCAAGCGATATGCTGGCGCAGGAGGCGGCCCTCCTAGGCGGCAATGCCTTCGTTCTGTTGGATCCCTTCCTCAAGTCGTCCGCGCTCGAAGGCGCACTCGTCGCCAGCCTTTCTGCAGCAGGCGTGCGGACGAACTTGTGGTACGATATCGTGCCTAACCCACGTGCTGCAACTTGCAACAGTGCTGCGGCCAAGGCGCGCGACCTTGGTGTCGATCTGGTGATTGCCATCGGCGGCGGATCGACAATCGATGCCGCGAAAGCCGTTTCACTTGGTATCACTAACGGTGGTGACGTCTGGGATTTCACGAGCCGGCGAAACGCGCAGGTTCGTGTCCCGGAAAAACGCGGCCTGCCGCTCATTGCTGTGCCGACCAATGCGGGCACCGGTGCCGAAATAACCCCATTCGCCGTCTTATCTAGCCCGGAACGCAAGCTCAAGGCGACGATTATCCATCCTTTCTGCTATCCGGACTTGGCACTAGTCGATCCTACCCTGCACCTGACCAAACCGCGGCGACTGACGGCATCGACAGGCATCGATACCTTCCTTCACGCTTTCGAAGGTTTCATCGGCATCCGGCCAAACGGCTGGACGGACGTCTTCTCGATCCGAGCCATGGAATTGGTCGCGGCCCATCTACCCACAGCCTGCGACAACCCCGATGATCTTAATGCGCGCGTGAGTATGGCTGAGGCCTGTTACATGGCAGGCATTACGCTCGGAAACATCGGCGTCGGCATTCCGCATGCTCTCGGCCAGGCGATGGGTGCGCTCAAGGACACTCCGCATGGAGAGAGTTGTGCGGCGTGCTTGGTGCCGACCGTGCGCTGGACACTTCCCGTGGCTGAAGAACGCCTTGCCCGCGTATCGGCTATCTTTGATCCCAGCTGCGCCGGGAGAACGGTCGCGGATGCATCGCAATTGCTTCCAAGTATTCTGGAAACCTTTATGAACTCGATTGGATTGACCGGTGGCTTTGAGCAGCTCGGACTTTCCCGCGATGAAATCGAACCTCTAATTGCCATTGCGACAACAAACTACGGGCAGGATGTCGGCTGCTCGCGCCGAGCAGCCGACCACGAGGATCTAAGGCAGATTGTCCTTAACAGCCTCTAGTCAGGGCGGTAGCAGAGGGCGAAATGTTAGTCCGACTTCGCCCTCTGCTCTTCGAGCCAGCCAATAAGCGCATTGCCCCATGCAATATCAGCCTGTAGCGCAGCACGCGCCCCCGCCGCGTCGCCGTTCCTGAGCGCGGCCAACAAGTCGTAATGTTTATGAGAACCACTCGTCAGGTCACGCACAGGCATGGTCTTGTGGAACGTTCTGAGCAACGGCCCCATAAGAACCCACATGTTCTCAACTGTGGCATACACAAGGGGCATACGTGCGGCCGCAACGACGGCAAAATGTATCTGCCGATTAAGAAGGGCGGCTTCTTCGGGATCAACCGCTGCGGCATTACGAAACTTCTCTTGCAAGATCTCCAATTCAGCCAGCTCCTTGGGCGTGATTCGGCTGGCCGCTAGCGCGGCAGACTCACCCTCCATGAAATGCCGAATAAATTGAATTTCCCGCAATTCGTCGGGTGCAATATCGCGAACATGGATAGCCGTCGCTGCTTTCATTTCCAGCGCATGCTCGCTGACAAGCCGAAAAATCGCCTCGCGTACCGGAGTGATGGAAACCCCGAGTTCGGATGCAAGCCCGCTGATGCGTAGACGTTCACCGGGCTCGTAGCGGCCATCCATCAGGGTATCGCGAATGACTGCGTAAACCTGCTCTGAAAGATTGCCGTTCTCAAGCTTCGCCAGACTCGCCATGTACCCTTCCACGATTTCCTAAAGCCACATATCACTGCACCAAGCCTTGCTTGCCATCAAGCATTGCTCGGCTGCAGCGGCATGATTCCTCGTATCATATCTGATGCCTTCTCGCCGATCATAATCGCCGGTGCATTGGTATTTCCCGAGATCAACGTAGGCATGATGGAATTATCTACAACCCTGAGATTTCGTACTCCATGCACTCGCAGCTCGGGGTCAACCACTGCCATCTCGTCTTGACCCATGCGGCAGGTTCCGACCGGGTGGTAGACGGTTTTTCCCTTGGAGCGGATATAGGAGCGCAAGGTATCTTCATCGACGGCGTTGGATCCCGGGAATGCCTCCTGTCGCTCGACAAAATGTGAGAAGGCCGGCTGGGCAAGAATTTTTCGAGCGAACTCCAGACCCTTTATTGACAGCCGCATGTCGTCGGGGTGCGACAAATACTTGGGATCGATGACCGGATCGTCCGCCGGGTTCGTCGAGCGTAGGCGAACTTCACCACGACTCTGTGGCCGCAACACGCAGGGATTGACGGTCGCGCCCGCACGCTTGATCGGCACCTGGTCGCTGTCCATGAAAACGATCGGCACGAAATGAAGCTGGATGTTTGGTTCCTCTTCGATATCGTCCACATTCACGAATGCGCAGGCCTCCGTCACGTTCGACATCACCGGACCTGACTTGAAGAGCAGATATTGGAGTCCGTTCTTGGCGGACTTCATAAGCGTATCTTCACCGAAATAGCCGTAAGGTCCTGTGCAATACCGAATGGCGGGAAATTCGAGGTGATCCTGGAGGTTTCTTCCGACGCCTTCCAATCGGTGTTGGACGGCGATGCCGTGCCTCTTAAGCTCCCCTTCGGGCCCAACGCCGGAGAGCATCAAGAGCTTTGGCGTCTGAATGGCGCCCCCAGAGAGGATAACCTCGCGCTCAGCCATTACTGTGTACAGCTTGTTGTTTTGGCGATACTCCACACCGACCGCGCGATCTCCCTCGAATAGCACCCGCGTTGCCAGGCAACCGGTCCGAATCTCCAGATTTCCCGTCTTTAGCGCCGGACGCAGATAGGCGATCGCCGCGCTGCAACGCCGCCCATTTCGGGTCGTCGTCTGATTGTAGCCGACGCCGCGTTGCCGGGCGCCGTTGAAATCGGAGCTATAGGGGATACCAGCTTCTTGCGCACTTCGTACGAAGGCGCGTGTCAAGTCCGTAATCTGGCGAAGATCGGAGACGCCAAGCGGTCCTCCCGTGCCGTGGTAGGCATCGGCGAACCGATCGTTGTCCTCTGCGCGTCGGAAGTAAGGCAATACCTCCGCGTAGGACCAGCCAATGGCCCCAAGTTTTGCCCATGTGTCGTAGTCGCCTCGCTGGCCCCGAATGTAGATCGTGGCGTTGACGGAGCCGCCGCCTCCTAAAACGGCACCTTGAGGCATGATCGGCGTACGACCATCCAACCCGTCCTGCCTCTCGGTCTTGTAGTGATACAAAAGCTTGGAATCCAGGAGTTTCACGAAACCCGCCGGAATATGAATGAGCGGGTTTCGGTCCGGCGGGCCCGCTTCCAGTACCACCACCTTGCCAACGTCGGCCTCGGCGAGGCGGCCAGCCAACGCGCTTCCCGCAGACCCACCACCGACAATTACATAATCCGCCACCGCATTCCTCCCACGGGCTATCACGTGCCAATCGCAGCGCGGGGCCAGCCCCGCGCCCTTGAACCAAAGTCATATCAAGCGACGCCGCCGAGGCAGACGTATTTGATCTCGAGAAAATCATCGATGCCGTATTTGGATCCTTCTCGGCCGAGACCCGATGACTTCATGCCACCGAAAGGTGCTTCGGCTGTCGAGATCAGCCCGGTATTGACACCGACCATTCCGTATTCCAGCGCCTCCGCTACCCGGAACACGCGGGCGAGATCCTTTGCGTAGAAATAGGATGCTAGACCGAACTCCGTGTCGTTCGCCTGGAAGATCACATCGGCTTCATCCGTGAAGCGAAAGAGCGGCGCTACTGGACCGAAGGTCTCCTCCGTGGCCACCGCCATTTCTTTTGTCACGTCGGCGAGCACGGTCGCTTGGTAGAAGGTTCCGCCAAGAGAATGCGGCTTGCCGCCCTGGAGAACTGTAGCGCCTTTGGAAACCGCGTCGGAGACATGTTCCTCTACCTTCTCCAGTGCCGCGTCATCGATGAGCGGCCCAAGGACAACGCCTTCGTCAAAACCGTTGCCCGTCTTCAGGCCACCAACCGCTTTCGCGAGCTTGTCTGCAAAAACTTCGTAGACGGCTTCCTGCACATAGAAACGGTTGGCGCACACGCAGGTCTGGCCATTGTTGCGGAATTTGGCGATCAACGCACCCTCTACCGCAGCATCCAGATCCGCATCGTCAAAGACGATGAAGGGTGCGTTGCCACCAAGCTCAAGCCCAAGTTTCTTGATCGTTGGAGCGGATTGTCGGTAAAGCTCGGCCCCTACTTCCGTCGATCCGGTGAAGGTCAACTTGCGTACGACAGGGTTTGCGGTCATTTCGGCGCCTATTTCACGGGCGGAACCAGTGACAACCGAGAAGAGGCCAGCCGGAAAACCGGCGCGTTCGCCCAGCACAGCAAGCGCGATGGCCGAGTATGGGGTTTGCCCCGCGGGCTTCAAAACCATGGCGCAGCCAGCGGCGAAAGCTGGGGCCGCCTTGCGAGTAATCATCGCGTTGGGAAAGTTCCACGGCGTGACGGCCGCAACGACGCCGATCGGCTGCTTCATCACCAGGATACGCTTGTCTTTCTGGTGACCCGGAACAATGTCGCCATAGATGCGGCGGGCCTCCTCGGCAAACCATTCAATGAAGCTCGCGCCATACGCGATTTCGCCCTTGGCTTCAGCAAGCGGTTTGCCTTGCTCTGCGGTAAGGATGCGGCCGAGATCGTCCTGGTTGGCAATCATCAGCTCGAACCATTTGCGCAACACGCTGGCGCGTTCCTTCGCGGTACGGCCCGCCCATTCTTTCTGGACGGCTTCTGCAGCGGAAATCGCCGCCTTTGTTTCTGCGGCACCTAGCTTCGGCACATGACCGATCACCTCACCCGTGGCAGGGTTGGTAACGGCGATGCCCGCGCGATTCGCCTCAATCCATTTGCCGGCCACATACGCGGCCTGCCGAAACAATGTTGGATCTTTCAATTGCATTGGATAAATCTCCAGTAATCCTACGCTTTAGTCGTTTTCAAGCTGCCTCGAGGCGGGTCATCCCGCATAACGATGTTCGGCCCGGCCCTTTGCTCCGGTACCGTCAATCACGAGGAGGCCACCCGCCCAAGGCGATGTTTCAACTACATCGTCAGAGGTCGGACGCATCATCGTCGTGGCATACAACCTGTCCAAATTGCGCCCTCCGAACATAACGCTCGTTACGCTCAGCACGGGCATTTCGATCGTCAGTAGCCGTTCTCCAGTGGGTGAAAAGCGGTGCAGCTTTCCCTTGAAAACGCCCGCACTCCAGACGCAGCCTTCCGCATCGACCGTTGCCCCATCGGGAAGCCCGTCCTGCGGTCCGAATGTTGCGAAGGTGCGCTTGCCGCTGACACCTCCCGTGTCAAGATCGTAGTCGTAGGCAAAAATTGTGTGGGCACGACTGTCTGAAAAGTAGAATATCCTCCCATCAGGGCTCCAGCAGGGCCCGTTCGAAACCGTGATGTCGCTAGCCAGCACGCGAATTGTGCCCTCCTCGTCGAGGCTGTAGAGTGCTGCGTCGTCATGCGCTTCCGTGACGTTCAGGCTTCCAGCGATAAAGCGCCCGCGAGCGTCAACTTTGCCGTCGTTCATTCGCACCTGCGCGCTTGCATGATCAACGAGCGCCAATGGCGCGGTTTGGCCCGTCCTGAAATCTAGGGTATGGAACCCATCCGCCAGAGAGAGCACCGCGCCGCCCTCGCGGCGCAGCGCCAGCGAACCTATATTCTGCGGGACGGTCCACTCACGGAAGTCGCTCCCGTCCTCGTCGCACGAGAGAACTCGATTTCCGAGGGAATCGATCCAGTAAATACGCTCACTGCCCACATCCCAGAGCGGGCTTTCCCCGAGGATCGTTCGTCCGTCTACCAGCAACTTTATATCGATCACAATTACACTCCTCAAAGGCAGCAGAAGATGGGCTCCAGCGAACCGTCCCAGCGTCGCAGGAAGCACGCCTGCTGCCGGTTCTTTACCGATGCCGGGCAGGTTTTCAGAGGCAAGACAACTGAAGACGACGTTCACCAGTGGATGACGCCCACCTGAAGGTTGATCGAGTACCCAAATCATCGGCACTTTCCGCGAAGATTGGTAACTCTAGACTCGTGCTGCGTGACTCCATCAACCTTGAAGGTAAGGCAAGTTTCGCGGACGCTGCGGCTTCAGACATGGTCAGACCTTCATATTGTCATTAGATTATACATCATATATCATGGATTCTTACGACGTAATCAACCCAAAATCTAGGCCGTCGGACCGAGTTAAGAAAACAAAGAGCTAAGTTGATCAAAATGAGGAGGACGGGGTGAACCCAGACTACGCTGATAGAATTGCAGACATTTCTCAGGTTGCCGATATTGCCCTTTACGGGGCTGAAGATGGCGTCGCGCGAGGAGCGAGATTTTTGATCGGACGCACGCTGTCGGGTCTCAATTTCAGAATTGCCGTCGATCGCGGGTTCGATCTTGCCGATTTTGATTTCCGTGGCATCTCGCTCGGTTGGCGGGGGACACAGGGCTTCCCCGCTCCCGCCCTGCACGCGCCAGACGGCGAAGACGGGCTGGCATTCGTGCGTGCCTTTTCAGGATTTCTGATAACCTGCGGCTGGGATCATTACGGCCCGGCGCGAACGGGACCACAGGATCACTTTGCTTATGCCTTGAAGACGGAGGCGAAGTATCCCCTGCACGGCCGTGCAACCTTCATCCCGGCCTCAAATATCTCATACGGCGTAGATCTCGATGCGGCAGACGGGCCGTGCGTCTTTGCCGAAGCCATTCTACGGCAGACCGCTATGTTCGGCGAGCAGATTGAGGTGCGGCGACGTTATACCTTCGGTATCGAGCAGCCTGTCGTCCATCTCACCGACCGCGTCAGCAACATAGGCCGCAAGCGAACGCCACATCGAGTTCTCTATCATGTCAATCTCGGCTATCCCCTCGTGGACGACGGCACGATCATTAGCGGGCTTCCGGTGGATCCGCGTATGCCTGCCATCTGCCAGCCACTCGAGTTGGAAGGTACTGAGCAGTTCCGGGTGATAAACCGATCGGAATGTGACGACACCATTACCTTGCATCAACCTCGCCTGGAAGGAGGCCTCACTTTTGGGCTCGCAATGCGCTCTTCCAATTTTTCGCATGTGATTGAGTGGTACAATCGCTACCCTGGCATGAACGTCATCGGCATCGAACCTGCCTCCGCAGCAATGCCGGCCGTTTCCACGGCTCCGTTCGAGCCCGACGCGTGGCTCGAACCGGGGTCATCCGAGACCTATCGCCTGGAGTTCCGAATTGGCGCAGCAGGAGTTGTTAATGGTATCGCTTGATGGGAAGGTCTGCATCGTCACCGGGGCTGCCCAAGGAATTGGCGCGGCAATTCTTAGAACGTTTGCCAGAGCCGGAGCAACGGTTGTCGGCTGCGACATCGACGTCGCGCGAGGTCAGAGGATAGTGGACGACCTGACGACGGAAGGCGCGCGGGCGCTCTTTATCGTCTGCGACGTAGGTTCCGGCGAGGCAGTGCAAACCGTGGTACGACGAACGGTAGAGCATTTTGGCGGAATCGATGTCGTCGTCAACAATGCAGCCATCCTGCCGGATCCCGCGCTGCCGATCACGGATTTTCCCGAGGCAGACTGGATGCGAATCATCGACGTCAATCTGGGGAGCGTGTTTCGCATGTGTTCTGCCACTATTCCCCATCTCACTGCGCGCGGTGGAGGTACGGTGATTAGCCTTGCTTCCATCCATCATGAACAATCCTTTGCAGGCCTTTCCCCCTATGCGGCATCGAAGGGAGCAATCGTGTCACTCACCCGGCAGCTCGCGGCCGAATATGGAGAGAAGAATATCCGCTTCAACACGATATCCCCCGGCGCGATACTCACTCGAATGACAGACCAAGTGATGGAGAGCGATCCGAGCGGCGAACTTGCCCGAAGATTTGCGCACATGCATCTGCTCGAGCGGATCGGATCAGTCGATGAAGTCGCCGCGACGGCGCTGTTTCTGGCTTCTCAAGGAGCGGCCTTCATTACCGGTCAGGACATCCTCGTTGACGGCGGAATTTCACGCGCAACGAGATTGTAGGTTAATTCAGCAAGCCTGGCATCCGCTGGAAGCCAGGCTTCCCCCTCCAATTTCACAAAGCTTCAAACTCGTTTGCAGTAAAGCCACGGCTTCCGGCTCGTTCAGCGACGATGCGTTGCCAACGCTCGAGATCTGATCGCTACCGATCGCCGAACAAAACCCCAGGATTCATCCGCCCATCCGGGTCTATCGCGCGCTTCACGGCGTTCATTAGTTTACGTTGAACGGGTTGGACCCCCGCTAAGAAGTCATCGCGCTTTTCACGACCGATTCCATGTTCCGCGCTTATACTGCCCTGATAGGTGGCAAGAACATGATTAACGACCTTTTTTGCGGCACTTATCGACGAGGTGCGCTTCTCATCTGAGCACCCTGCTGGCGGCAGGACATTGAGGTGCACGTTGCCGTCCCCTACGTGCCCGTACGAAATGGCCATGCAATCGGGCAGCGCTTCTTTCAGCTGCTTTTCTGCTTTATCGACGAAATCCGCGAGGTCAGAAAGAGGAACCGAGACATCCGTTCGCAGATGACGCCCTCGCTTGACTTGCCCTTCGACCATTCCTTCGCGAAAACTCCAAAGGGTACGGGTCTGGATTTCCGAGGATGCAATCACGCCATCAAGAATGAGTTCCCTTTCAAGGCCAAGTTCCAGAAATTGCTGAATGAGAGCGGCGGTATCCACGAGGCCGGAGCCACTGATCTCCAACAGCACGTAAGCGTCGTATTTGGAGGACATTGGCATCACCAGATTGGGCATTGCTTCTTGGGCCAAGGTGAATGCTGTCGGCGGCATGAATTCGAAGGCCGTCATGAGATCGCAGCATTCGCGGCGTGCAAGACGGTACAAGGCAACCGCATCTGCGAGAGATTTCACCGCGAGCAGGGCTGTTTCCCGCCGCGTCGGATGCGGGGTCAGCTTGAGGGTCGCGGCTGTAATGATCCCCAAAGTACCTTCCGCGCCGATGAAAAGTTGTTTCAAATCGATTCCACGATTGTCTTTCCGGAGGCTCGACAAAGCGCTCCAAATCTGTCCGTCCGGTAGGACGACCTCAAGACCGAGCACCAGGTCGCGCGTCATTCCGTAGCGAAGCACGTTGATGCCGCCCGCGTTCGTGCTGACGTTGCCGCCAATTTGGCAACTGCCTTGAGCTCCCAATGCCAATGGGAAGAACAAGCCCTCCGCCGCCGCGCGGTCCTTCACGTCGGAAAGAATGCAACCTCCCTCCACGGTCATTGAGAAATCATCCGTGCTTACCTGCCGGATTTTGTTCAGCCGCTCGAGACTTATCACGACCTGATCGGGAGCTTGCGCTAACCCACCGAATACCAGTCCCGTGTTTCCACCGTGGGGAACGATGCTAAGACTGAGTTCACCGCACGCTATGACGGCTTTGGCAACGTCATCTGTTGATCGCGGACGTAATACGGCAAGCGCACTGCCTTCTGCGTCGCGGTGCCAGTCATGAAGATACTTTGACTTCCCCGCCTCGTCCCAAATGACAAGATCGGTACCTAGTATATTAATCAAGTGTTCAAGTGCGGTGGTTGTCATCGAACCAGTTCCAACTTTTTAAAAGGGACCATCAGAGAACTTTCGCGCGATAGCCAGACGCCAGAGCCGAACGGCGACCGACTTGCCCGACGGCCCCGGAACACTTGATCCAAGACCCCTCCGGGCAGCAAGCCAGTCTTCAGCGCGCCCGCAGGAATATCAACGAATCGCTTGCGGTCAGACTGCGTGAATTTTCCTTCACCCGCCGCCCCATCGGCCAGCGAAGTCGCCGGTAGCGCAGATTGTTTCGGATGCTTGCGGCCATGATATTTGCGCTACTCGGTTTGCCTACGGGAGGATGCAGACATACAAGACAAAAAGCTCAATGTAATCCATCCACTGAGCCTCGCGAGGCTCAAGATCGACTATGGATGTGCCATGGGCTCCAAACAATTGCAAACACCCGATAGACGTTAGCAAAAGCTTGGTTTTGAAGGGATCCGGACCCCTCCCGAGGCCGATCGGACCGTCTGCAAAGAGCCCCGGGTACGCTGGCTATCAGCGCGTGCCGTATCACGCACCGGTCGTGGTCCACCAATCTCCTTTGTTGCTCGCAACGGGCAAGCATGAGGGAGTGTAGACAGAGCAACTTTCGATCGCGTCGTCCCTGCAGGCCCATGCTCTGAGCGTCAAGCGGTTGCTCAGCCATCAGACATTCCGCGATCTATTTCAAAGATCAGGCGTCCAAACGCTTGCTCGAAACGGCGCGGTCCCAGACACCATATTATTATTCGCTTTGTTGCCGAGATAAACATCGTTGCCGTCGGAACCCTTCGATTTGTAGATAATAGGGGGTGCTTGTCGTACATCGTACACGATAGGCAGAGCAGTCGAGCCAGCAGAGCCTGTTGCGAATCTGCGCTTGGCGCAGCTCTTTGGTAGCTAGCCGAAGAAGCGGGATTTGCCGCCTCGCACTGCAGAGCGTTGCGGACGGCGACAGCCACTAACCGTCTCTGGCGAGGAAATCGATGAGCGTCCGTGTCGCTGTCGAGAGACGGCGGTGTGGCGCGAAGATCAACGAAAAAGGCCGGGACCGGCCGCGTGCGTGCTCCAGTACATCGACAAGGCGCCCCTGTTCGATACGGTCCCGCGCGATAAAGTCGTAGATCTGGCAAATGCCGAGACCGTTTTCGGCCAGCGACACCACACCCAGCACGTCGTCGAAAACCCGGATGCGGCCGGCCGGCGTCCAGTCCACATCGCGGCCGTCGACACGAAACAGCCATGGAGCGCAACGGCCTGTGCTCGGCATCACGAAAGGCAGGCACTGATGTTTCGCCAGCTCTTCCACATGCCTCGGGATGCCAGCCCGTTCGAGATAATGCGGGGCGGCGACCAGACGCAACGGCGCATCTTCCAGTTTACGCGCCACCAGCCCGCTATCGGGCAAGGGACCTAGGCGGATCGCCAGGTCGTAACCTTCTGCTACAAGATCGACATTGCGGTTGGTGATGCTCAATTCGATGTGGACTTCCGGGTAGGCCTGCGTGAAGCTGTCCAGCATCGCGGGCAGCCGGTAATGGCCGTAGGTCGTTGGCACGCTGATGCGGACATGGCCCGTCAGCGACGCGCCAGTCGGCCCCTGAATCGCTCGTTCCGCATCGTCGATCATCGAAAATGCGGCGCGTGCCTGTTCGAGGTAAGCGCGGCCTTCATCCGTCAGACTTAAACGCCGGGTAGTCCGGCGCATCAGTTGCGCGCCAAGCCGGGTTTCAAGACGGGTGATCGCCCTGCTGAGGACCGACGGCGTCGTCGAAAGCGCAACCGCCCCCTCGGTCATCGAGCCTTTTTCGGCAACGGTGACGAACGCCTCCACGTCGCCAAGATGATCAAACCTCCGCCCCATTTGGCCCCTTGCGAATAAATCCGTTTTCTCCCAAGCAGGTTTACCCCCGATTTTGGCATCAATAAAGTGTTTCAGGCACCGCTTCTAAGGCGGACTACCAGCTGTCGCACAGCGTGCTGTTCACCGCCATTCTGTCCTCTTGCGAACAAATGAATTCCTCGGCGGCCCATTTATCCGCCCTTCGAGCTTTAATACATTCACATCATCGAATGCGACCCAACGTCATCCCCGATTGCAGGAGCAGATCATGAGAAGCGCAACTCAGGAAATCAAACCGGTTCTCTTCGTCCTCACCAGCCATGGCGTCAAAGGTGATGAAACCGGCGAACCCACAGGCTTCTACCTCGGCGAAGTCACCCATCCCCTCGCTGTGCTCGATGCCGCCGGCATCCCGGTCGAGTTCGCCTCGATCGATGGCGGCGAGCCGCCCGTCGACGGTCTCGACCTCAATGACGCGACCAATGCCCGCTACTGGAACAGCGAAGGCTTCCGCCACGCCGTTCGCAACACTTCGCGCCTTTCCGACGTCGATCCGAAAAACTACGCCGCCATCTTCTTCGCCGGCGGTCACGGCGCCATGTGGGACTTCCCGATAAGTCCGGCCGTCAACAACGTCGCCCGCGATATCTACGAGGCGGGCGGTGTCGTCGCCGCCGTCTGCCACGGCCCCGCCGCACTGGTCAACATCACCCTGAGCAATGGCGCGTATCTTGTCGCCGGCAAGAATGTCGCCGCCTTCACCGATGACGAGGAGCGGGCCGTCAAGCTGGACAGGGTTGTTCCCTTCCTGCTTGCCAGCACCCTTTCTGCCCGCGGCGCGCACCACCATCCGGCCGCCGACTGGACGGCCAAGGTCGTCGTCGACGGAAGGCTCGTCACCGGTCAGAATCCGCAATCTGCCACTGGCGTCGGCGAGGCGCTCCGCGACCTGCTGACCGCATAACCGAATACCCCGCATCACTCATGACAGATCATCCGCCATCTCTGCCCGTGCGGTTTGGGATTGGCCTTCGCATGGAGAAAAACATGAAACCCGTCCGTACTCTCGCTCTCTCGCTTGCTCTTGGAACAAGCACCTTCAGCGCACAGGCCGCCAATGTCCTGGTCGTCCTTTCCGATTCCGATCATCTCGACCTAAAGGACGGCAAGGTTTTCGAGACCGGCTTCTATCTCAACGAGTTGATGCAGCCGGTAAAGGCGCTGACCGAGGCCGGCCACGACATCACGTTTGCGACCCCGAAGGGTACGGCGCCGACGCTGGACAAATCCTCCGTGGACAAGATGTACTTCGGCGGCGACGAGGCCGCGATGCAGGAAAGCATCGCTTTGCTCGACAAGCTCAAACTGACCTCGGACAAGGCCTCGCCGGTCGTCAGCCTCGCCCGCGTAGAGCAGATCGGCTACGATCATTTCGATGCCGTCTATGTGCCGGGCGGTCATGCTCCGATGCAGGATCTTCTCGTCAGCCCGGAACTGGGCAAGCTGCTCGCCGACTTCCATGCGAAGGGCAAGACGACCGCGCTTGCCTGCCACGGCCCGATCGCGCTCCTCTCGACCCTGCCCGATGTGACGGCCTTCACCACGAAGCTGGAGACAAGCGGTTCGGCCAAGGCCGGAGGCTGGATCTATGCGGGCTACAAGATGACCGTCATCAGCAATCAGGAAGAGGAAATCGCCAAGGGCCTGCTTAGTGGCGGCGAGATGAAGTTCTATCCACAGACGGCATTGCAGGCGGCAGGAGGCGATTTCGTCAGCAATGACTCGCCGTGGTCATCCAACGTGGTGACCGACCGTGAGCTCATAACCGGCCAGAATCCTGGTTCCGCCCCGGCCGTTGCCGCGGAGCTGCTCAAGCGCCTGAAATAAACCAGCCAGACAATTGGCCAGCGCCGCTCCCTGATCGGGAACGCCTCGGCTTCCTTCCCCAATTCAGCAGCTTGACCGGTGTTCCAGATTGCAAGCTGTGACCAGCCTGACAGGACAGACAAATGACTAGCAGCATCAAGGTCGTGGCACGTGTCATGATCACCCCCGGCAGGGAAGAGGCCTTCGAAAAGCATGCGGCGGAACTGTCCGTCGCGACGCGTGCCGAAGAGGGGTGCCTCTCCTATCATCTCCATCGGAACCTCAACCAGACGGGCGTGTACGTCTTTGTCGAGGAATGGGCCTCCCGCCAAATCTGGGAACGGCACATGTCCGGCGAAGCCATCCGCGTCTTCAACGCGCATCTGCCGCCGGGGACGATCGCCCACATCGAAATCCATCCCCTCGAACAAATCGCCTAGACGGCGGAAGGGTATAACAATGACCAAAATGAACATCGGAATAATCGGCACGGGTTTCATTGGACACCGGTAATGGGTCTTTACATGTCGCGTCCGGACCGGGCGGTCGTGCTTTGTGTGGATGAGAAGTCGCAAAGCTAGGCCTCGGATCGCGAGCAGGCTGAGCTGCCCATGGCACCGGGCGTCGCCGAACGGCGCACCCATACCTATGTCCGCAACGGCACGACATCGCTGTTCGCCGCGCTCGACATGGAGCGGTCATCGGTCATTGCTACAAGCGTCACCGGGCCACTGAACTCCTCGACTTCTTGAAGCGGATCGACGCCGAAATGTCCGATGGGCCGGACGTGCATTTGGTGATGCACAACTATGCGACCCGCAAGACGCCGAGAATCAAGGCCTGGCGCGCGCCGCCCACACTAGCATGTTCATTTCACGCCAACGTCGGCATCCTGGATCATCAGGTCGAGCGGTGGTTCGCAGAGCTGATGCGAAAGCAGTTGCAGCGCGGCGTACACCGTTCCACTGCAGAACTGGAAGCTGACATCGACGCCTTCATCGAAACCCACTACGAGAACCCCACCCCATACAAGTGGGTTAAATCCGCCGACCAAATCCTCGCCTCGGTCAAGGATCCTGCCAGAAGACAATGAACCGAACTTGAGATTCAGGTGACTAGCCGGAAGTGTTCCTCGGTCTCGAACGGATACGAACCCACGACCTGCTTATTAGACCCTCTAAGTAGCTGAAATCTCGATTTCTCGTCGGGGCGCAAGGCTTTGTCGCGGAAAAAAGCTCAAGCAAGAGGCGGTTGGACTGCCCCACGTTTCCGCGTCGGCTGGCGAAACGGTATCATTCGGCCGTGCCAGGTGCCTTTCTCGCAAGCATAGAAGCCGATATAGTCCTGCCTTTGGAACACCTCCGGTTGGCACCCGCAGGTTGACATGTGCCGATCGGCGGCTGATCCATCGGCGTGGGGCTAGTAATCCGTGATCTTGAGAAAGAGATCTTCACCATCGTCGTCGTCTTCGCCGTACCAGCTCGATGTGTCGATCCGGGCACTAGCGTTTTCAAATTGGCTTATGTTTCCGACAGGCGCCGTAGTCGTCATGCTGAACGGAAAGTCGGTACTGATCTCGGCCCCCATATCGTTGCGAAAATCGCTTTTGGATCCATACGAAAGATCAACATAGATCTGGCCGGAAACCGCGTAAGTGATGAAAGCGGGGCCTATAGCGACCACTTCGGACTTCTCGATCCGGACCGCATCGACGCTCGAGCGGGTCGAAAGGATGTCTATTTCATTATAGACATCCTGCGTGAAAACTTCGAGAGCGTGTTCGTCGACACTATCCTCGACAGCTCTTCGAATGCTCATGCGGCAGTCAACTAGAATCTCGAAAAACTCTAGAAAGGTGGCAACGGCTTCGCAAGCAAAAGCTTCTGCCTCGTCGGCGTCTACCTTCAGCGTATCCGGGCGAACGTGGGTATATTTGCTGAGCCCGTCGCCGACCTTGCGGATGGCAACATCAATCTCGGCGGTGTCAACCTGAAGCGCTGCGACTGCAGCATCCGTCATCCCAACTTGAATGCCAAACTTAACGCGCTGCCGGCGGGTCGGCCGTCCATCCGGTGTCTCGACCACGAACCAGCTGGAAGCCTTGACTTCATCGTCAGCTGCAAGAGTCGAGAGGGTATGACCGATCAATTCGCGAATTCCGGTCGAAAACTGCGACAGGCGAAGAGGATTGTCGAGCGCCTTGTAGGCCATCAGCGAGCCTTTGAGCACCTCCCTGGAGAACTCATCGAGAAGCATGGCGTTCAGGAACTCGCTGAGACGTTCCAATTCGGATGGTTGTGATTGTCAGCCGCGCCTTGCCAGCGACCGTGCAATGTCGACGATATCATCGCGGCCAGCGGTTGGGTCCTCTTTACTCCAGGCAATGCCAAGCCCGATCCGGAAGTCGATCCCGCTTACCTTCTTCAGCTCGAAGCCGCGATTGGGAAGATCAAGTGTCCATTCCGGGGCAAAGCCGATGCCAAGCCCGGCAGAAACCAGCGACACCAGCGCATAGGTGTCATCGCAGCTGAAGGCGATGTTGGCGGTGAGGTCGTATTCGGCAAACTTCTCATTGAAGTATCGTTCCGTAAAAGACAGGTTCTGTCGGTTGAAGGCGATGATCTTCTGAGTGCGCAGATCATCGATGCTGATCTCCTCCCTGGCGGCCA
>Ga0102593_1000947_pt1 | contig 34702 bp, 43 predicted proteins | sample AraplaCol_mMS_r2_2_FD_76862 | JGI IMG/M metagenome (GOLD analysis project Ga0102593, IMG submission 76862) | Arabidopsis root microbial communities from North Carolina, USA - plate scrape MF_Col_mMS_r2 (SPADES assembly) (version 2) | ecosystem: Host-associated > Plants > Roots > Endosphere...
TTCGCTTCCCCGGTTTTCCTTTTCTTCTTTTTTTTTTTTTTTACCATATTTTTTTTTTTTTTTTTCATTTTTCCCTCTGAAGTTTGTCCTGGTCGACTTTCCCCCCGAATTTCCTCCCACCTCTTTTTTTTTTTTCTCTCTTCGAACCTCAACCGAAAAAAAGAGTGAAAAAATTTCTTTTGGGTTCATTTAATCTTCCCATCTTCATCTCCCCTTCCTCCCCTCCCCCTCGGTGCAATTGTAACTTGGAGGCCTTAAAATTACCCAAATTACTCGTTTTTCTCGATTCACCTCATATCCTTGACGCGCGAAGCAGATCTGACTAGGTGTTGTGCTGCGAGACCCACTTGCACGCCCGCTTCTCTGGTGGATACAGAACCTATCGACGGTGAACAACGTGCGGAACACCACCACAAGTTCCACACACGACTCTGGTGGGTGACCGTGGGGAATCTCCTCCGATCAAGCATTTCTCTTTCTTCCTCACATCTTCATCTCTGACTTCTTTATTTCTTGGTGGAGTTAGATTGCAAGTTCAACTGCCATCTCTCTCTCTCGTGCTTGTTCGCCTCTCTTTGCCTCAATTGCCCCCGTGACCTCGCGCTCGCCGCCTCGGGAAAAATTTCGAGTGGGCAAAAAAAAGGAAGGGAAAGGAAAAAAAACAAGGAGCTCCCCGTAAACCCGTGATCAAGACAAAGGGAAAAAGGAAAACGTTCGATGATTCCGTGATCTCGATTCACTTCTATTTCCACAAAAACGACAGTTTCCACACGTGTTTCCCCTTCCTGATCTCATCATGGATCCCCGATCGCACCCTTCGCGGCCTCCCTCCACCAGCCTGCCTCAAGGCTCCACGCCACTCTCTTCAACTCCCATCTCGAGTATGCCTATGCCGCAGTACTCGATGCAGCCTCAGTATCCGGTGTCGCAGCCTCATACGCTGCCTCCTCTCCAGCCGCATCACACTCAGTCGCCCGCGCCGCATCCGTACATGGGCCAGCCGTACCGGCCGGACCTGTCGCGGTTTCCCGCGTCGACTCACGACGTGTATGGAGCGTCAACCGCTCCGATCATGCCGCACACGACTGTCGGTAGCCACTCGCCATCATACCTGAGCCATCCTAACCACTCACAGGGTCACCCTTCTCAGTCCTATCCTCCTCCCCCAACAAGCGTGTTGCCTCCCGCGTCGACCGCGCAGAGCTACCCACAGCCCATCGCTCCCGCTCCCCCACGCGACCGCCGCGATTTCAATGGCATGCCCTCCGGTGCCTTCAGCTACTCTGATGGCAAGTCCTGGGGTATGAGTCCCGATGTCAACGGCGCCAACGGCTCCCCTTATGGAAAGGAACAGCCACGCACACAGGTTGTGGGCTCCCAGGGTCGCCGCGGTATCCTGCCGAGCGTTCCGGGCCGCGCAACCCCGGTCCCCAACGGTGTTAATGGCGCTGCGAAGAGCACCACGATTCCAGCCAAGGATGCGGATGGCAAATTCCCTTGCCCGCACTGTAATAAGACCTACCTTCACGCCAAGCACCTGAAGCGCCATCTGTTGAGACGTGAGTTTTTGAAACCATCAAAATGCTTGGAGATTGAAAGACATTGGGAACACACCCATGGTGTTCTACTTTTTTATTCAATACTTTCCCTTCTCTGGTTTTTATCTCCACTGAATTGAAAGAACTGGTTGGCTAATGACGCGTCAAATCTGACGGCTTTTGCAACAGACACCGGTGATCGTCCCTACATGTGTGTTCTTTGCAAGGATACCTTCTCGCGCAGTGATATCTTGAAGCGCCACTTCCAAAAATGCTCGATCCGACGAGGCAACCCAACGGGCGCGACTCACTTGTCGCACCCCCAAGCCCATCTGAAGCGATCGCAGCAGCAGGCAGCTCAGGCTGCGGCGGCTAATCCCGCCAAGCCTCTTCAGGATGAGGTTAGTAACACCGTCCCGGTTTCCAATGGTGTGATGGGTGCACAATTCGGCGATGGGGCCGTAAATGGGAACGGCATGGCCCACGGCCATCAGCAGCATCTGGGATTCACGATGTCGCCTGTCAACGGCATGAACCGTCCTCACGACGACGCGTTCGCCGGTCAGGCCTCGCGAGCCTCCTGGATGGCTGCGCCCAAGCAGAATCCGTACCTCATTCAGCATGGTGCCGACCCTAATGGCCAGCAACTGAGTGTTGATCGTCCTCTTGAACAGGTAAAGCCCCTGGTCGTTCCTGACCACAAACATCCGGTTATGCCCGGTCCCCATTCTGGCCAACCAGGCGTTGACTGGACTTCGATGTTTCAGCACGGTGCCCCGGCCGCCGACGGTTATATGAACCACGTTTTCCCCCACTCCATGGCCGCCGGTCAGGAGCCGATCCACGCCCCCGTCGACGCCGACCGCAAGTTCTACCCCGCTACCACCGCGGGCGGCCCCGAGAGCGGTATGAACGGATTGTATCTGGCCTCGACTACTCTGGGCGGTGATGGTAAGCGCTACTGAGAATTGGGTTCATTGATATCAACCGGGGAGCATCATGCTGATGTGAATTTCCCTTAGGTACCGTTCAGCCTGCTCGGCAGTAAGTGGCTAGGAATGAAGACGATCAGGGTCAAGGATGGATGGAGAAGAGAGAACGAGAAGTCTTTTCAGATCAATCAGTTAGTGAGGGGTTGTTATTATCCAAAGATAACCCTGAACTTTTTGAACTGGTTTGAAAGCTTTTGAAAAGTCATTTTCGGTTTTTACATCGGTGAAGTGTTTTCTAGGCGGTCCTCGGGGTTCTTCAAGTCTTTACTGGCTTTTCGAACCTTTGTTTTTTTCCTTCAGAATTTGCGACCTCCGCTCGTCTCTCTGATCCATTCGGTCTTCTCTCGACGCAGTCCGCAGTGGTGTTATCTTTGTACCCGGTCTCGATCATTCCATATCGTGATTCTTCGAATTTTTCTGTAACTGTCGCGTCCTTGATGGCTTTCGCATCTCACAATTTGTTTTCATTTTTATCCTTGCCCCATCTATCTCTCTCTTCTCATTCTTCCCCGTTCAAATCCCATCCGGTGTGGGGCCGCATTCTTATCGGCACGGGCGAGTTTTACATGATGATTGAATTGCGAGTCCGGTCTCTGTTTCGTCTATTCTTCCTTGGTCTTTTTGATTCTTTCATATTTACTGTTTCTCTTGATTTGATTTCGCTCCGCTCGATTCGACTCGATGAGTGAGTGACGGTATGGCGGGTGGCTTTGTTCGGCGTCCACACTATAGACATGGGCATGTGTTCTTTTGCGCGAATGTTCGACAATCAGAAAGACAAAGAGTCTCGCGGGGATGACTGCTGCCAATCCACTCATGGTTGACTTTCAGTGGTTGGTCCGTGATCTGCTTTGCTTTCTTCTTTTTTTCCTTTCCCCGGTGCATCTGCACGGCCTCGTTTCTGTAAGTACAGTCGGCACGAAACGGACATATTTGTACCCTGGGCTTGTTGAGGTGTGATTTAGGGTGTTGTCTCTTACTTTTGTTTCATTTTTATCGTTGCGTTTCATTATTAGGAGGGTATCTGTTCAACTCGAAAAGCATCTAGAAAATAGACCGGATGTTATCATTCTATTGTGCATAGTAAGTAGTCTTGATCGTCATTGTGAGAAGCTTTAGTAGATGTTAGTCAACTATAGCTACTGGATGGTATAATCCTAGCAAAGACGATTCATACTCTATAACCGGTGTATAGGTAGTAGAATCGTGGAACGTGATAAGAGGCTAGTATAGCATGAATGGAGTAGTGAGGTTGTTCTACATCCATACTAGTAGATCCTCCTGGTGATAATTTATGAAATTGTATTGTCCCCATATTTAGATAATCATACATCTTCACCATGATCAACATACAATCCGGACTGTATGTAGCAAAGAGTCTATTCATAGTTTGCCGCCCATTTTCTCCCGACGTCATGCCCATAAATACCCGAAATATGATTGGCCCGTCGGGCTGAATAGGAAGAGGATCCTCTTCCCCCCGCTGTTCGCTCCGCTTTTTTGCGAGCGCATCCGGTTGAGAGACCCCCTCCACCATCAACTCCATCTTATCTTTCCCCTCTTCCCCACGACTAAATTACAGTACACCATCTTGATATCTCATACCTTCTCTATAACCCAACCTAGACCTCTCCCGGTCCACTTTCTCCTTGGGAAGAGAAAGTATCCTCATAATGTCCACAAACCGACCTTTCCTCGCCAACTTCCTGGCCGCTTTCCGCGCCCAGTCTACCTATAAGGCTGCCTCACAATCATCAAACGGTACTTCGACCCTTTCCTCCGCGCAGATCTCGCAGAGTGCTCGCGCAATAGCTACTAAAGCCGCCAACTCTGCCTCGAGCTCTTCCTCGACTGCGCCACCAACCGCCCACGCACATCATTCTTCATCATCTTCATCATCATCTGCAGCGACAAGCTCGGCCGGCCCAGCACCGGCATCAAACTCGACCCAATCTCATAATACCCATCACTATCACCATACAGCATCAGAATCTCCACTTGCCGCATCTCCACCACCAACCCCGTCATCATCAACTCCAATCCCAATAAATCACGGCCCAGATCGCCAACGTCGCGGCAGTGACTCCTCCAGTGGATCGGGAGGATTCCGTGATGCCCTTGGCCCTGAAAAGTGGTATATCGGTGGTCGGACACCAGCCGGTGAAGAACGCTTTTACCGGTTAGGTATGGTGACTAAGGGCGGTGGACGACTTGGAGGTGGTGGAAGAGTAGGAAGTATCGACCAGTTAAGTCTGTAAGAAGTTCAGGGTTGTTTTATTATTAGGATATATTCCTACGAAGCGGATGATGAAGAACTTTTCAAAAAATGATATATGATACTTGATTCCGTTGTGCTGAAGACAAAATCGGCGCGAGATTCGGATGTGTGATCTCCCCACATGATGTTACGCTACACTTACCCCCCTCCCTCACGAGTTCATGTCCAAGTCTGCTTTTCGTTACTACTGGTGGTTGATTCATTATATGATCATTTGTGGCGCTGTGTTTGTTTATCTGGGGCGTTTTGAGAATGGTGTTCATGTATGTATTTGTTTTTGATGCCTTCTGGGCTGGTGGTTTGGCTTTTCTTGATGCCTGTACAAGAAAAGAAAAAGACATATACAGTTGCAAATTGTATGTTGCGGGGTTTAACCTTCCTTTCAGTCATGTATTCTCTTTGATGGTAGCAATGACTGGTGTTTGACTAGTAATTCAAGTTCTGCCTCGGCAGCATCCATATTTGTCGCTTTTCCCATGTACTACTGGGCCATTCATAGCCAATTTCAGTTGGTCAGTTCTACTTTGACCCACAGACTTATTGAGCTTGTTCAGTTGTACAGATGAGGGCAGATCTGTATTGATTATGATGTGATATTGATAAGTCAGACTGGGATGTTGTTCTAGAGAAGACGTTATACGCTCTTCATCAATTTGAATTAAAACTTCATTCGAACCGCTTCAAAGGATATACCAGACATTCGAAACAAAACTCCCCTTAGCCAGCCTTATATACCCACAAATAGCAGTGAATATAATCACAGTACCTGTTGTGTTGTACAGTGCAACACACCCCCAGTCCTGGGCAACGCGTTCACGGCAACTTGCCGAACTTCCCTCTCAGGAACCAACTTCTGCAATGTCTCCAATGCCCTCCGATCCATTTCAACATCTCCGAACGCAGGAATAACCAATCCACCATTAGTGAAATAAAAATTCACATATGACGCCGCTACATCCGTCTCCTCACCAGGAACATCACCTTGCAACAACTCAGGATCCGGCTCCTCAATATCAATCACCTCCAACTTGCGACCCTGCGCATCAATCGTAACGTCCAAGATATCACGCATCTCCCGATAAACATCCCAAAAGACCTTCTTACATTTCCGATGCGGTTTCCCCACAACAACAACACCGGGTCGAATAAATCTCGCCTCAGCGTCAATATGATAATCCGTAATATCAAGTCCTTCCCTGCCTGGAATCCAAATAAATTTCTTCACACCAAGTAACCTCCTCAACTCATCTTCAATTGCCTCCTTTGAAATCCCCTCATTCCTAGAATCCACCGTCACACTACTTTCCATAGCCATAAAAGTTCCTTCCCCATCCATCTCAATCCCACCCCCTTCCAACCTCACCTTCGAAACAACCCTCGGAACCCCAGCCCCCTCAAGTTCCAGCACGCGCTGCGCAAACGCAGTGTTCTCTGCACGTCGTCCTGCATCAAGAATCGGCCAATCCGACCCATCGCGCATAGCACCTTTCTTGTCGGGACTATCATTGAAAATCAATTCACCGAGACTATTCCCCCATTCACAGAAACGGAAATCAATTGCGTGGCGTTCGGTGGGGTTCTTCGTGCTACGCACGTACATGGGTCCTGTATCGCGGACCCAGATGTGATTTGTTGGTGCGGGGATGAGGGTTATACGGGATTGTTCGGAGGGTGGTGCCTGGACCATGCGATTGTTGACGAGGTTTTGGGCGTGTGCTTGGTCTTCTGGTCGGACGTGTAGGCGGACTGGTTCGAAGTGAGCGATTGTTGCTGCTAACTCGACTATTTCGGCGCATGTTTTGTCGTAGAGGGCTGGGAAGGTTGAGCTGTGGGAGGGGAAGCTTAGGATTGTTGCGAGGTGGGGGGTTGTTTCGGGGAGGTAGATGTATTCTGATTCTTGGTCTGCCATGGTGTGTTGATGTTGATGTAGATCAAAGATTCGCCAGATTGTTTGTGGTGGACTGGTTGTATGAGTCTGGCGATAAGTTAGTGAATCAATTCTTTCTCATGGATGTTGGGTCATTGTCTTGGGGTTACCTCAATTGAGACGACAGAGCATCGAAACTCCGTTGAGTTATTGATAAAGGGAGTAGTAGAAGCGTTAGATGTGAAGATGGTGTTATTGAGAGAATAGAGGAAATCCTTAACTTATATCTACGCGAATTAACTTGATCGATACCAAATTTGCATAAATTGAACGTCCCCAGATTTCGCAAATCCAGTGACGTCCGATTCCAACCTCAAAAAGGAAAGTTCTGGCGATCTGCGACCCACTTCTTCCATGCATCTGCTCGATTCGGGCATTACTTAGAGTTAACCTCCGTTGTTTCTGTCTTTAGTGCATGAAAGTGTATATCAGTTGCAATCTGGTGCCCTATTCTGGTAGTTAATGCGATTCTCTTATCTTGAATGCTTTCAAATTGAAATGATTTGACAATCAAGGTGGATACACATCCTGGAGAAGTAGGCTTCCCTCGGAGTAAATTGAGCCGGGCTTTCTCAGTAATCGAGTTTGAAATGAGAAGAGATACCACTAGCATGAGCTATAGTCTCAATATGCTCAGCAATAGATTGTCGTGATATCCTCAAAAATGAGTCGACCGGAATATAGCCGCCCCAAGAGAACTCACTCCTCTGATCTCTGATCTCTTCTCTCAAAGTATATGCCAAGCTCTGCAGGTATTATTTATAAATGGTCCCCATAGCAGCATAGAAAGATAGCCGACTATAGGGCCTGTGCCCGTGATTCTACCGAGATCATACCGGCATGCCGTGGTCCATGGGTTATGGAAGAAGTCCTACGGGCTCGTCTTGTATGTGGATTACACAGAAGATTAGATACAGGGAGCAACCTTGGAAAAAGTGTGTAATAACAGTAACCAGCTGGGTGGATATATGAGTAGTGCATGGTAAGTCATATGATACCATGCCATGGGCACAACATTCAACACATCAAAGATCCTGCTATCTTAGCCATCTGACTGAATGGTAAGTAGATTCCCTCAGAAGCAAGCTGATGGAAACCAGAAAATAATTATTCGAGTTTGTAATGTTGCCGGCGAGATTTTCTTGTTCTTTAGGAAGATCTTGTCGGAGTTGTGAGATGTTTCGCTGATATTTCGTGCTATTCCAACGTTACAGGAATCGAAAAAAGGGTTCGGGGAGCTAGATTGTTGGAAAGATCTTTAGCCTTGATATTGTGGCTGGAAATCGTCAAACCATACGAGGCAAGCCTGTGAGACAGGTGCCACCGTGGACGTCAAATAACGCATCGCGTAGTAAATCAAGCCTGAGACATTGATGCATTCTCCCCAGCCGAATAAACTACTAATATGTAACCAGTTGATCCACTACTACTTCGCTCATTATTATCCCATGCACAGCCTCGACGCAGTCTGCTTTCATTGTGGGCTTCTCCTACCTGATTCTTATCCGCAGTTCAATATGAAAAATTTGAAGCTTCTTGGTGAGAGTCCAGTAGATAACCTCGGAATACACTAGTGTATGGACTGTCGGAGCTCAGAAAAATCATAACTCTTTATCTGTTTTGTACTGTGTCTTTCCTAATCATCTCCCTCGTACGTGCATTGCTTCAGAGTGTAAAAGCCGACAATAACGAGAAGATAACACTGGATCTAGACAAGACTATTAGCTTAATCAAAGAAGGTATTTGCAGTGCTGATCTTGCGGCTTTGCTAGCCGCAGCCCACTACTAATTAGTTAGTGCACTAGTGTAGAGCCTCTTTCTCGGCAATGACTTGAAAGCTCTACTCTACGGAAGAGGTTGGCCTGGAATTAACACTTATAGATACTACTTGACACTCGTGGTTTTCAATCCCATCAGACATGCCACCACCGGCTGACCCTTTATATGATTACTGGTTGGAGATCGTTTGTGTGAGTGATATACCTAAAAATTATGAAGTTGGTACTCTAGTCAATTCCATACTCCTTGAACTTGGTCAATTTCGAACAAGACCTTTATGAGGGAACGGCCAATGTCAAATGGATAATTTCTATTATTTTACTATTTGATAGATATAAATATCCATGAGTCCAAAGTCATTCGCATCAGCCTGCATTATACTAGTTGTCAGTTCCAAGAATATTAGGAGATCACCAGTACCCCTTCACAAAACCGAGACCGCATGAATTTACGACCTATACCTAAATTTGCGCCTGATCCTCTTTCAGTAAGTACATACGATCGCTTTTGTCACAATCAGTTCAATATACTCCTCGATAATCTCACACCATGTAGAGAGTGAGAGAGATCGCAGGTGGCCGCGATGACAGCTGCAGGTGGAGGTCGCCGACGGGAGTGGAGGCCTCAAATCCCTAAGTTCCCACTAGGACCACTGAAATGGGACTCGGGATTCGCATTTTCGCAAAGTCGGATTCGGATTTCGGATAATCAAAGACCACTCAAAATCAAACGCGACACGAAAGTGACACGTCGGCTGTTCTCCGAGAGTCTGGGGTAAAGAACCAAGCAAGATGGACCTTGCACATTCCGGGATTTGCTTTGAACTGGAGAGAGAAGGGAAGGGATGTTTGGACTGTTTGCAGCGATAAGCCCGATTTGACTCCAATTGGGGAAAATCAGTTCAAAGGCGAAGTCGTGCGGGCATCGGAGCCCGCCGATGCCTTCACTCACCCGCGCATCAGACCATTTCTACTTTAATAAATACCTGGCGCTGCCACTTTTTACCTTCTTAAGATCAGTTGATTCTCTGCTTCAATCAATTCCATCTGACAATTTCCTCCGGCCTAGTCCCGACCTTTTTTAAATTTCCCTTGTTTGATCTTATCTCCAACTACTTACTCCACCCCCAAATTCCATCATGAGCTCCCTCGCCGCCGCCCGCTATGGCAAGGACAATGTCCGCGTGTACAAGGTCCACCGTGATGAGCGCACTGGTGTTCAGACTGTTGTTGAGATGACTGTCTGTGTTCTTCTTGAGGGTGACATCGAGACCTCGTAAGTTATACTTCAGCAAAAACCGCTCTATCGCGGAGACCCGGGGGCTTCCTTATCGCGGAGATATGCGCAAAAAGAAAGTTCTAACTCGGAGTTTGTCTATAGCTACACCAAGGCCGACAACAGCGTTGTTGTTGCTACCGACTCCATCAAGAACACCATTTATATCACCGCTAAGCAGCAGCCAGTGACTCCCCCCGAGCTGTTCGGTTCCATTCTCGGTACACACTTCATCGAGAAGTACAGCCATATTCACGCTGCCCACGTTAACATTGTTACCCACCGTTGGGTGCGCATGAACGTTGATGGCAAGCCTCACCCCCACTCCTTTGTCAAGGAGAGCGGCGAAACCCGCAACACCCAAGTTGATGTCCACGAGGGCAAAGGTATCGACATCCAGTCCTCCATCAAGGATCTGACTGTGCTCAAGAGCACCGGTTCTCAATTCCACGGTTTCCTTCGTGATGAGTTCACTACTCTCAAGGAGACCTGGGACCGTATCCTTAGCACCGACGTTGCCGCTGACTGGCAGTGGCGCCGCTTCAGCGGCCTCTCCGAGGTCAAGGCCAATGCTCACAAGTTCGATAACGCCTGGACTGTTGCCCGTAACACCACCCTCAAGACTTTCGCCGAGGACAACAGCGCCAGTGTTCAGGCTACCATGTATAAGATGGGAGAGATCATCCTCGCCGCTGAGCCTCTGCTTGAGACTGTCGATTACTCTCTGCCCAACAACCACTACTTCGAGATCGGTATGTCCAATTTATGTTTCGTTGCAGAAAGTTTGGATCTCATGCTAATCAATCCACAGATCTCAGCTGGCACAAGGGCCTCAAGAACACCGGCAAGGATGCCGAGGTGTATGCTCCCCAGTCGAACCCCAACGGTCTCATCAAGTGCACCGTCGGCCGTGCCAACCAAAAGGCCCGCCTGTAAATGTCACCGCATCGGTCAAATCCGACGTCGGATTCATCTTTTAGCATGGAGTTTCCCTGTACATAGTATGTCTCTATATACCACTGGGAGTGGATCAACACGACCCAATGTCATTTTGGAACACATTTCTTTTTTTATTTCCATTGCGCTCGGCTGTATAAGTACATGACAAGAGGAAGCCTTTAGAGTTCAAACACTATAGTATCAAACGTAGAAGAGAAATGTCACTCTCTATGACAAATAAAACAAAAAGATAAACATAGACTCCGGACCCATGCGCTTGCGGTTTTGGATCATAAACACGAAAAATAGAATACAGGAAGCCCCTCGTAAGAGGATTTCGTAGTTTGAAGAATGCGAGGAAGTAAAGGAATCATTTATGCGGATGACTTGGCCTCCTTGAAGGCTTCTTGTACCTTAGGATTGCTCAGAACAGATTCGTTGCCAAACTTGACGATGTTTTCCTTGTAGGGGTGGGCAAGACCTTCGAAAGCTGATAGATAAAATATATGTTAGATACATCTCCTTCCGATACTCCGCGGAGAAAAGAAAAACTCACTCTTGAGTCGGGCCAAGCGCGGCTCCTGGAGCCGGTTCTTGGGCAGCATGCCCTTCACGGCGCGGCGCAATACCTCTCCACCACCCCATTTGGCGAACATTTGATCCATTGTCATGCTCTTCAAGCTACCGGGGCGAGTTGTGTGGGTATAGTACAGCTTCTGGAAGCGCTTTTTTCCGGTTGTTCGCAAGTCATGGCAGCCCGCGACAACGACGTAGTCACCGCAGTCTGTCGAAGGATCGTAAATAGGTTTGTGCTTGCCCATCAGGACGAGGGCAATTGAGGAAGCCAGACGGCCGAGAGATCGGGAGTCGGAGCCAGCATCGACATAATGCCATGCTCGAGAATAAGCAAGACGAGTCTGAAAAGATATATGTTAGTCTAAAGTGCTGGTATGGGGAAATTGCCGCTCCAAAAATAGAATATCTAGCAATTTCTATTGGTACACACCTTGCCAACTGTTTGCGACATCTTGTTTAATGCGAAAAGGGTGTGAGAGTAGAGTGATACCAGGCCAAACACGCGATCCTTTGCGGCCAGCAGAGTCCCCGAACTTTCTGCCGCGGGTCTCCGCAACATCAGTCATCAATCATGTGACCAAGCCCTAGGCCAGAAATGCACTAACCATATCAGGACTAGCTTAGGTCTAAGCGAAACCCGCACTCAAGGGCAATTCAGGCGAATCGCCGTAGTGTGGGAATTCGCGGTCGACTTCTTTTCCATCTCCCACGACAACACACTCCCTCCCTATCGACAACCGACCAGGGCCATTTATCCACCATGGCTTCCGTCCCGAGTGTGCAATGCTTCGGCAAGAAGAAGACGGGTGAGTTTATGTTCTACGAATTTTACAAGGAGGATCTTGAAATGCTGATGTTTGAATTTCAATAGCCACCGCTGTCGCCCACTGCAAGGTATGAAGATGATGCCACCCACCCTCTCCCGAAATGAACCCCTCTGCGCCAAATGGAAAATGTGAAGGAATGCAAAGGATTATGTGAAAAGGTGTCGACAATAGAAATGGTAGAAGATTGAAGGATCCGAAAATTGCGACATCGTGAAATGGTTGTGAATAAAGGGCACATTTGGCGCATGGGAAATTCATTACGTTATTATTAAACAGCACGCTGAGACTTTCGATTTACAGCAAGGCAAGGGCCTCATCAAGGTCAACGGCCAGCCCATCTCTCTGGTCCAGCCTGAGATCCTCCGCTTCAAGGTACGATCCACATCACACAACCTCTAGCCGCCAGCTACGCCAATCGAGCAAAAGAAAGAAAAAGAGGAAGAACCCAAAACGCAAGAGGTGGAAAATGGAAATACAAGTCGATGGAAAATGCTGGCGGTACTTCCACCTTGCGGAAAATCAATTCTAACATAATCCAATCTAGGTCTACGAGCCCCTCCTGATCGTCGGCCAGGACAAGTTCGCCGGTGTCGACATCCGCGTCCGTGTCTCCGGTGGTGGTCACACTTCCCAGGTCTACGCCATCCGTCAGGCTATCGCCAAGTCCATCGTCGCCTACTACCAGAAGTATGTTGACGAGCACTCCAAGAACCAGCTCAAGCAGGCTCTCGCCCAGTACGACCGCACCCTGCTCGTTGCCGACAACCGTCGTGCCGAGCCCAAGAAGTTCGGTGGTCGCGGTGCCCGTGCCCGCTACCAGAAGTCCTACCGTTAAATTCCTCGCACCAGTGTATTCTGTTACGCGGGCGAAAGGAATTTATCAAAAAAACGGAGGGTGGAACGTCATGTCTTTCATATCTCATCTTACGACTTGTGTTCCATTGTCTTCTTGGTGGATTGGGTTCTTTGGGAGGATTACGGTTGTGCCATGAGTAGCTGCTCGTGGGTAGGATCGACATTCAGTCGGAAAGCGGTCCTTGATCCCGGTACCGGTTGCTGACTGGGTGTGGAGAGGATGGAGATCCTATGTTCTTTTTTTCGCTGGCGCTGTTTCTTCACAGCTGGAAAATATACCTAGCATAGGCCAGGAAAATCTGCTCAAATAACACCGGGTTTTTATCTTGTTCAATCTCTCCTTGTGCATATCTTAATGAATTTCTCTAGTCATTCAATTGGCTTGGGCAATTGCTCCAGATCAAGCGGTGATGGGGCTTGATATTAGTAGTCGACGCGTACACTACTAGTCCACGAGTATACTAGTAGTAAGACAGTTCTTGTAAAAGTGAACACGCTAGCAAAGTCCCATAGCAGATCCTGTATACTATTCGAAATACCCTAGGCTTGCCTAACAATTTGAATATCTGAGTATGTCACTTCTGTACCGGGTGTTGCCCACAGAATCCCCACGCCCTTGCTGGTCAGCGGGGCTCTCAATGATAACTAGTGCATTGTAACATTGCAGGTAACTAGTGGCTTCACAGGTCAGAAGGCTACTCGCAGGAATTTTCCACTCAAGTACAAAGAAACAATTACACTGGAAACTCCTGATAGATTTGGTTGTACCCGCAGCAACTGAAAGGAAACTACACCGACGCATATCTCACAAGAATTCAGCCATTTTTTCTTCCTCGAATGAGTTCGACCCCGTCACTTAAAGTATCGAATAGATTTGGCAGCTAGGCCACAATCTGTACGTCCAAACGCGATAGGTCGCCCATCAAGACTCGAGTATGGGTCATCGGCGGAAAGACGATGGGATTTCCCATTCAGGCTCATATCTCCCGGCCAATGTCGATCTCCCACACTGCGTATCAAATGTGACCCCGAGGGTGCAGAACTGAATCTTATTTAGACAGACAATTGACCGGGCAGTGGGGTCTTCTCGCCGAAGAAGTGAACTATTGATCTCCCCTTCAAACTACAGTTTATCTGCAGAGGAGTCTAGGGTTCAAAATACCGATGACTATTGAAGAGACACCATTGAAGCACCCCAACCTGATTGTCAAGGATTATGGACAGTTACTATACCGTCCCCTAACTCATAAACTGCATATATACGGGGCGTAGATTCCCACCGTTGTGCATTCGGCTAGATCGCCGGTACTGGAAACTGGTCTTTAAGATATCCATATCTATCGGTAAACTTGCGATAGATAAGACTGGAGAGAGAATTTGCCGATGCCAGAAGATAAACACCTGCCATGATGGCAGTACTGATTGTTTTCAAAAGGGCTATACCCAAGCCAAAGTTTCATCCGTAAGTACTGTCATATGCTTTGACTGTACTCATCAAAGTAGAAACTTGAAGTATCTTAAATCTCGATATGCTGTTCAAAAGAATGACAATGGAGGAAATTAAAGACCCTGCTTTTGATGATACAGATGATATAATAAAGTTAATTTCATTTCAATACTTGATTCAAGCAGAAAAATACAGCCTTGGATTAATCAGGTAAAGTAATGGACATAGAAGCAATAATGGTATGGGACGTCGCAATTAGGGCTGGCACCGACACGGGTTAAGGCGTCAAGGCACCAATCCATTACTAAACCACTCAACGCGCCGCGCTGCGCGTCGCGCGCCGTCGAAGGCGCGATCTGCGGTTCTCCCTTGTATTCCTTCAGCCCCCGCAACCATTTGTTGCTTCCCAGACCCATTCTGTCTATGGGAAGTTTTCTTATACACCAATAACCATGCCTTCTGCCCGTGACAGATTGGCCGAGCTGAGGGCCCTCCGTGCCGCTGGCAAGAAACGCATCGATACCTACGAAGTCGAAGAACAGGGCGACATTTATGACGAAGTCGACGACGATGGCTATAAGAAAGTCATTCGCAGCCGATTAGACGAGGACGACTTCGTTGTTGACGACAATGGTGCCGGTTATGCAGACGATGGACGGGAGGTCTGGAACGAACGCACCGTGGAATACGACAGTGACGATAGCGATGAATTACCCGCTCAAAGCAAAGCGGCCAAGCGAAAGCGTGAGGAGGAGAAACAGCGAAAGGAAAAGATCAATAACGGTATCTCCAAGTACTTTAACAGCGGTAATGCTGCCGCAAGCGCCCCGAAACCGAAAGTAAGTCAATCTCAAGTATTCAATGCCACTTCGCCAGTATCCCTTCTCACATGCCCGAATAGCCCGTGGCTACTGCTGAGGACGATGCCTTCATGGCCGATCTGCTCGGCGAAGTTGACACAAATGTCGTATCCGGCCACATCCCTACACGAAATCTCATAAAATCCGATGCCCGACGAAAAGTTCGTGTGCTCTCCCCACCACTATCCGAGAAGCGTCGCAGCGAAAAAGCTCGCCCCAAAGACGAAAATGACATGCCAAGCTCACCGGTCAAAATGGATCCGCCTACATTGGACTCGGATGGACTCGATGATGGCCCATTGCCCCCTGTTGACGATGACGATGTACACATGAGCGACCCCATGCCTTCGTCTCCCATTAGCAAGGCCGTAGAGCGCAAGACAGTTGTTCCTATCGTCAAAAAGGAGGAATCAGATGACGAGGATATCGACATGATGGATGTGGCACAAGCGACTGTTAGCGCAAGTTCCAAAACAGCCAATATCAATATGACCGGCAGCCGACCTCCACCAAAGATCAAGCAGGAGATCCTCCCGACTCCTGCAAGCTCATCACCAGCAAAGGCCGCTCCCGAAGTTGTGGATGCCTCTTGGAATGACGTGAGGAGCAAGCTCAATGTGCTGAGCAGCCCGGCTCCTGAGATGCGTTCTTTCGGAAAGCTGCGTGCACAAGACGTAGTGGAAGAAGACGGGAGTCTGCGAATGTTCTGGCTTGACTACACAGAAGTCAATGGTAGCCTCTGTCTTTTCGGAAAGGTTAAGAACAAGCAGACCGGATCTTACGCCAGTGCATTTGTCAAGGTCGACAACATCCTACGCAAGCTCTATTTCCTTCCACGCGAGAACCGTCTTAAGCAAGGACGGGAGACTGATGAGGAAGTTGGTATGGAAGACGTCTACGAAGAAGTCGATGAAATGATGACACGCCTGCGCGTAGGGATGCACAAGATTAAACCTTGCACTCGGAAATATGCGTTCGAGATGCGCGGTGTCCCTAAAGAGGGTGAATATCTCAAGCTACTTTACCAATACGACAAACCTGCTCTACCAATGGACGTAAAGGGTGAGACATTCTCGCACGTCTTTGGTACCAACACCTCTCTCTTCGAACAATTCGTCCTGTGGAAAAACATCATGGGTCCTTGCTGGCTCAAGATTGACGAAGCCGATTTCTCCGCTGTCAACAATGCCTCCTGGTGCAAATTCGAGTGCCAGGCATCGAAGCCGGGTCTGATTAACCCCGTTCCAGACTCAGAGAACCTCGACACACCTCCCTTGACTCTCATGAGTCTTTCCTTCCGGACTCAACTTAATGTGAAAGAAAACAAGCAAGAGATTCTCTTGGCTAGTGCCAGAGTTTATGAAAATGTCTCCCTCACTGACACTACTCCCCCCGAAAAACTTCCTTGCAAGACATTCACTGTAATGCGTCCAGCTGGAAACTCATATCCCATGCACTTCGAATCCGAAACCCGAAAACAGCGAGGCACGTTCATGCTTGAGAAGAGCGAGCAGTTCTTGCTCAGCAAATTCTTGGCCTTGTTCGAGAAGATGGATCCAGATGTCATTATGGGCCACCAATTACAAGATGTGGATCTAAGTATCCTTCTTAATCGAATGCGAGAAAAGAAGACACCGGGCTGGCACCGTATTGGTCGTCTCAGGCGTGGAGATTGGCCAAAGAACTTCAATAAGGGCGGCAGTTTCTTTGCTGAGCGCCAGCTCATTGCAGGTAGACTGCTGTGTGATGTTGGAAATGATATGGGCAAAGTAAGACTTCCTCGATTGTGACAACAAAAATCCGCTAACCCATTCTGTAGTCTCTCATGATGAAGTGTCAATCGTGGAGCTTGTCCGAAATGTGTCAACTCTATCTCGGCGAAGGTAATGTTCGACAGGAAGTGGATGTCGAGGCAGCTCTGAAGACGTGGGCCTCGACCAAAGAGGGCCTTATGAATTTCGTCAACCATGCCGATACTGATACCTATTTCATCGCCGCCCTTGTGCTACGCTTACAAATGCTACCTCTCACCAAGGTGTTGACCAACATCGCTGGTAACTCCTGGGCGCGTACCCTTAGCGGTACTCGTGCCGAGCGCAACGAGTACATTCTGCTTCATGAATTCCATCGCAACAAGTATATTTGCCCTGACAAGTATTCATCACGTTTGCAAAAAGCCGAAGAAAAGATGCAAGATGGCGATGATGACGATGCTGGCGACAAGAAAAAGAAGGACAAGTATAAGGGAGGTCTCGTTTTCGAACCCGAAAAGGGTCTGTACGATCGATTCATTCTGGTCATGGACTTCAACAGTCTGTATCCCAGTATCATTCAGGAATATAATATCTGCTTCACGACAGTTGACCGAACATCTCAGGTGAGCATTTACTCATTCCAGGTCCTTGCAATTACAAGCCCTGAGCTAAATTCTTCATACAGGCCGAGAATGAAAACGAGGAGAAGGTCCCTGAGGTCCCATCTTCAGAACAAGAACAAGGCATTCTGCCACGCCTCATTTCAACGCTCGTTGGTCGTCGACGCGAGGTAAAAAAGCTGATGAAAGACAAGCGTGCGACCCCCGAGCAGTTGGCCTTGTGGGATACCAAACAACTTGCGTTTAAGCTCACTGCCAACTCCATGTACGGTTGTTTGGGATACACCCAAAGTCGCTTCTACGCTCGCCCCTTGGCCATGCTTACTACCTTCAAGGGTCGTGAGATTCTCCGCAGTACCAAAGACCTTGCCGAGAGTAACCAGCTGCGGGTCATCTATGGTGATACTGATTCAGTCATGATCAACACCAACATGGACACTCTCAGCGATGCGCTGAAGGTCGGAGAGGAATTCAAGAAATCAGTCAACGAACGCTATCGACTCCTCGAGATTGATATTGATAATGTTTTCCGCCGCCTCCTCTTACATGCGAAGAAGAAGTACGCCGCTGTGAATCTGACAGAGGTGGACGGGAAGTATGTTGAGAAACTCGAGGTCAAGGGTCTTGATATGAAGAGACGCGAATACTGTGCTCTTTCCAAGGAAGTTTCTTCCCGACTTCTCAATGAAGTCCTGTCTGGCGAAGATCAGGAAGTCGTCCTCAACAAAGTTCACGAATACTTGCGCGAACTGGCCCAAAAAATGAAAGACTTCTCAATTCCCAATCAAAAATACGTTATCTACACGGTGAGTCAAGCACATGAATGTCGGACGATAGCCAAACTCTAACCCATATCACTACAGAAACTTTCCAAACGGCCACAAGAGTACCCCAACAAGGAGAGTATGCCACCTGCACAGGTTGCCCTGAGAGACATCGCTCGGGGTAAGAATATTCGGCCAAACGACGTCATCTCCTACATTGTCACAAGTGGCGACGCAGAGACAGCTGCCTTACCCCCAGCCAAGCGATCATACAGCCCTCAGGACGTCCTGAAGCCGAACTCGGAGCTCAAGCCTGACGTCGAATTCTATCTTCTGAAGCAAATTTTCCCTCCTATTGAGCGTTTATGTGCGCCAATCCCTGGCACCGACGCTGTCCGCCTTGCCGAATGCCTTGGGCTCGACACCCGCAAATACCAGATCAATACCTCGAGTGCTAGCAAACAACAAGATGCCGAGATATACCCCCTTGAGTCCCAGATTCCCGATTCTGTCCGCTTTGCTGATGCAGCTCGCTTTACTTTGAAGTGCCGACACTGCAAAGAACAGTCTATCTTTGAAGGGCTGGTGGACTCACCCGAGATGTGCACTGCTCATGGCATTGTTTGCTCCAACCAAGAATGCCAGAAGCCATTCTCTGTCCTGACAATTGTGGCACAATTAGAGAGTCAGATTCGGGAACAGACCGCGCAATACTACGAGGGCTGGCTGGTTTGTGATGACTCCGCCTGTGGCAATCGCACACGGCAGATCAGTGTGTACGGACACCGATGCCTGGGCCCGCGAGGTCGCGCCGAGGGATGTCTAGGCCGGATGTCATATGAGTATAATGAAAAACGGATCTACAACCAGCTTTTGTACTTCTCTGGCCTGTGGGACGTAGAGAAGGCGAAATCTGCAGCCAGCAAGGAGACTGGTGAGAAGAAAGACAGTCTCGCCGCTCTCACAGAGTTCAACCGGACCAGATTTGACACGATCAAAACGGTGGCCGATGGTTATCTGAAGAAGTGTGGTCGACAATGGGTCGAGATGGACACACTTTTCCGCTTCATGTTACAATAAATGCCCCAGCGATGCATGACTTTTGGGAATTTGTATATATTTTATTCTTTACTTTTGGACGGGTCACGAGGTACTATCAAGTTGCCTAATGCTATCTTCATCATTCTGTTTTAAAAGTTCAAACTGTAAACAGTCGAGCTTGTCTTGATGTCTTTCGACGGTTATCAAAACTATCACCCAGGACTTAAGTGCTTAGAATCTGCTGTATGGATCTTTAGTAATTATCTCGAAGGCTCAGTTGTGCAATTCAAAGCCACTGCCTAAGATGGAATACTCGCACTTTCTAAGTCTACTAGACTATCGCGTTCTGTGAAACTACTCATCTTCCAACACGTATACCTATACGTATTATTGAATGCATGTACCTGTATGTATTTAATGACTGGCACCGTTTTCCAAAGGTCATCATCCGAGCTTCGCGTATCACTTCCCAATCAGATAAACAAGCGTCGTAAGAACTCTCATTAACAAGATGGTCATGCTCAGCTGTGAAAAGTCGATTATGCTTAGAATCAGGATGGCAGAAAAGCTTCATCGTAAGAGTTGTTCTCGCAGTCGCAGTTTCAATAAACTCATAAAATTGAGGATCATCCGTAAGCTCATCAGCTCTGAGCCGACTGATTGCTGTTAGCAGCGGTCGAGGTGGGCTACTTAGAGATCCAGTCCTGGTAAATGTACCACCGGCGACTTGTTTGCCCATATCATATTGAACGACCACCCCATAACTTCCAACCGAACAGCTGATGACAACATCGCCGAGGCGAACGTCATTTTCCGGCGAAGGGATCCCACCTCCTATCCCAAGCATCAATCCAACTCGCAGTGACTTTGAAAAAGTGCGTGTCAAGTGATTCGCAACCGTTGTTGCTCACGAAGTCCAATACTGGCCTGCTGGTAGACATGCAATGACAACGTTGTGCTTTCCCATCCGGCCCAAGATATATGCATTGGGATCCGTGGCATCTTGTCCCCATCTAGAGGCTCGAATTTCTCGTCGAGCATCTCTTTTGCAGCCGCAGCCTCAACTCTCAGAGCGCAAATCCAGCCAATCTGGAATTCATCCCAAGGTGGGCAAGACATGCGGGACTACAGTGTTGTAACATTAGTTTGAAGCCACCCTTCTTTCTGCCGTTCTTTCTACCACCCCCGAGCCTTCAGAATCATAGTAGAAACGAGAGGCGGTACGTCAAAAAGGGTAGCAGGTCGTCTCAAACTTATGTTACACCACTCTAGGTAATCGAATCAGACTCAATACACCCTTTTATAACACCTGTCAATGGGCAGTATACTTCCAGGTACTTTCTCCTTCCTAGAGGGCCCGAAAGGCATGTTCAAGCCAAGAGAAAACATTCTCTCGCAAGTTGGAATTGTCTGTCACATCAAGTCCCACGCACTACAGTAGTACTGTATGCGCTGGCAATGGAGCTGAAATGTGGATACGAGGATATACTATATCCTTAGTACTTCCACTCACCCCGGAACAACGCTTGACACTGGATTATGAGCATTTAAGATGAAGGCGGCATTCAGGTTCATAAGCACTCAGACAGCTTAATATGAAGCAGATCATTGGGACTGTTCACTTTGTCGAGAATGAACTGAAACTCATATACTACGAGGTTTGCGTATTTTCTTTTTGCGGCGTGAGCACAAGCCCCGGATAGCCTCGAAAATCACCATACGATCAAAATCATGCAATCATGAACCTGTCTCAGTGATGAGTCAATATATAAGGAGGTATTGGAGTGCTTCGTTTAATGGTTCTTATCAAACGGATCATTCCTTTAACTGCTCGCGGATTTTACATCCGATGTTTATATCATGACTAAGCATGTCATGCAAGGGAGATCCCGAGGTTCAGCGAGATGCAAATGCCTTTGAAAAAGGTCAGATTCAAAGTGATTCACATTCTTGACACCAAGGCATAAATTGACGAGATTTTCTTAATTGGAAATACTTCTTTTTGTTCGGTGGCTTCATCTTGTTGTGAGACCATGTTCCTTTCACGCGTGCTTCGCGCGCGCCTAGGTCGTGGAATTACACGACCACATGCAAGTCATTCCTATTCAACAAAAGTGCCATCTTCCAACCTGAGGAGAAATATTGCTCTCTTTGGATTTATCAGCTCGCCTGGATTTTGGTGGTTGACAGCTACACGCGACGATGTACCCTATTTCGAAGGATCTCCAACACCGCAGATAAACCTTCCGCCGGGTCCATCTAAAGAGGAAATCACCCGGATCATTTCTGAAGGGGCTTATTCCCATAAAGTCAACGACGTCTCTGGAGTTCATCGTTATGATGGCACTCAACTGGCTTCTAACGGTCCTTGTGAGGATAGATACCTCCATGGAAAGCTCCCATCCCCGAGGAAAGATGGCAGTCAATGGATGACTTGGGCTGTATTCGATGGACATGCAGGTTCCCAGACAGCTGACCTTCTGGAGAAACAATTGATGCCATTTTTGGTACACAAATTGGATCAAATAAAGTCTCTTCCCAACAATGACTCCATGGCTGAAGAATTCATCCACCATGCTATCACCCAAGGATTCTTGGATTTTGACAAAGCGATAGTCGATGCCGCTGTTGATGTGACTCAAAGCAATCTTCCACTGCATGAGAAAGTAAAGCTATTGGCCCCCGCGTATGCTGGATCTTGTGCGCTATTGTCTCTCTATGACCCAGTATCGAGTATCCTGCATGTGGCATGCACTGGTGATTCCCGAGCGGTTCTAGGTCAACAAGGCGCAGACGGTAAATGGGATGTAATCCCTCTTTCTGATGACCAAACTGGTTACAACGCAGAAGAGGCCGAAAGGCTGCAAAAAGAGCATCCTGGGGAAGAAGAGATGATAAAAAACGGACGGGTTCTTGGCTTGGCAGTCTCCCGTGCGTTCGGTGATAGCCGGTGGAAGTGGTCTCTCGACTTTCAGAAAGAAATGAAGCAAAGGTTTAATGGACCTGCGCCCTTGACACCCAGATATGATGTGCGGACACCACCATATCTTACCGCAGAACCCGTGATTACGTCCACCAAAATCGACCCCAGTAAGCCCTCGTTTTTGATCATGGCCTCGGATGGCTTGTGGGATATGCTTTCTAATAAGCAAGCTGTTGATTTGGTGGGGAAGTGGCTCGAGCCGGTAGATAACAGAGTGGAACTGGAACCGACTTATGAACCATTCGACTTTGGTCAATTTTGGAAAGGGATGAATTGGAAGTTCGAAGAAAAGAGAACGACCGTTCAAGACGAAAATGCTGCGGTTCATCTCGTGCGTAACTCTCTGGGTGGCAATCATAATGAGTTGATCGCAGGTCGTCTAGCATTTGGACCTCCCTTCTCTCGACACATTCGAGATGATATCACCGTTCAGGTTGTCTTTCTTAATGTTCCCGGTATAAAAAATATATAGTTTCTGTTATATACACATGTGCCATATACACACTCTGGCATCAAATTTTGAAACTTTGTTGGCATCAGGTTTTTTCCGAGTCCGTAATGCCAGGTAGTTTACTAGGGTTAGGGTTGTAGAGGAGCTTTTTCGCGTCAAAGCAAATCCCTTAAACTTGCCATGATATTGAGCACTACATACAAACAGATCAGGTAGCAGGTTTGTTGACAGGTCGAATTATTTTCGACTTGGTCAAAATAAAGTAGACCTGCCTACTGTACAGAATGTAAAAGTGGTCCTCTGCTGCACTTCGACCCACCAAAGCAGAAATCACCGGCTGGCGGGGAGAGCTGCTGTTATCGGTTATCGTATTTTGCCTCCCCCACCTCCCGGCGACTTTTCAACTTCGTTCCATCTCGCACTAGCAGATCAATTGGCTTGAATCATGTCAGTCAAGCGGGTTCTGGTTATCGCAGGGTCCGATAGCTCAGGTGGCGCGTAAGTCATTCTCATCCCGCTTCCATCCGCCGGGAATCAGGCATCCTCTGATGACGGACTACCATCTTGACACCCTCCAATAATACTGCTGGAACTATAACTTGTCAAATGGATATCAAAGACTAATTGATCATATAGAGGACTAGAAGCCGACCAGAGAGTTCTGGCTGCCCACGGTGTTTATGCTCTCACAGCTACGACAGGGCTCACAGCGCAAAACACGCTTGGCGTACAGGACATCTTTATTGTTCCCGCAGAGTTTGTAAAGAAACAAATCAATGCAGGTCTTGAAGATGTCGGAACTGACGTGGTAAAGCTGGGTATCTTGTCTTTCAGTCTGTGTGATTAGACTACCAGCCCTTTCTGACTCTGAATAGGAATGCTGTCGTCGGCCGAGACCATTGATGTCATCGCAGAGACACTGCAAGCACACAAATTGCCCCCAATCGTCCTTGATCCGGTAAATCATCAGCCCGAAATTTCTTGTCCGATGAATACTGAAGATCAATTAGGTTATGGTATCTACCAGTGGATCACAGCTGCTGCCTGAGAAGGCCGTGAAAGAGCTTCGCACGAAACTCCTCCCTCTAACGACTGTTCTGACTCCCAATATCCCAGAGGCTCAGCTTCTTATCAAGGATGCCGGTGCTGAAGCTCCCGAGCCCACAGACCTCCCTGGTCTGATTGCACTGGCTAAACAAATACGCTCGCTGGGCCCTAGAGCAGTACTTCTCAAGGGTGGTCATCTCCCTCTGACTAATGACCACAAAACGGCACCAACCCCACAAGACGCAACTACTGTGGTTGATGTCCTTGTTGATGGAGATACCACGACATTGTTCGAGACAGAGTACCTTATTTCTAAAAACACACATGGTACCGGTTGCTCACTAGCATCAGCAATTGCGGCAAACTTGGCTCAAGGAAAAGACATGGTTCGGGCAGTTCGAAGCGCCGTGCGGTTCGTCGAAGTGGGCATTAAAACAAGTACTGATCTTGGCAAAGGAAGCGGGCCTATTAACCACTTCCACTCTGTATACACCATGCCATTTGCACCGTATGTCAGCATTCTTTCTCTCACTTTGCTTGTTTACAACTACTAACGCAGTATTTATCAAGTGGACGATTCCTTGAGTATATTTTAGACCGCCCAGATGTTCAACGCGTTTGGGAGAGATTCACTCACCATGATTTCGTCGAGGGTATGGGTCAGGGTACGCTTCCACTGGGTCGATTCAAAGAATATCTCGTTCAGGATTATCTTTATCTTGTGAGTCCCTTCCTACACCCCACACGGTCTCGAGGAGTATTCGTTGACAATCTGATTTTCCAAAGGTTCAATTCGCTCGAAGCAACTCCCTTGCCTCCTACAAAGCAAAATCAATGGATTCCATAGCGGCGGTAAGCAATCATTTTAAGTGCGTATCCATTCACATCTAATCAGAATTCAGTCCGCGCGGATTGTACTGCATATTCAGCGGGAGATGGCACTGCATCTGGACTATTGTGCTTCATTTGGCTTGTCTAAAGAAGAGATTGAGGCACATACAGAAACAATCGGTCAGTATAATTGATTTTTCTCCATAGAAGTCAAACACCAAGACGACTGACGGCTTTTTTCCCATGCAATAGCTTGCACTGCATATAGTCGATATATCTTAGACGTGGGCCAGTCAGAGGATTGGCTGGCACTGCAAATGGCTCTGGCTCCTTGCTTGATTGGTTATGGTGCCATTGCCAGACGACTTTATTCCGAAGAAGGTACCATGCGAAAGGGAAATCAATACTGGAAATGGATTGAAAACTATGTTGCCGAAGATTATACAGAGGCCGTTCGTCTCGGATCAGGTAAGTTAATCTCAAACTCCTCAAACTCAAAGATTTTCGGCGTTTTTAGACTAACTTAAATAGAACTGCTGGAGCAGCATATGCAAGAGGTATCACCTAGTCGTATGGAGGAACTGATTCAAACCTTTGTTCGGGCGACAGAGTTGGAGATTAGTTTTTGGGACATGGGTCTGAGTGAGCAGAAGGTGTGAGAAGATTGATGCCCTTCTAAAGTCTAGAAATGCATTCTGATAAAATTATTCTTCCCCTGTGGACATTGACTCCATTATGAATCCTATCCTCATTTGATAGTAATAGTAGTTGTAGTTCTACCTTATCTGTACAGTATACTGTAGCCTCATAAATGTGTCGACCAATCAGCGCCCACAAATTTCTTCGTTGAAAAAAATCGCGGATCTCCGATAAGTCACGTGCACACTAAACCCGATATGGCAACTTTTTTTTTTTTTTGCCTCCTTCCGCTCCCCTGGCGATTTTCTCGTTCCTTCCTTAAGTTCTCAGAGAACTCATCCTTGTCAACCACCTTTCCCTGCTCTCCTGTCTCTCTCATCCTCTTCTCATATTCCTCATACCCCTTTGTCCTCGAATTCCTCTTTAAAACAAAACACAGCTTCCATCATGTCTTACGGCGGTGGTGGCTACTCCCGCGGTGGTGATTCTTACCGGTAAGTTTCTTTCATCCTTCGGGATCAACCCCCTTGGTCGCGTTTTCGACATCTTATAGCGTGTGTACTCTCCCATCTGGTGCATTTGGCTTTGAATTCAATGGAGAAGTCTTTTAAATTGCGCCAGGCTCTGGGACAGACACTCTTTGTTATGTTTGCCGGTCGATCGACCCGCGTATCCTTCTTTGTCGTTATGAACATGTGCTAATATTTCTCACCAGCTCCCGTGGCGGCGGTGGTTATGAGAACGGTGGTTCCAACGGCTACTCCAACGGAGGTGGCTATGGTGGAGGTGGCTACGGAGGTGGCCGCGGTGGTGGTTACGGCGGCGGTGGTTATGGAGGCGGCGGTGGTGACCGCATGTCCAACCTTGGCCAGGGCCTGAAGCAGCAAGACTGGGGTAAGTTCTCAATTTCAGATGCAATTCTCGGCCCTACCGAACACAAGAATACTAACAATGGCCCATTAGACCTGAGCTCTTTGCCCAAGTTCGAGAAGTCCTTCTACAAGGAGCACGAGAATGTTACCGAGCGCTCGGAGGAACAAGTTCAGGAGTTCCGCAAGCAGAACCAGATGGCTGTCCAGGGTAAGGGTGTGCCCCGCCCTGTTGAGACCTTCGACGAGGCTGGTTTCCCTCAATACGTCCTGTCCGAGGTTAAGGCTCAGGGCTTCCCCAAGCCCACCGCTATCCAGTCTCAGGGTTGGCCCATGGCCCTCTCTGGACGCGACGTCGTCGGTATCGCCGAGACTGGTTCCGGAAAGACCCTGACCTACTGTCTTCCTGCTATTGTCCACATCAATGCCCAGCCCCTGCTTGCTCCTGGCGATGGCCCTATTGTTCTTGTTCTTGCTCCTACTCGTGAGCTGGCTGTTCAGATTCAGGCCGAGATCACCAAGTTCGGCAAGTCTTCCCGCATTCGCAACACCTGTGTTTATGGTGGTGTCCCCAAGGGCCCTCAGATCCGTGATCTGTCCCGTGGTGTTGAGGTTTGCATTGCCACTCCTGGCCGTCTTATCGATATGCTGGAGGCTGGTCGTACCAACCTTCGTCGCGTTACCTACCTGGTTCTCGATGAGGCTGATCGCATGCTGGACATGGGTTTCGAGCCTCAAATCCGTAAGATCATTGGTCAGATTCGCCCTGATCGTCAGACTTGCATGTGGTCCGCCACCTGGCCCAAGGAGGTTCGCCAGCTTGCCTCGGATTTCCTGAACGACTATATCCAGGTCAACATTGGTTCGACGGACCTGTCTGCCAACCACCGTATCACTCAGATCGTTGAGGTCATGTCCGACTTCGAGAAGCGTGATCGCATGATCAAGCACATGGAGAAGATCATGGAGGACCGCTCCAACAAGATTCTTATCTTCACTGGTACCAAGCGTATCGCCGACGAGATCACTCGTTTCCTCCGTCAAGATGGATGGCCCGCACTTTGTATGTCTCGATTTTATCCTCTCTCTCTCCATGGCCACATTTGCTAACAATTCCCTCTTTCCAGCCATTCACGGTGACAAGCAGCAACAAGAGCGTGACTGGGTCTTGAACGAGTTCAAGCAGGGCAAGAGCCCCATCATGGTGGCCACCGATGTGGCTTCCCGTGGTATCGGTATGAACAAACTACAACCCCCTCTTCCCCTCCCCAACTTCCCTTATGTTCCCCCCTGAGGAGCCCTTGTAAAACTCACCCGTGTGATGTTGTATAACTCAAATGACACGGTGCTCAACTCTCTTGAAGCGTGTTGGATCATACACGACTCGTCCAGGCGGACTGTCAGGTCATTTCAAATGGTTACCATACCAGGAGGACCTTGGACTTACGATGCAGCGTAGCAGACAGCAGTTCCTGGCAGGATTTCTCCGACTCCTTTGTGGCAAAAAAAAAAAAACTCGTGAACGAGTTGGAGTTTTCGTTTCTCAACCGTTGTTTCTGATCTGTTCAAGCTGCATTTCCAAGGTTACTCTAGGACCACGATTCACCGTCATCTCATGGACTCGCTTCCTTGTTCCCCGGGATTTTACTTTTCTTCAAAGAAGGCCCATGAAGAGAGCAGTGATGCATCTAAGTCTTGCACGACTGAGAAGGGGCCCTCTATGGCCATCACCATATTATTACCCCACTAATGCTTTGTATGCTAACCAAACCGTATTCAAGATGTTCGCGATATTACTCACGTGTTGAACTATGACTACCCCAACAACTCGGAGGACTATGTCCACCGTATTGGTCGTACTGCTCGTGCCGGTGCTAAGGGTACTGCCATCACGTTCTTCACCACTGACAGTATGTCTCCCCCGTTTTTATACTTTTCACTTCTTCGCCCAGATATCTAATCCTTTCTTCTCTCTACAGACTCCAAGCAGGCTCGTGACTTGGTCACCATTCTTTCCGAGGCCAAGCAGCAGATCGATCCTCGCCTTGCCGAGATGGTTCGCTACAGCGGCGGCGGAGGTGGTGGTGGCCGCTGGGGCGGCCGTGGACGCGGTGGTTGGGGAGGCCGTGGCCGTGGTGGTGGCGGCTTCACTGGCTCCAACAACAGCGCTCTGGGTGGCAACCGTCGCTGGTAAGCTCACTTGTCACTGAGCAATCTTTTACGGTTGCCCTGTTTTGTCACCGGTAGACTTCCTTTCTTTGCTTTACTTCGGTTACTTGCGTAATTCGGTATGGGCGGCGTTATTTCGATGTCATAGACAGTCTTACATGATTTTTCTTACCGGCTACATGGGATTCTGGCGACGAACTCATCAGATCTTTGTTTGCAGCTGTTCTCGCAGACCCTAGAGCTTTGATTCACATGGCCAAAATCATACATGTTGATTATTCACAAAAGTTTTCTCATGTTCTAGGGAAGGATTTCAGCGTCATGTTGCTTGACCTGGTCAACATCAGGTCACAGTGTGTATGTTCATAGTGAAAAGTTGGCATTCTTCAAGTTTACCTCCCCGGATATCAAATCTGTAGTTTGAACTTGCACAGCAAAAACCTTACTAAAGTCCAGTTTACTAGGGCTAGTACACAGTGAACATGTAGCCATCCATTTGGCCAACCCCAAGTGTTAGGTCAACAAGTTGTAGGCCGCTGTCCTTACGCTAACGTAGCATCCATGAATATATTCAAGTTCCAAGGTCCAATCGAGAAAATCACGAACTCTTGAGCCATTTCTGCAATTCCTCTGCCAAGATTTGATGCACATGGCTAGTCATATGGCCTGAATTGAACCAGAAATACTGATCCAGCGGAGTGGGACATCCATAATTTGAATAATTCTCTTCAATATCAGGCTGGTTATATCCAGCGCAATAATTCGTCGTGTTCACAATGCCATATCGAGCTGGATGATCCAAGATCTTGCTTAAATGTGTATGGGCATCGAATACTCTCGCCTCGACGTCCGTCTTCTCACGCTGGAAAAGATGCGCATGATCAATTAGAGCGTCATTATACCATTTGATTTGTGTTGCGTTGGGATGGGGTGAGCTGGAAGCTTGGTTTCCTGGTGTGCGGTCGAGAGGAGGGAGGTTCATGAAGAGGAATGATCTATGGCCGAGGTTATAAAGGTCGGTTACTGAATTGAAGACGGTTTTTATCAGGCTTTCGTAGAATTTAGGGAAGTCGACGCTGTATTTTGAGCTGTCGTTGATATCGTTGATGCCGATCCAGATTGCTATCAGGGATTCCTTGGGCTGGAATAATTTTGACAAGGGTTTGTAAGCATACTGTTGATACTGGAGGGTTTGGTTGACCAGGGAGACGGTGAAATTATGGTGCAAAGGAGTACTGTTGGTTTAATTGTTGTTGTTAGTATATTAAGTAGGGCTTTGTCTGTTTTCAAAAGGTGATGGTACGAACTAATCGGTAGAAATGTCGGAGCCTGCGAAAGCAAAGTCCCAAAGTTGTTTTTTGCAGGATTGAGGCGAGATTAGACCTGGCTTGATGCCGCACTCTGTGAGATATTCCACCCAATTCGGACCTCCTTCTGCAGTTGATGTCTAGCAATATGTCTTTAGGTCAGTGTCCTGGATTTAGAGAGAGAGAGAGAGAGAAATGAAAAGATATTTACCTGATTCTGTACAATCTTGTTAGAGAGCAATGTTTTCTTGTCAAACGCAAAATTGAAGGCATCCCCAATGAAGGTATAGTTCTGATGTCCGTGTATTCCTTGCACGTATGTGTATGAGTCTCCAAATGCAATTCTTGGCCAAAGTCAGATCAAATTCAGAAACTAGCCATATATTTGAGATGCTATTAGGAGTTGCTACACTTACAGGGCCTTTTTTGATGACCATTGGAACTTTTCTGCTGCTCTTGCAGTTGGTGATGCATTCACAGTGGATCTGAATAATAGTACTAAAGAAAATAATATCACTGAGGCCTTCATTTTTGCTTGCGTCTTGCTCGTGATATGACTACAATAATGTTGATATTCCTCTTTCATGGTCAATTGCATCGTTTATACTATTTATACATGGCATCTTACTACTTCAGAAGTTCCCTGATATTCAAAGTACCCCGCAAAAATCGCACAGACCGGGGTAATTTCACAATAGACGGACAGAATTTTTCCGTGGACCGGGTATAGACGACAAATAGTAGTCACTCAGTTGGTGTGAGTTGAACAAACCTCCAAGTTTGTTCAATTCACGAAATGTCCTATAATCGGTATTGAAAGGTCTAATTCGGTCGGATTTTGTCTGCCAGAATGATATGTGGTTTGAGATCTTCCATATTCATACTTAGTTAGGGCTGGGATTATCCATAACTTGAATTGATTCACGTTCCAACGTGAGGAGTACTGTAATCACTCCGACTCGGAGTGATTTAATAGTTAGTAACTAGTGCTACTTGTTACCTGGGAGTATTAGCTGTTGCAAATCTACAGCATAATGTGTTAATCGTAGATATAGTATATCTACGATTCTAACGACAAGGCCTATCAAAAACCAAATCTAGCCTAGTGCTCAGTCTAGTACGCCTGTTTCTAGCTTATGCCCCCAAATGTCAAAGCTTATGCTTAAATGGTCCACAGCGAGGCTGTGCGGATGCTAGTGGTATCTTTGCTTTGGTCCCACGGCAGATGGTCTACATACTAGCGATGATACGCAGAAGGAGCCTCATCTGAGCAGATCAATTTGTGTCTCGCTTCAGATGAGCCGAGTATAGCGGCTTTACTGTTAGCCTAAACTAAGGTAACTAAACAATATCATCCAGTTAGAATGATAATCTTACCTCATACTTCACACCGAGATCGCTTCACGAGACAATTCATCAAACAAGATCAAACTCCGAGGTCGGTACTTTGGAAGACATGGCACGAAAACAAGGAACTCACAAAAAAAAAGGACACATTTCCTTCCGGCCAACGCATATTCGACGATCGGGCCGCAAGATTACCAGCAACAGCCAAATTTAGACGAGCTGCATTGCAGCATCCCCAAAATTGAGAACAGGACCCATGTGTATGTTTCTTTTAACTTCCATCCACTGAGAAGGTACACGCTGGACTGCCGAGCATGAAAGACATACATGCATCGGCCTCAAAGCTTCTCTGAATCTGCAGCTGGTACATACGACAGTTCCCAAGAGAGTCACCTGCAGCCGGTCTTACCAGTCCCTTTGACGTTCTCAATTTCCGTCCAATATCAACGATACACATCCCATCCTTGAACTAGTATTAGCCAAGAAATAACACAGATTCTTTACCCCCGTCTTCCGCTATACGACGGTCCTCCGCTATACGAATCCCGGTAATGTCGACTTTGGCAAGCCGTCCAGTTTTGGGACCCCGCGTGCTAAGGATGCGCTAGCTGGACACGGCCCCCGTCATGCAATGCAGCTACTGGGTGCGCGCGGGCTGCCTCTTGCAACCTGCGCGGAGCAGACGTAGAATATGCATGGAAAATGTAACCTCTTCGTCGGCTGGATCGGATTTAAGTCTCTAGGGCTGGCCATGTAATTATTTATTTTCTGGCTTCTTTTTAGGCGGGAGAAGATGAGACCAATTGTCCTTACCCAGGGCTGGAGCAGCCACAGTGGAAACGCGGACATTAAACATCGAGATGGAAAGTCAGCCAGATGAGACTCCACCAACTGGGTGCTCTGGATGATATATATTGGCTTTTCGGGCTTGTATTGACCAGGGTTGCGATGGGAGATCTATGTGATTACATATTATTTTAATCAAGTCTTTCTGTCTGGTAATTTACATAGTATAGAATCATTTATGTATTGACGACTGGATCATTGAGTATTTACGTCAGAAGCCCTGTCACTCTTGAAGTACTTGGTACATTTATTAAACGCTACACCCAGGCCAAGACACAGTATCTCTGTATGTACAAGGTACTCTAAGTATACAGTAGAGCCTGTCTACTCCGCATCAATATCCTGCTGATCCCCTGTCTCGGGACTCATATCCTTGACTAGACTGATATAGTGTGGCTGTCTTTTGTCTGGCCTTGTTTTGGTCAGCACGCACAATGTACGGAGCTCCGTATGGAATACCGGAGTATCAATACTGAACACAGACAAGTCCAATATTGCTCATTCCCCATCTCCACCCCCCTTATCCTTATCCCTGCTCCGTACTTAGTACTTTGTTCTGTTCTCCGTACAAGACTCTGCACATTAGGTGTGCTCATAACTTTTCTCATTCCACCTCTTCGCTCCGTCTTTCTCCTTAGCCGAGGATTGAACAAGATCGGTTCCATCGCCGCGTCGCCGGGCTTCCAAAATCAGGACAGATTCGGCCAAACAGGTAAAAAGCCCGGAACATTTGAACTTGATCAGCATCTGGGATGCAGGGCGCACGGTCGACCATTCTCCTTCGAGGTCTAATTTGATCTGCCGAAGGATGGGCGGGTAAGACTTACCGTCTACGGCGTAGCATCCCATGCCGCTCCACCCTGCAACTGGCCAGTGCAGGCAAAGTGGGAAAGCCAGCAGGTGTTCCAACTGCGCCAAGTGGGTTCGTACCGTATGTACCCTGAGCACGGGGCGTATCTTCTTCGGCAAGAGGAGGATGGGCGAGGTACCCGAGATTGACAGCTCTAGCTCTCTCCTGGGGATCATCGTGGGCAATCTGGATACTTGAGAAAGCTAGTGCCAATACCAGGCCCAGAGCTGTTCTGGGGAACGCGAACGTGTTGTCCCAGATTTTGTCCAGCTGGTACAGTACGGTTCCAGCGGAGTCTGATCTCTTTTTCTCCGGAGTAAATCCGTACCGGATCTGCTCTACAGTATGTATGTACAATATGCACATCGTAGTGATTTCCTTTTGAATTCTGTTTGCCACAGATATCAAGAATGACGGTAGGATTACCAAAAGTAATGAATCAAACTCTGATCTATGTACAGTATGTACATACATCGTACACATACATACTATTATGCATGTCTAGTAAAGCCACAGCCGCGGAAAGCGCTTTCTGACGGTGACCGTTGAAAGAAGCAGGGGGGAGCGCAGAATTAGGAGACTGTTCCGTCCTCAAAATAAGGAGAAGGCACTTGCTCCAACAATGTCATCTCTTCACGTAAACTATACTTGGTACATATCTGGACTCCATAGCCCGGGCAGTCTGTCTTCCGGCTCCGACTCCATCTTCATAAAGGTTCGGGTCAGTGCTGACTCCATCCCAAGACAGGGACATGAAAACTGGAGACTGAAAGTGAGGCCACACTGGACGCAACCCGCGCCGCGGAGACATGCGGTTGCGGCGTCCAATGACTGAGGCGCCATATGAATTTGATATCGATCATCCCGGAAGAGCGTCCGGATATCCCGTATGGGCCTCAATCACGCTGCCACGGAGCTCTCCGCGGACCTGGCCCACTGGGCACGACCTCGATAGCGGAGTTGTGTACTTACAGATTGCCGACTATAGACTTTCCTTCGTATGTACTGTACTTTATACGATATACGGCCAAAAAGCAGGTTCCTGTAGGTTAATATCCTGTCGCTATTTTTTTTTTTTGAGGCATTTATGATATTCAATGATCCATCGTGATCATCCTGGAAGTATCCTGGTCGGGTGGTATGGAGGATGCTTTAGGGAATTAATTCGGTCGATGCGAGTTCCCCTGCTCTCTGCTCAGATAATCTGCCTCTATTCGGAATTCATTGAAAGGTTGGTTCTGTCTCGTTCTGTTGCTTTCGTTTGCTTCACCGGTAGTGGATGAACCAGGTCCGCCTGCGCGGGGGGACGAAAAGCTCCAAGGAGATACAGACAGCCAATCAGAATTTGACCGGCGAGACAGTGGCCACCCTTCCCTATTTTTATTTTCTTTTACATACGTAGTATTCTCATACTTTTTATTATGGACTTTTTCATTATTTTCTTTTCCAAGATGGGGAGCCTTGCATTGTTCTGCACCCCGTTTTCTTCCTATCTGAAGGGAAAACAGGACCAACCAAAAAAAAATTAAAGAGTGTGTTGAAGCAGGTTTGGATCCACTTTTTCTTTAATTTTCACGAGGCTGCCCTGTGAATAGTGGGAAAAAAGTCAAATTGCCCGGAGAGCCGCCGATGCTCCGCTGCTGGACCAGGAAGGAGAGAAAGACAAGCTCTCCATAAGTAATAAATACAACTCAGAATAGCAACCACCAGAATCAGGATTTACAGTAAGAAATAAAATAGAAACGGGGCAGTAGGTTACTAGTCAACGGGGTAAGGACCAATTGACGATAAAACGGTCATTCCCAGGTTCTTGTTTTGTTCCCCCCCCCCCCCCCCCCCCCCTTTTTTCTTTTTTTTTTTTTTTGTTTTGTTGTGTTTCTTTTTTTTTTTT
>Ga0102593_1000951_pt1 | contig 34578 bp, 32 predicted proteins | sample AraplaCol_mMS_r2_2_FD_76862 | JGI IMG/M metagenome (GOLD analysis project Ga0102593, IMG submission 76862) | Arabidopsis root microbial communities from North Carolina, USA - plate scrape MF_Col_mMS_r2 (SPADES assembly) (version 2) | ecosystem: Host-associated > Plants > Roots > Endosphere...
GATTCGGCGAACGCCCGAGCGAAGCCGGTGTTTCGCACGGCCACCGGGCGTCGCTCCAGTTCATAGGTATCGAGAAGGAATGACGGTGCATTTCCTTTCACAACAGAGGCGAGTTTCCAACCTAGATTGACCGCGTCATCCACCGCCGTATTGTACCCCAAGCCACCGGCGGGCGTAAAAAGATGAACCGCGTCACCGCCGAGAAATATCCGCCCAGCCTGAAACTTCTCGGCGACAAGGGCAAACCCGGCCGTCCAGGTGCCGCGAGAAAGAATTTCCCCCTCAACGGGATACCCGACCACCGTCTGGAACATCTTCAGCGCTTGCGCATCGGATATATCGTCTTCGCTCTCGCCTTCCTTTAGTTGGGTGTGAAAAGCAAACTCGCCTTTGCCGTCGACGGCGGCCATAAACGCCCGGCGCTCAGGATTGAACGCCACGTTCATCCAGGCGGGTGCAAAGGGAACAACCTCATAGAACTGCGGGCAGCGAAGATAGAGGGCAAACATTTTCCCGCCGAAGAAATCTCTGACTGCCCCGCCATCGCCCTGATATCGAATGCCAAGTGTCCGACGTATGAAGCTTTTCGCGCCGTCTCCTCCAATAAGATACTTGGCTCTTACGGAGCGCGTGCTCTCGGAGCCGACCTGACTTGCGGTCATGGTCACGGCGTCACCAACGTCTTCGAACCGGGATATCCGCCACCCGTAGTTCACCGAAACCGTAGACAGAGCTTCGGCGTGCTTACGCAGAACTCGCTCGACAAACTTCTGAGAGACACGGTGGGGCAATTCGGCCGCGCTCCAGGATCCTGTCATTGTCAGGATCTTCTCGCGCGCCTCTTTGGCTGAGGGAAGGCGAAAGCGTGCCAATTCATGGCGAGCATATCGCGTGAAATATGCGATATCGGTTGGAAAATCTTCAGGCATGCCGAGTGCACGGATCTCATCCGCAAATCCCAGGCGTCGAAAATGCTCCATGGTCCTGGCCTGAGTGGCATTGGCCTGCGGATTAAAAGCCGTCGAAGATTTCTCGTCAAAAAGAACGGTTGAAACGCCTCGGCGGCCAAGCTCATTGGCCAGCATCAGTCCGAATGGACCGCCACCCGCGATAGCGACATCGTAAACTTCGTGAGTCACGGTAAAACCTCCCAAATCCGCTGGCGCGAAAATAGTAAGGAAACCGGACCAATGTCAATCGACTTGATCAATCTCTTTGTTGATTTGACACTCTACATATTTCCCGAGTGCTTCCACCATGAGATCGACCATTGCCGGCCCGAGCTGATCACGCATCTCACCTTCTGCCACCTCCAGGCTTTGATGAAAGGCCTCCAGCCAAACGAAGCCGCTGTCTGTGAAGCATACGAGCTTTGCCCTGCCGTCGGCGGGATCTTGGCGTTTTTCAATGAGGCCGGTTCGTTCCACCTGATCGACCAGTTCACTCATCGATTGCTTTGTGAGAGAGGCGCGTCGCGCGAGTTCAGTGAGCCTGGTCCCGTCCTCGTCGAGGTTTCGGGTTAGATTAATATGTGCCGCGGTAAGTTCGGAATGCCCTTTGGCTTTCAGATTTTCGATGATCCTGTTCTCGAATATCCTGACGGCCTCATTCATCCGGCGGCCAATGTTGCTCCTGCGCCATGCGTTTCGTAAAATCATTTTATACCACCTCGGAAGCTATCAATTTATACGAGTAAGCCTGCGGCAAGTATTTTTCCAGCCCCTCGATTTAAATTGGTTGACATGTACCGCTCTCACAAAATATAGTCAGGATACCGTACTAAATAAGGCGTCTTGGAGGAGGCTTTATGAAGGCGAGGCTCTTGCGGCCGAAATGGGGACCCACTGTGCGGCACATGGTTCTCGCCACCAAAAGAACAGTCGACTCAATAGGCCACCCGTCGACGTACAGTCAAATCGCTCAGCAGAGCGGAACATAAGAGGAGGATGTCTGAGCAATGGTAAAGGCAAACGGCGCGCGATCACTACAGGATTTGGTCGACGAGAAAGCCAACCTCGTCGAGTATTTTTACAACGACACGCTTGCGCCCCATTACCGGGCGCGTACCGGGCTCACCGCTGCGTTCATTCCGCCGGAATTCACAAACTGGCGCGACGAGCAGCGTGCCTGGCGCGAGACCGCGATCCTGTTCGACCAGTCACACCACATGCCGGAACTGATGCTCAAAGGTCCCGATGCATTTCGTCTGCTTGAAAAGCTCGGCATCAACAGCCTGGCGAATTTTACGATCGACCGCGCCAAGCAATTCGTCGCTTGCACGCCACGCGGCCATGTCATCGGCGACTGCGTCGTCTACAGACTTGCCGAGGAAAAGTTCGAGCTGATCAGCGGCATGCCTGTCCTGAACTGGGTACAGTTTAACGCGGAACAAGGCGGCTACGACGTGACGATCGAGCGCGACGACCCGACGCCTTACAACCCGACCGGCAGGCGCTGGTTCTACCGTTTCCAGTTGGAAGGTCCCAATGCTGGCCTGATCTTCAACGCTGCGGTCGAGGGGCGCGCCCCAGAGATTGCATTCTTCAGAACCGCGAAGGTTAAAATCGGCGGATGCGAAGTGCTCGTTCTGCGGCATGGAATGGCGGGCCATCTGGGAGCAGAGCTTTCCGGACCGTACGAGGACATGGAAAAGGTGCGCGCCGCGCTGCTTAGAGCCGGTGAGGCGCATGGGCTGAAGCAGGGCGGGACGAAGACCTATTTTAGTACGATCTTCGAATTTGGCTGGATGCCTTACCCACTGCCGGGTATCTACACCGGGGAAGAGCTGCGCGATTTTCGCCAATGGCTATCTGGAAACGGTTGGGAAGCGAACGCCCAACTTGGCGGCAGCTTCGTCTCGGATAATATCGAAGATTACTACGTCACCCCGTGGGATCTCGGCTACGGCCATATTCTCAAGTTCGATCATGACTTCATCGGGCGCGAAGCCCTGGAAGCCCTGCCCGTGGAGAAGCGGCGCCAAAAGGTCACGCTGGTATGGAACCGCGACGACGTTGCGGCAATCTTTGCGTCTTGCCTCGGAGACGGGCCACGATACAAGGCTATAGACTTGCCGGTCGCCTATTATGGCTGGCCCCAGTTCGATGAGGTGCGGGGTCGGGATGGCATGCTCGTCGGTCACTCCTGCCATTGCGGTTACAGCAACAACGAAGGCGAAATGCTGTCTCTCGCCATGCTCGACGTCCAAAACGCGACTCCCGGGACGGAAGTGACGCTCACCTGGGGAGAGCCTCGTGGCGGGTCCCGGAAGCCGCATGTCGAACGGCACGAGCAGTTCAAGGTCAGAGCGGTCGTGGCGCCCGTTCCCTATGCAAGTTCCGTTCAAAAGATGAAGCGCGCTGCGATCAGCTGATTATTGCCGGTATTCGCTCAGCGCATCTTCGTCAGAGCGAACACCGGTGTTGTCCTGGCTACGGATACCCTGCGGTCTGCTACTCGGCAACGTTCACATTCTTCTTGCTCAATGAGAATTCGCCTGTCTCGCAGGCGGGATGGGTTTTTATGGCTATGTCGCAAGCAATACATCTCCGAGACCAGAGCGATGTACTGGATGACTTTTCGGTGGAAGTGACGACAAAAGATACCGCACAGCTGGCGGCCATGTCTGGCGCGATCCCCAAAGGCACGATCATCTCGATTCCGTTTCTGTCAACGGAAAGCGATGCCGACCGGATTAGGGCGGCCAAAATGGTCCGACAGGCGGGATACGTACCCTTGCCTCACATTGCCGCCAGACGTCTGGGGTCGGAATCCATGCTATCGGCAATGCTGTCGGCGCTTGTCAATGACGCCCAGGTGAGCCGATTGCTCCTAGTCGCGGGCGATGCCGACCCTCCCAAGGGCCCGTTCTTGGATACCGCTACGATCTTACGTAGCGGTATCCTCGAACAGCATGGGATCAGCAATGTCTCGATAGCCGGGCATCCGGAAGGACACCCGGTCCAGAACGCTGCCATGCTCACCAGTGCGCTGCTGGAAAAGCGACTAATCATGGAAGCAGCAAATATCGAGTGGTCGATTTTCACTCAGTTTGCGTTCGCATCGGAACCCGTACTTGCCTGGATAGGTGAACTGCGTCGATTGGGTATCGAAGTCCCGATCCACATCGGTATTCCTGGCCCGGCAAGCGTCAGAACGCTATTGAAATTTGCAGCGGTTTGCGGCGTTTCCGCATCCACATCCGTCCTCAAGAAGTACGGTCTATCGATCACTCAGTTGTTGTCGAGCGCGGGGCCAGACGCTCTGGTCAATGAGTATGCTACCGGCTTGAGCAACGCCGAATATGGCGATGTTCGTCTGCATTTCTATCCGTTTGGAGGACTACACAAAACAGTGGACTGGTTGCAAGAGTACCGGACGCGACCTTCCTAAGGCGCCGATGTGATTGTCAGGACGCCTGACTAGACTGGAGCATTTCCGACTCGGACAACACGGATAGGCGGTCCATGTATGCGGAGAAAACTTGACGTATTAGTACGGTTTCCGTACCAATACTAGCGGAGGAAGTGGCGCTTCAGCGTCAAGGCGCCCGGACGCTTTTCCGGTTGGGAGGGAAAAAAATGACATTTTCGAAATCGACGTTGTATCTCGTCGCATCGGCTGCGTTTTTCGTAACCGGCACGCTCGCTCAAGCCGAGACGATCAAGGTCGGCGTTATCGCTACATTCTCCGGGCCAAACGCAATCTGGGGCAAGCAATTCCGCGAAGCGATCGATGTCTATGTCGCGCAGCACGGAGACGAGGTTGGCGGTCACAAAATTCAGTTCATCTACAAGGACGTTGGCGGACCCAACGCCGACGCCAGCAAGGCAGCGGCCCTGGAACTTCTTGTCCGCGACGGCGTGAAGTATCTTGCTGGATTTGACTTCACCCCCAATGCCGTTGCGGTCGCTCCCCTGACAAAGCAGGCAAAGGTGCCGGCGGTGATTTTCAATGCCGCGACATCATCGATCAACAAGCAGTCGGACTTCTTTCTCCGCACAAGTTTTACGTTGACGCAGCTCGCTCAACCGGCAGCCGAGTGGGCGGCCAAAAATGGCTCCAAGAAAGTCGTGACTGCCGTTTCGGATTACAATCCCGGCATTGATGCAGAAACGGCCTTCTCCGCCTCTTTTGAGAAAGACGGCGGGGCGGTTCTCGAAAAGATCCGAATGCCGCTTCAGACCAATGATTTCGCGCCATTCATGCAGCGTATCAAGAGTTCCGGTGCCGATACCGTCTTCACTTTCCTGCCGGTGGGCCCTGCGACGTTCGCTTTCACCAAGGCCTATAATGAAAATGGCCTGAAAGCTGCTGGCGTTTCTTTCCTTGGCGGTGGCGAGACCGACGAGACCACACTTGATGCGCTTGGAGACCAAGCTACCGGCCTGGTGACCGCATACCACTACTCCGATGTCCACGATTCTGCGCTGAACAAAAGCTTTGTCGCAAAACTGCAGGAACTTCATCCGGGCTCGCGCGCCAACATGGCATCAATCGGCGCCTATGACGGCGCGGAGTTGATCTACCGGATGATCAAGGCTGCAGGGTCTGACGGCACAAAAGCCATCGAGGCGGCCAAGGGCATGGAATGGGAAAGCCCACGCGGGCCGGTGAAGATGGATCCGGTCTCACGGACGGTGGTGCAGAATGTCTATCTTCGGCGTGTTGAAAAAGGCGCGGACGGCAAACTGGTCAATCGGGAGTTCGCGACTGTCCCGAACGTACCGGACCTCGGCTTCAATCCCTGATCCACGGTGAGCGCGGCGGGAGTTTTCCGCCACGCAACGCCCGACCTCGCAAATCTCAGGTTAGAGAATGTCCCTCATTCTAAGTATCGTCGTCGATGGCGTCGCCTACGGGATGATATTGTTCATGATTTCCGTCGGGCTTTCGATCACGATGGGGCTCATGCGCATTATCAACCTCGCGCACGGCGGGTTTGCCCTGCTTGGCGGCGCAGCCGTTCATCTGCTCACCACACGTCTGGACGTAGCGTTCATTCCGGCGTTCCTCGTCGCCGTTCTTGCGGTTGTCCTCGTTTCCGTGCTTCTCGAGCGGCTGCTCTATCGCCACATCTATGGCTTCAACGAGCTGGGCCAGGTGTTGGCGACCATTGGAATCGTCTTCATCATGATCGCAACCGTCAATCTGTTCCTGGGCTCCACGATCCTGCCGCTTGGCGCCCCGGCGATTTTCACGACACCGATCGATCTCGGGTTTAGGACGCTACCGTTCCACCGGTTGGTCGTTATCATTTCCGGTTTGCTTGTGCTGGCCGGTCTCTGGTTGCTGATGGAAAAAACAAGGTTCGGCATCTACTTGCGCGCAGCTGTCGACAACAGGATTGCGGCCGCCTCGCTCGGCATCAACACGCCGCTCGTCTATCTCGTTGCATTCGCCACCGGCGCCGGTCTCGCGGCGGTAGGAGGTATACTCGGTGCGGAACTGCTTCCGATCGAGGCCTACTATCCGCTTCGTTATATGGTGCTGTTCCTGATTGTTGTGTCTGTGGGTGGACTTGGCAGCATTTCCGGCTCCTTCCTTGCTTCGATTAGCCTTGGTATTCTCGATACTGCTGGTCGCTATCTATTGCCGGGCATTGGTACCATCTTCTTTTTCGTGGCGATTGTGGTGTTGCTCGCGCTTCGGCCCAACGGTCTGATGGGGAAAGCGCAATGATGGACCCCGTCCTTTCGACGTCGCCGAGGCGCGCGCCGACCGCCCTGAGCTTCCTCATCCCGTCCATTTCCGTCGTGGTCGGTGCGAGCCTTGCCTTTCTGATATTCCCGTACGACCTGTCGTTTCTAACCCGGATCGTCATCATGATGATCTTCGTCGTGTCATTCGACCTCATTCTCGGGCAGGCGGGAATAGCAACACTTGGTCACGCGGCCATGTATGGATGCGGCGCCTATGCCGCGGGACTAATTTCGCTTCACCTGTCGCCCGACCCGCTGCTCGGGCTCCTGGTCGGTGCCGTGGCGGGCGCAGTGATGGCGTGGATTTCCGGGCTTGTCCTGCTTCGCACCCACGGCATAACTCTGTTGATGATTTCGATAGCCGTGACCATGGTTCTTCAGGAGACCGCATCCCAGGCACGTTGGCTAACGGGCGGCGCCGACGGCCTGGCCGGCATCACGGTTGGACCGCTGCTGGGGCTGTACGAATTCGATTTTGTTGGACAGGTCGCCTTCATCTACAGCGTGTCCATTCTTGCGGCCGTTTTACTGCTCTGTCAGGTTCTGATCGGCTCCCCGTTTGGGCTCGCTCTTAGAGGAATTGAAGGCAGCGCCAGCCGGATGCGCGCAATCGGTACGCCGGTCTATCGCCGAAAGGTGACGGTCTACGTTATCGCCGGCGCTATTGCCGGAATTGCCGGCGCCCTTGCGGCCCAGGTGACAGGCTTGGTTGGCATCGAAGTGTTCAATTTCTCCTTGTCTGCCGACGTTATGGTGATGCTGATCCTGGGAGGAGCCGGGCGGCTGTATGGCGCGCTGGTCGGGACATTGCTCTTCATGGTGGTCCATCATGTCGCGGCAAGCATCGATCCCTTGAACTGGCTCTTCGTGATCGGCTTCATGCTTCTCATCGTGGTCTTCGTGCTCCCAAAGGGTCTAGTTGCTCTTCCAGGTCGCTTGGCGCGATTGCTCAGGAGGACGTCATGAACGACGGGCTTTCCATTGTTGGGCTTTCGAAAAATTTCGGAGGCCTGCAGGTCGCCCGGGACCTGACTCTCACGTTGCCGCGGGGCTCGCGCACCGCACTGATCGGGCCAAATGGTGCCGGCAAGACGACTTTCGCAAATCTCCTGACCGGTGTCCTGAAGCCGACATCGGGCAAGATCGTGCTGAACGGTCAGGATATAGGATCCCTGAGCGAATCGGCTCGGGTGAGGGCAGGCGTCGCGAAAACCTTCCAGATAACCAACCTGTTTCGCGACCTGACCGTTCGCGAAAACCTGCGGCTGCCGATACTGGAGCGGGAAGGCCGCACGCATCAGTTCTTTCGTCGGGCGGACGGGTGGAGCGATATCGAGGCTGAGATCGCCCGGTTGATGCAGGATCTCAATATCCAGCCGCTGGCAGACAAGCCGGTGCGTGGACTGGCTTACGGGCAGCAGCGGCTGGTGGAATTGGCACTGACACTGGCGGTGAAGCCGAAGGTTCTTATCCTGGACGAGCCGGCGGCAGGCGTACCCTCCACCGAAAGCCATTTCATCGTGGAGGCCATCAAGCGGCTTCCGCAGGATCTGTCGGTCCTCATCATCGAGCATGACATGCAGTTAGTGTTCGAGGTCGCAGACCGTATCATCGTGCTGGTGAATGGCGCGATCCTGATGGAGGGAACGCCCGACGAGGTTGTCGCCAACAAGCAGGTTCGCGAACTCTACCTGGGAGCGGGCCATGTCTGACATTCTCCTCGAACTGGACGGTGTCGTGGCCGGCTATGGCGATACCCATATCATCCGCAATGTTTCGATCCGCATTCCAAAAGGCGAGCGGCTGGCGATCGTTGGGAGAAACGGCGTCGGTAAAACCACCTTGCTCTCCACGATCATGGGCCAGACACGGCAACACGCCGGAAGCATTAAACTCAGGGGGGCGGCGATCGATACGCTCGCCTCGCATCAGAGGGCGAGACTGGGGATTGGCATCGTGCCGCAGACCCGCGACATTTTCGGATCGTTGACGGTCGAGGAGAACCTGGTTGCGGGACTTCGGAATGGATCGACTCTGGAAGAGGCTTACGATCTGTTTCCTCGGCTGAAGGAGCGTCGTTCCAACGGCGGGCGCCAGCTTTCCGGAGGCGAACAGCAAATGCTGTCGATTGCCCGTGCTCTTCTGGGAAAGCCGGAAATCATTTTGCTGGATGAGCCGCTGGAGGGGCTGGCACCGGTTATCTGCGAAATGCTGATGGACGTTTTCCACAAGCTGGCCGATCAGGGCCACACGATCGTTCTGGTGGAACAGCATGTCGGCCTGGCACTCAAGTTTGCAGAGCGCGTCATTGCGCTCGACCAAGGCAAGATCGTCTTTGAGGAAGAGGCGGCAAAACTGGCCGCCAATCGCACCGAACTCGACCGCTTTATCGGTCTTTCCGCCCAATAAACCGGCGCGGACGGCAGACCAGGCACGATGGCCTTCCATGAGCTCAGCGGGCTGAAGCATTTGTCGGGAAAGCCCGATGAGCATCTATTGAAGAGCCCTAACAGATACGGGGATAGAATGAAGAACTATGTCTTGACGGTTGCCTGCCAAACCACACGTGGCGTTGTCGCGGCGATTTCCGGCTTCCTCGCGGCCAAGGGTTGCAACATCGTCGACAGCTCGCAGTTCGATGACCGGGACACCGGCAAGTTCTTCATGCGCGTCAGCTTCATCTCCGAAGAAGGCGTGTTGCGGCCCGAGCTGTCGGAAGGCTTCATGACGGTAGCGGACAAATTCGGCATGGAATGGGATATTTTCGGTGCGCAAGAGCGCATGAAAGTGCTTCTCATGGTGTCGCGTTTCGGCCATTGCCTCAACGACCTGCTGTATCGCTGGAAGATCGGTGCGCTGCCGATCGACATCGTTGGCGTGGTGTCAAACCATTTCGATTACCAGAAGCTGGTGGTCAATCACGACATCCCCTTCCACCACATTCCGGTGACCAAGGCCAACAAGCCGGAGGCGGAGGGACGCATCATGGCGCTGGCCGAGAGCACCGGCACTGAGCTGATCGTACTCGCCCGTTACATGCAGATCCTCTCCGACGAGTTGTGCCAGAAAATGTCCGGGCGGATCATTAATATCCATCATTCCTTTCTGCCGAGCTTCAAGGGCGCCAATCCCTACAAGCAGGCCTATACGCGCGGCGTCAAGCTCATCGGCGCGACGGCCCATTACGTCACTGCCGATCTAGACGAAGGGCCGATCATCGAGCAGGACATCGTGCGCATCACGCATGCGCAGTCGGCCGAAGACTATGTCTCCCTAGGTCGTGACGTGGAGGCACAGGTGCTCGCCCGCGCCATCCACGCACACATCCACCATCGGACCTTTATCAATGGAAATCGCACCGTCGTCTTCCCGCCGAGCCCGGGAAGCTATGCCTCCGAGCGCATGGGCTGACCCGGCAGCGAAGACAGTTGCACCGTTTGCATCTAAGAGGAGAAGACCATGCGCGAGCCGTTTATCTACAAAGGCACTATTCCTCGCATCGTGTTCGGTGTGGGGACGATCTCCATGGTGGCCGAAGAACTGCATTACCTCGATCGGCGTAAGGCCCTTGTCCTGTCGACTCCATTCCAGGAAAAGGATGCGCAGCGCCTTGCCGAACAGTTGGGATCCGCCTGTGCGGGGCTCTTCAACGGTGCCATGATGCACACGCCCGTCGACGTGACGATCGAAGCGCTTCGCGTCTTCTCTGACAAGGGCGCGGACTGTGTCATTTCCTTGGGCGGTGGTTCGACGATCGGGTTGGGAAAGGCGATCGCCTACCGAACCGATGCGCCCCAGTTGGTCATCGCCACAACCTATGCCGGATCGGAAGTGACCCCGATCCTCGGGCAGACAGAAAACGGCATCAAGACCACCGTGCGTGATGCATCAATTCTACCGGAAACGGTGATTTACGACCCTGAGCTAACGTACGACCTTCCTGTCAACATGACGGTGACGAGCGGCCTCAACGCCATGGCCCATGCCGTGGAAGGACTTTATGCGCAGGATCGCAACCCGGTTTCCTCAATGATGGCGATGGAGGGCATAGCCGCCTTGCACGAGGCACTGCCTGCCATCGTGGGTGATCCCCGAAATCCCGCGGCCCGCACCGATGCCCTCTACGGCTCCTGGCTCTGTGGCGTTGTTTTGGGTGCGGTCGGAATGGCACTGCATCACAAGATCTGCCACACGCTGGGCGGCAGCTTCGACCTGCCGCATTCGGAAACGCACGCTATCCTTCTTCCTCATACAGTGGCGTATACGGAGGCGGCGGTACCGCACCTGCTGGAACCTGTTGCCGCTTTATTGGGGACGGATCGCGCGGCGCCTGGGCTTTACGATTTCGCGCTCGGCATAGGCGCCCCGACCAGGCTCCAAGATTTCGGACTGGCCGCCGAGGATCTGGACAAAGCCACAGATATTGCCATGCGAAACCCTTACTGGAACCCCCGGCCTCTGGAAGCTACGGCAATCCGAGAGATGCTTCAGATGGCATGGGAAGGGGCGAGGCCGGCTTCGTCGTGAACCCGGAGGCCAGAGTGATCCACATCAGGAACCAGGTCCGCGCCTTTTTAGCAGGTAGGCTTCGGGATGAAGGCAAGCCAATTCTCACTCGAAAGGAACAGGTATGACAAATTATTTCACCGAAGAAGCTTCCGTCGAGGCGGTAAACGGGCGCATGGCCTCCGACATCGATCCTCGCGTGAGGGAGGTCATGACCTTGCTTGTGAAGCATCTACATGCCTTCATCAAGGAAGCGAAGGTTTCGCAACAGGAATGGGAAACCGCAATTCGGTTTCTCACGGAGACCGGCAAGATTTGTTCGCAAGAACGGCAGGAATTTATCCTGCTATCCGACACGCTAGGCGTATCCATGTTGGTGGATGCGATCAACAACAGGAGGCAACCGGGCGCAACGGAAAACACCGTGCTTGGACCGTTCCATGTCGCCGGGGCTCCCCGTGTTGCGATGGGCGATCGCATCACGCTTGACGGGAAGGGCGAGAGCTGTGTCTTCGAAGGCACTGTGGTCGATCTGGACGAACATCCGATCGAGGGTGCAATCATCGATGTTTGGTCAGACAATGCCGAAGGCTTTTACGATGTGCAGCAACCTGACATCCAGCCTAAATGGAACAACCGCGGAACCTTCGTGACCGGCTCCGATGGACGCTACAGCTTCGTCGGAATCAAGCCCGTCTCATACCCCATTCCCGCAGATGGGCCTGTGGGCCAGATGCTGAAGCATCTTGGCCGGCATCCCTATCGGCCTGCACATATGCACTACATCGTCACGGCCGCCGGCTTCCAGAAACTGGTAACCCATACGTTCGTCGGCGACGATAACTATCTTTCATCCGACGCCGTCTTCGGTGTCAAAGCCACGTTGATCGCGCCGTATGAGCGTGTGCTCGGCGGTGGAACCGTCTGGCGTTCGCCATTCGATTTTGTTCTTAACCCACTGTAAGGCGGCCGAGATGCCAAATATGAAGATTTACGTGGATCGATCACTGCCAGAGCAGTCTCAACTGAACATTGAGGCCGCTCTGGTGCCGCTTAGCAAATTGTTATGCGAAAGGCTGGACGTCAACATCAACGCCTGCCAGTTTGCTGTCATTCCAGTCTACGCGATGGCCAACCTCCCGGCGGTGAACCTCGAGCTTTTCCTCCTGCCGAAAGCAGAACGGACGCGTCAGAAACTCATGGATCTTGCCAGGGAAATCCAGCAATTGGTCGGGGACGCTGCGATCACACAAGTTGCCGTTCGGATTTCCCAGCTCGACCCTGCGACGTTCATAGCCTTGAAGTGACTCGCCGGTCGGGGACCGTGCTTCGCAGGTTCGATTCCTGTCAAGGCGTGGGGTTCGAAGACGGTCGAGCAAGTGGGATGAGCGCTACTAGCCATGTGATAACCGGCCTTGGCGCCCCTTCTGCGAGAAACGGGCGCCAAGGCGCTACGTGAATGCGTCGTGAGCGTGTTGTTCCCGCGCAGATCAGGGTCTCAGGTCATTTAGTTGATCGCACCCTTCTGCGATGCGGGCCGTGGAGGAGCGCCATAGGTGAGGTCGAAATCGCCTGGAGGGAGCAGGGCGGCCCCGTCGTCGAATGCCCCGCAAGTTCCGATGGGTTATGGTACCAAAATTCTCCATCGGGCAGTCTGTCGGTGTGAACGCCCGACAAAATGCGTGCCCCTGTCGAGAGCCTTCGTTCGCTTGCCCGATGAACGGTTCACTCGGCGGCTTGTCGGACTGGGTATTCTTCTGGGAGTTCCGCCGGAGCGATGATCTCGAAATCCGCGGGCATGGCGTGCTGATCGGTTCCCAGGAGCGCCAGCGTCCAATAGTCAGAATCCTCCCCGAAGATCGTGGAGACCCGAACGATCGTTGGTCGTCCGTCGAAATACTTCGAGGACTTCGCCCAGTAAAATGCATTCGGAACCAAACTCGCTGCAACCATGACGCCTACTCCCGTGACCTGTGGACGATAGCAGAAACCCTGGAAATGAGAATGCCTCAGCTTGTCCAGGTAGTGGAAAATGATCGCTCGTCGACCTACCCGCTTCCGATGCGCGTCTTCGCACGACGACCTTCCGGCGCGAAGACGCGGCACGGCTCCGAAGCCGCCGTTCGTCGTCGGGCAGAACCTTCAAATGGGCGGCTCGAGCTGCAGACACGAAAGCTTGTCTCGCCCTAGTGGGCCTCAGTTCGCCTTGAAGCGACCGCAGACATGTGAGACGACACGATTTCCTGTTTCCTTGTTGAGCGTGTGAAATCGAACCTTTTCGCTCTCGCTTGTCGCCGGACTCATTGCCACGGGACATGTAACCAGCGACAGCTTGAGATAGCCCTTCCAGTAGGCGCGCGGCATGGCTGGTCTCCTCAGCTCGCTTTACGCTGCACGGCCAGGATGCAGGTGGCATCCCTGTTGTCACCTTCAGTTTGAATTGCTAAGTGCAAAAAAATATGTCAAAAATCCTCTTAATGCAAAACTCGATGATTCCCATGAGGGCCCAATGATCAGTGATGAGCGACGTTTCGAGTTTGAATCCGCGATCCGTCGGGACGTACCCCGCGACCTACTCGTCGAAATTGAACATCAATTTGGGATGGCCGCCCAACAGGCAGAGGCCGCGGTAAGCGGGTCACAGGCCGCAGTCACCCATGGGGTGGCGCTCTCAAGGCGGCGCGCAAGCCGAGCAACCGGTCTCGTCCGGTTTCAAATTATCGATGAGATGTTCGAGCAGATGCTCAATCGCCATGGCGCAGAATTCGTCAAATCGGTTCCGATCGAACAAGGCCCTGATGAAATCAAAGACGCGCCAGTTTATCTGACCACCGGCCGTTTTGGCCATACAATGATCGGTTTTGCATCCCATCGTGAAGTGGATGATCTGCCGATCAAGAATACGACCCGATCTGCTTTGTGCAATCAAAACCGCGGACTGTCATACGACCTGTTTCATCCGCCAGAGATGTTTACCGACCGAGAACGTTTTGTCGTCATTATGGTCCGTCGTGATGCCCACGCTCTTGGAAAGATAGCGTCAATTACGGTCTGCGTTGCAGACGCACGATCGCAATCGTTCTTGTTTCAGGCTGATATCAAGGACTTCCTGGCTGGTTACGGATCGCTAGCGCAACCGGCGGCCAAGGCCTTCTCCCTTAAACAGGTGAAGAAGTCATTCAAGGCCTCCAAAAAGGACGGCCCCGCGGATGAGAAGAAAGGCAATGAAAATTAGGAACGACCGTGCGTAGTGGAGTGCAAAGTTTTGTTGGCGCGAGATTGGCTGAAGCGAGGCAAGCGAGAGGAATAACTTCCCGCAAGGCGCTGGCCGATCTGATGCAGCGCGCTGCGAGCACAGTCATCCGTTGGGAAGAGGGTGAAACCGCGCCGGAACCCGCTGCCTTGACCGAATTGGCTTCGGTCCTCAGATTGCCAGAGGACTTCTTTTTGACTGCCCGCCGCGAAGGTAGTGGCCTGTCGTTTTTTCGCTCGTTTGCCGGTGCTTTGCGCGGCGACCGCTTGTCACAGCAAGTCAGGTTGGCATGGCTCGAGGATGTTACGGCGGTGGCTGAACATTACGCCCACCTTCCCGAGATAAATGTTCCCGATCTCCTGCAGGGGCGTAACTTTCGCAATCTCCGCGATGAGGACATCGAGGCGTACGCTCAAGCAGCAAGAGAGCATTGGGGCCTGGGCCTTCGCCCTATTCTCAACATGGTCGAGCTGCTGGAGCGAATTGGCGTCGTAGTCGCCAGCGAACCGATGGAAACCGATCAATTGGATGGGCTGAGCCGTTGGGGATCGGATGGTCGCCCATACGTACTGCTTGCCAGCGACAAGCAGTCTTTTTCCCGACGCCAATTCGATGCCGCTCATGAACTAGCCCACCTGGTGCTGCACCGAGCAGTGACCGAAGAGGAATTCGTCGAGAACTTCAAAGCCATTGAAGACCAGGCTCATCGTTTTGCGTCCGCTTTCTTGCTCCCGGCAAGCCAATTCAGTGTTGAAATCGACACCGCTGCTATCTGGGAACTGGAGCGCCTGAAGGCGCGTTGGAAAGTTTCGATCAAGGCACAAATTATGCGTCTGCAGCGGCTTCAGATTCTGGACAAAAGCTCTGCAACTCGTCTCTACAAAATCTACAGTGCGAAAGGCTACTCCAGGCGGGAGCCGTTTGACGATGTTTGGCCGATGCAGGAACCGACATTGCTCGCGGATGTGTTCAAGGCATTGGTCGATGCGGGGCAAGTCACCAAAGAGGATTTGCGCGAAGATCTACCGCTGTTTCCGCACGACGTTGAAAGTCTGACAGGTCTACCATCCGGATGGCTGAGCTTGCAGGCTGCGAGAATCGTGGAGCTTAAGCCCGTCGTGACGCCGCGTGACAACCTCGGTGGGGTTCGCGGAGAAGTAGTGCCGATCAAACGGAACGGTGACTGATAACCACATTTCGGTCCAGTTTGCATTTTCAGCCGCTTGTTAAATATGGGAAATCATTGTTGAACGGGTAATTCTCCCGCCCTGTCGACGGTTCGAATCCGTTCAAGAATGCACTCGAACCGGTTGGTCGGATGGCAGTGGAACTCCGCTATCTGCGCTCGGAAATCTATCGCTGGCTGAAGCGGATCCACCGATCAAGTGGCTCACCCCATTCGATCGCTTCAAGGCCTGAATACCGGGCCGTCGAATGACGCGCAAAGATGCGCCTCTCAAGGTGGCGACCCCGTCGACACTTTGAATCGGCGCAGACTAAACAACAGGACAGCGGCGGCGAAGATTGCGACCAAAGAAGCAATCTCAATTACGGTTCGAAATCCGTAGGCCCGTGCTATTACCCCTACGGAGGGGCCGGCCAACCCGCCGCTGATCACTATTGTGTTCCAATAGATTGCCGTTGCATATGCCGGGCGAGCTTCAGCTTGCGATTGGACGAAGCTGGTACCAAGGCTGGCATAAGGCACGTAGTACAGCCCCTCCCTTGTCGCACCGACAACATCGGCGGATAGCTCTGGACCATGGTAACGAGCAAACAACGCTGTGGCGATCAATGGCGTCCGAATCCCGAACCAGGCGAGTGCTGCTTGCCCTGCGCCTCGCATTTGCGCCAATCCATTTCTGAGAACAGACATTTGAAGCAAGCTCCACACATGATTGTGTGATCATGGTAATTACAACGGAAGGAAGAGCAGGTCCGTTTAAAACGGACCTGCCAAAGGTATCCTCAGTTGGCGACGAAAGAGAGGTTCCACAGGACTTTGCCATGGGAGATTGTCGGAGCGGAGGTCTGCGTGCAGGTAGGGGCCCGAGTTCCACCTGAAATGGCGACCCAAGCCGGCGTTCCGGCAAGTGAAAGCGCTTGGCCGGTAGCAGGATCATAGTTGACGCTCAATGAGGCTCTGCACGTCCGAGCCGGAACGACACCTCTGGTCACATCGAAACGAAACGTCATGAAGCCGTCGATGGTGTTGCCTTGCACCGTAAAGACAACTGACGCTCCATTAGAGATGCTGGAGGGGAAGTTGGGCGTGCAGCCGACGCATCTGATACTGCCGACATTCGCAGTACCGGATGTGCTGTTGTTTTTGATTGTCACCTCAGCCGTGGCAGCAAGAGCCATAGCAGGAATTGCCGCTGCCATGACGGCAGCGACAATCAATTTTCGAAAAAGCATGGTCATTTCTCCAAGTGTCACAATATTTTCTTTGGACGCGTCAGGTTATGCCGGGTGTTGAGCATCGCTCACACAAGAGCTTGAACAACCGGGCGGAGAACTCGCATCTGCCGTTTCAATGCGCCAGGGATTCCGATCAATCGGGAGCCTGCAACATTTTGTTTCGCTGTTCTCCGCTGTTCGCAATCTCTTCGTTCCAGATCGCACAAAACCTTCTGCCAACCAAATTCGCAGTCACCGACTGCAAGCCATGGCCCAGTGGAAAGCCGTCAGCGGCCAGCTCGTCTGAAACTGTCCGCACGGGCCTTGACTCGCCTGCCATTCAAATTTCCGCCGATCGCCATCCATAGCCGTCGATAGCCGCTGAAATTATGAGGGTGCAAAAAGCGGAAGGTGGTCCCCTATCGAATACTCTTGTACTCTGCCGCCGAGTACTGGCGGGCGACGCTGCCTCAATCGACGACCGTGCCGAACACGTCGAGTCCGAGTAGCTTTACGTTTTGGAAACATCCCAGCACATCGGTCCGATCAGGAAGACAAGCTGAAAAGCCGCTAGAATTTCTAGCGGCCCTTTTGATCGCAGAGGCTTGGGAGTCAAATTACTCTGCGGCGAACTGTTGAGGGCTAAGACGCAGCGCAGCTGCGCGACGGTGGCCTTCCAGTTGCTCGGTGGCACTTTGGCGAATAGCTGCCGGAGCTACGGCAGCGACTCCACGCTCGTCGAGCCACTGGTGCGTGGCAATCTTGACGTATGAGCCAACCCAAAGGCCACCCGTATAGCGACCGGCTGCCATCGTTGGCAGGGTGTGGTTCGTACCGCAGCACTTGTCAGAGTACACAACGCTGGCCAGTTCGCCGATAAAGATCGAACCGTAGTTGCGGAGCTTCTTTGCGGTCGCCTGAGGGTCACGGGTGTGAACCTGAAGATGTTCAGTGGCGATGTAATCGGAGTAGGCGATCATCGTCTCTTCGTCTTCGACGACGGTCACTTCGCCGTAGTCCTTCCACGCAACGCTGGCAACCTGAGCGGTCGTCAAGGTTTCGAGCTGCTTTTCGACTTCCTTGATCGTCTCTTCAGCAAGCTTACGGTCCGTCGTAACCAGCCCTACACGGGTGCGCACGTCATGCTCAGCCTGAGCCAGCATATCGGTCGCGAGGGTTGCGGGGTTGGCGGTCTCGTCAGCGACGATGAAGATTTCGCTTGGGCCTGCAAGCTGGTCGATACCGACCTGACCAAAGACCTGCCGCTTTGCTTCGTTTACAAACGCATTGCCCGGACCGACGATCTTGTCGACGGCAGGAATCGTTTCAGTACCGTAGGCCATTGCAGCAATCGCCTGGGCTCCGCCGACGCGGAAGATTCGGTCTGCACCGGCGAGATGGCAGCCGGCAATCATAGCCGGATGGGCATTCGGTGGAAGGCACGCGATGACCTGGTCACACCCGGCGACTTTTGCAGGGACAACCGTCATGACGGGTGCCGAGAGGAGCGGATAGCGACCACCCGGGACATAGCAGCCAACGATTTCTATCGGGATGACGCGATGGCCAAGGTGCAGCCCCGGAAGCGCCTCAATTTCCAGCGGGAGTATCGTGCCCAGCTGCGCTTCGGCGAAGCGACGGACGTTTGCAATGGCAAACTCGGTGTCTTCGCGAGTTTGCGGGTCGAGATCGGCGATAGCCTTGAGCTTCTCTTCGTGAGTAACTTCGAAGTTGGTCACGTTGGCCTTATCGAACGCGACAGAGTATTCGCGAACGGCGGCGTCGCCATGCTTACGGACATTCGCAATTATATCCTTTACGGTCTTTTCGACAGGAGCCGTATCCGAGACAGCATCTCGGGTCGGTTCCTTGACCCGTATAAACTTACCTTTCAGCGCATCGAGACGCGACGTCATCAAAACCTCCTATGTGGGATGATCCTGATGAGCATCGTGAAACTTTGGCACCCTCGCAATTGCCCACAAACCACGTGTTCATTATAATCACCACTTCAGTAGTCGCTAGCTCCACGCAGGTATCTCGATTGTGGCGAAGGTGGCATTCTCAGGCGGTGCAATAAAGGGAACCGATAATTGCCAAAGATTGGTAGTAAGCTCCGGGAACTGCGCCGCCGCCGCGATCTCGGTGTGAGGGAGTTGGCGGCGCGCTCAGGAATTTCACATTCGACGATTTCGCTTATCGAGCGAGACAAGATGAGCCCTTCAATAGATACGCTCGGCGCGGTATTGGACGCTCTAGGAACGACCCTTCCGGGATTTTTTTCCGATCTCCAATCCAGCCTGCCATATTCTCCATTCTATTCGTCTGAGAACTTGGTGGAGATTGGAAAGGTTGAAACAATTTCATATCGTGTCATCGGCCTCGATCATCCCAATCGACAATTACTAATGTTACACGAGCGCTATGCACCCGGGGCTGACACCGGCGAAGAGTTTACGCATGCGGCACAAGAGGCAGGCATGGTCCTTTCCGGAGTGGTCGAAATCACCGTCGGTAACCAAAAAAAGGTTCTGAAGCCGGGTGACGGCTACTACTTCGATAGTCGCCTTCCACATCGCTTTCGAAACCTACATGATGGACAGAGTGAAATCTTGAGTGCCATTACCCCTCCGACATACTAACGTGGCTGTCATCTATTGCTGGTGAGTATAGTCACCGGGGACGTTATCCCTGCTTCCCTAAGTCGGAAAACCTGCTTTTCTAGGTCGATAACAAAAAGGGGAGCGTCCTATGGTTTTTTGCAAAGCTACTTTCATCGCGTCAACTGTTCTCGCGGCTAGCGGTTTCCATAGCCGCGTGATCTGACAAGTGTATCCCGGGGCGGGAACTTCCAAAAGGCACGGCGCAAGATCTTCTTCGAGCCGGCTCGTGCAGTTTTCCCCTTCGCCACTTCGATGGACGAGACCCGTGCTGACCTTGTTCTTTGCGGGGCCAAGCCAAAGAACATTGGCGCGCCAAAAGTTCTCGACAACTCGAGAAAATATCGGTCCCGCGAACGCGGCTGCAGGGTTTCCTTTTATCGTGGGAACGATGCTCATCGCGGGCTCCAATGAATACCAAGCGAGCCTAGCAGAACATAGTTTTCCGGCGGAGCGTCTTTTCTCTCCGGAAAGCTCAAAAAGACGGCCAAAGGCCAGCAGTACTCTCCAACGCCGTTGGAAAGTTTGGTGTTGAGAGCCCGTACTGGGCCAATCGATGAAAAGGGGAATAGCAATGTTTAAGAGACTTATTGCTTCGGCGCTGGTAGCGTCGTCTGTAGCTAGTTCTGCGATGCCGGCAAATGCAGCAAAAGATGGCGTCACGCTCGGTTTCGCTGTGGCGTTCACGGGTTGGGAAGCAGCTTACGATGGTGAAGCCACCAAGATGGCTCAGCTGTGGATCGAGCAGCAAAATGCAAAGGGCGGGCTTCTCGGCCATCCGATCAAACAAATCCAGCAAGATACGAAGTCCGACCGCGTCGAAGGTGCCAAAGCGGGCCAGGCGATGGTTCAGGGCGGCGCGGATGTTGTTCTGGTGACGGCCGACTATGACTACGGCGCTCCGGCGGCTCTGCAGGCACAGAAGGCGGGGCTCATTTCGGTCTTTCTCGGCGCGTCTGATCCTAAGGCAGGTGTAGCAGGCGTCGGCAAGCTTTCGTTCACTGCCAACAATGCCGGTCAGGTTGAAGGCGCAACGATGGCCGAATGGGGCATCAACAAGCGTGGCTTCAAGAAGGGCTATGTCCTTGTTGACAACCTGCTCGAGTACAACAAGTCGTCCTGCGCCGGTTACGAGTGGGCGTTCCCGCTTCATGGCGGCACCATTGTCGCCAAGGACGAGTTCAAGAACGCTGACGCTTCGATCAGTTCGCAGGTCACCCGCCTCGCCAATGCGGTTCGCGACGAAGGCGTCGACAACGTAATGCTTTGCTCGGTTACGCCTGGCGGTGCCAGTGCCATCAAGCAGATCCGTGCAGCCGGGATTAACATCCCTATCCTCAGCAACACGGGCATGGATGGTCTCTATTGGAACAGTGCAGTTCCGGACCTCAAGGACTTCTACGTGCCTGTACAGGCAGTATTCTCCGGCGATCCGCGCCCCGAGGTCGAAGCGCTGACGAAGGCGTATGAAGCAAAATACGGTGGCCGCCCCGCGACGCAGTATGCTTACCCGATTTATGCGTGGCTGGACCTTTACGCGCAGGCAGTAACGAAGGTCGGTTCGACTGATGCCGAAAAGGTAGTTGCCGAGATGAATACCTACAAGGAGGTTCCGACGGTTCTTGGTACGCGCTCCTTCTCTGACCTCGTTCACATCCAGACGCAAATCCCGATGTTCGTTACCGAGATCAAGGACGGCAAACAGAACGTCATTGAGGAAGTGAAGATAAGCCAAGATATTCCAAACGACGTTCTCTACCGCCTGAAGAAGTAAAGGCGTAGAACTGGGCACGCCGGTTAACTGGCGTGCCCCTACAAAAAAAGGGGAATATCATGGCTGACATTTTGTCGCTTCACTCAGGCAATGACGCTGCTACGCCCACCGCTAGCGGCCTGGTTGCAAGGAATCTGACCGTTCATTTCCAGGGTCTTGCGGCAATTTCAGATGTTTCACTTCACGTGGGTAGCCGGGAAATCTTTGGCCTGATTGGACCGAACGGTGCCGGAAAGACCACGCTGGTAAATTGTCTCACGGGGTTTCAGACCCCGACAGAAGGAGCGATTTTTCTTCATGGTTCGGACACAGCTGGTTGGCGAGCCGACCGGTTTCGCCTTGAGGGTATCGCGCGTACTTTCCAGGCGGGGCGGTTGTTCAACGACTTGAGCGTTCTCGAAAATGTAGAGGTCACTGGCCTTGGGCTTGGCCTGGCACGAAATCCAGCGCGTGCGGCAAGTTATGAGCTGCTCGAATGGATTGGCATCGCAGATAAGGCCTCCATCGCAGCCGGAGCTTTAGCCTACACCGATCAGCGCCGATTGAGCATCGTGCGCGCCCTCGCCGTCGCCCCCAAATTCATTCTCCTCGACGAACCAGCAGCTGGCATGTCTGACGCGGAAGCTGACGAACTCGTACATCACATTGCCGAAATCCCTGATCGCTTCGGATGCGGGGTCCTGTTGATCGAACATAACATGCACGTCGTGATGAGCATTTGTCACCGCGTGCACGTCCTCGACGGGGGCAAAACCCTGGCGGTCGGTACGCCGGATGAGATCAAACGACATGAGGGCGTTCTCGCCGCCTACCTCGGCATGGAGGCCTGACCCGATGTCAAACACCATCCTATCGCTATCCCACATTACAGTCCGATATGGACAGATGACCGCGTTGCGAGATGCTTCGATCCATGTCGATAAGGGCGAGGTCGTGTGCATAATCGGCCCCAATGGAGCGGGTAAGTCCACTATGCTCGCAGCCGCCGCTGGCGGCGCACCGGTTGTCTCTGGCAACATTCAGTTCAATGACAAAGCGATCACCGGAGTGGCTCCGGAAAAGATTGCTCGCCTTGGAATTTCCCTGGTGCCTGAGGGACGACATGTCTTCGGCTCGTTGACTGTGGAAGAGAACCTTCAGATCGCTGGATACATCCAGAAGGACAGCGGTCAGGCCAAGCAGGACGTCGAACGGGTGCTGACATATTTCCCCCGTCTTCGAGAGCGCCTGAAGTTTCCGGCTGGCCGCCTTTCTGGTGGTGAGCAGCAGATGTTGGCAATCGGACGGGCACTCATGACCCGCGCAAAACTGATCATGGTCGATGAGCCTTCGCTGGGTCTGGCCCCGAAAATCATCGACCAAATCTATCAAATCCTGCTGGATATCCGCCGCACGGAGGGTCTCACCCTCCTGATCAACGAGCAAAGTTCTAACCGCATTCTCAAGCATGCCGACCGCATCTACGTGTTGCGTGGCGGAGTAATCCAACTTGAGGGCAGGGCGGCTGATCTCGCGGACGGCGAAGCTATCCGTGAAGCCTACTTCGGCTTCCAGCACTCCGACGCCCGGGAGACACAACAATGATCAATTTCATTCAGAACATGGTCGATGCCCTAAGCCTGGGCAGCATCTACGCTCTTGTGGCGCTGGGCATCGGTCTTCTGTTCGGCATTCTTCGGCTCATCAACTTCGCACATGGCGATCTGATCACTATCGGTGGCTATAGCCTGATCGTGCCATCCGCAGATGTTACCTCCCAGATGCTCATCGGAAACTGGAGCTGGTGGACGCTGCTTCCGTCGGTCTGCCTGATCGTTGTGATCGTCGCCCTGCTCACAGACGCACTGGTATTCCGACCCCTTCGGCGCGCGAACGCGACAACTCTGATGATCGGATCATTCGCCTTGAGCTACATTATCCAGAATGGTCTCCTTCTGGTCTACAGCTCACGTGCCAAGGCCGTCGATCTCTGGCCGTCGTTGAACACTCAGATCGAACTGGGCGCTGTTCGCCTGCCGGTCCTTCAGCTTACCACCATCGGGACGACATTGGTATTGATGGTTGCCCTGATCGCTTTCCTGCGCGGCACTCGATACGGCGTCCAGATGCGTGCCGCCGCAGAAGATTTCCGCATGGCCCAGTATCTTGGAGTGAATGGTAACTTCGTAATCGGCATGGCATTCGCGGTAACTGGCATCCTGGCCACGGCAGTCTCTCTTCTTTACGTCACCCAGACTGGCTCTCTAAGCCATACAATGGGCGTTCCGCTGGCACTCTTCGGATTTGTGGCCGTCGTCATCGGAGGGATGGGAAGCTTGGTTGGAGCAGTTGTGGGCGGCTTCTTGGTCGGCATTCTCCTGGTGATGCTGCAAGCTTACCTACCTGCCGATCTTCGTGGCTTCCGAGATGCCTTTGCCTTCGGAATCCTTGTCCTGGTCCTGCTCGGTCGTCCCTCGGGTCTCTTCCCAGCTAAAAACATCATTGAGCGAGTTTGAGCCATGAAGGGACACACAAATCTTTCGCATTTCGGCCAGCATTCTTCAGCAGTCGTGCTGTCGTTGGTCGTCGCAGCAATCGCGCTTGTCACCACGCTCGTTGGCGATGAGGCCATTGCAACCTCCGTCACAGAAATGCTGATTAGAATGACGCTGGTGGTCGGCCTTTACATCTTCATTGGTAACTCAGGGATCACTTCATTCGGTCACGTCGCGTTCTCCTGCTTAGGCGCATACGCGGTCGGCTGGGCGACTGCAGAACCGATGTTCAAGCAGATTATGCTGTCGGGGCTTCCGACGTTCCTGCAGGAAAACCAGTATCCATTCTGGATGGCCATGATCGGTTCGGCGCTACTCCCCGCTGTCGTTGCTCTACTGTTTGGCCTGGCGATTATGAGATTGAACGGGATCGCGGCATCGATTGCGACCTTCGCCTTCCTCATCATCGTGAACAGCGTTTTTGCCAATTGGGATAGCGTCACCGCCGGTGTCAGCTCAATCATCGGCATTCCGACGGTCGTGGGTCCTTGGGTAGCAACTGGTGGGGCAATTTTGGCAGTCCTGGTCGCCAACCTGTTTCAGACCTCGCGATTTGGCATCATGCTGCGAGCCTGCCGGGACGATGAGGTTGCTGCCAAAGCTTCCGGCGTTCGCGTGGTCCGGGTTCGACTAATTGCTTTCGTACTCAGCGCTGCCGTAGCCGGTGTCTCTGGCGGTCTCTATGCCCAGTTCCTCGGAATTCTGGCTATCGATGCCTTTTACCTCAACCTGACATTTATCGCCTTGGCGATGCTCGTCGTCGGTGGAGTAGGCAGCCTGACCGGGGCGGTATCCGGAGTAGTCGTCGTGACGGTGATCGTCGAGGTTCTCCGGTTTCTGGAACGGGGTTTTACGCTCGGCAGCACTTCAATTGCTTTGCCGCCCGGCAGCCAGGAGATCGGTCTTGGCATCATCATGGCCTTGATTCTGATCTTCAGACCCGGTGGCATCGCTGGTGGACGCGAACTTTTCGCCCTGACCGGCAGAAAGCGCCACTCGGAAAAATTACTAGCGGATGCCAGTCAAACGGCGACTGCCACACACTGACAGTTCGGATTTATCGTACGCGGCAATCGCTCTAGGGCGATATTTCGTGAAGGCCTTTGTTGGCGGCGCTGCCGCACGTGAATTTGACGGAGAACCCAATGACATATCGTATTTCGGTCGATACCGGCGGCACCTTCACTGACGTGGTCGTATCCGACCCCGAAGGCAATCTGACCATCGGTAAATCGCTGACCACGCCGGATCGAGCGTTCGAAGGCGTCAGCAACTCAATCGCCAACGCAGCAGAGCAGCTCGGCAAGACGCTGATCCAGCTGCTTGCGGAAACTTCGCTGTTCATCTACGGCACCACGCGCGCCACGAACGCGATTGTTACCCGCCAGGGTGCAAAGACCGCGTTCCTGACGACGGATGGTTTCCCGGATGTCTTGGTGTTCAAGGAAGGTGGAAAGCGCAATCCCCACGACTTCAGTGTCGATTTTCCGGAACCGTACATTCCTCGTCGCCGGACCTTTGAAATCGACGAGCGGATGAGTTCGGAAGGTACCGTAAGCCGTCCCCTCAACGAAGCTCACGCCGTCAAGGTGTTGCTGCAGTTGAAGGAGGAGGGCTACGAGGCCATTGCTGTGAGCCTGATCTGGTCCGTGGCGAACTCTGCGCACGAACGGCGCATTGGCGAATTGATTGAGCAACACCTTCCGGGTTTGCCATATACATTGTCGCACCAGTTGATCCCTATTGTTCGTGAGTATCGTCGCGCTTCCGCCACTTCAATCGACGCGTCGCTGAAGCCCCTGATGCAACAGCATCTCCGTCGCCTGAACAGCGATTTGCGCGAAGCGGGTTACGAAGGAGACGTCCTAGTCTCGACCTCAATTGGCGGCTGCAACCAGATTTCCGACGTCATCAGCAAGCCAATCCAGCTCGCGAAGTCCGGTCCTTCGATGGCACCGGTAGCCTCCCGTGCGTTCAGCACCATCGAGAACTGCGGCGGCGACATCATCGTCTGCGATACAGGCGGAACGACCTTCGACGTCGGTCTCGTCCGAGAGAATCAGCTCGTCTACTCGCGTGACACCTGGCTGGGTGGAGAATGGACCGGTCATCTCCTCGGAATCTCCTCCGTCGATATCCGCTCCGTAGGCGCTGGCGGTGGTTCCATTGCCTGGATCGATGACGGTGGCCTTCTGCGCGTCGGTCCTCACTCGGCTGGCTCGGTTCCGGGGCCGGCTTGCTACGGACGCGGGGGTCAGAAGCCTACGGTATCGGACGCCGCCTGTGTGTTGGGATATTTCAATCCTGATTACTTTCTGGGTGGTCGGATGACGCTCGACAACGAAGCCGCCCGCAAAGCTGTGGAAACGGTTGCGACAAGCATTGGTCGGTCCATTGAAGAAGCCGCATACGGCATCCTGAACCTGGCTTCGGAAGTAATGATCAAGGCGATCCACGACATCACCATCGGGCAGGGTATCAATCCGCGCGAAAGTGTCATTCTTGCCGGGGGCGGGGCCGCTGGCGTCAACATCATGCTGATTGCGAAGGAGTTGGGCTGCAACAACGTGCTGCTCCCGAAGCAGGCATCTGCCTTGTCAGCGTCCGGTATGCACTTCGCGAACATTCTGACGGAGGAGTCTGTTACCCACTTCACGACAAGCGCCAACTTCGACAGCGCCGGTCTGGCTAACACATTGCAGGGTCTGACCGACAAGCTTGACGCCTTCTACGCCGGTCTGAAGAACCTACCGCCAGGCACCAAGCACCGCATTGAGTATTTCGTCGAAGCTCGTTACGCGAGCCAGGTTTGGGAAATCTCGACACCGGTGCTCGATCCCGACTTGTCGTCGAACGAGGCGAGGAACGCACTCATCGAGAGCTTCCACCGCACACACGAGCGTCTCTTTGAAATGCGTGACGAAGGAAGCGCCATCGAATTCATCAGCTGGAAGGCCCGCTTGAGCGTCGAAACGGGCATCTCGCAGACAGCCAAAGAGCCGGTCGGATACTCGGAGAATTTCTCCGGTCCGGAAATGTACCGCAACTGCTTTTTCGGTTCCAGTAATCCAGCCAGGACCAGGATTCATCAGGGCGACAACATTAAGCCCGGCATGATCTTCCATGGCCCATGCATTATCGAAGAGCCCACGACGACCGTCGTTGTGTTCCCTGACATGACCGCCCGCGTAACGGCCAATGGCCATTATCTTCTCACGTTTTGATCGAGGCCTGATATGACCGACACTAATAACTCTAAGCTCGATACCGTCCTAACGGCAGTTCTAGCCAACCGGGTCGATGGCATCGTCCGAGAAATGACCAATACGATGCTGAAGACGGCACGATCCGCCGTCATCAACTCCGCCCGTGACTTCTCGTGCGCTATCGTCACCGGCACGAACGAGTTATTCGCCTGCGCTGAGGGCCTCCCGATCCACATTTTCGGAACAGACTTGCAGACCAAAGTAATGTGCGACAATCATCCGGACATCGCCGAGGGCGACTGCTATCTGCATAACGACCCATATTCCGGCAATACTCACGCTGCCGACCACGCTTTCATGGTGCCTGTGTTCTTCGAGGGCGAGCACCATTTTACAGCGGTTGCAAAGGCTCACCAGGCCGATTGCGGCAACAGCCTACCGACGACCTACATGTCGATGGCTAAGGACGTTTACGAAGAAGGGGCGTTGATTTTCCCGGCCGTACGCATCCAGCGCGATTACAAGATGGTGGGCGACGTCGTGAATATGATGCAAAAGCGCATCCGGGTTCCATCGCAGTGGTACGGTGACTTCATGGCCGGGATCAGTTCTGCTCGCATCGCTGAGCGTCGTCTGAAAGAGATGTGCGCAAAGTACGGCAAGGAAACGATCAAGACTTTTATCACATCCTGGCTTAATTATTCGGAGCAGCGCATGGTCAACGCCGTCCGTTCTCTTCCAGCGGCTAAACTTGAAAATCATGGCCGACACGACAGCATGCCATTCCTTCCTGAAGGTATCCCGCTCCAGGTGAAGGTCATGGTCGATCCGGACTCGGCCTACATCGACATTGACCTTCGCGACAATATAGACAACGTCGATTGCGGTCTCAACCAGAGCGAAGCCACAGCGACCTCCGCCGTCTTGGCCGGTCTGTTCAACAGCTTGAACAGCGACGTTCCGCAAAATGCGGGTTCATTCCGCCGCGTTCGCGTCCATCTCCGCGAAGGTGCGGTGGCTGGCATCCCGAAGTTCCCGCATTCCTGCTCGGTCGCGACAACCAACGTGTCGGACCGTATGATCAATCTCACGGGGGCGGCATTCGCTCAGCTTGGGGATGGGCAGGGGTTGGCCGAAGGGGCGGTTGGCCCAGGCGTCGGTATGGCCGTCGTATCCGGTCGAGACCCGCGCTTTAATGGTGCTCCATTCATCAACCAAATCCATCTCAACATTAACGGAGGTCCGGCGTCGCCAAAGGCCGATGGTTGGATAACCTACGGCATCCCGGTCGTTGCGGGTCTAATGTATCGAGATTCTATCGAGATCGATGAACTGAAGCATCCGCTGGAAGTTCGGCGTCTCGCTCTTATCCCAGGCACGGGCGGGGCAGGGCGCTTCCGTGGAGCACCGAGCGCTGAAATCGAATTCGGGATTAAATCAGACGCGATGACCGTAATGTACCCTGGCGATGGTCAGGAAGAACCACCAAAGGGCGTGCGGGGTGGTCTCGATGGTGCCCGTGCAGAACGCTTCGTCATCCGTAAGAACGGTGAGAGCACCAAGCTGACTAACGCAGCTCGCATCGAGCTGGCCCCAGGTGATGCCGTTCGCGGAATCGATTGCTCCGGCGGCGGGTACGGTTCGCCGTTGGAACGTGATCCCGAGCGCGTGCTAGACGATGTCCTCGAACGATACGAGACCGAGGAGAGGGCCGCTGACGTCTATGGGGTTATCTTCGACAGCTATCCCGTCCGGGATGGTTCCAAAGTTGATGCGAGGGCCACCGACGAGAAACGACGTGCTCTGGCGACCATCTGAGAACAACCTTTATCACTTCCCTGGCCCGCACACTAAACGGCGGGCCTACTTTGCCGCGCCTTGGGCGCGGCTTTTTCCTTCGTCGAGATGTAACGACGCGTTTCTTCAAGCGATAAAAATGAGGTCGGAAAGTCGCGGCCCTCAGTGAAGACAGAGCGCTTGATGGACTGCGGGGTAATATTGTGCTCGAATTGGAATTTTGTAGCGGCCGGCTGTGTGGACAGAAAAGCCACCAAGCCGGGCGGGGAGACCAAAAAGCTTACTGTGCAGCACCTGAGGTCGCTTGATGATCGCGCAGATCATCAGGAGTGACGCTTGAGAGCCGGTGGTTATAGGTAGGCGCTGGAACTCAATCAGGAGGGTGGCTAGGAGTGATGCTCTCGAACGGCATGAGATCGAGAAGCGGATAAGCTATCCCGGAATAAAACTGTGGTGTCACCATCCATTCCGCCCATGTCAACAGGCGGTTCAGCGTGACGAAGAAGTCCTTCCAAATCTCACGTCAAAGACGTTTAGGCTCAACCGCCGGCATAGGCGATCGAGGACATCGGGCCCACCAATTCCTTTGGCGGGCCATCTACGAAGTCAGTACCGTGCTCCACGGGGCAGATGACGACGGGTTTTATTGGAAGGATAGTGGATGGGCGAAGGTTGCCCATGCCTTCCCGCGGCTGTTCAACGGCTATGAGCGGCGGCTGGCCGATCGCACACTCGCGACTATTCCCCTACTGCCTACGAGCGCGTCACGGGCATCACACTGAACGGCCGTCAGTCTCATGTGCGCGACAGGCAGGAATTCGAATGTCGCCATCTCAATGACTGGGTCGTCATCGCGGTTCTCAAGCACGATCTCGGGCAGCCCGCCAACTCGACAGACAAGCCGCGACTGCCCAGATGTCAGCCTTTGAGTAGCCGAGCCGCGGGGCTTCGACCCCGCTTTTCTCTAATGCCTTCAACACCGTGCGACGTATTTTGGTAAAGAAAAAAGGGCCGACGGAAAACCGCGGCCCATGAGTGTGAAGGACATGCACCTCCCCGACCGAGAGATATGACAATGTCTAGCTTTTTTCGTCATCCCAAAGACGCGGTCGTTCCCGACCTCTGCATTGCCTGCCAATTGCAACGCTTTCGCTCGCCGCATGATTTGGGCGGTTGCCGTTACGCCGAGCGCCGCGCCAGCCATGAACCGGGAGCCAAAATCCCCAGGCAAAGCTGGCGCGTGGCTCATTGGTGCTATCGGTGCCTAAAAGAGCAACTACGGTCTATTGCATATCAGACATCACAGAAGGGGCTGTGTATGCAGGTCAAGTCCCAAGCTGTTTCCCCTTATCCACCGGTGTGACCTCCCAATCTATTAAGTCGATAGTACGCCGAAGGATCGCTTCAGCCCTAGTGAGGTCGGCCGAGCTGGCGATAATATGTCCGATTATATCCGAGCAATCGCCTCTCCGGACAAGGGAAACACCGGGCTCAACATAGAAGGCGACCTCAGCGATTCCTGGTACAGCGGCGGCAAGGTCGATACCGCGGATGTGGGCTAGCGTGCCGTCGCAATCGGGCGCTAAAAATTGGGCTACCGAAGCGCGGGATTGTCTTATGGGGTGATCACACTCTTCTCCAATCACGCACTTGATATGCTGCTCAATGATGTCCACACCGTGGGCAAGCTGAATCAGCCGTGGAGTGGTCCACCCTGGAAGACGTGGATTGACTTCCATTATGACGGGGCCGCTTTTCGTCCAAAGCAATTCGATGTTCGCTGGGCCCCAGCCAAGACCTAGTACTTGCAGGCATCGTAATGAGATATCCGAAATATGATCATACTGTTCCTCGGTCAGCTGGGCCGGGAAAATACTCTGGTAGGGGACAAAATGCGGTGGGGGACCGAAGTAGCCGGAACCGACTGCAACAACCTCATTTCCCATTGTTACGACGTCGTAGAAAGGGCCTTCTGCGAATTCCTCGACAAGAATCGTTTGCGAAGAACGCCGTGGGATCGTCTCTCCTAGCAGGTGGGCCGTATGTTCGGCGAGCTCGCCCGCATCGCGGCATAACCGGACGCCGCTGCTGCCGTTGCCCATTGCTGGCTTAACAATAACCGGCAGCCCTATGTCGGTGGCTGCCATATTCACGCTTGTTGCACTAGTTGCCCGCCGGAAACCTGGAACCGGTAAACCGGATTGCATGAGGAGTTGACGTTGAGCGTATTTGTCAGAGCACCGTTCGACACATTCAGGATCGGGGCCCGGCAGATTGAAGTGTTGGCATAGTTTTCCGACGGTCACATAGATTGATTCGCCGCGAGTGGTAAAACCCGTAATTCCGGCGATATCATAGGTTGCAGTTAGCTTGAGGCATTCATGCAACATCGCATGGAAATCCTCGGTATCAACCGCTATCGCCTCACTGCTTTCCGCAATAATGTAGTGATAGTCGGTTGGATCAGTGGCCAGCGTAATTGGATGAAGTCCCTGGCGTTGTGCCGCCTGAACATACAGTTGACCATTATTCCTCGAACCTTCAACGAGGATGAGTGCTTTTCTTTTCATCGTGGTGACCTTTGACGTGCGAGCTTTATCTGGGCGTCCGCGACGGTTTCCAAAGAAAACCGGTTTCTGCAGCCATTTCTCCGGATGCAGAGGTTCACGTGTACCGATCGAGTTTCTCCGATCATTGAGTGGTATGATTTGCAAGTCTCAGTCATGGTATGCCCCCCGCCAGAAGTCTGGTCTGGATATCGGATTGAAGCTGCGGCAGCTTGGACATAAGATATTTGTTGTTCTCCGCTATACGCTGGAGAAACTTTTGATCGTACATGGTCACATAGTTGAGCCTCGCAACTGCGGCTTCCTGCAACACCGGGATTGACGAAAGGTCTATTACAATCCGCGGTGCCAGCCGTAGAAGAGCGTCTTGAAGAACAGCTTGGTATTCTGCGTTTACGTCAGCGGTTGCGATGACAACGGCGGAATGCGGTTCCGGTTTGCACCCGATCTCTCCTGGACGCATCATGTCGACTCGTATTTTTGACCTGGAACCGAGACGTTTGCGAAGATTTTTAGGATTCCGCGTAACGACGACAGTTGAGCGAAACATTTTTCCCGGGCCAGTACTGACAAGTTCGCGGCCGAGCATACCGGCGCCGATCACGTAAAGGCGATCAGGTACAACTGAACCCGCAAGCTGCTCCGCAATCATGTCATAGACAATTCGATCGTAGTTGAATGGTGCCGTGAAGCGCTGCCGCTCGCGTGACCCGCAACTCACGTCAATTGCTAATCGCGCGATGCGGCAAATCCGAAGGTCCGGATCAAGCAGTCCCACAGCTTTCGAAAGTTGCTCTTGAATGTAGGGCTCCCCAAGGATCTGGGATTTGGCACCTGCGGAGATCTCTGCTAATCGCTGGGCGACAGCGTTTGGTCCTTCAACAACCTTGTGTGGAAAACCACGGAATACTTCGATGTCCGTGCTTTCGACGTCGAACTTTTCGCCATAAACTTCAACTCGTAAACAAGTCGTCAGCAAAAGAAGTCCACGTCTTGCGAGATCGACACCCAATGGCTTTATCTGCGCAGAGTGCCGTGCCATTTGAAGGGGTGAAGTCATTTCGTAATCTACGTAATGGCCAACAACTTCGTTCATAGCCCTACTCCTGACGTTTGTATGTGGCTTTCGGGTTGTCCGGAATTTCGCGGAAGCCTCCTGTGCACCTCTCCGAGCGGCGACTTGCAGAGCCACCGTGCTGGAATCTTAGGTACCGGATCGCCCTTGCGATTGACGACGAAGCTTTGGCTGGGATCAGCGCGGCGCTGAGGTATTGCGTTATAATCACTCCTCATTTTCGATTGCTGGTCACAACGGTCTTTCTGATCGTCGTGCCAATTGACTGATTCCGAAGAGAGAGGGACCTTAAACTCCGCAGCGGGTCGATGCGAAGTTGCAAGGCCAATGCATAGAAGAATCGTCGGCCGAGCATACCTTCGACGGCAGTGGCTTATGATCGTATTTGTCACCGGGTGGACGCGTATCTGCGCAGAGTCCGGCACCTGTTTGATACAGACCACGATGTGCATAGTCGTTTAAGCTCCCAATCAGATTCGGGCTTTAGGGACCCGGCTAACTCTGAGCACTACTCGTGCCAATCAGGTTGCGCCGGTAACCTCTAGAGATTGAACGTGTTTCGTTGTCGCTGTACGGAGGGTTTTGTAGGGTCGCCGACATGTGCTGTCGTAATTGGCCCCGGCTTTCGCCCGGAGAGTAGCGACGGAGCGTTCGCCATATCCTGGAGATCAAACTTAGCAGCAGGTATTTTTCCAAGCACTTGCGGGAACTGGGAAGCAATGCAGGTTCAGATATCTGGTAAGCCAGGGCGACGCTGGATATCGGGTTGAATGGTCCTGCGCGACACAACGATGGCCTCGGTCGTGGGCAAGCTCGCCCTTGGTGTAGGGGCGCATAATCGTACGTACGAGCAGATTTCTCCGGATACCGGCGCTGGAGCGTGTATTGATCGCAATGGTTTCGATCATTAATGCGCCCGCGCAAGGTGCTCGGGCACGAGTATGTTGATCGCGCTCTCGGCAGTGCCGATGATTTCTCCCGGCCCTTCCAGGATGTTCTCAATGAATATTGCTGGGGTGCAGCCTGGACCGACAACGGCCTCGACCTGAAGCAGCGCAGCCTTGTCAACCTTGGAATGCTCGCGGCCTTCAATCGCATGCACGAGTTCGGGATACATGTCCGCGGCGAAACGCCTGCCGGCGCGCGGGCTACTCCTCGAGCGGGACGAACGTTCCTCCATCCCACAGAGACCTCCTGCCGGTCGAGTGACAAGCGCAGAACAGGCAGCGACGCGCCGTGGATGGCGGCCTGCAGCAGCATTTGCCAAACGCTTGATGATCCCAGTCAGCAATGACACGCTCATCCGCGCGGTGAGAAGAAAATCCATGACGCAGGATGATGCTCTAAACGTCGTCGGCGTTGACGATTGGGCTTTCCGCCGCAATCACCGCTATGGCACCGTTGTATGTGATCTTGAGAAGCGAAGGATTATAAAGCTTCTGCCCGATCGGGAGATCGCGACAGTTTCCACCTTCCTTGCTCAGCACCCCGAAATTGCGATTGTTTCCCGCGACCGAGGCGGGGGCTATCGTGAAGCTGCCGCTAAGGCTTTACCACACGCCGTTCAGGTCGCAGATCGTTGGCATTTGATGGAGAACGCCAGCGCGGCGTTCCTCGACGTCGTGCGCAAATCCATGCGAGCGATCCGTACCGAAATTGGTGCTACGACGATCAATCCTGCGCTACTCACCTGCGCTGAACGACTGCAATATGACAGCTATCTGCGGCGTGAGGACGTGAATTCGACGATGACCAAGCTCTCCTCCGATGGCGTTCCAATAAAAGAAATCGTTCGACAACCTGGCTATAGCCGCGGAACAGTTCGCCAGATCGTCCGCGGTCACAGAACCGATGTCTTCCGTGTCAGACAAAGTTTTCTTGAGGCCATCTTACAGAAGCCGAATTGGCTAAAGCTTTACGTGCATAAGCTACTTATCATATTCCCTGGTGAGCAGAAATGGACGGACCGATAATTTTCAGGATGCGGCGATAACGACAATTGCGTCCTGTTCATATATCTAAATGAGTAGTGGTTAATTCCGAAGGAAGTTCGGAAATTCCAAAATACGCAGCTGCCGGTGCAATGTAGTTTCGGGGCGCCGGCA